>OCVV011335697.1_pt1 | contig 45732 bp, 62 predicted proteins | sample 1539721 | NCBI WGS metagenome assembly OCVV01 (sample SAMN02144230, study PRJEB22623) | gut metagenome | biome: sheep rumen | host: Ovis aries | place: New Zealand | reverse complement strand
TTATCTTTTCTTGTCCGTTTATTGTCTCCGCATTGTAATATGCAATAACATGCAATGATCTATATCCAGATTGTTTTGGTTCTTTTATATAATCTTTAATTTCTTTAATTTTAATGTCTTTTCTTGATTTTAAAATATCATAAATCTTATACACTTCTTGGATGTATTTACAAGTAATTCTTATACCAGCAATATCGTTTAATTCCTTAATTTCTGATATATCCATTTTCATTCTTTTTAATTTTTCTAAAATACTGTTTGGAGTCTTAACTCTACCAGTAATATCCTCAATAGGATTCTTTAAACCATATGTTGTATATTGCCTCTTAATTGTACCTAACTTTAACACAAAATTATCTACAGCTAGTTTATATGGTTGCAAAAACGTAATCCAATTGATATCAACAGTTTCCATATCACACCTCACAAAATTGATTATATCATAATGTTATCAAATATCAAGTATAAAATTTTAATACTATTTCTTGACTTTTTATTATATTAAGGTATAATCTCTATATGATTAAAAAATCCAATATTACTGGAGGCAAAAATATGCAAAAAAAACAAAACGCGGAAGCTGAATTTAAAAGTCTTCTAACTGAAGAAGAATACAACTTTTTGATTAAGCAATTCCCAAATGCAAAAACTGACTTACAAACAAATCACTATTTTGATACACCTAGATTTTCATTAAAAGCATTAGATGCTTCATTACGTGTTAGAGAAAGAAATGATTTTTCTATGACATATAAACGTAAAAAGGGTTACTCAATAGATGTAAAAACATGTGAGATAACAAAAGAAGATTTTTTAAAAATTCGTGAAACTGGCGTTGTTCATATCGAAGAAATAGCAAACGACTTAGCTAACGTAATTAAAGATCAAAAAGTATTTAATTTTTTATCATTATCTACATTTAGAACTTATCTTCCATATGAAGATGGCGTATTAAATATTGATAGAAGTGAATACTGTGGTATCGTTGATTATGAAATTGAATATTCTTCAAAATCATATCATCAAGGAAAAGATACTTTTGTTAAGTTCATCAACGATTACGGAATTAAATATAAAAAGTCTGACAAGAAAATTAAACGTGCATTCAATGCATATAAAAACTTATGTTAAAAAAAGGACTCCTTTTGGAGTCTTTTTTATTTGGTTATTTTTCTTCTACTTTTAGTGCCTTACTATACTCACAATCTTCTTCTTCAAAGCATAGAGAACATTCTCTCAACTCTTTAGGTAAAAACAATGTGATGTCATCAGAATTATATCCTACTTGTAAATCCATATCTGATAAAATAATAGGTCTTTTAAGAATTGTAGGATTAGCAATAATAAAGTCAATCAAAGAATTCAAATTCATTTCATCTAAATTTACGTTCTTCTCTTTAAATACTTTAGATCTCATTGAAATAATGTCTTCAAATCCTCCTTCACTTTGAATTAACATTTTATAAATGTCTTCTCTTAGTAAAGGTGTTTGCAAAATGTTTTTTTCTACGTATGGAATGTTATTCTCTTTAAAGTATTTTTTTACTTTTCTACAAGATAAACAACTTGGAGCTGTATAAATTTTAATCATAATATCATCGCCCCACACTTAGTTATTCTTAATCAAATAATAATTCTTTTTACCACGTCTAATTACAGTATATTTGCCTTCGATTGCATTATCTTTTGAAACCAAAAATTCCAAATCTTTCACAACATTGCCATTAACAGTAATCGCGCCATTGTTAATAAACTCTCTTGCTTCACGTTTAGATGAACATGCTTTTGCCTCAATCAATGCATCAACAAGATTTACTTCATTTTCTAATTCAGTAACTGGCAATCCCTTGAAACAAATTTCAACGTCTTTTGCAGTAAAACTACTGATATTTCCTTTGAATAATGCTTCACTCATCGCAACTGCTTTTTCATATTCTTCTTCACCGTGTAAGAATGTAATAACAGATTTTGCTAAAGCCTTATGAGGTAATCTTTGTTCTGGATGTTCTTGTAAAGATTTTTCTAATTCCATTATTTCTTCAACACTAAGGAATGTTAATTTCTTAACATAATCAATTACCATTGAGTCTTCAACGTTAATTAAGAATTGATATAATTCATAACTAGATGTCTTTTCTTTATCTAACCATACTGCTTTTCCGCCTTCGCTCTTACCGAACTTTGTTCCATCACTCTTTGTAATCAATGGCATAGTAAAAGCATATGCTTCTTTCCCTGTTTTCTTTCTGATTAAGTCAATACCAGCAGTAATATTACCCCATTGATCTTGACCAGCTATTTGCATAGTAACTCCTCTAGTTTCAAATAAATGTAAAAAGTCCAATGCTTGAATAATCATATAAGAGAATTCAGTATATGTGATACCTGTATCTAACCTTCTACGAACGATATCTTTGTTTAACATATAATTGATATTAAAATACTTTCCATAATCTCTTAAAAAATCAATAAAAGTTATATCGCTACACCAATCATTATTATTAACAATTTCACAACCAAATAATTTTTCAGCTTGTGCCTTTAAGCAATCGTAATTGTGCTTAACTTGTTCTTTTGTGATCATTGGTCTTTCAGCAGAAGGTTTAGGATCACCAATTTGACCAGTAGCACCACCTACTAAAATAATAGGATGATGTCCGTGTTGTTTTAAACGAGTTGCATTTAAAAATGATGAGAAGTGACCAATATGTAAACTATCTCCTGTTGGATCAGTTCCAATATAGAAAGTTACTCCTCCCTTATTAATCATATCTTCAACTTCAGGAGAGCTAACATCATTTACTAATCCTCTCCATTTTAATTCATCAAAAAATTTCATTTTATCTATCCTCTAATCTTACTTAGTACTTTCACGCCATACAAATGAATAATTTAAGAATGTCTTAGTAGGTTCAATTCTGCCTTCTGCTTGCATCAATTCAGTTAATTTACTCATTGCAACATTACCCAATTCATAAATTGGACGTTCAACGCATGAAAGTTTTGGATATGACAATAGGGCATATCTAGTGTTTTGGAATCCAACGATTTCAATATCCTCTGGAATCTTAAATCCTTTCTTTTGGGCAACGTTCATAAAACTAATAGCCATTGAATCTCTAACAGCTAGTACGCAATCTGGTTTATTATTCTCTAGATATTCAGCGTATTGAACTTCATTGATATGAGTCTTACCGCTCGATAATAAGAATTCTTCTTTTAATCCCAATTCGCCCATAGCACGTTTATATCCATTTGCCATTTGTTCATTGATTGCATAAAAGCTCTCAGTATTGATGAATAAGATTTTCTTATTTCCCTTTTCAGCCATTATTTTAGTTAATTCATATGCGCATTCTTCGTTATCAATTGTTACACTACCGATTCCTTTGTTCTTTGATAAAGCATTGACGAATACAACAGGAACTGGTGTATATTCAATTAATTGATATACATCTTTATTCATTTCATCATTCATGAATAGAATACCATCAACGCTTGAAGCAATTACTTCGCTCCATAATTCTTTTTCATCGTTCTTTTCATCATTGATAAATAATCTTAAAGTATATCCATATTTCTTTGCGCTGTCGTGAATACCTTGAACAGTTTCCGCAATACTTGCTCTTGTTAATGTTGGAAGAACAACTGCAACAGTTGTAGAATGACGGCTAGCTAAACCTCTAGCATTTGCATTTGGCTTATAACCTTTATCTTTAATAATTTTTAGAACCTTTTCTCTTGTTGCCTTCTTAACTTTTTCAGGGTGATTTAATACACGTGATACTGTAGCCAAACTTACTCCAGCAGTACCAGCTATATCATAAATTTTAGTTTGATCCATAGTTCTACCTCCATATTTAATTCATTTTATCATAAAATGAAAACAATTTCAATAACTATTTTGATAAATTTTCATTATTTTCATCACTTTTTCTCTCTCAATTTTCAATGAAATTTTCATACTTTTCATATCTCTTTTACATATTAATTACACAAAATAAAAATGGATAAGTTTTTCTTATCCATTTTTACTTTTATAAAGAAATTTACTAATTTTGAATGATTAGTTTCTACGTTCTTTAATACGAGCAGCTTTAGCAGATAATGTTCTGATATAGTTAAGTTTAGCACGTCTAACGATACCTCTTCTAACTACTTCAATCTTGCCAATAATTGGAGCATGAACAGGGAATGTTCTTTCAACACCAACACCATATGAGTTCTTACGAACTGTAAATGTTTCGCTGATGCCTCCGCCTCTTCTCTTAATTACTAATCCTTCAAATACTTGAAGACGTTCTTTTTCGCCTTCTTTAATTCTAACGTATACTTTTACAGTATCACCAGGACGAAATTCAGGAACATCATTCTTCATGTATTCTTTTGTAATTTCATTAATTAATTGTTGACTCATGATTGTCACTCTCCTTATAAATATTTTCTTCAATATTCATTCATATTATAGATAATATCAGCGGAATATCTGCAAATTAATGTGGTTATTTTCATAACCTATAAGATTATACCACAGCTTATTTATTTAATCAAGTAAAACTTTTTATTGTTTGTTATATCTTTTATTCTTTTTAGGCATTTTCACGCCCAATTCAATAAAATCATCATAACTCAATCCTTGTTTTATGTATGATAAATAAAACTCTTCTTCATCGGTTAGTTTTCTATCAATCAATAAATCTTTTCTTTTCTCATATGTCTTTCTTAATGACTCATATAATCTATACTTTCTTATTTCTGCGTGATTACCATTAGTTAACACTTCAGGAACCTTGTATCCATCGTATTCAGCTGGCTTTGTGAATTGAGGATATTCAAGAAGCCCATTTGTGAAAGACTCATCAATTAATGAACCTTCAGTAATGGCTCCTGGGATTAATCTTACAACGCTATCTATTATTACAAGAGCTGGTATTTCGCCACCCGTCAATACATAATCACCTATTGATATTTCTTCATCAACGTAATTATTAATTCTTTCATCAATACCTTCATAGTGGCCACAGACAATAATTATATGATCAAGTTTAGATAACTCATATGTTTTCTTAACATTTAAAACATTTCCAGTTGGAGCGGTAATTAACTTTAACGCTTTTTCATATCCTTCAATATCTCTTAAACAAGATACAACTGGATCACAAGCAATTAACATTCCGCTTCCCCCACCATATGTTGTATCATCAACTTTTTGATGTTTGTCTTTTGAATACAATCTGAAATCATGAATATTAATTGATACCAAACCTTTTTCGATTGCTCTTTTGATTATTGAATTGTTTAGTATTCCATCAAACATTTCTGGAAAAATAGTTACAACATCTATTTTCATATTAACCCCTCAATTTCATGGATTGTAATTATCTTTTTTTCGATATCAACATTTGGAACTAATTCTTTTACATAAGGTACTAAAGATCTCTTTTTTCCATTAATAATTTCAAGTAGAATTCCTTTAGGAACTTCAATAAGATCTTTAACCTCTCCTAATTCGATACCCTTTTCGTTAATTGCCTTACAGCCGATTAAATCTTCATAATATAGATTTACACGATCTTTTTCTCTATTGTGTTCTTTAACATAAACCTCTTTACCAACAAAGCATTCAACCAAATTGATATCAAATATATTATTAATTGTAATCAAATCACATCCTTGATGAACTCTATGAGAATTAACGACAATCTTTTTATAATCATTTTCGTCTATTTTTATATATAAAACATTACCTACATTAAATCTATCAAAAGATGTATCACTTTTAACTTTTAGTTCACCCTTAATTCCGTGAGTCCCTATTATTTTTCCAACCAAAAACATATTAACCTCTTTTAATATTTCTAAATGGATTAAGTCGTTTAAATATGCCTTTTCTATCAATAGATGCAACGCGCAATGAATTGATTACGGCTATTAAACTTACGCCAACATCTGCAAATACACCTTCCCACATTCTGACAAATCCAGTTTTATCAATTGCTGCTAAAGCAAGAACTATTATCTTTACTGCTAAAGCAAACTCAATATTTTGAACAACAACTTTTCTAGTCTTATGTGCAATTCTTAATAAATCAATCAATTTGCTTAGATCATCATTCATTAAAACAACATCAGAAACTTCAATTGCGGCATCAGTTCCAAGTTTTCCCATAGCGATACCGATATCGGCATTTGTAAGTACAGGAGCATCATTAATACCATCACCAACAAAAATAATCTTACGATTCTTAAACTCTTTTCTTAACTTACGTAATATTCTTACTTTGTCAACTGGTGTTAATCCAGAATAATGTCTATCAATTTCCAATTCAGTTGCTACACTACTTGCAATACTTTCATTATCACCAGTTAGCATTACAACTTCATATCCCATCTTCTTTAATTCAGCGACTGTCTCTTTACTTTCTTCTCTTATTTCATCAACTAAACCAATTCTTCCAAAAACATGATGTTCATCTGCAACATAAATGTATAATCCATCTTCTTTATTGTCAGCTTTTATTTTCTTTTCATTTAAGAATTTAGAATTACCAACATAATATGTCTTGTTTTCATAAACGACTATTACACCTCTTTTTGAAATTTCGATTGTTTCAACATCATTTACTGATACTTTTTCGATACCAAATTCATTAACAATTGACTTTGCAATTGGGTGATTTGATACAACTTCGCAGTGTGCAGCAATTCTCAATACATCTTCTCTACTCAAACTATCATCAAAAACATCAATGCTTTGTACAGAAAACTTGCCTTTTGTTAATGTACCAGTCTTATCAAAACAAATAACGCCTGAATTATGTAATTCATCTAAATAGTTACTACCCTTAATAAGAATTCCTCTTCTACTTGCTGCACCAATTGCGCCAAAGTATCCAAGTGGAACAGAAATAACTAATGCACAAGGACAAGAAACTACTAAGAAAATCATAGCAGGATAAAATGAATCATGTACAGTTCTTTTTTCAATAATTAAGAAATAAAATCCAATTAATAGAGCTAATGCACATACGATAGGTGTATAAAACTTCGCAAATTTTGTAACGAATCTTTCAGTTTTAGCTTTTTGGACATTCGCATTTTCAACTAAGTTTAAAATTTTACTAACTAAAGAATCAGAATATTTTTTCTTAACAGTTATATATAAAACTCCATCTAAATTAATTGAACCAGATACAACTTTTGTACCTTTTTTAGCTTCATAATATTTACTTTCACCGGTCAAAGCAGAAGTATCAAGGTTTGCTTCACCTTCAATAACAACACCATCAGCAGGTATTCTTTCGCCGCTCTTAACAATTATAGTGTCGCCTACTGCTAATTCACTTGGATCGATTTCAATTTCTTTTTCATTTAGCACAACTCTTGCAACATTTGGCTTTATATCTAATAAATTTGAAATACTCTTTCTACTGTTTTCCACAACTTTATCCTGTAATATTTCACCAATCTTATAGAAAACCATAACAGCAATTGCTTCAATATATGATCCAATTCCTAATGCAACTCCTGTTGCTAAAGCCATTAAGAACTTTTCATCAAATACTCTACCATATCTTATATTTTTTAATGCAGATAGTAATACATCCCCGCCCAACAAAATATAACTTGCAACAGAAACACCAATAAGTGGCCACATTAAATATGGAACGTTTTGATTTATATCAGTTATATTATATCCATCAAATATTAATGGTAATACAATATAATGAGCTATTACTAATAAAACGAATAGAATTGTTCCAACTAAAAATGTTTTGAAATTGATTCCTTTATTCTCTTCTTCTTCACTACATTCTTTTTCTTTTGCGATTTCTTTATCAGTTACGATAACTCCATTCTCAAGATGATTAGCTATTTCTTGAACTTTTGGTATCAAATTATCATAAACTTCTTTGCTCTTTGTTTCAATAATAAATCTTGATGTTGCAAAATCAACGGTTATAAATTCGTTGTCCAATTCTTTTTTTGCCATTCTCTCAATTTTTGTAGCACAATTAACACAATCTAAATTATTTAGTAATAGAACTTTTCGATAAATGTGTTCGTTTTCAATTTCCTCTAACACAATTGAAGCATTAATATTTGAAAGAACTAAATTAATCTTACAAATTGTATCTTCAACCTCATCATTATCATTAAATGCAATTTTATAATCTTCGCTAAATAATGCGATAATTTCTTTTTTCTCTAATTCTTTTTCGATATCAAAACCATCAGGAAGTAAATTAGCGTTTTTAATTATAAACTCTCTTTTCATAATTTACCACCTATTCAATGACATGTGCAAATGCTTGTTCGATTATTCCCTTAATATGATCATCATCAAATGAATAATAAATACATCTGCCCTTTCTTTCACTTTTAACCAATCTTAATTCTTTCAAAAATGTTAATTGATGTGAAACACAAGATTGACTTACTCTTGTGTTTTTTGTGATTTCACTAACAGTTTTTGGACTTTCCTTAATGACGCTCATTATTTGCAATCTAGTCTCATCGCCTAAAGCTTTGAAGATTGAAGAAGCGTCAAATATTACTTGCTTATTTTCCATATATACTTCCTTTCATTTAAAAATCATATTTATGAATAAATATTCATATGAACACTCATTCATATTACAACATATGAATCTTATTGTCAACAAATATATATAAAAAATAATAATTTAAAAAGCTTATGGGTTTACCATAAGCTTATTTAACTAAATTTCTTCGATTGATATCTCAAGTCTCTTGTTATCTCTTGCAGCACATGCATAAGCAATAGTACGAATAGCATTTGCAATTCTTCCCTTCTTGCCAATAACACGACCAAAATCTTCAGAGTTAACTAAAACTTGTATGCTGATATTTTCATCATCACCAAATTGCTTAACTACAACTTCTTCTGGTTTTAAAACCAACGGTTTGATTAGATCTCCTACAAATTTTTCGTAATCCATGATTACTCCTTATTTGTTTGCGTTAGCTTTAGCGTTGATTCCTAGCTTAGTGAATAATGATTTAACAGTATCAGTAGGTTGTGCACCTTGAGCTAACCATTTTAAAGCTTTTTCTTCATCAATCTTAACTTCTTCACCATTATTGATAGGTTGATATGTTCCAATAATTTCAATGAAACGACCATCACGTGGATCATGACTATCAGCAGCAACAACACGGTAGAATGGTCTCTTCTTTGAACCAAATCTTTGTAATCTAATTTTTACCATAATATTCCTCCTATTATTTTTACTATTAGATTATACACTAAAACAATTAATGTGTCAAGTCTTTTTCCTTAACACTTGATAGATTTTTTTAATAAATCTAATTCTTTGTCAGTCAATTCCCTGTACTTACCTTCTTCAAGATCGTCTGAAAGCCTTATAGGGCCAAAACTTAGCCTCTTTAATTCTAATACATTTGCATTAAAATACTTAAACATTCTCTTTACTTGATGGAATTTCCCTTCACTAATGCTTACAATGTAATTGAAGCTATTCTTCTTTTCAATTTTTGCAGGTTTTGTATTAAACAATATATCATTTCCATCCCTAATTTCTATACCATTTTCAAACAAAAACATTTCTTCGTCGTCTAATTCTTTATCACACTCCACATAATATTTTTTCACAATATTGCTTTGAGGAGATGTTAAAGAATGAATAAGTGAACCGTCATTTGTAAGTAATAGTAAGCCGGTTGTATCTTTGTCAAGTCGCCCGATTGGAGAAATAACATAATCTGTATCGATTAAATCAACAACAGTCTTATCAATATTGTCAACTCTTGCACTAACAACACCTTTTGGTTTGTTCATCACAAAATATATAAACTCTTTGTATTTCACAACATTTCCGTCCAGTTTGACTTCATCGCGTTTTTCATCGACTTTGAAATCTTTTTTCTTAATTGTTACTCCATTTACTGAAATTCTATTTTGCTTCAGGATTAGAGGAATCTCAGCACGACTAAGTCTTAGTGAATTTGATAAAAACTTATCTAAGCGCATATTTAAGGCCTATTTTTCCAAATTTTTAATGGTTTGATAAATAGAACACTTATATTCCTTTTCAAACTCTTTATCATACTTTTTTTCTAAGCTAATGTTGTTAATTATAGATCTATACTCTTTGTGTTTTTCAAAAACTTCTTCCCGATTATATCTTTTACCCTTGTTGATGTTTTGTATTAATTTAAAGAATTGAGATATTTTAATTATCTCCTCTACCGTAAACAAATCATAATCAAGAAAATATTCTTTGCCCATTTGTAGCACTTCTTGTTTTTCTTCTCTTCTTTTGCTCATAATTTACCACCTATTTTTCTATTTAAAGTATACAATAATAAAACGTTAATTGTAAACAATAATTGAAATATTTCTAATTATTGGTTATAATGCTATTAGAGGTATTTAAATATGATTACTTATAAAGATATTATCAAAGAAAATAACTCAGATTTAAGACTAAAATCTGAAGATGTAAAACTCCCTTTATCAAAAGAAGATGAAGAGACACTAATTAAGATGAATGAATATCTTGAGCTGGGTTATGACGAAAAACAAGCAAACAAATACGACATTAGACCCGGTGTAGGTCTAGCAGCTCCACAAATTGATGTGCTAAAAAAGATGTTTGTAATACTTGCATATGATGAAAACGAAGAATTACATCACTATGGAGTTATAAATCCAAAAATTATATCATCTTCTGTAGCACAAACATATTTACCAATGGGAGAAGGTTGCTTATCAGTTGATAGAGTTGTGAAAGGATTAGTGCATAGAGCTAAAAAAATTACAGCTAGTTGTTATTTATATGATTTTGAAACTGGTGAAGTATTTCCAACTCAATTAAAACTTAAGAACTATATTGCTGTTGTATTCCAACATGAATACGATCATTTATTTGGAACTTTATTTGTAGATAGGATTAATAAAACAAATCCTTTCTTCGTTCCTGACAATTCTACACCAATAGTTTTCAAAGAAATCGAGGAAGAATAAATGGAAGATCGCTCAAGTATTAAAGTATTTGCTTTAGGCGGACTTTGCGAAGTCGGTAAAAACATGTATTGTATCGAACAAGACGACGAAATAGCTATAATCGATTCCGGAATCGGTTTTTCAGAAGTTGATTTTGGCGTTAACGTTGTCTTGCAAGATTATACATACCTAAAACAAAATGAAGAAAAAATTATTGGTTTATTTATAACACATGGTCACGAAGACCATATTGGTGGAATTCCTTTTCTTTTAAATGAAGTTAAAATTCCTAAAATTTATGCGAATCCTTTTTCAATCAAATTAATTAATGAAAAATTAAAAGATTTCTCTTTACTAAATGATTATAACGAAAACATAATCGAAGAGTATAATGGAGAATCAATCTATACATTTAAAAATTTTTCAATTTCTTTCTTTAGAACTAATCACTCTATTCCTGATTCATATGGTGTTGCAATAAAAACACACCTTGGTTATATATTACATACAGGAGATTTTAAATTTGATTTAACTCCTGTTTCAAATGCATTTGATTACTTTAAATTAACAAACTATAGCAAGGAGGGTATCTTGCTTCTATTATCAGATAGTACTAATGCTTTATCAAATAAACAACCGATATCAGAAAAGAGAGTTAGCGCTAGCTTAAAGAACCAATTTTCATATATTAAAGGCAGAATAATTATTGCTACTTTTGCATCAAATACCGTTAGAATTGGTCAAATATTAGAAGCTGCTAATAGTTGTAATAGAAAAGTTGTAATATTTGGAAGAAGTATTGAAAAAAGCATAAGTGTTGCTAGTTCATTAAAATATTTGATTCCTCCAAGAGGAATATTTGTGAAAGCTGATGAGTACCAAAATATAAATGATGAAAACATCGTAATTCTAACAACAGGAACACAGGGAGAACCTTTATCATCGCTTGCTAGAATTGCAAATGGAACACATAAGAATATTAAATTGAAAAAGGGAGATACAATTATTTTCTCTTCTTCTTCAATTCCTGGTAATCAAGAACGCATTAATCAAATAATTAATAAAATGTATCGATATAATGTCGATATTCTTACAAACAGTTCTTTATCTGATGTTCATTCATCAGGACACGCCTATGCAAGTGAGTTACAACTAATGTTAAACTTAACAAAACCAAAATATTTTATGCCTATTCACGGCGAATATGCAATGCTTGCAAAACATTGTGAACTCGCACAAGAAACGGGTTTACCTGCTCGTAATTGTTTCATATTAGGTAATGGTGATGTTCTTACTTTAACAGAAGATGGCGTAACTCATAAGACTAAAGTTCCTTGTGGAAACGTTTATGTTGATGATAATGGATTTATTGTAGATAGCGATACAATTAAAGAAAGACGCTCGTTGTCAAAAAACGGAATACTATGTCTAACAATTCCTTTAATTGATAATAAACTAGTTGCTTTGCCTTCAATTGTTTCTAGAGGTTTTATTTATAATAAAACATCACATGATTTGATATCAGAAATTTTAGATCAAACATGCTTCATCACTAATTCATTTTTGGAAAATAATGAATGTTTTACTAATGAAGAACTAAATAAATATATTGAAGATGAATTATCTGAATTTATTGTAGAAATAACTGGAAGAAAGCCTATATTAAAAATTATTATACTGAAAAATAGCTCGAATAATTAATTCGAGCTATTTTCATTTATAACGTAATGTCTAGTGTTGATTTCGTTTTTAAACATATGGAATATTTCGCGTTCAAAATAAGCATCTTCAAGAGCATCATGAATTTGCTCAGTAGCATCTTTCTTGCTCATTTCATAATATGTATTGAATAATCCCATCTCTTGCTTATAATTATAATAATTTTTTATTACTTGCATTAAATTGATATATCTATTTCTGATATCAAGAGGCATTAAATGATTTAGTTTAAATGATTTTTCTAATGATAAGCAATCATTTTTGCCCCAGGCAAAAATCTTTGGATCATAATCTCTTATTAGTTTTTCCATCAATTGATAGAATTCAATATATCCACATGCATCATCAAAATCGCTTTGTTCTCTTGATAAGAATTCTAGTGTTCTTTTGTTTAAAGAAGTTGCATACATTGGTCTAATTAGAGAAGACCCTTGGCTAATTACATTTCCATAAGCATCTTCTAAAATATAACCATATTGTATGATTTCCAAAACATTATGTGACTTAGCACTAAACAAAGTAAATTCTAGATCTAGAAACATTCTGTTTTGTTGTTTGTTAATTAAATTTCTAACGCCATTTTGTATCTCGTGTATATCATAATATACTGTATTCTTTTTGATACCAGTAGATAAGATTTTTACAAAATATTCAACCATTCTGCATTTTATATTATTATGTATTTCATATTCATCTTTAACAACAAAAAATACATATGGCTTTTTAGATAAATAATTTTTGAAGTCCTTCATACTTTTATTTGTCAGATGAAAGTATTCAAGATTTCCACTAATTACAATTGAAAAAATCTTCTCTGATTTATCAATTTCATGCACTTTTCCATAAACTTGCATTATTCCTCTTTTCTACTCAAAGAACAAATCTTTACAACTTCCTCAAATTGTTCATTATTTAATCCAATATGCTTAATTGCTTCATATGGATCTTCTTCTTTAAGTGCTTGTAATATTTTGCGTGATTTTGCTTTTCCAATTCCCTTAATTTTCTCTAGTTTAGAAGAGAACGTATCCTTTAAATGTGTGCTTCTAAAATATGTTATTGCATATCTGTGAACTTCTTCTTGTGCAAGTTCAAGTAGTTTAAATGCAAAACTTCTCTTATCGATTTCAATTTCCTTACCATTATAAAATAGAGCCCTAGTTTTATGATTATCATCTTTTACTAGACCTAATACTTTAATTGATCTACCAACATCTTTTAATGCATTAATACACGCATTAACTTGATTTTCTCCACCATCCATGATAATTAAGTCAGGATTGTTTTCAGTATGTTGATATCTACGTGTAACAACTTCATACATTGTTCCCACATCATTTGGTCCATCAACTGTTCGAATTTTATACTTCCTATAATTCTTTTTATCAAACTTTCCATCTTTAATTGAAATCATTGCACTTACTGGTGAAGCACCCATAATATTTGAGTTATCAAACATTTCCATTGTGTGCAATGAATCGATATCTAAAATTTTTGATATTTCATTCATCGCACCAATAGTTTTTTGATACTCTCTCTCTTTTGAATTCAAAAGTGTATCAATTTTATTCTTAGCATTATCTATTACAAGATTTACTAATTCTTTTTTTGTTCCTTTTATAGGCTTACTTACATTGCATCCTAAAGTATCACTAAGTTCTTTTTCATTTCCAGAACATATTAATATATTTTTAGGAAGAGGATTATTGTTAACAAAATAAAAACTTACAATAAATTCTTGGTATTTAGCTTCTTCATCCTCGCCATCCATTAATTCAAGCAAATAACCATTTCTTTCAATCATCTTACCTTCACGCAAATGGAATATTTGAATACTTAAATCATTTTCATGTTTGAAGTATCCAAATACATCTGTGTCAAGGAGATATCCTTCCATTTTTTGTCTCTCACCAATTGCGTTTAAAGATTCAATTAAATTTCTATATTCGATTGCTTTTTCAAAATTTAATTCAATCGATGCTTGTTCCATAAATGTTGTTAAGATTTTAATCTCATCCTTAACATTACCTTTCAAAATATTGTGAATTTTACTAGTAATAGAATCATATTGAGATTTATCAATAGTCTTAATACATGGAGCTAGGCATTGGCCAATATGATAATAAAGGCACTCTTTCTTTGGAAGTTTCGAACACTTTCTTAATGGATAAATTCTATTTAACATTTCAACTACTTCCTTAGCAGCTTTTGAATTAGGATAAGGACCATATACTTTACCTTTAACATTATCGATATCACGAGTGTAATATACTTTAGGATTTGTTTCTTTTGATACCACAATATAAGGATATTGCTTATCATCCATCATCATAATATTGTACTTTGGTCGATATCGTTTAATTAAATTAATTTCTAATATCAAAGCTTCTATTTCGGTAGAAGTAATTGTATACTCTAAATCACAAATTTGGCTGACTAATTTTGTAGTCTTAGCATCATGGCTACCAACAAAATAACTATGAACTCTATTATATAAATTTTTAGCCTTCCCAACATAAATGATGTTACCATCAATATCTTTATATTGGTAACTTCCAGGTTTCTTTGGTAAAGTTTCTAATTTAGTTCTTACTATATCATTCATAAATCACCCAAATTTATTTTTTATTATATATTATTTTTCGTTGTAATTATCGCCTAAATCTTCGCCTTCTTCAGTAGTATAATTAATCTTACCTAAGATTTCCTCAATCTTCTTACCATGTTCGTATGAAGTATCATACTTAAAAATAAGATCTGGAACTTTCTTTACAGTTAATCTCTTACTTAACAAGCTTCTAATATACCCTTTAGCTTCAAATAAAGCTTTAGCTGAATTATCAATTTGGTTTTGATTACCGAATACTGTGAAATAAATAGTAGCAATTGATAAGTCACCAGTTAAATTGACATTAGTGACTGTTACATATTTAATTCTATCGTCTTTCACATCAAACAAAATGATATTTCCAACTTCACGCTCTATTATTTTTTCCATTCTTTCTCTTTTGTATGACATATTATTTTACTTGCTCCATAATATAGATTTCAAAAACATCATCAACTTTAACATCGTTATAATTTTCAATCATAATACCGCATTCGAAACCATTCTTAACTTCTTTAACATCATCTTTGAATCTCTTTAATGAAGCTATCTTTCCATCATATACAGTAACACCATCTCTGTTTACTCGAATCTTTGCATTTCTTTCAACACAACCATTTGTTACATAGCAACCAGCAATTGTACCAACTTTAGAAACTTTATAAGTTTCTCTAACTACAACCTCACCAATTACTTTTTCTTCATATACAGGATCAAGTAATCCCTTCATAGCAGCTTCAATATCTTCTAATAATTTATAAATGATATTATAGAATCTGATTTCGATACCTTTTTCTTTAGCTAAGTCACTAATCTTAGATTGAGGTCTAATATTAAATGCAATTACAATGGCATTTGAAACTTCAGCAAGTGAAATATCAGTTTCAGTAATAGCACCAACACTACTTCTAACAATGTTAATCTTAACGCCATCAACTGATACTTTCTCTAATGATGAATTTAGAGCTTCAATTGAACCTTGAACATCACCCTTAATAATTAAGTTTAATTCCTTAGAATCATCACTTAAATTACTAAATAAAGTAGCAAGTGATACTTTTGATTTAGCATTATCATTTTGGTTCTTTCTTAATACTCTTTCTGCACTTACTAATTTAGCAGTCTTTTCATCAGCAAATACCATGAAACTATCTCCAGCATTAGGAACATCTACTAATCCAGTAACTTCCACAGCTTTTGATGGTCCAGCAGCTTTTAAATTAGCCTTAGTTTCATCTTGCATAGCACGAATCTTACCCCATGTATTACCAACAACAATAGGATCTCCAACTTTTAATGTTCCGTTTTTAACAAGCAATGTGGCAACTGTACCTTTTCCTTTGTCGAGTCTTGCTTCAATTACACTACCAGTTGCTAATCTATTTGGATTTGCTTTGTATTCGTTCATTTCAGAAACTAATAAAATCATTTCTAATAGTTCATCAACACCAGTACCTTTTAGCGCAGAGATTGGAACAAAAATAGTCTTTCCACCCCATTCTTCACATAATAAGTCGTAGTTTGCAAGTTCTTGTTTAATTCTTTCTGGATTAGCACTTGGTTTATCCATCTTATTAATAGCAACAATGATAGGAACTTTTGCAGCTTTAGCGTGTTCAATTGCTTCAATTGTTTGAGGCATTACACCATCATCAGCAGCAACAACAAGAATAACGATATCAGTGATATTAGCTCCACGTGCCCTCATTTCTGTGAATGCAGCATGTCCAGGAGTATCAATAAAAGTAATCAATTTGCCATTCTTTTTAACTTGATAAGCACCTATATGTTGAGTAATTCCACCTGCTTCGCCAGCAGTAATTTTTGAATTTCTAATTGTATCAAGTAAAGTAGTTTTTCCATGGTCTACATGACCCATAATTGTAACAATAGCAGGTCTTTCAACTAAATCTTCTTCGTTATCAACAATTTCGATTTCTTCAAATTTTGTGATATCAGTATTAATTTGATTCTTTAACTCAAAACCACAATCATCTGCAATGATTTCAACAACATCTCTTTCTAAAACATCACTAGCACTAGCAAAGTAACCAAGCATTACTAACTTCTTAACAATTTCACCAACTTGTTTTCCTAATCCGTCGGCAATCTTAGCTACAGTCATACCATCTTCATAGTATAAGACCTTTTCTCCAGCTTGCTTTTCTTGAGGAACATTAGCTTTTCTATCATTAGTGTTTTTATTGTTTTTCTTCTTTACGTTCTTTAATCTAGTATATGTTTTTTGTTTATTTACATCGTTATTATATTCTTCATATGCTTCATTATAGCTGTGAAGTAATTCTACATCCTCTTCTTCATTCTCTTTTTCTGCTTCGGCTTCTTCCTCTTTTTTAGCCTCTAAACGTTTTGCTTTTTCTTCTGCTTCAACTTTCTTCTTTTCTTCGGCTTCTTTTTTCTTTCTTTCTTTTTCTTCTTTTTTCTTCTTTTCAGCTTCAATTGCAGCTAATTCTCTTTCCTTAGCTTCTTTCTCTGCTTTTTCCTTTGCAAGCCTTGCAGCTTCTTTTCTATTTTCTTCGTTCTTCTTAATAACAGCTTCTACAGAAAAATCATTTGATTTTGCTTTAGATCCTTTGATATCAACTTTAAACTTTGCACTCAAATTTTTGACAATTTTATCATCTATATCTGTATCTTCAGTTGCATCTTCGATACCAATATTATCTAATAAATCAATCAAATCATCTAATTCAATATCTTTTCCTAGCTCTACTAACTTAGCAACGATTTCTTTTACTTTCATACCCATATTTGTTCACCTCACATTTTCTCTTTAATTGCTTTTGTGAATCCAGCATCAGTTATTCCTATTACAGTTCTGTTTGAACCAATTGCATTACTAATTTCTTCACAAGTAAAATCAGTGATACAATCAACTTTGTAAAAGAAACATTTTTTATCAAACCTATCTATAGTTTGAGCTGATGCATCTTTTGCAACAAACACTATCTTAATGCTTCTTTTTTGAAGACCAAGTATAACTCCGTCTTCTCCAGTTATCATCTTTCCTGCTTTTTTGGCAAGGCCTAATAAATCCAATACTTTTTGTTTCATAGGCCACCTCTTATTTTATTAGTTCATATAATTCATCATATATAGAAGCTGGAACTTCTATTTCTAATTTTTTATCTAATACTTTTTTCTTCTTAGCAATATCAATTGCTTCTTTACTCTTTGAAATATATGCGCCACGTCCATTTGCTTTACCGCTTTGATCAACTACTACATCTCCTTCAGGTGTTCTAACAACCCTAAACATTTCTTTTTTAGGAAATGGTTGCATTGTTGCTAAACAAAGTCTTACAGGCACCTTCTTCTTTTTAACTGTATTTGCCATATATTCACCTATTGATTAATAAGTTACATTATAATCAATTTTGATTCCTTCTTCATATGCATCAGCAAGTTTTTTGATATCAATTTTCCATCCAGTTGCAAAAGCAGCTAACTTAACGTTTTGACCACTCTTACCAATTGCTAATGAAAATTGATCTTCACTACAAATAACTAATGCTTTCTTTTCTTTTTCATCAGGCATTACACTTAAAACTCTTGCAGGAGTTAATGCTTCAGCGATTAAATCGACAGGGTTGCTCTTCCAAACAAAGATATCAATCTTTTCACCATTTAAAATTTGGTTGATTTCTTTGATTCTCATTCCTTGTGGACCTACACAAGATCCCTTTGCATCGATATCAGAACTCATTGACATAACACCAACTTTAGTTCTATTTCCTGGATCTCTTGCAATTCCCATGATTTCAACATTACCATTTGCAACTTCTGGAATATTTAATTCAAATAATTTTCTAACCATATCTTTACTATTTCTACTGATAAAGATCTTTGGTCCTTTATTTGTCTTTTCAACAGCTGCAACATAAACTTTCTTTTCTTCGCCAACATTAAAAGTTTCACCTGGAATAGCATCCTTATATGAAATAGAAACATCAACACCACGCTTCAAGTTTAATACAGCATAATTTTCGTTTGCACTAACAACTCTTGCAGTTAAGATTTCTCCAACTTTATCTTGGAAGAATTCAAATGCTTCTTCTCTTTCTAGACTCTTCAATTCATTTAACAAGTTTTGTTTGAACATTGAAGCAGCTTTTCTTTTAAAAGTAGCTAAACTAACTTTTTCTTTTATTTCTTGGCCAACTTTAACTCTAGATTTTAATTGCTTAGCATCTTCTAATAAAATTTGTCCTCTTGGTCCATCAGGATCAATTTCACTAACTACATAATGAATATCAACAAATTTAATTTCCTTTTTTTCGATATCATATTCCATTTTGATATCTCCTTTGTAAGGAACATCGCTGTTCTTACATGCAATTTGCATTGCTATTTCAACCTTTTCAAGAATCTTTTCAATTGCGATTCCTCTTTCATTTGCAATGCTTTCTAATGATTCATAGAAACTTTTACTAATCATAACTTTTCACCTAAAATTTAATAGCCTTTCTGATAAATTTAATGTTTTCTTTTCCTATTTCTATTTTCTTTACTCTGCCTTTAATATTAATTTTTAAAACTAATAAAGATATTTTTTCGTCTTCTTCTTGAACACTATCGATATATCCTTCTATTTCATTGATAAAAGAATCTTTTGTGATACCAAATTTATTTTTAAAATCAATGTGAACATATTCACCAATATTATTTTTGATATCGGAATCATCCTTCAATTCTCTTTCAATGCCAGGAGAACTTACTTCTAACATATATTCCTCTTTAATAAAATCTTCCTTATCTAACAATTCACTCAATGCTTCATTTAAGGTAGTAGCATCATCGATATCTAAACCATCACCCTTATCAGCAATTATTCTCAGAATATACACTTCATTTTCAAAAACCCATTCGACGCTTTCTATATTTAAGCCAATTTTTTTTGCTTCGTTTTCCGCAAGCGTCCTTACTTTATCAACATAATTCATCTTTATCACCTAGTGTCCTAAAAACTATTTAAAGGAGTGAGAAACCTCACTCCTTATCTAAATAGATTTTATCATAATAATTTTATTATGTAAAGCACAAATTTCTAGTTTATTAAATAGTGCATTACAATTGCGCCTGCAATAGCAACATTTAACGACTCAACTTTATCGGTAATATCAATTTTTACCTTTGAATCGCACAAGTCTAGAACTTCTTCTTTTACGCCTTGTGCCTCGTTTCCTAGAACAATTGCAAACTTATCAGGTTTACTTACTTTTTTCAATTCAAGTGTGCCATCTAATGCTGTGCCAAATACTTTAATTCCATTTTTTTTGATATCTAAAATGAATTTTTTAATATCACACTTTAGTATTTTCATTGAAAATAATGCTCCTTGCGTTGATCTAACCACCTTTGGATTATATAAATCAACAGAATCATTACTCAACACAACTAAATCAATTCCTAATCCGGCAGCTGTTCTAATTATTGTTCCAACATTTCCTGGATCACTTACACCATCAAGGATTACAACTGATTTTATATTTTCGATATCTATTTCATTATTAAACTTAGAAACTAATCCTATAATATTTTGAGGATTAACTGTATCAGTTATTTTCTTGATAATATCATAGCTAACTTTAACACAATCAACTCCTTCAATAAACATTGATTCATCATCAGAAAGAACTTGCTTTAAACAACCGTTTTTATAAGCTTCTTCAACAAGGTGCTTTCCTTCCACTAAAAAAACATCACTTTTTTCGAGATATTTTTTATCCTTAAGTTTAGATAATTCCTTAATATATGGATTTGATAATGATGTGATTTCCTTCATTTTTAATTCCTATCCAAAAATATTTAAGGCAATTGTCAGCCAAATAATTGTACCAAGTGTGAACACACCTTGAATAATCCAAAAAATTGAGAAAATCTTCTTGTCAATTTTCTTCTTAACTATAGTACCAAATAATAACCAAGATAATGCAATTAATAATATAGGAAGTGAAAATACAATTAACCAAATTAATAGTTTATAGAAGAATCCTGATGTATCAATAGAGCCTTTGATAAAACTATTAATAATCCATGAACCAAACTTAAAGTAAATTGTATAGCAAACAAATGGGAAAGTGAAAACTGACATAGCTATACCGTATAAGAATATCCATAACGAACTTTGTTCAATATCGCTATCAGAAGATTTACTCTTTTTTCTCTTTCTGATATCCTTTCTTTCCTTGAACAAATTCTTATACTCTTGCTTCATATTCTCATATTCTGCAAATTCTTCGTCTGTCATATTTTCAAAATCAGCATGTTTAAATTCAAATTCATCTATCTTGATTTCATATTCTTGAAGTTTCAATTCAATTTCATTTAATCTGTTTTCATCTGGATCGCTATCATCAATCGGTTTACTAGTAACAATTGTTTCTTCCATTTCTTCTGCGTCACTTTCTTCACCAGAAACTTCGTCTTCGCTATCGATATTTTCATCTACTGCTGCTAATTCATCGTTTTTGATATCTTCTTCTACTTTTTCAACATTTTTATTTTCATTATTTTCCATAATTACTCCTCATTGTTATAAGTTATAAATATCTTCTTCATTTTCTTCAAAAACATTTACTTTTTTAGTATATGTTAAATCATATGTTTTAATGTTTTGTACAGCTTCATCAAGCTCAGTAGTAAATTGACATTTATTTTCTTCTTCTAATACTTCATCAATATTAGGTTTTATTGTTGGATGTTTTGGCACAAATACAGTACAACAATCCTCATATGGTCTAATTGAAATATCATATGTATTTATCTTCTTACTTATTTCAACAATTTCATCTTTATCGTAAGTAGCAAGTGGTCTCAAAATTGGTAGATTAGTTACATCATTTACAACCTTCATGCTCTCTAAGGTTTGAGAAGCCACTTGACCAACGCTTTCGCCATTAATAATACAATCTAAGTAATGCTTTCTGACAACTTTATCTGCAATTCTATACATAGCTCTACGCATTAGTGTAACTAAAAAAGTGTTATCAGCGTTATCATGAATTTTTTCTTGAACCTTAGTAAAAGGAACAACATATAATTTTATTTGTCCTTTATAAGCATACTTTGATAATTCTTCAAGTAAGTCTATTACTTTTTGTAAAGAATTTTGTGAAGTATAAGGTGGAGAAGCAAAATGAATTGCAGTTACATTAATTCCTTTTTTAATGCTCAAGAATGTAGCAACTGGAGAATCCAATCCTCCGCTCATCATAACTAATCCTTTCCCAGCAATTCCGGCTGGATATCCTCCAATACCTTTATACACATCTGTAAAAACATAAGTCGCATTATTTCTCAAATCAATGTTTAATATAACATCTGGATTATGAACATCTACTGAATAGTTTGCTAGTTTTGGAAGCAAGATACCAGCCACTTTTCTTGAAATTTCAAGTGATGTTAGAGGAAAACGTTTATCGCCTCTATTTGTTTCTACTTTAAAAGTTACTTTATCAGTTCTTTTATTTAATAATTTATAAGATACATCTGCTATCTTTTCGATATCATTTTCTACTTTAGCACAAGGACTATATGAATAAATACCTGGAACTGTTTGTAATTTTTTAGATACTTCTTCAAAACTCTCGCCATTCAAATAAATATAAAATCTATATTGTTCATGAGAAAATTCTAAATTTTTAAAACTTGACAATTTGTTTTCTGTATCTCTAATAATTCTATCTAAGAAATACTTATAGTTGTCTTTTTTTAAGGTCATTTCTCCAAATCTGACTAATACTCTATCATAATTCATTTTTTTATTTCCTTTAATGCTTTTAATAATTCATCAATTTCTTCGCATTTTACTAACGGAGACAAACTTATTCTAATTGATGAAGAAGCCCTGTCTATAGAATTAGTTAACGCTAAAATTGTCTTTTCAGGTTTAGCTAGTTTAGATGAACAAGCTGATCCTGTTGAAACACATATTCCTTTTTCCTCTAGAGAGTGTACCAGCGTTTCACCTTTAATACCTGGAACAGATATATTTAAGATGTAATATGTGATACCAAAACTTGGTGTATTTATTACTATATTAGTTTGATTTTCAATACCCTTTACCAAATTTTCAAAGTATTCTTTTACAATCTCACTATTTTGTTTTGTTAATGGATAAAACTTTATAATTGCTTTTACAAATGCAGATATCAAGGCAACATCAAGTGTCCCAGGTTTTAAACCATATTGATTTGATGATCCATATAGTATTGGTGATAAAACGATGTTGTCTTTAACAATTAATCCTGCAATTCCTTTTGGGCCACATATTTTATGACCACTTATTGTAAACATATCGATATCATTTAAATCGAAATCAGGTTCTACTTTACATAATCCTTGAACAGCATCAACATGTAATTTAGCTTTTGGATATCCTTTTACGATATCAATTATTTTTTTAATATCTTGAATTGTACCGATTATATTATTAACCCACATAATTGAAACGAGTAAAACATCCTTGTTCATCTCTCTTTTCAATTGATCCAAATCGACTTTTCCATCATTTTTGATATCTAAATATACAACATCAAACTTATCTTCAAGTGATTTAAAAGTATTAAAGACAGAAGCATGTTCAATTTTAGTAGTGATAATTTTATAGCGTTTATCATCATTTAAATATTTGTTACACCAACCTAAAATAGCAATATTATTTGCTTCAGTTGCATTAGCTGTATAAATAATCTTATAGTTTTTAATGTTCAAAGTATCAAGAATACTTTTAGTACAAACCTCAACCATGTGATTACTCTTTTGTCCCATTGCGTGAAGCGATGTGGAATTAGCAAAAAAGTTTTTCGTAGATTTTATATAAGTTTCTAATACATCGTTATCCACAGGAGTTGTGGCTGTATAATCAAAATAAATCATATTAATACCTACCTATTTATTAGATTATACTACATTTCAACATATTTTAAAACATATTACTTTAATTATTTTTCGAATTATGCTAGAATTTAGAAGCGAGGTGATTATTATGAAACATGTTGATTATAAACCAAGTGATGTTTGTTCAAGAAGAATTGAATTTGATATCGATGATGACAATAAAATTCACAACTTAGTTTTCACTGGTGGATGCAATGGAAACTTAAAAGCTATTGCAAAATTGTGTGAAGGCAATGATGCTGATTTAATTTCAAATATTTTGGCCGGAAATACGTGTGGAATGAAGTCTACAAGTTGTGCCGACCAATTAAGCAAGGCAATTAAAAACGCGAAATAAACGCAAATAAAAGGCTCGTGAAATTTACGAGCCTTTTTATATTATTATTAATGATCCTATTTTGAATTATTCAATTTTGAATTATTCAACAAATTCAATGATAGCCATTGGTGCAGAGTCACCACGACGTGGTCCAGTTTTTAATACTCTTGTATAACCACCATTTCTATCAGCAAATTTTGGAGCAATTTCAGAGAATAGTTTTTGAATAGCATATTGTCCTTTTTCAACTTCGCCATTTTCATTAACTGTTAATACTTTTTCAAATCTAACTAATTCAGCAGCTTGTCTACGAGCAGCTAAATCACCCTTCTTTCCTAAAGTAACCATTTTGTCAGCTAACTTTTGAAGTTCTTTAGCCTTAGCTAATGTAGTTTCAATATGTTCATTAATAATTAAGTCTGTAACTAAGTCTCTAATCAATGCTTTACGTTGATTAGTTGGACGGCCTAACTTACTATATGCCATAATGGTCTTCCTCCTATTTATCTTCGTCAGAATCCATATCTAAGATTCTGTTAGCATCTTCATTATAATCGTCATATTCTTCTTCATCATCCATATCTAAAATATTAGAATCTGAATCATCATAATCACTATCATAAGAATGCTTTAATTCCAAATTAATTTCATGAAGTTTTTGGATAACTTCTTTCAATGATTTACGTCCTAAATTACGAACTCTCATCATTTCTTCTTCAGTCTTTTGGACTAATTCTCCAACTGTATTAATTCCAGCTCTCTTTAAACAATTATATGAACGAACTGATAAATCAAGTTCTTCAATCTTCTTTTCGCGTTTCTTGTCTGCGATAGTCTTTTCTGGTTCATACATATATGACTTAGTTGCTAATACCTCATTTAAATTAGCTACGATATTGAAATGATCAATTAAGAACTTAGACGCTAAACTAACAGCATCACTTGCTTTGATGCTATCGTTTGTCCAAACTTCTAATGTTAATGCATCATAATCAACATCATCACCAACTCTTGTCTTAACAACATCATATCTGCACTTAGTAATTGGTGTATAAATTGAATCAATAGCGATTCTATTAACAATTACTCCGCCATTCTTCTCTTTACAAAAAACTTTGTTTTCTTCAGCACTTACATATCCTATGCCACGTCTTGCATAGAAACGAGCCTTAAATTCGCCGTTTTCTGCTAAAGTTGCTATAACAGCATCTTTATTAACAACAGTTAATTCGCTACTCATTTGTAAATCACCAGCGGTGATTACTTTTGGTCCTTTAGCTACGATTTCTATTTCATATAGTTCATTAGATTCAGGTGACATTACTTGAAATAATTTGTCTTCATCAATTGTAAATACTACATTTTTAAGATTTAAAATGATTTCAGTTACATCTTCAACAACACCAGGAATACCCATAAATTCATGTTGTACACCTTCAATTTCCATTGCAACAATAGCAACACCTGGCATAGAAGATAATAATACACGTCTTAATGCATTACCTAATGTTATTCCATAACCTCTTTCTAATGGAGAAATAGTAAATTTTCCATAATTATCACTACTAGAAGCTTCTACTTCAGCTTGTGGTCTAATAAATTCAAATTTACGCATTATTTCCTCCTAATTGTTTTTATAATTTAAATTTTGTTTCAAAAAGTATCCAATAATTATCCACGAGGTTTCTTTGGTGGACGACATCCATTATGTGGAACAGGTGTAACGTCTTTAATAGAAATTACATCTAAACCAGCAACTGCTAATGATCTAACAGCAGCTTCACGGCCTGGTCCTGGACCCTTAACTTCAACTTCAACCTTTTGCACACCAGCATCCATAGCAGCTTTAGCAGCAGCTTCACTTGCCATACCAGCAGCAAATGGTGTAGACTTTTTACTTCCCTTGAAACCTAAAGCTCCTGCAGATGACCAAGAAATTGCATTACCTTCTGGATCACATACAGTAACGATAGTGTTATTGAAGGTAGAATGAATATGTGCTACGCCGACTGGGACGTTCTTTTTAACTTTACGTTGTCTTTTAACTACACGTGCCATACTATCTCTCCTTCCTACTTCTTCTTGTTAGCTACAGTCTTAGATGGTCCCTTACGAGTACGAGCATTACAACGAGTGTTTTGTCCTCTAACAGGTAAACCTTTTCTATGTCTAATACCTCTATAGCATCCAACTTCCATTAATCTCTTAATATTCATGGCAACTTCTCTTCTTAAGTCACCTTCTACTTGATACTTAGCAACTTCCTTACGGATAGCAGCCATTTCATCTTCAGTTAAATCCTTTACACGCTTTGTATCATCTACATTAGCGTCCTTAACTATTTTCTTTGCAGTTGCATCTCCAATTCCAAAAATGTAAGTTAATGAAGTAACTACACGTTTGTCACGTGGAATGTCAACACCAGCTATACGTGCCATTCTTTCCTCCTATCAACCTTGGCGTTGTTTATGTCTAGGGTTACTACAAATAACCATGACTTTGCCTTTACGTTTAATAACTTTACATTGATCACAAATTGGTTTTACGGATGGTCTTACCTTCATTTTAATTTCTCCTTAAATTTACTTGTGTCTTTTTTTGTTTTTAATATTAGCTTATAGACTATTTATGTCTATAAGTAATTCGGCCACGTGTTAAATCATATGGTGATAATTCAACAGTTACTTTATCACCTGGTAAAATAGTAATGAAATTCATTCGGATTTTACCAGAAACGTGTGCCATAATTTGATGTCCATTTTCTAATTCAACTCTAAATTGAGCATTAGGTAATGATTCTTTAACTGTTCCTTTTAATTCAATAACATCACTCTTTGACATTTGCCCCTCCTCTATTCTCAGTTGTCAAAATTTCATATCCATCTTCAGTTATAACAATTGTATTTTCAAAATGAGCAGCGTCTTTTTTATCTTTTGTAACAACAGTCCAACCATCGTTCAAAACTTTAATTCTTGCGCTTCCCATAGTAATCATTGGTTCTATTGCTAAAACCATTCCTACTTTTAATAGTGGTCCATGGCCAGGTTGTCCATAATTAGGAACTGCTGGATCCTCATGCATTTCGGTACCAACACCATGTCCTGTATATTCTCTAACCACATCAAATCCAAATTGTCTAACATACTCTTCAATTGCATGTGAAATATCAGATAAGTGATTTTGAGGCTTAGCAAATTTCAAGCCTTCATAAAAAGATTCTCTTGTAACATCAATTAATCTTTGTTTTTCTGAACTAATTTTTCCTACAGGGTGAGTCATTGCAGCATCTCCATGATAGCCCTTCCAACAGGCACCAATATCAATAGAGATTATATCACCATCTTTTAATATGATGTGTTTACTAGGGATGCCATGTATAACTACTTCATTGACTGAAGCACATATACTGGCTGGGTAACCTTCATAGTTTTTAAAACTAGGAGTAGCACCACATTCCCTAATCGCATCCTCTGCTATCTTATCAAGTTCTGCTGTTGAAATGCCAGGTCGAATTGCTTCTTGTACTTTTCTGTGAGCATAAGCAGTAATTCTTCCTGCCTCTTTCATAATTTCAATTTCACGCTTACTTTTAATAACGATCATTAAAATCCTCCAACAGCACTTTTAATGTTAGCAAAGATTGCATTAACATCATCATCACCATTAAATGTCTTTACTAGACCTTGTTTATCATAATAAGCAAGTAATGGCTTTGTTTGTTCTGAATAAACATTAAGACGAGTCTTAATAGTTTCTTCATTATCATCTTTTCTTTGAATTAATTCACTGCCACATACATCGCAGATACCATCTTTCTTAGGTTTTAAGTTTTTAATATGATATCCTGCTCCGCACTTTGGACAGATTCTTCTTCCAACAACTCTATCAACTAGAATTGAGAATTCAACTTCGATATTGATAACAGCATCTAATTTAATATTTAATTCACTTAAAATATTATCTAAAGCTTCTGCTTGAGAGATATTTCTAGGAAAACCATCCAATAAAAATCCCTTCTTACAATCAGCTTGTGATAGTCTTTCTTTTACTAAGGCATTAGTAACACTATCAGGAACTAGCATACCATTATCAATATATTTTTTTGCTTCAAGTCCAACTTTTGTTTCATTTCTCATAGCTTCTCTGAACATGTCGCCAGTAGAAATATGCGGGATTTGAAATGCTTCTTTTATTAAGGCAGCCTGAGTTCCTTTACCGGCACCAGGTGGGCCCATAATAATAAATCTCATTTAATTACCCCCATGAAACCACGATATTGTTTCTCTTGTGAAGCAGTCTTGATTTGTTTAGCAGTTTCAATTGCAACACCAACAACGATAATCAAGCTTGTTCCACCAACTCTTACTGATGATGGCAAGTTGAAAATTGCTGTTAAAATGATTGGTAGAATAGCAACGATTGTTAAATATGTTGCACCAACCATAGTGATCTTGAATAAAACTCTTGAAATAAATGAAGATGTTTCTTCACCAGGTCTAACTCCAGGGATAAATGCGTTTTGCTTTTGTAAGTTTTCTGCCATCTTATCTGGATTCATTTGTAAGAATGAATAGAAGAATGAGAATAATACAATTAAAACGATATATAGAGTAAAACCAATAACGTTAATCTTTGTACCACTTGCACTAACTGTTGTTGTATTGAAAACTTGATTCAACCAGTAACCAGTCTTATATGCAGCAGATGTTGCAGCATACTTACTAGTATCTGTTAAGCCTAATAAACTTACAACAGTAGTAGGGATACTCATTAAAGTTGAAGCAAAAATTACTGGAATTACTGATGCAGAATTTAGTTTAACAGGAATATTACTATCGCTTCTTCCTCTAAATGATGCAGCAGCAGGTCTATTAGCGTATTGAACAGGAATAATACGTTTTGCAGATTCCATAAATACGATAAATACAACGATTAAGATTAACATAACGAATGTAAATACGAAGATGAAGATATTTCTTGTCTCTTCAGTAGCTAAATACACGTTAACTAAGTCTTTCATCATTCCAGGTAAAGATGCAAGAATACCTGCACAAATGATCATTGATGAACCATTACCAACTCCATGAGTAGTAATTAATTCAGCTAACCATAATGTGAAAGCAGTACCTGCAGTAGCAACTAATGATAAGTAAATGAATAATAATGCTTTATAATCATATACGAAATCACTTGCTACAAAATATAAATTTGAATAATTTACATTAATACCGATTGTTAAAACCAAAGATTGAACAAATGCTAATGCTAAGGCAATGTATCTTGTCAATTGATTGATCTTTCTCTTTCCAGTTTCACCTTCTTCTGACCATTCCTTTAAAGTAGGAATAATATCCATTTGTAATAATTGGATAACGATAGAAGTAGTGATGTATGGGCTAATACCCAAACATAATACTGAGAAGTTACCTAAAGCTCCACCACTTAATGTATTTAAGAAACCAAATTCTACAGGTTGTGTAATATTTGTTTGAATAAATGGTAAAGTTACATAATATCCTAATCTAAAAATGAATAAGAATAAAAATGTAAACAAGATACCTTTGATTAACTTTTTAGTATTAGTTGATAATTTGCCTGCCATATTAGATTACCTCTACAGTGCCACCAGCATTTTCAATAACTTGTTTAGCAGTTTCAGAGAATTTAGCAGCCTTAACTGTTAACTTAACATTTAATTCTCCCTTACCTAAAACTTTAACACCGTTATATTCTTTTTTAACTAATCCTTCTTCTTTTAATAAATTAACATCGACAACTGTTCCGTTTTCAAATCCGTTTAAATCACAAACATTTACGATAGCATATTCTTTACGATTTACATTAGTAAATCCTCTCTTTGGTAAACGTTTGAATAAAGGTGTTTGACCACCTTCATAGCCAGGACGAACGCCTCCACCACTACGTTGGTTTTGTCCGTTATGACCACGAGTAGATGTCTTACCATGTCCAGAACTTGTTCCACGGCCTACTCTTTTCTTATAATGTGTTGCACCATCGTTAGGTTTTAATTCACTTAAATTTAACATTTGGTACCTCCTATTCAACAACTTCAACAAGATGCTTTACAGTAGCAATCATACCACGTACAGCTTCATTGTCAGTTCTTTCTACTACTTGATCAATTTTGTATAAGCCAAGAGCTTTCAAAGTCTTCATTTGATTTGGCTTACGTCCATTTGCACTTTTAACTAATTTAATTTTTAATGTCTTTTCTGCCATGATGATTAACCCTCGATTTCCTCTGGAGTTTTACCACGAATAGCGGCAACATCTTCAATTGTTCTTAAGCTAGTTAAACCTGCCATTGTAGCTCTAACAATGTTAATAGGTGTACTAGAACCTAAAGACTTAGATAAAATATTTTGGATACCTGCCATTTCAATAACGGCACGAACTGGACCACCAGCGATAACTCCTGTTCCATCTGGAGCAGGTTTTAAGAATACTCTACCAGCACCATAAACACCAGTTACTTCATGAGGAATAGTAGCATTAATTACAGGTACTTTTACGATATTCTTCTTTGCATCTTCAACAGCCTTTTTAATGGCATCTGGAACTTCGATTGCCTTTCCAGTACCAAGACCTACACGGCCCTTCTTATCTCCAACAACAACTACAGCGCTAAAACGATATCTTCTACCACCTTTAACAACTTTAGTTACATGGTTGATACTAACAACACGTTCTTCGAATTCTTTTTCAACAACAACGTTTTTCTTTTCTTGTTTCTTATCTTGACGCATTATTTACCTCCTAGAATTTTAAGCCTGCTTCACGTGCAGCTTCAGCTAAGGCTTGAACTCTACCATGATATAAGTATCCACCACGGTCGAATACAACGGCTTCAATTCCTTTTTCTAATGCTCTCTTAGCTACTAAAGCACCTACTTGTTTAGCTGCTTCAATATTTGAGCCGTTAGCTAATTTTAATTCTTTATCAATTGTTGATGCACTACATAAAGTAACACCAGCAACATCATCAATTACTTGAGCAAAGATGTTCTTGTTTGATCTATAAACAGCCAATCTTGGAGTAGTTGATGTACCACTTAAGTTTTTACGAATACGTAAGTGGCGAATAATTCTAACTTTGTTTTTATCTTTTTTACTAACCATTTTCTTACGTCTCCCTTATTACTTAGCTTTCTTTCCTTCTTTACGACGGATAACTTCATCACTGTAACGAATTCCTTTTCCTTTGTAAGGTTCAGGTTTTCTGATCTTACGAACATTAGCAGCGAATTCGCCAACTAATTGTTTGTCAAAACCAGTGATATCAATTTGAGTTTGTGTTGGGCATTCAACTTTAATACCAGTTGGAATTTCCATTTCAACTAAATGAGAATATCCAGCAGCAACTACTAATTTATTACCTTGTAAAGATGCACGGTAACCAACACCTTCAATTAAAAGTGTCTTCTTAAATCCTTCATTAACACCAACAACCATGTTGTGTAATAAAGCTCTAGTAGTTCCGTGTAATGCTTTGTTTTGAATTGAGTCATCAGGTCTTTCAACTGTAATAACATTACCATCAACAGAGAACTTCATGTTCTTACTGAATGAGAATTTAATTTCGCCCTTTGGTCCTTTAACAACAACATTATTGTTGTCATCAATATCGAAAGTAACGCCTGCAGGTAAAACAACTTTTTCTTTTCCTATACGAGACATATTACCCTCCTATTACCAAATATAAGCGATGACTTCGCCGCCAAGATGTTGTTGACGAGCTTCTCTATCAGTCATAACTCCATTTGATGTTGAAACAATAGCAGTTCCTAAGCCATTTAATACTTTAGGCATTTCACTTGCTTTTGCATAAACACGTAGACCAGGTTTTGAAATACGTGTAATTCCTTTGATAACTCTTTCTTTCTTATCAGTATACTTTAAAGTAACTTTAATAGCGCCTTGTTTGCCGTCTTCAACAAATTCAACGTCATTAATGAAACCTTCATTTTTGATAACATTTAAAATTTCTAATTTAATTTTTGAAGCTGGTACTAACACTGTAGGATGCTTAACTTGGTTAGCATTACGAATACGTGTAAACATATCAGCAATTGGATCAGTCATTCCCATAACTTACCTCCTTTTACCAACTAGCCTTATTAACACCAGGGATTTGACCTTGGTTAGCTAATTCTCTTAGACATAGACGGCATAATTTAAATTTTCTATATACAGAGTGAGGTCTACCGCAACGTTCACAACGTGTATATTCTCTAACTTCGAATTTTTGCTTACGATGATTCTTAATCTTTAAAGAAGTTTTTGCCATAGTTTCCTCCTCTTCCTACTTTTTGAAAGGCATTCCAAGTTGAGCTAACAACTCACGGCCTTCATCATCAGTTTTTGCTGTAGTAACGATAACAATATCCATACCACGAATCTTAAATACTTTATCATACTTGATTTCAGGGAAGATTAATTGTTCCTTGATACCTAATGTGTAATTCCCACGACCATCAAATGAGTTCTTTGATAATCCTCTGAAGTCACGTACACGTGGTAGAGAAATTGAAACTAACTTATCATAGAATTCATACATTCTTTCTCCACGTAAAGTAACCTTACAACCGATTGCTACACCTTCTCTTAACTTGAAGTTAGCGATTGACTTTTTAGCTTTTGTAATAATTGGCTTTTGACCAACAATTGTAGTTAAATCTTCAACAGCAGCATCTAAAGCTTTAGAGTTAGCCATAGCATCTCCAACACCCATATTGATAACAATTTTATCAAGTTTAGGAGCTTGCATAACAGAAGTATAACCAAATTTTTCCATTAAAGCTGGTTTAGCAACATTTAAATATTGTTCTTTAACTCTATTCATACTTTCCTCCTACTTTAAAACTGTTCCAGATTTCTTAGCGTAACGTACTTTCTTTCCATCTTCGAACTTATATCCAACTCTTGTTGGTTCGTTTTTCTTTGGATCTAATAACATTACGTTAGAAATAGCGATTGGAGCTTCTTTCTTAACGATTCCACCATCTGGATTAGATTGACTTGGTCTTTCATGTTTTGTTACAACATTAACACCTTCAACTAATACACGGTTTGTCTTTACAAATACTTTTTGTACAGTTCCTTGTTTACCTTTGTAGTCGCCTGCGATAACAACTACAGTATCACCTTTTTTAATAAACATGATAACCTCCTAATTAAAGAACTTCTGGAGCCAATGAAATGATCTTCATGAAATCACCATCACGAAGTTCACGAGCAACTGGACCAAAGATACGAGTTCCTCTTGGAGTCTTATCATCTTTAATGATTACAGCAGCATTATCATCAAATTTAATGCAAGATCCGTCAGCTCTATTTACTCCACTCTTAGTTCTTACGATTACAGCTTTTACAACATCACCTTTTTTAACTTGTCCACCTGGTGTAGCATCTTTAACAGTAGCGATAATGATATCGCCAATGTTTGCGAACTTATGTCTAGCGCCACCAAGAATCTTGATAGTTAAAATTTCTCTAGCACCTGAGTTATCAGCAACTTTTAATCTACTTTCTTGTTGAATCATAACATGTGCCTCCTATAATATAACAGCTTTTTCAACAACAGCTACTAAACGATATCTCTTATTCTTAGATAATGGTCTTGTTTCCATAATCTTAACTGTATCGCCTACTTTAGCTTCGTTGTTTTCATCATGAGCTGTAAACTTTTTACTATATTCTACTTGTTTTCCATATAATGGATGTTTACGATGAGTTCCAACTACAACAGTAATTGTCTTATCGCATTTATCAGAAACAACTTTACCAATTAAAACTTTACGAGTATTTCTTTCCATACTTTCCTCCTACTTTTGAGCATTTGCACGCTCAGTTAGAACAGTCATCATACGAGCAATTTGCTTCTTATCCTTCTTAATTTGTGCAGTGTTTTCTAATTTGCCAACTGCAGCTTGGAAACGTAAATTGAATAATTCTTGTTTTAATTCTTCAATATTCTTTTCAATAGCAGCAGTTTCCATATCACGAATTTTTTCAACTGCTGACTTCTTAACTACTTTAACATCTTCTTTTTTAGTTTTTGGCATAATTATTCACCACTATCTTCCTTCTTAACGAATTTTGTTTTGATTGGTAGTTTGTTAGCTGCTAATCTCATAGCTTCTCTTGCGATTTCTTCACTAACACCAGCAATCTCAAACATAACTGTTCCCTTTTTAACAACTGCTACATATCCTTCAGGAGAACCTTTACCACCACCCATACGAGTAGCTAATGGTTTTCTAGTGAAACCGATATGAGGGAAAATTCTAATCCATACCTTACCTTCACGGTTCATATAACGAGTCATAGCAATACGTGAAGCTTCAATTTGATTTTGTGTAATCCATGTACCTTCTAAAGCCATTAAGCCATATTGACCGAAATCAATTGTCTTAGCGCCTTTTGCCTTACCTTCGTAAGAAACACGATGAGGTCTACGGAATTTTGTTCTTTTAGGCATCAACATAATTATTTAGCCTCCTTCTTTGTAGGTAGAACTTCACCTTTACAAATCCAAACTTTAACACCTAACTTACCATATGTAGTATTAGCTTCAGCTAAAGCATAGTCGATGTCAGCTCTTAATGTATGTAGAGGTACAGTTCCTTCTGAATATCCTTCAGCACGAGCCATTTCAGCACCACCTAATCTACCAGAGATAGAAGTTTTAATTCCTTTAGCTCCAGCTTTCATAGTTTGTTGGATAGCTTTCTTTTGAACACGTCTGAATGATGCTCTGTTTTCTAATTCTTCAGCCATTCTTCTAGCTACTAATTTAGCATCTAGATCAGGGTTCTTAATTTCAACAACGTTCATAAATACAACTTTACCAGTTAATTTTTGTAATTTAGCAACTAATTGAGTTTTAACAGTGCCTTCCTTACCAATAACTGCGCCTGGTTTAGCAGTAAATAAAACGATACTAACTTTGTTCTTAACTCTTTCGATTAAGATACGAGAAACTTGGGCTTTTTTATAGTATTCTTCGATTTCTTTACGGATTTGTAAATCTTCGTGTAATAAAGCTGGTACATCTGACTTTGTAGCATACCATTTAGAATCCCATTCACGAACAATACCTAAACGCATTCCTATTGGATTAACTTTTTGTCCCATAGTGTTCCTCCTATTCTCTTTCAGCAACAACTACTGTGATGTTGCTTGTTCTCTTTAGTAATCTACTAGCACTACCTTTAGCACGTGCTAAGAATCTCTTCATTGTGATGCCTTCGTTAGCGTAAATTTCTTTAACGTATAACTTCTTAACATCCATTTCTTGATTGTGTTCAGCATTAGCAATTGCAGACTTTAATACTTTTTCAACTGCAAAGCTTGCTCCGTTTGGAGTTAAACGTAAGATGTTCATAGCATCGCCTACGTTCTTTCCTCTAATATTATCAATAACTAATCTAACCTTAGTAGCAGAAATTCTAACAGTCTTAGCTTCAGCTCTTGCAACTTTAACTTCTTCCATTTTCTTTCTCCTTCCTAAGCATTCTTATCCTTACCGTGTCCACGATAAGTTCTTGTAGGTGCGAATTCACCTAATTTATGTCCAACCATATCTTCAGTAATGTATACTGGAACATGTTCTTTACCATTGTAAACAGCAATTGTGTGTCCAATAAAATCTGGATATATAGTTGATCTTCTTGACCATGTTTGAATAACTTTTTTACTATTAGATTCATTTAATTCAACAACTTTTTTCATTAAATGATCATCACAGAAAAAGCCTTTCTTTAATGAACGAGCCATATTTTACCTCCCCTAATTAACCGTTACGACGGCGAACAATAAGTTCTGATGATTTTTTCTTTGGATTTCTTGTCTTCTTACCTAAAGCAGGTTTACCCCAAGGTGTTAATGGAGCTTTTCTTCCAACTGGAGCTCTACCTTCACCACCACCATGTGGGTGATCGTTAGGGTTCATTGCAGAACCTCTTACAGTTGGTTTAATACCCATGTGACGAGTTCTACCAGCTTTACCAATATTAACATTCATATAATCAGCGTTTCCAACAACACCGATTGTAGCGTGGCAAACAGCTAAAATCTTTCTAACTTCACCACTTGTTAAACGAATTAATACATACTTTTCTTCTCTACCTAAGATTTGTGCACTTGTTCCAGCACTTCTAACAAGTTGTCCACCTCTTCCAAGATGTAATTCAACGTTGTGAATATAAGTACCAACAGGGATATTAGATAATGGTAAAGAGTTACCAACTTTAATATCTGCTTTTTCTGAAGCAACAATTGTAGCTCCAACTTTTAAATCTTTAGGTGCGATGATATATCTCTTTTCACCATCTTTATAAGCGATTAATGCGATATTAGCGCTTCTGTTAGGATCATATTCAATTGTCTTAACAACGCCTTCAACATCGTATTTATCACGTTTGAAATCAATGATACGATACTTTCTCTTTGCTCCGCCGCCTTGATGACGTACTGTAATACTACCAGTATTATTACGACCACCTTTCTTAGCTAAAGGAGCTAACAAACTCTTTTCAGGTGCATTAACAGTTGTAATTTCATCACTGTAAACTAAAACTGTCATATCACGACGACCATTTGTTATAGCTTTATACTTCTTAATAGCCATTGATTTATTCCTCCTAGATTTCGAATACGTCTAATTTTTGTCCTTCAGCTAATGTAACGATAGCTTTTTGAACAGCTGGACGTAAACCTTCATATTTGCCTACTCTACGTTCTTTTCTACGGCAGTTAACCATGTTAACAGCGATAACTTTAACGTTGAATAATTCTTCAACTGCTTTCTTAACTTCAACTTTATTACTTCCTTGTTTAACTTCAAAAGTATATTGTCTTAATTCAATTAAAGCAGTAGTCTTTTCAGTGATTAATGGACGAACAATAACATCATATGCTTTTTTCATTATTTAAGTTCCTCCTCATATTCATTAACTGCAGCTTCTGTCATAACATACATATCTGCATTGATTAAATCGTAAACACTTAAATGAGATTTTGTTTGTACGTAGAAGTTTGGAACGTTTCTTCCAGCTAATACTAAATTGAAATCTTCTTCAGTAGTGATTACAACAATCTTCTTATTTTCGTTTGCGCCAATAGCATCCATAACTTGAATAAAATTCTTTGTCTTTGCTTCAGCTAATTCAAACTTATCAACAACGATTAAACTGTTGTTTGCTAACTTATCTGATAATAAGCTCTTAGTTGCTAATTGAACAACTTTCTTATTAGTCTTTAACACATACTTTCTTGGAGTTGGACCGAATACAACACCTCCGCCAACCCATTGAGGAGATCTAATTGAACCTTGTCTTGCTCTACCAGTTCCTTTTTGACGATAAGGCTTTTTTCCACCACCACTAACTTCTGTACGATTCTTAGTGTCAGCTGTACCTTGTCTCATTCCAGCACGTTGAGCATTAACAACATCTAATACAACTTGCATATTAGGTTCAATTCCAAATACTTCTTCAGCTAAAGTTAATTCTTTAACTTCTTGACCTAATTGGTTTAATACTTTAATACTAGGCATTATTATCTCCTTCCTATGCTAATGCTTCAGGGTTTACAGCAGGTGTATTAGCTTTAACTCCATTGTAAACTGTTACATAAGAATTCTTAGCTCCTGGAACATTACCCTTAATTAACATAACATTCTTTTCTAAATCAATTTTAACAACTTCAAGGTTTTGAATAGTTACTGTTTCTCCACCTAATCTACCAGGCATCTTCTTGCCTTTCTTAACTCTCGCAGCATCGATTGAGCCCATAGAACCAACACCACGATGGTATCCAGAACCATGTCCCTTTGGACCGATGTGGAAATTGTGACGTTTAACACCACCAGCATAACCTTTACCTTTTGATGTACCAGTTACGTCAACGATTTCACCTTCTTTAAATATATTTGCTTTAACTTCTTGACCTACTTCAAACGCCATCATTTCTTCACCAGCGATTTCTTTTACGAAGCGCTTAGGAGAAGTGTTAGCTTTTTTAGCATGTCCTTCTTCAGGTTTGATAATATTTTTAGTCTTATCATCATAACCTAATTGGATGGCTTGATAACCATCTGTTTCAACAGTCTTCTTTTGTAAAACAACGTTAGGTGTAACTTCGATTACAGTTACAGGAACTAAAACATCATTTAAGAAGATTTGAGTCATTCCGACTTTTCTACCTAAGATTCCCTTGGCCATGAGTTTTTTTCCTCCTTCTTACTCATTAATAATTTTATTTTAAAACAATTTCAACACCTGATGGAATTTCTAAGTGAACTAGAGCATCCATAGTCTTTGGTGTAGTAGAAACGATATCAATTAATCTCTTGTGAGTTCTTCTTTCAAATTGTTCACGACTATCTTTGTGTTTATGTGGTGAACGAATGATTGTGAAAACTTCTCTTTCAGTTGGTAGTGGAATAGGTCCAGAAACAACTGCGCCAGTCTTCTTAGCTGTTTCTACAATTTTCATTGCAGCCTCATCTAATAATCTGTGATCATAAGAAATTAACTTGATTCTTAAAGATTTTCTTGCCATATTATCCTCCTTAATTATTTTAGTATCTAGTACTTTTTTCGGCTCCATGTGAAAACCCGAACACACCTAGACAACTCAACCGTGTGTATCAGCAACCTCCCATATCATCGCCTACCTTAAGCCTTATAAATTCTAGCATAAGAGGTTTATTAAGGCAAGAAAAATTTTAATTTTTTTATACTTTTTTCTTATTATATGAATAGACAATTCTTTGTTTCTACAATTTGCAAATAGATTTTTCCTATATTATAAAAAACAGCTATTTTTGTTGTTTGAATTATTAGCGCCCTTGTGTTACAATTTTGCTAGCAAAGGAGATTTAATTATTATGAAAAAATATTTTTTATTAATAGTTTGTCTTTTACTATTATTATGTGGATGTAGTGAAAACGACAAACCAAAATCTAATATAAATGCATTCTTAGAAAGCGGAGAATTTAAATTAGAAAATGAAATCACAGATGATATAGAATTAAAGAATTCTTATACTTTTAATGGTTCTACTATTACAGTTATGTATGAATCTGATGATACTGAATTATTATCTAATACTGGAAAAGTATTATTTGACGAAGAAGATTCTTATGTTTCTTTAAAAGTAACTTTTAAAGAGGGCGAATACGAATTAGCAAAAACATTTGATCTAACTATAAAAGGAAAGACTAGAGAAGAATTATTAGAATTATGTTCTAAAGATATCGATCTTCCAAATGAAACAAGTGACGATGTAACTCTTCCAGCAAGAATCAAGTATAATTCAACAGTTGCTTCTTGTGTATGGACAAGTTCTGACGAAACTATTATTTCAAACACTGGATCTTTTAATTATCCAGAATCTGATAAAGAAATTACTCTTTCTTGTAAGTTATCATCAAAAGATACATCAATTACAAAAAGTTATAAAGTAAAAGCATTATCTTTAAATAAAACAACTTATATAAATGAACTCGCAAAACTATCAATTCCAAACTCAACTGATGCGGATATTAAATTAGAAAATAGTATTTCAATTTCAGATATAGATTATCCAATTACTTGGACAAGTAGTAATACAAACGCTATTGAAGCAAGTGGAAAAATTAAATATGTTTCAGAAGATACTAATTGCACTTTAACTGCAACAATTCAAGTTAAAAACATCAGCGTATCAAAGGAATGGACTATTGTAATCAAACCTGCGGGTGGATTGAAGTTTATTCAAGAAACTATTGAAATGATTTTGATACCAAAAACTATTAATAATGATATCATTTTACCAACTGAAATGAACGGAGTTAGTTTACAATGGACATCTTCAGATAATAGTGCAATTGATAACACAGGTAAGATTAATAAATCTAACACTACATATAAAAATGTGAAGCTTACAGTTAAGCTATCTGCTGGCGATTATACTCAAACAGAAGAATTTGATACACTAGTATCATATGAACCACATATGTTCTTAGATAGAGCATTTGATGGCACAAAGCAAAACACTGAAATAAAAAACGGCAAACTTGTTTTATCAGATGGTGCCTTATCAGGAACATACACTACAAAAGTTATTGATACAGAAAACTTTACTGATGTTGTTGGCTCATATTCAGCAACTTCAAGCGAAAAAGAAGTATGTGAATTAAAAGTAAGATTAAGAATTGGTAGTACATGGACTAAATATTTCACATACGGTGAGTTCGGAAAAGGATTAAAGAATGGTTATAGTAATCAAACAGATACTAAAGCTAAAATGATTGAAGATGAAATAAAGACAATCAGCCCTGATGTAGCAAATGGTTTCCAATTACAATTGACTTTGAAAAGAACCAGCACTGAATTAACCGGCCCTGTTGTTACATTACTTGCTCTAGCAATTAATTATTCATCATTCAGTTATCCATTTGATATCACAAATCTTCCAAAAGAAGTAAAATATGATCTTCCAAAATTATATCAACACGATGTTCCAGAAATTGGTGGAAGCATTTGTAGTTGTACATCATCTACAATGTTATTAATGTATAAGGGTTACTCTTTTGAAGGACTTGCAGATTATCCACACCAATATATTGCGGGAATCGTAAAAGACTATGGACACAATATTTTTGGTAATTGGAGTTACAATTGTATAGGAATGGGTTCATTTGGAGCTACAGCTTACGTAAAGAGATTTTATAGTTATGGCGAATTATTATTCCACTTGGCAAATGTTGGCCCTGTTGCTGCTTCAATCAAAGGAACAATGATTACAGATGCAAAAACTTATACTACAGGCGGACACTTAATTGATGTGACTGGTTACAAGATTGATGGCAATAAGATTTATATTTACATAAATGATCCTAACATTAATGTTGTAGCAACAAGATGTACATTACAAAATTTCTTAAATGTATATAGAAATGTTTCTTATATAATAGAATAAACAAAAAAGGACAACTTAGTTGTCCTTTTTTTAATATATTGATTCAGCTTTCTTTTTCACATTATTAAGAATTATTTCAAAAGCGATTGATATCAAAACTAGTATTAAAGTCCAAGCCATTATTTTGTTCATTTCAAAATTAGTCTTTAAACTGAGTAATTCGCTTCCAATAGAATACTTAGGCGTAGTTAAAAGTTCTGCCATTACTAATGATTTTAATCCTAGTGATATCGATTGTAATAATGTCGTAATTATAAATGGCATAGCAAGAGGCACATAAATGCTTTTTGCAATTTCAAAATTAAATTTTGATATCGTTTTAATTTCATCTCGTATCTCTTTATTTACACAGTTAAAGGCATTATAAAACCCTTCATACATAATAGGAAACATAATTAATAATGAAATAACCATTGAACTGCGCTCGTGCCCTACAATAACTAAAATGATAATTATAAATGAAGCAACCGGAGTTGATTTAAAAACACCAATCAACGGAGTCACAATTTGTTTAAACCAAACAAACTTCCTAGCCAGTAAAGCAAACAAAATAGAAAGAACAACGCTAACTCCAAGAGAAATTAACAATCTAAGAATAGTGGCTCCTAATACTTTATATGTTTTAGGATTAACAATTATTTCTTTCAATCCAATTCCAATTTGCCCTAACGCTGGGAAAACAATATCTTCTTTATATGATAAGCTGACTATCTCCCATATTAATAATAATATAATTATTCCTAAGAAATAAAATCCATTATTTTTAATAAAAGTTTTCATCAATAGTATTGTTATTCAATATTTTTGAATTAAACTTATTAATCATACTAAAATACTTATTTAGTGTTTCAATATTTTCTTTTGCATTTAAACATACAATTGAACTATTAGGTACGCTATTAACAATAACATCCTTGCCTAGATTTTCAAAAATATATGAATAATCTCCTTTATAAGCCATCAATTTATCAACATATGCTTCAGTATTAGTATTTAAATAAGAAACATTATCTTTAACCTTATTTGATAGCTTTTGAATTGTCTTATCATCTAATTCTTTATTAACGAAAATGCCAGCTTGAGGAATCAAACTCAACTCATCCTTTAATTCATTTTGTAAATCAATTTTAGAAATTTCTCCGACCTTTGCTTTTAAACTTATTTCAATTTTTGAAATAACTGGTTCAGCACATAAAATATAATCAACAGTAGAATCAGCTATAAGACGATTTGTTAAGACATCTTGTACGCTATTTTCATAAACAAATTCAATTTTTGTAACGTCAACTCCCTTTGCTTCTAATGCTGCTTTTAAAACAATATCAGGAGCAGTATTTTGACCATATGCGGCAATTTTCTTCCCTTCTAAATCTTTAAGTGATTCAACGCTCTTTTCTTTCTTACATACTAAGAATGAATTACCCATAGTAAGCACAGAATTCAATTTATATTTCATTGATCCTTTAGTATAAAGTTGAGCTCCTAAAATAATTGGTGCAACAATTACATCATACCCATCTTTAATCAATTCGCTTGATAATACACTTGGACCGCTAACTACAGTGATATCCAATTCTTTATCTTCAAACAACCCACCCAAAGCAACTGCTGGAATTCCTTCTGGCATTAATACTTTCACAACTTTTGTTTCTTCTTCATTTTCTTCTTTACCTTTGTCACATCCTATAGCAACAAAAGTTAATAATAACAAAACAATTAAAATTCTAATTTTTTTCATAATTTATACTCCTTTATATTTTTTTATTGCTTTTTGATTATAACTGTTTTATAATCAAAAAAGCGTAACATATGTTACAAAGTGAGGTTATTATGTTATTTGATAAAATCAAAGGAAAAATGAAAACATATGAAAAAAATGATTTAATATTTAATGAAGGAGACAAATGTAATTATGTTTGCATAGTTACTAATGGCGCTGTCAAAATTAGTACAACATCATCACTATATAACGAATTTATAATTTCAACAATCAAATCTGGGGAATCATTTGGAGAAAATCTTATTTTTTCAGAAAGACCATATTATTTAGGTGATATTATTGCGACCAAAAAAACATCAATTTTGTTTTTAAGCAAAAATAATTATCTTAAATATGTAAATGAAAATCTAGAAGAGTTCTTACAAGAAAACTCAAAGCGATATCTTTTGTTACAACAAAGAACAAAAATACTTCTTCAAAAGTCAATAAGAGAGAAAATATTGTTTTATTTGATATCGAAATATAATTCAACTAACAGTTTAGAAATCAAAATTACTAGTAAAGAAGAACTTGCAAAATATTTAAACATCGAAAGACCTTCATTATCTAGAGAATTAATTAAATTAAAAGAAGAAGGAATAATTGATTATGATAGACATTTCATATATATAAAGACAAATAAAAAAACTGATTGATTGAAATAATAAAGTATTTCAATTGATCAGTCTTTTTTTATTATATCTTCCATAATAATGGACCTAGTTTTCATTCCCATCTTTTCATAAAACTTTAAAGCGGCTTCGTTTGAAGGTCAAACATTCAGAGTAATTTCATAGCAATTATACTTTTTTGCTTCATTAACTACATAACTATAAAGAGCTTCACCAATTCCACGATGACGATATTTTTCATCTACGCAAAGATCATCGAGATGAAAAATCTTATTTGGATACATATTTGAAGTAGGAATTCTTATTTGACACATTACATAACCGACAACGAAACCATCAATTAAAGCAACATATATTGGGTTATTCTCATCATCTATCATTACTTCTAAATCTTCCTTAGAATATTTAGTAGTTCCAGATACAAACAAATCAGGCCTCAACTTCGCATGCACTTCCAAAACTTGAGAAAGTAGTTCTAACAATCTATCTATGTCATCAACAATTGCTTTTCTAATTTGCATATATAATTCCTCCATACTATCGAACTATAAATATTTGATACTTTTTTATAATATAGTCCCATTATACCATACAATACAGTTTTAAAATAATAATATAAGAAAAAATGATACAATTCCTTGTATCATTTCAAATTTCGATATGGCGGAGGAAGAGGGATTCGAACCCCCGCGGCTGTTACACCCTTTCGGTTTTCAAGACCGACCCCTTCAACCGGGCTTGGGTATTCCTCCAGTAATATGGTGGTCCAGGGCAGAATTGAACTGCCGACACATGGATTTTCAGTCCATTGCTCTACCTACTGAGCTACCGGACCATATTAATAAATAGTAGAATGGCGGTCTCGACGGGACTTGAACCCGCGATCTCCAGTGTGACAGACTGGCATGTTAACCACTACACCACGAGACCATGGTTGCGGAGACAAGACTTGAACTTGTGACCTCCGGGTTATGAGCCCGACGAGCTACCAACTGCTCTACTCCGCGATGCATAAACTAAAATTATAATAATAACCTGGTGGACCCGATAGGACTCGAACCTATGACCAACCGGTTATGAGCCGGTAGCTCTAACCAACTGAGCTACGGGTCCAATATATTGGTAGCGGCGGTAAGATTTGAACTTACGACCTTCCGGGTATGAACCGGACGCTCTAGCCAACTAAGCTACACCGCCATAATCTTTAAAAAAATGGTGGATCCTGTCGGGATCGAACCGGCGACCTCCTGCGTGCAAAGCAGGCGCTCTCCCAGCTGAGCTAAGGACCCACGTTTTGGTGCCTAAGGCGGGAATCGAACCCGCACGGTATTATCTACCACGGGATTTTAAGTCCCGCGCGTCTACCTATTCCGCCACTCAGGCAAATATTGAACTTTTAATGGTGTCTCCGAGGCGATTCGAACGCCCGACCCACTGATTAAAAGTCAGTTGCTCTACCGTCTGAGCTACGGAGACAAATGGTGCCGACTGCAGGAATTGAACCCGCAACCTACTGATTACAAGTCAGTTGCTCTACCAATTGAGCTAAGTCGGCAAAAATGGTGGGGATCAGCGGGCTCGAACCACTGACCCTCTGCTTGTAAGGCAGATGCTCTCCCAGCTGAGCTAGACCCCCAAATAATAGAAAAGGAGCTTGGCAACGACTTACTTTTGCAGGGCGTACCCAACTATCATCAGCGCTATAGTGCTTAACTTCTGTGTTCGGTATGGGAACAGGTGTATCCACTATGCTATAGTCACCAAACTTCTCTTTCAAAATTGAATAATACTT
>OCVV012890754.1_pt1 | contig 45804 bp, 29 predicted proteins | sample 1539721 | NCBI WGS metagenome assembly OCVV01 (sample SAMN02144230, study PRJEB22623) | gut metagenome | biome: sheep rumen | host: Ovis aries | place: New Zealand | reverse complement strand
CAGCAGCCCTTCAATCAGTTTGTTATATCCGCCAATAGGAATACCTTGATACTTGTCGTTGAAATAGTTGTTGTCGAAAATGAGGCGAACAGGTAAGCGACGGATGATAAAAGCAGGCAATTCTGTGCAAGAACGTCCCCATTGCTTCTCTGTGTAACCCTTGATTAACTTCTCATAGACGTCCTTGCCAACCAAAGTTAGTGCTTGTTCTTCCAAGTTTTGTGGCTCTCGTCCATGAAGGCTTTTCAATGCTTCAGCCTTTTGTTCTTCTATCTTTGCCAACGCAGCATCAGGTGTTGTCACGCCCCACATCTGATAGAAGGTGTTCATATTGAATGGGAGGTTGTAAAGCTTTCCTTGATAATTTGCCACAGGACAATTCGTATAGCGATTGAACTCGACGATAGAATTGACAAAATCCCAAACTTCCTTGTTAGAGGTATGGAAGATATGTGCACCATATTTGTGAACATGTATGCCTTCCATCTCCTCACAATACACATTACCGCCTAAATGTGGACGTTTGTCAATGACAAGACAACGCTTCCCTGCCTGATGTGCCTTATATGCAAACGTGGCTCCAAAGAGTCCAGAACCAACAATAAGATAATCGTATTTTGTCGATTGAGTATTCATGAAGATATGATTCTATCGTTATTGTTCAATCTATCGGCTCTTCTCTCGTTATCACTCGTTTGATTCCTTGAAGGATGTACCAGCAGATTTCGGAAGGGTAAGCGAGGAAAAGATGGCCGAGGCGAAAACGTTTGCCACTGAGACGATGGCCGTTGGCGGTGCGTTCGTCAGAATGACCGAAATTGCCTGTGAGCAGGACTTCTTTTAATAGAAATTCTCCTTCTTTGGCATTAGGCTCAACGATGAGATATTCTGATGGAAGACCAAGTTGTGTGTGAAGAAGCCAGCAAACAGCGGCACAAAACTTATCAAGAGAAAGCTCATGAAGCGTGGAGCGTAAAGCGTGAAGAGACGACGGCGAAGCTTCTTCGTGTGCATGCTTTAGTACATAGAAATAGTCAATGAGTTGGCGGAGTCCAACACCTGTGCCAATGAAGTGTTGATAAGCATGGCTGAGAATGAAAATGATGTTGAATTCATTCGTTGGAATCGGCAATTTCGTACCGTTGTCGAACGGAACATAATGCTTGGTTTGCTCAGCCTGCTGTGCTTTTGCCCATTTCTGAAATTTTTTATTAGTGAATGGGTTGCTATAATAACTTGGGGTAAAATGGGCTTCGACGAGTGTACCATCTTTCAAGTCGAAACCGACATGTATCTTGTTAAGTTCACCAATCTCTCCAACACTCCTCACATATTCAATGATCTTGTCTCGATCACCCTGCAACCAAACATCTATGTCACCTGATTCACGGCGGAGTGGGTTGGGGTAGAGAGTAGCGATGCCTTGACCTTTGAGAATGCAATTGGGAAAACCATCAACTTCGAAGCGTTTGCTCGTTGCATAAGTGAGCTTGTTCATGTAGCGGTTCTTCGCCTCGATTTCTTCTACACGCTCATGGATGGCAAGGAGAATGTTATTGGGAGGACGCTGACCCTTAGGTAACTTTTCAATAGCACTCATCAGCAACCCCATCACGCTCTGTTTTACAGCTATCTCGGGTATCTCGTCCCATTCCTCCAAAGAAATGGTAGAAGTCAATTCCTTTTGTGTGCCAAGAGCAACACGAAATAATTCTAAGAATTTTGATTCTGCCGATGTCATGGTTCGTTGCGAAGAACGCGTTTCAGTGCACGGAGTGCAGTTTCAAGTGCTAAAGCACGTTTCAGGTTTCAGAGTGCTGAAGCACCTGTTTCAGGTTTCAAGTATTTTGTACCTGGTAAATTGCTTTGCTTTAGTGATTTGATGAATGCGGATATGGCTCTGTTTAGGCTAATACAGTCATTGTAAAGTTTTTTGCTGTTTCTTGATCGATGAAACTGACATCAGAAGCACGAATAATCTGACTACGGACTTCTCCGCATGAGCCTTTTGCAATATAGAGAAAATTGATGAATTCTTTGTTCCCATCTCGTTCATAACCTTCAGCAATATTGTCCATGATTGAACCAGCGGCAGCATGTATTTGTTGAACAAAACGAATATCCTTTTGGAATTCACCTTCTTGGGTAATAGTATAAATGTCTTTGCAGAGTTGTCTTGCCGATTGGAAAATAGCGAGATCCTCAAATCTTCGAACCCTCTCCATTTCTTCCTTGATACTGCGCTTAATTTCTTGAAACTTGAAGCCTGAAACTTGAAACTTGAAACCAGCGCTTTAGCGCATTGAAACCTGAAACTTGAAACTGGCGCTCCAGCGCCCTTTAAACCGGTGCTTTAGCACCCTAAACCTTGCCGCAAGGCGACATAAATACTTCTCCTAAGCCTATGTAAATAATTTATTTACAATGAGTTAGAATTATAAGTGTGTGTTGGTTAACGTATTTTAACGCAACTCTCTCTGCTCCTTCCTATGGAGTAAAACAATGTAAGGTGCAATGAAGTTAAAAGAACGTTGAATGATGTTGATTCTTATCTTTCTTGCTACTCACACTGTGTAACGAATAAATGAATTTGACTTATTTAATTGCAATTAATAGTTTTGATACCCTATTTGAACTGCAAAGTTACGCATTTTTATGCAATTAACGTTTTTTTTCATTCTTTTTTTAGCTCATTTCGTATTCTTTTAGTGATTTTTGTCAATAATGACAGAAAAAAGAGGTGAATAATAGGGAAAACAATGGATTTTTGCTTTTCAATTTCCACAAATTAAAGGCACCCTACCATTGCGGTAAGGTGCCTTCGCACATTCATCCAAATTCTTTACACTTGTTTAGAAAAGAAAGAGAGAAATTCTCATCTTTCACTTCACACTGCCGTTGGACTATCAGCTCAACTTAGTGACGCACTCCAGGCGAGTGTTCTCGATTTCGTCCTTCACATCCTCGGCAGGGTGGAAGAGGATGCGGCGACGGTAAACCTGCTTTGCGCCTGCCTCCTCCGAAGTGAGCGGTGCCTTGGCTGAAATAGAGAGCTTGAAAGTACCGAGCTGCTTCACGTTGATGGTGTGACCATTCAGAACCATCTCTTCTATCTGCTTGACAATCGAGCGGACTGCACCCTCGCAGGCTCCCTCGCTCATTCCTGAGTCGGCAGCGATGTGCTTGATGAGCAGGTCGAAACTTATCTTACTGTAAGTAACTGACTTGGTGAAGTACATATTCGACTCACCTGGCTTGAAAAACTGTTGTTTAGCCTTGATAAAAACTTTTCCCATACAAACTGATTTTAAGATTTAAAGATTTACAATTTACTGATTTTAGTTACCCTCTCTTCACGCTCCACGCTTCACTCTCTCCTCCTCTCGGGGTAATTGCGAAATAGGAGCAATTACGGGAGGGGCTTTACACACTGAAGTTCACTTTGTCGAGCTTCTGGAGCATCTTCTTGCTGGCGCGGAAGGCGATGCGCTTGCTGGTGATAGCGGCTGCACCAGCGCCTTCGAGCTCAGCAGAGACCTTCGCGTGAACAGTGAAGTAAAGGCTTCCCATGTCACCGAGTTCCACAGAGTGACCGTTGCAGACCAGTTCTCGTACCTGAGTGATGAGGCTGCGATACACCGACGAAATCTGTTCGATACGCATGCCCGAGTCTTCAGTAGCATAGTTGATGAGGATCTCATCGTTGATTTCTGAAGCGCGAGATACATTGGTGAAGTAGCGTTCTTTCTTGTCAACGGCACACATGTGCTTGTTGACCTTCACCCTCATGAGTGGATTCACTTTTCCCATAATTGTTGTTGGAATTTTGGGGAGATGAGCAGTTCGGCTTTCGCGACGTTACCTGACGCACACATCATCCCTGGTTAAACATAAAATAAGTAATAGTTTCTCATGGCGGGCACTCATTCATCCTGTTATCCTGAATTGATTTTGTTGTGCCCTTTTTTCTGAATTGCGATGCAAAGTTAATGCCTTTCTCTGTTCCTTGCAATACTTTTCGACTCCCTCCCGAAAAAACTGCCCCGTTTTTTTTAATTAGTGAGTAGTGAGGAATGAGAAGTGAGGAATTTCCATCCGGATGGCAAGCCAACGCCATTCTTCATTCTACTCCCCTCGCCCTTTGGAGAGGGGTCGGGGGTGAGGCTTTCATTCCTTATTTACCTCGTCTTCAGCGCAAAGATCATCTCTTTCTTCTTGATGACATGCACAAACTGCACGCAGGAGGGAAGCCCGAAACGCGAGAGGTCGCGGCATGAGTAGTCGGGGTTATGGTAGAAGAAGCAGCCCACACAAGAGCGCACGTCCTCGTTCATCGGGTTTTGGATGGCTGGAACCTCTTCCAATACTAACGTTTTCTTCACTTCGCCAACGCCCGTCTTCATCTTATACTGACGACGTAGCATTTCTTCTTCATTCATTGCTTTTGCCATTACGGCATTCCGTTGTTGTGTTTTGATGTTATCCATGATATTAATAATGTGTTATTGCGCTTCGCGCAGGTTTCAAGTTTCAAAGCACTTCGTGCAGGTTTCAGGTTTCAGAGCGCTTTGCGTGGTTTCAAGTTTCAGGTTTCAAGTTTGGCTACACCGAGCTCAAGTTTCAGAAATCCTTATAATCCTTTAAATCCTTGATTCAAGTTTCAGGTTTTAGGCTCCAAGGAATCCTTTTAAATCCTTCAAATCCCTGACCCCTTCAAATCCCTGATCCCTTTTTCTGCTGCAAAGTTATCACCTTCCTTCCATCCCTGCAACACCCGACTCACGTTTGTCGGGAAAACTGACGAATCCGTCGAAAACTTGTCACCCCATTTGTCGAAAAAGAGCGAATTCATCGAAAGAAATTCCACTATTAAACAAAAACAACTCCTATCCTCCTATCCTCCGTAGAAACAATAAGCGCTATGGAGTTTCGGAGTTGCTAAATGAATAGTTCTCATCCTCTTCCTTCTTCCTTTTTCAGTAAGCTTCGGTTTTGCCGAAGCCATTTCCAATTTAAATCTCTACGGAGTTTCGGAGTAAAGGAGTTTTTAATTATTAGTTTTTAATTTTTAATTATTCTTCATTTTCCTCCTTCCTCCCACTGTCTTAGGAACCGCTTTGCCACATTGATGCGTCGATGGCATTCCTTAGAGTCCTGCGTGTCCGAGAAAGTCCAGTCATTCGGACGCTTGCCACCTTGGCACACATACATCTTCGAGTGCATCGTGGAGCGAGCAGGAGCATCCGTGAAACCGAGGTCATCATGCAAATAGTCCGTAAACGATTGCAAGCCATCAAAATGAGGCATTCCCTCCGTCTTGTTCATCACAATCATCAGCCACACATAATCGTATTGATGGCGGAAACACTGTTCCTCCCGCATCTGCTCAATCACCCGCTTCAGGCGTTCCTCCCTGCTCATCGGTGCCTCGTTCCCTTCTTCGGCCGCATGTTCGTCTCGTGTGCGACGACCACTCCAACCATCCTTCAACAAAACGACTTTCCCCTGAGGCACATCATTCCTTTTTCCACCCGAAGCCTTTGCCATCAACTCCTGCTCCATCAGCACACCCGTCACGAAACGCATCAACGCAGCCTCAGGCAGGCGCATATAATATAAGGTGGACATATACTCCCATTTCTCCATCTTTCCGAAGTACTGGTACATCCACCCAGGGAAGCGCATCAATGCCTGGCGCAAAGCTCCAAGTTCCAAATCCTCATGCATGCGACACAACTTCTGAAATGCACGACTCCCTTTCGTCTCCTCAAACATACGCACATATATTTCTTCCAAATGCTGTTCGCTACCCATCTTCGTCATTACGCCGCTCAGTCTTCGACTCCATTCCCGCATGTCCTCATGCTTGCTTTCAGCCGACAAACGCTGCAATTCCTCCCGTTCCTGAGTCGCCTCCCAACTCACGTCCCAACGACAATCCCTCAGATAGGCATCAAACACACACTTGTTCTCACCCTCCATTCCCTCGCCATTCAGCAGTGCCCTTTTGATTTCTCCTACCAGCGCCTTCAACCGTCGTGCATCATCCGATTTCGGCATCATCGCAAGCCAACTATACTTTTCGCTCCAAAGCCGTGCCTCAGCATGTTCACCCACAGCATCCATATCCATCGACTTCTCCACCTCCGCACGTGCCCAAAGCGCGAAATGCTCATCCCGTGCCTCATAATCCACCACCACCGCTTGTAGCGTCTTCGTCACTGACTCATCGCAATACCGACTCACCACATGACATTGTTCATTGCTCACGTAGCCCACGAATTGCGTGTCAATCACCACCATCGTCGCCTCAGGGTTCTTCTCGTTGTCGCAGTCATGCGTTAGCGTCACACGCTTGCCCAGTGCCGTGCGCACACGCTCGCCTAATCTCTCGTCTCCCCACGCATGATAAGGGAGCCCCACAATCTTAAATTTAATCTGATACATGTTATCCTGGTACTAAAGAATATAAATTCAACTATGAAAGTCAAAAGACAAAGGTCAAAGGTCGAAGCCTGAACCTTTAGCTCGGCGTAGCCAAACTTGAAACTTGAAACCTGAAACCTGAAACGGCACTTGTCATAAAATAGGTGCTGCAAAGATACACAATCTTCCTCAATCCATCAACGATTTCATGAAAAATGAGTCAACAACCTTTAGCTCGGCGTAGCCAAATTAACACAAATTCTCTCAAATAATTTTAAACGAAAACGAAGGATTTTTGCGTTAGCATTGGCATTAGCTTTAGCTCTTCATCCGGATGGTAATAGTTTTCGTTTTCGTTATCGTTTTCGTTCTATAAATATATTTGTGTCCCTTTGTGATAATTTGTTGACAAAAAAAGAAGCAGGGTACATACGCACCCTGCCACCTTATTTATATATAGTAATATCTCTATTACCTACGTTGTAACTTGTACTTTGTACTTAGTACTTGACATTACCACTCGTAGCTGCCGAAGCCCTTCTCTTCGTCAACGCGCTCCTTGCCTTCAACGCCTGAGCCTGGATCAGCAGGTGTATTATCTGAAATAGTAAGCATCATAGCGTTCAGCAAGAGTGTTTCCTTTACCTTAGTTGCAGGTGTCTGATATATCTTTTTCATAACTCGAAATCTTGTTTTGATAATTTATTAAATAAATACTTACATTGTCATTTGTACATTGTACATTGTTTTTTGTACTTGTACTTGACTTTACTTCAAAATCACCTTTCTTGTTGTGCCGTCAGACATCTTCAAGATGTTCACACCCTTCTCGATGCGGTTCAGCTTCACGCCGTCAGCACTGTAGATTGCCTCGAATGCATTGTTGGTGAGAGCCTCAAGTGCGCTGATACCAGTTGTGTCATCACCCAAGTTGAAGGACTTCACATCTGAATCACTCTTGTTGAGGTATGCACGGAATGCAGGAACAGTGATGGCTGCATCTGCACTAACCTTGTAGAATGCCTGCTTTTCATTTAGAGTCTGGAGTACATAGCCTTCTGTAATAGTAGTTGAAGCAAATACACCAGTCAACCAACCATCTGTGTAAGTGTTTGCACCAGCGATGCTATATCCCTGCTGAGTTTCATTTACGTCAAGCTTAGCTTCCAAGATGTAAGGAACGTTAGCAGCAGGCTCTGCAACTTCTGACAATGTGAGTTCATTTTCCTCAGCTGCTTCGCAAGAATAGTAAACTACACCATCATTTGCTACTGCAGGCTTGAATGGATAGATGCGAGTAGCGAACTTACCAGCTGTAACAGCTACTGGAACTTCTACTAATGTAGGTTCTACCAATGCGAATTCACCATTTTGCTGAGCGTTCTCATCTGTGTAAATGTTACCGCCATTCTGAGCAACTACGTTATAGTTATTTGCTGTATTGATGATGTTGAATGCACCTTCAACAGTAGTAGAAGCAGCGATTCTGAATGCCAACCTCTTACTGCTGTCTGTAGTACCTTGAATCTGTGAAGGAGCCCAACCAGCAGCACTACCATTGTTTGCTCCGTTAGTCAGATAAACTGTACCTTCAGGAAGTTCTACGCTGATGTAGTACAGGTTTGGATCCTCTTCGTTTTCAGCAGAAGTGAAGGTAAAGGTTTGTGCCAGATAAGGACTGTCACCTTTCACGTTAAAGAAGTTACCTGTTGGGTTGTTTTCAGACGTAGCACCATTACCAGCTACGATAGCATTGCCATTGTATGGATGACCTTCTGTTACAATAGTGATTCCATACTGATTGCCTGCCTCTGGAGCGTTGAGCGGTGCATTTGCAAAGTTTTCGATAGCAGCGAGGACTGCCTCAGTTGTAGCCTCTACAACTTCAACGGTTGCTGCTGGGTCTTCATAAACATCTTGAGCAGCACCGAGAATGGATTCGAAATCCGATGCAGCTGATTCTGGCTTCTGGAATACACCTTCACCTACGTTAATTTCGGTGTCAACTTCACTTGCTTGGTCAATGGCAGCCTTGAGTGCAGCCTTCGAAATCTCAGCATTTGGAACACCAAGGAGATAGATTTCTTTTGTTACACTTGCCCAGCTATTACCTGCCAAATTCGCAGTAACAGTTACGCTGATGTCGCCTGCTTCAGACAATGTGATAGGTAAATAACGCCACTGCCAGCCACGACCATTGTTGCCGTTTGCGTATGTGCCATCATCAGAGAAATTGGTTGCGCCACTTGTATCAATACCAAGTCCCTTATCACCATTTGCGAAGAAATCAACAGTAGTCGTACCATCTGTCATCGCTAATGTAGCAGTAGGTGCAGAACGACCTGCCACCTTCAGCATATAATCACCAGCAGGAAGAGCTGTAGCTGTAATAGTGAGAGTCTTTGATGTAGCACTTCCCGACCACGAGTCATAATATTGAGTGCCTGTGTCATTCCAGTGCTGACCGCTGGTGTTTCCAAAATTAGAATTGAAGGAAAGTGTTGCTGAAATGTCTTCAGTGTATTGTTCAGCAATTTCATTGAATTCCTGAACTTTCAGAGCCTGAGTAGCAGCTAAAGCCTGTGCTGCATTTGCTGGATCTTCCTGTTCTATATTCAGACCAAGTGTTAGTGTTGCATAAGCGTATTCTTCCACATAGGCATCGTAAGAATCTTTTGCAGCCTTGAATGCGTTTGTTGCATCATTGAGTGCTTCTATAGCAGCGTTGTAACCATCAGCTGTAGTAGGTTCTGCCTTAGCAATCTCTGCATTCAGGGCAGTACTCTCTTCGCCACTCACGTTGGAATAGTCTGGGTTTTCAGCAGCAGCCTGTGCAGCAGAATGAGCTTCTTGCCACAATGCCTTTAAGCCATCAAGCAGAGACTGATAAGTCAGTTTCAAGTGGCTAATGTGAAGAGTTGGAGTGTTTGATGAACCAAAGTTATTGCTTCCTGTACCATATCCTAAGCTGATGGTGGCAGAAGTTTCTTCTTCCACGGTGAAGGAAATGGTATGAGTAGTCCAACTACTCTTACCTCTCATCCATTCTGTTGAACTGTCGGTATAAGTTGTTTCGCCGACCTTGACAGTGAAGCGGTTTTCATAACTTGCACTTGTAGTATTAGAGTTGGTGTTTTCCACATCATAAGTCAATGTGTATGCACCTGGAATAAGAGGTGTCTTTGTGACCTGAGTGAAGGCTGCATAGCTTGTACTCCAACGGCATTCAACACCAAAGCAATACTCTGAAGCCAAGTGTGTATCGTCAACCGTAGAGACAGCTTGTTTTTCATTAGTACGAACACCGTAAGTACCAATTAAACCATTTCCATAGTCTTTGTACTGAACTGACACATCAGCCGTCCAACCTTCTGTAGAAGAGAAGTCCGCATTCGTCAGATAAGTACTCGTCACGTCTGTTTGGGCGTTTACGCCAACTGCAGCAAGCAACATTGCCGCAGCGAAGAGTAATTTCTTTTTCATGTTTTGTTAGAATTTAATTAATAATATTGATTAAAAAATGGATTAGCAGTTAAATTGGCTTTAGCTTTCTACCTTCTCCTCCCCTCGGGGAGGCTGGGAGGGGGCTTTGCCTTTTCCACCTTCAAGTTGCAAAAGTACAAATTATTTTTAACACTCCATCATTTTTTTTCAGTTTTTTACTTGATAGATAGTTTTTTACACCATTTTCCTTTCATCCTTTCATGATTCTACGGAGATTTGGAGTATAGGAGTTTTTTAATTTTTGAAACCTGAAACTTGAAACCTGAAACTTTATTTCTCCTTTCCTCCCTTACTCCGTGGAGTTTTTTTTGACACATAAAAATGGCAGAGCACCTATATGTGCCCTGCCACCTTATTTATATATAGTAATATCTCTATTACCTACGTTGTAATTTGTTCTTTGTACTTTAAATTGAGTTCAAGTGATTACCAAAGTCCATCTGACCATTCATCACGGAGCTTTGCATCGCCATCTGTGATGCCATTTCCGCCAGTGCCGGTACCAGTTTCGTCTTCTCCTATAATTTTATTTCCTTGTCCGTCGCTTGCTCCTAGCAAGATAGGATTGTTAATCAAGGACTTTCTCTCTTGAACTTCAGGCTGAATATATTTTTTCATTGTTCTTATTTTTTTTGATTGTTATTTGGGAAAGAAATGAGAATAATTAATATAATTATATCAGAAATATTATGTTTTAAATAACAACACCCATTTTTGGAGAAATTATGCTAATTATTCCAATTTCTTTCCGAAGATAAATTTGCACTTAGTACTTTGTACCTTGTTCTTTGTACTTTGTACTTACTTAACGAGTACCTTCTTGCCGTTAGCAATGTAGAGACCGCGTACTGGAGCACTTACCTTGCGACCAGCGATGTCGTAAACCTCACCGTTAACTGTTTCGCTTTCAACGCCTACGATTGCAGTAGCATCCTCAATTGTGAAGCCGAGAGCGCTCACTTCAGTAGGTTCAGCAATAGTGATGTATGCACGAGTTGGCTTCAAAGAAACTGTAGAGTTCACCAAGTAGAACTTGCCACCGCTCAAGATGTAAGAACCTTCTGGAACAGCGTCAATCTTAGCGTATGTACCAACGAGTGTTGCATCACCAACAGTAACAACAGGCACTTCTGCTGCTATAGTCTTGCCTTCGAAGTCGAATTCAGTACCAGCTGCAGTAGCCTTGAGGAAGAATGGAACATTTGGCTGAATAGTTGTAGCTTCAGCGAGCTTCAAATTATCATTAGCGTAGTCTGTAACTGTGTAAGCAACTGCACCTTCACCACCGAGAGTAACAATATCATCCGCTGTCATTTGGAATGGGAGAACTACAGAGTTCATACCTACCTTGATAGTACGAGTGAGTTTAACGTCACCAGCACCAGCAGCGATAATGTTCTCTGTTGCATTTTCATCGATAATGAATGCCTTAGGAGCAATCTTGTAGAGGTGGATGTTGTTGATACCCATCCAACGAGCGTTGTTGCCTGCATGAGCTTTCAGACCAATGTTAACTTCCTGCTCTGCATTGTTGATGAATTCGATTGAGCCATCTGTGAGTCCACCGTAAGGGATCTGAGTACCATCTACATCATTAGCTGAGAATGTCACATTGGTAGTTGTACCATTACCATCATACTGCTGAACACCTACACGACCAGCCATCTGATATGCACCTACTGGAAGAGTTACCTTCTGGCAAAGAACAAAGCCGTTGTTTGCAGCTGTACCTGACCAGTATTCCATAAAGATTTCAGTAGCAGACATATCTGGATTTGCCATCACTTGGAAGTTACCACCATTCTGCTCGTTGTACCAACCTTCAGGCTGCACACCCCATGTTCCGCTATTAGGATCACCAGGAACACCATTCCAGAATTCAGTCACATCTGGGTTAGTCAACATAAATGTGAGGTCGAACTTAGCATCACCCTTAGGATCAGCTTTAGCAGCGTAAGTAGTAGCAGCAGCCTTCAAAGCAGCTGTAGCAGCTGTGTATTCCTCTGCTGTAGTGTAAGTACCGCTGTTATCTTCAATAGCAGTGCCCAGTGCATCGTGTGCACCATCTTCGTTTTCTGTGTATTCAGCCACATCATACAAGTTCTGAGCATACTCTTTCATCACTGTGTATTCATCTACAACTTTTTGAAGCGCTTCAAGTTCAGCTATCTTTTCATTCAAAGATTCAATAGCAGAGTTGATCTCTTCAGCAGTTGTAGCTGCTTCAACATCAGCATCAAGACCAGAAACAAATTCCTCTAAAACTCCTGGTGCGTTTGCTTTTGCAGTCTGCCAATCAGCATAAGGATCAACAAGAGCATCAGCATCGGTATAAAGTGCCTCAACTGCATCAATAGCAGCAAGCAGCTCATCCACATCACTGTAAGATTGGTCGTACTCAGCCACAGCAGTCTGCAAAGCTGTGAAAGCAGCTGCAGGAATTATTCCTTCGTAGTCGCTCACCTTTGCGAGGGTAGCATCCAATGCAGCAGCTACATCGCCACAGAAGAAGAGCTTGAAATTGTCGAAGTGAATCCAGTTGGCAGTTCCTTCTGCTGTCTTACCTGCAGTGATGGTCAAATCCTCACCTTCACTGAGTACATATCCAACAGTGTAATCACCATCCTTTGTCCAGTTTGCAGTTTTGCCATTCAGGTCGATATATGTGCCGTTACCACCGAGGTTTGCCTTCAACTGATAGTATCCAGCAGGCAGACCTGTGAGAGTTTGTGACATACTACCTTCTGGAAGAGCACCACTAGACTGCCATTTTTCACCATAATAGCCACCGACTTTGAAACTTTGATTATTGTTCTGAGTATTGAAGAAGCCATCAGGAGACTGTGTCCAACCACTCATGTCACGATATTCAAAGCCTGGATTGGTCAAAAAACCAGTTACATCGAATGGACTATCCATAGTAGCTGGAATGTCGTTGTTAATAAGTTCGAACATACCAGCAATGATCCAAGATTGTTTCAGGTCGAATGTACCATAAAGACCGATTTCAATTTCTGTGCCGTCTGCATCGATAGTGAAATCAACAGTGTTACGATACATTTTTGAATCAAATGCATTAGCACCCTCTGCCTGAGAGTTTGCATAAGAAGGAGCAGTGATGGAGCCCAAAGTCTTAATGGCTACTTCATTTGTACCAGCTTTCAGGAAAGCCAGAGATTTTGAAGCATCAGTGTCAGCATTCAATCCATAACGGAAGAATGAGTAGTTCACCAGTGTGTAGTGACCAGCAGGAAGGGTGATGGTTTGTGTCAAGGAATATTGTTCCTTTTCCAAACTTCCCCAACCGGCATAGCATTCACTTGCATAGCCTGTAGTGTTATTACCTTTTTGAGGGGTGTTGAAATTATTGTTTGTCCATCCACTCAGTGAGGACAGCGTCGCATTGGTTATGTACTGGCTAGTTACATCTTTCTGAGCCTGTACACTAACGATAGAGCAAAGAGCAACTATCGCGAAAAGTAATCTTTTTCTTTTCATGTTGTTAAAATTTTAGTTAATTAATATAGTGAAAATAAAAATGTTAGATATTCGGAAGGGATTAGGTGTGCTTCTGTTTCGGCGAATTCATCGGTATTTTTATCATACTTGCTTACCTGAAACTTCTTGCAGAGGAATTCGGTTCGGAAAGCATTTTTAGCTTCCCTTCGGGAGTGCTGTCCCTCTTTCCACTCATTCCTGTCTCATAAAACAATGTCTCTTTCAAAAACACGAATGCGCAAATATAGAGCTTTTTTTTCATACCCTCAAAATTTTTTCAAAAAAAATGTTTCATTTTATAAATAATGTGTAAAAGCGTTGGCGTTTTACGTGAACCTTTTCTTTGATTTCACTGAACTTTCAGTTCGACGAAAGCCCATCTTTCCATTGATTCCACTGAACCGCTCCTTTGATTTTACTGAAATACCGAGCCCTCAACGTTTACACGGCGAGCCTTCGTCATCGCAACGCCGAGCGCTCGCCGTTGCGATGGCGAGCCTTCGGCAACTAGTTGAACCTTCAGCTCGGCGTCAGCCAATCCAAAGGAGCGGTTCAGTCAATCCCCTAAAGCGGTTCTGAAAATCCAAGAAAGACCTGCATCAAAAGCTCCAAAAATCTCTACGGAGTAAAGGAGTAATGGAGTTTTTAGTCAACAAATTTTCACAAATTCTCTCAAAATCTCTACGGAGTAAGGGAGTAAAGGAGTTTGAAGATGAAGAAAAAAACCTCCAATACTCCATAACTCCGTAGAAACTAAGAAAAGTAAGTTGGCAAATTCTCACAAATTCTCTCAAATAATTATCTTTGGCCTTCGCATTAATTTGTGCTATATTTGTGAGAATTTGTTGACTGATAACGAAAACCGCCATTTGGATGGCAAGCCTTTGACTTTAGACCTTTGACTCGAAATGAAGAATAAAATGCGCACAATTTTTATAATTTTAAGTACGATTTTAATTGTTTTTTATAATTAAAACCTCTAAATTTGCAACGAAATCTATAATTATTCGCAAGAAGAGGCCAAACATCTAACTATTGAAGGTCAAGGGCACTGTGTGCCAGTTTGACTTCGTCGAGCTAAAGGTTCAAGACCGAAGGTCGTTTCAAGTTTCAAGGCACTTTGTGCCGTTTTAAAGCATGGAACCAGAATCAGGGATTTAAAGGGGTCAGGGATTTGAAGGATTTAAAAGGATTCCTGGAACCTGAAACTTGAAACCTGAAACTTGCACGAAGTGCTTTGAAACCTGAAACTTGGCTTAAGCCAATGCTAGCGCAAAATGTATTACCAATTATATTCATTAACTTTCTAAATTCAATTTAAAATGAGAAAATCTACTATTAAATCTTTGTTGCTCGGCTTGATGATGACAGCCGGAGCAAGCAGTGCGTGGGCTGCAGCAGGAGATGTCACTACTAATGTTGACATTGACTTTAGCAATGCAATTTCAGAAGGTGTTGTTGCTGGAACTAAGAATTCCATGGCGATTGGTGAAGGTTCAGCAACTTATATTTCTGATGGTTGGCTGAGACTATGTGATGGTACAAACACCATTACTATTCCCGAGTCCGATTATGCAGGTGATAGGGATGTAGTAACTGTTAGTTTCAAGATGGCATGGGGAAACAAGAACAGTATGGGTTCAAGTTTCAAGTTCAAAGATTCTGAAGGTGAATATATAGCTACATTTCAGTTTGCCCGTTGGGATGGAAAAAGTTCAAATGGTAACACATTAGGAATTGAAATGAGTGGTCTTTATGGTGCTGCATGGAATAATGCTCCAATATTAGACAGAGCTACTACATTTACCATTTCTATTGATTATTCAAAAAAAACTATTACTTCGGTTGTTTCTTGCACAAATCCTAATGCCTCCAAAACCTTTACTGTAGGTTTTGATAACACCTATCCTCTTGCAAGTATAGAATTTAGTGGATATGGTGTTGGAGGAAACACAGACCGAGCTGATGCTTTGGACAATGTTAAAGTAGTTACAACTGAAGGTAATTATGATGCGGTATCTGCCAATTATACAGTAAATTACATCTGTGGTGACAACACGATTAAGTCAGAGGTGCGCACAGGTGACGTAGGTAGCGAAATTGTTTTGTTGGGTGATGATACTTCCGATCAAACCATTAATGGAACAAAATACATCTACATTGAGAATAATGCAGAAGGAAAGACTATTGCTTCTGATGGTTCTACCGTTGTTACCATTAAATTCCGCGAAGCTGAAGAATGGAACTACAGCATTAAGGCAATGGCTGGTGAAGAAGAACTCGTTGTGTTGACTACAGGAAAGGTTCTTGAAGGAGATGTGGTTAACTATGGTTATTCTCAGTATTTAGCTATAGACGGTGTGCTTTATATGTCAAATAAACAAAGCTCAAATCCTTGGTGGGGAGGTAGTTTCACTCCTACAGCTGATAACGAAATTGTAACCATTAATTATACAGCAGAGGGTACAACAGGTGTCGTTTTCTGTGAAGAAGGAGAAAATATCAGTACCCTGACTCCAGTGACTGGTGGAAACACTGATATTCGTGCTTCGAACCGTGCAGGTGGATATGCTGCATCAAATGCTGTTATCACCACACTTCCTGCTGGTACGTATAAGCTCTGTGCAGCTACTTATGGAAATGCTGGAACAACCTTCCGTTTCAATGCAGGTGGTGTGACGGTTTTGGAGATTGCGACAAATGGTAATCCTGTTCATACAGAAAGTGAAGAGTTTACTTTGAACGGAACTGTAGATATCATCGTACCACAAGCTGGCTCTGCAGGAAGTTCTCCAAAGACAATAGACTATATTTATATTGTGAAGACGGGTGACGTTGAGGAGACTGCTGAAATCATCCCTGTTACTACTGACGCTGGATGGACAACTTATGTAACAAAGAATGCTATCGAGATTCCTTCAAACATCGAGGCATACGTTGTAGATGCTTTCAAAACTGAAGGTGATGTAAAGACTGGTGTAACTTTGTCTGCGGTAGAGAAAGTTCCTGCTGGCACTCCAATCATCGTGAAAGCAGCAAAGGGTAACTATGATTGCAATATCGTTGCTTCTGCTGAAGAACCTGCATTTAAATTCTTGAAGGCTTCTGATGGTTCTGTTGTTGGTGATGGAACTATCTACGCTTTGGCAAATATTAATGAAGTTGTTGGCTTCTATCCTGTAAAGGCTGGTATTGCAGTACCTGCTGGCAAGGCTTACATCGTAGTGGAAAAAGAAGAAGCACCTGTTAAGGGTTACTTGGCACTTGGTGATGAGGCTGATGCTATCAACAACATCGCTGTGGAAGCTGCAAACGGTGCTATTTACAACATCGCTGGTCAGAAGATGGAGAGCATTAAGAATGGTGGTCTCTACATCGTGAACGGCAAGAAGGTGGTTGTTAAGTAAGTACAAAGTACAAAGAACAAGGTACAAAGTACTAAGTGCAAATTTATCTTCGGAAAGAAATTGGAATAATTAGAATAATTTTCCAAAAAATGGGTGTTATTATTTAAAAACATAATATTTCTGATATAATTATATTAATTATTCTAATTTCTTTCCTAAATTAAAATCAAAAAACATTAGAACAATGAAAAAATATATTCAGCCAGAAATTGAGGTGAAAGTATCCAACCTCGAAGTGTTTATGAACGTTCCGTCTCTGCCAATCAATAATGAAGAAACAATCGAGAACTCCGACGATATTCTGACGAAGGAACGCGAAGAAGGCTTCCAGTATGAATGGTAATTTCAAGTACTAAGTACAAATTACAAGTTACAACGTAGGTAATAGAGATATTACTTTTCTCAACTTTCGCAAGTTCTAAATGTCTAATAATGAGTGTCACTTCGTGACAGAAATCTCACAAATCTTTTCAAATCTTTCAAAAAAATAATTGTTTGATTTGTTTAGATTTGAAAGATTTGGCTACGCCGAGCTGAAGGTTCTCGCCGCAGGCGACTAAATACCAAAGATTTCGCATTTTGCGAAACTTGAGTTACTATATATAGGTGGCAGGGTGCTTACGTGCTCTGCCACCTTTTTTGACTCAACCCATGTGTTTTTAGGGGTTAATCTACCAATGAATGAGAAGGGGATGCAAGATTCGTGGAACAAATTTGGGGGAGAAAATAATTTGTGCTACATTTGCGCGAATTTGTTGAAAACATACCTAAAAATATGCAAATAGAGGTGATAGGACCGAAGCGGGTGGAAGGGCGTGTAGCGCTACCTGCATCTAAGAGTATCAGCAACCGTGTGCTGGTCATCAATCAGTTGGCAGGGGCAACCAATGGGGTGCCTCGGAATGTGTCGGACTGCGATGATACGCGCGTGATGTTGCGATGGTTGGCAGAACAACCAGCTGTGGTGGATATTGGTGCGGCGGGAACAGCAATGCGTTTCTCGTCGGCATTGTTGGCTGTCACTCCTGGCGAACGAGTCATCACGGGTACGGAACGCATGAAGAACCGTCCGATAGCTGTGTTGGTGGATGCACTCAGGGAGTTAGGAGCTGAGGTGGAGTATGTGGAGAAAGAGGGTTTTCCTCCACTGCGCATCAAGGGCAGAGATGACTTGGAGGGTGGTACGTTGACGTTGCCAGGGAATGTGAGTTCGCAGTATGTTTCGGCACTGCTGATGATTGGTCCTGTGCTGAGGCAAGGATTAAGACTGACGCTGACGGGTACGGTGATTTCACGACCTTATATCAACCTCACTATGCAACTGATGCGTGAGTTTGGTGCGGAGGTGGATTGGGTGAGCGAGAACGAAATCGTGGTGGGAACGAAACACTATGTGAGTCGCGACTACTACGTGGAAAATGACTGGAGTGCTGCCAGCTACTGGTACGAGATGGTGGCACTGTCGGAAGAGGGCGCTGAGGTGGTGCTGCCTGGACTGTTCAAGGAGAGCTATCAGGGCGATGCGAAGGTGGCGGAGATTTTCGAAAAACTATCGGTGGAATCGACATTCTTTGAAGAAGAAGGGGTGTCGTGTGTGCGACTGAGGAAGCAGGGAAAGGTGTGCGAACGATTGGATTATGACTTCGTGAATCAACCTGACTTGGCACAGACATTTGTGGTGACGTGCTGTTTGATGGGTGTGCCGTTTCGTTTCACGGGCTTGCAGAGCCTGAAGATTAAGGAGACGGACAGGATTGCAGCACTGATACAGGAGATGGGAAAGTTGGGATTCAGGCTCAGCGTTGAGTCCTCTTCTAAGGGCGAAGGTAAAGAAGGGCTTCGGCAAAACCGAAGCTTACAGAGAAAGAAAGAGGATGTAGAGGATGTTGGATTGATGTGGGAGCCAGATGCGGAGGTTTCTGGCGGAGAACCATCGAACTTAAAGATGGAACCTGAAGCGATTGATACTTACGAGGACCATCGGATGGCGATGAGTTTCGCGCCAGCGGCGATGCGCGTGAAGAGGTTGAGGGTGAACGAACCGCAGGTGGTGAGCAAGTCGTATCCAGGGTTTTGGGAAGCTCTAAGGAGTGTTGGATTTAGTATTACTTCTTAATTGTCTTCGGACAAAATGTGTTTTTTCAACTTTAAATTTAACAGAGGTGTTTTATTTAGCTATAGGATTGATTGTGCTGGGCGTGGTGGCGATGGTCGCTGGATGGCTCAGGAACCACTTTCTTCAAAAGAAATTGGAGAGGGGGGAGATAAAGGAATTGCCTAATATCGTGCAGGCACGAGATATGGAGTGCTGCGGACAGCATGAGGTGTGCGAGAAGGAGAGTCTGTTGTCTGCTATCAGTAAGGAAATCGAGTATTATAATGATGAGGAACTGGATAGGTTCCAAGGACGAAATGGGGATGAATACTCGGAAGAGGAGGTGGAGGAATTCCGCGAGGTGCTCTATACGATGAAGGAAACGGAAGTGGCTGGATGGGTGAGAAGCTTGCAGCTGAGAGCTGTGGAACTGCCTAACGAGGTGAAGGACGAGGTGGTGATGATAGTGGGAGAAAGAAGGATGGGAAATGGCTTCGGCTGAGCCGAAGCTTACGGAGAAAGGAAAAGAGACTAAGCCCCCTCCAGCTCCCCCAAGGGGGAGGGAAGCCATCCGGATGAAGAGCTAACGCTAAAGCTAAGGCTAAGGCTAAGGCCAATGCTGATTAGGAATAAGGATTTTAAAGGAGGATTGAAGGATGGTGATGCAATAAAAAGGAAAGAAATACGTTATTTGATAGAACGACAGTCATTTGATTCGGATTTTTGATGAAGAAAGTATTGACATTGCTGATGTGCCTGGTGGTATTGGGCGTGATGGTCTCGTGTTCTACGAAAAAGAATACGGGATTGACTCGTCGTGTGCAGGCATTTAAGGCTCGGTATAATACTTATTTCAATGGACATGAGGCTTATAAGGAGGGAGTGCAGGCACAGAGAACGGGGAATAAGGATAACTATATGGAGGTGATTCCGCTCTATATGACGGGGAATCCGAAGACAGCAGCTTTGGGTAAGGGCAATTTTGATAGGACGGTGGAGAAGTGCCAGAAGACTATCAAACAACACTCAATTACGGCTCGTCCTGAATGGAAGAGCTCAAAACCGAAGACTCCAAAGGATAAGATTTGGTTGAGTCAGAAGGAGTACAACCCATTCTTGTGGAAGGCTTGGTTCTTGATGGGTGAGGCACAGTTTCGAAAGGGTGAATACATGGAAGCTGCTTCCACCTTTGCCTATATCCAACGCTTGTATTTTTCCAAACCTGATTTGATTGCACGAGCCCGACTGAGTGAGGCGAAGTGTTATGCTGAGCTCGATTGGATTTACGATGCTGAGCGATTGGTAAACGAGACACGCAGAGATAGTTTCCCGAAGAATTTGGAAGCATTGCGTGCATCTGTTACCGCTGACTATCAGTTGAGGCAGAAACAGTACGAAGAGGCGATTCCGAATATCAAGTTTGCCATGAAGAAGAGTAAAGGTGTGGAAAAGGCACGTTTGCACTTCTTGTTGGGTCAGCTCTATAAAGAAATTGGTCAGAACCAGCTTGCCTTCAAGGAGTTCAAGAAGGTGTATAAGAGCAATCCGCCTTACGAATTGGAATTCAATGCGAGGATTCAGCAGACCGAAGTGATGTCGAAGGGACAAAGCAAGAAGATGATTAGTAGGTTGAAGGCGATGGCTCGTAACCGCAAGAATCTCGACTATCTGGACCAAGTGTATTACGCGATGGGTAATATCTATCTTGCCCAAGGTGATTCGCTCCGTGCCATCTATGCCTATAAGGACGGTGTGGAGAAAAGCACGAGAAACGGTGTGGAGAAAGGTGTGGTGTGGCTGCACCTTGGTCAACTCTATTGGGAAAAGGAAGAATTCGTGAAGGCACAGGAGTGCTATGCGGGAGTGCTGGGGCTGTTTGATAAGGAGCGCGATGATTATAAGGAAATTGATGAGCGTGCAAAGATATTGGAAGAACTGAAACCATTCGCTCAGGCTGTGGAGTTGCAGGACAGTTTGCAGGAATTGGCGAGGATGGACTCCACGGAGATGCTGAAAAAGATTGATGGAATCATTGAGGAACTGAAGAAGAAGGAGCGCGAGGAAGAGCGCAAGCAGATGGAAGCGACGGGTGGCGGTGCACAGAATAATCGTCCAAACCAGCCACAGACGGCTCAGAATCAGATGGGTGCAGGTAATCAGCAGGGCGGTTTGTGGTATTTCTACAATCCTGCTTCGGTGAGTGCTGGTAAGAACGAATTTAAGCGGAAATGGGGCGAACGTGAATTGGCAGATGATTGGCGAAGAAGTAATAAGACGGTGTTGAGCAGTTTTGATGAAGAGGTTGCTGAGGGAGATTCGGTGATGAATGATAGTGTGATGACAGACAGTCTTGCCAATGACTCCACGATGCTCAATCCAGATGGTACAGAACTGAGTGAGGAGGAGAAGGAGCGACTGGAGAAGTTGAAAGAATACGAAGCCGACCCACACCGACGTGAGTATTACATCAAGGATATTCCTTACACCGAGGAGCAGATGGCGACCTCGAATGCTGCCCTCGTGGATGGACTCTATAACTCTGCTGTGATTTACAAGGACCGTATGGAGAACTTCCCACTGGCAGAGCGAACCTTCCAAAGAATTCTCGTTGACTTCGAGGATTTTGAGCATTTGGATGAGCTATACTATAATATGTTCCAGCTCTATTCTCGACAAGGACGAGGGGAGGATGCCGAGGATTATCGGCAGAAACTCATTGAGGGTTTCCCTGACAATGAGCATGGCAAGATGATTGCTGACCCGAACTTCGAATTCAAAGGACGCTATGGCAAGCAAATAGAGGATTCGCTCTATACGGCTGCTTATGATGCCTACGAAGAAGGCAATTTCGACCATGTGATTGCAACGAATGAATATGCGGAGAAGGAATATCCGAAGGGGGACAACCGTGCCCGTTTCCTCTTCATCGATGCGATGAGTAAGTTGGAGAAGGGCGACCGTGGGCAGTTTATGAATGCCATGAAGAATATCGTGCAGACCTATCCACAGAGTACGGTGAGCGAATTGGCAGGATTATACGTGAAAGGCTTACAGGAAGGAAGGATTCTTGCCAGCGGCAGAATGAGTTCGGGTAGCATTTGGAGCAGACGCATGGGAATGGCTTTGGCAGACTCGACGAATGCAGATACGGTGTTTAAGGTTGACAAGAATGTGAATCACATGTTCGTGATTGCATACGAGCATGACAGCATCAACGAGAACCAGTTGATTTTCGAGGTGGCTCGCTATAACTTCTCGAACTTCGCCATTCGTTATTTCGACATGGAAACCGTGCGTGGCGATGGCATCGACCTCTTGCAGGTGAAGAGCTTTGTGAATTATGATGAGGCATACGTGTATATGCATAAGCTGCTGAATTATAAGGATATGGCTAAGAAGTTGGAGGGACTGAAGATGTTTATCATTTCGGAGGATAACATGAAGGTGCTGATGAACGGCAAGAGTTTTGAGGAATACTTCGACTTCTATGACAGGAATTTCAACCGCATTGCTCACTTGCAGCTTGATGAAAATTTGCTTGACGAACCAAAAGACTTGCCTACGCAGGAGGAACTGGAGGACATGCAGATGCAGGAGCAGAAGGAGGAAGAGATAGAGGATGAGGAGAACTTCATCTTCTAAGGAGGAAGGGCCTCGGCAAAACCGAGGCTTACTGAGAAAGGGAAGAGGAAAGGCCTCGGCAAAACCGAGGCGCACGGTGGCTGAGGAAAGGGAAAGAGGCCTCGGCGAAACCGAGGCGAACGGTGGCTGAGGGAAGAGAAAAGGCTTTGGCAAAACCGAGGCGCACGGTGGCTGAAAAAGGAGGGACTTTAGTGAAATTTAAGAACAAAATATTAAGATAATGGTACAGGGAACATTGCTGTGGGTGGATGATGAAATTGAATTGCTTCGCCCACATATTATATTTTTAGAGAAGAAAGATTATGAGGTGGTGACTGCTACGAATGGGCAGGACGCGATTGACTTGTGCCAAGAACGGAACTTCGACTTGATTTTCCTGGATGAGAATATGCCTGGTTTGACGGGTTTGGAGACCTTGCAACGCATCAAGGAGGTGAATCCTACCGTGCCTACGGTGATGGTGACGAAGAGTGAGGAGGAGAATATCATGGACCAGGCGATTGGTGCAAAGATTGCGGATTATCTGATTAAGCCTGTCAATCCCAACCAGATACTTTTGACGCTCAAGCGCCATCTGCACAAGAAGGCGATTGAGACCGACCAGACCAATTCGAGTTATCAGCAGAACTTCGGGAATATCAGTATGCAAATCAATGATGCCCGATATTTGGACGACTGGATGGAGGTGTATAAGAAGTTGGTATTTTGGGAATTGGAGTTGGCAGAGACCGACAGTCCGATGAAGGAGATGCTGCAAATGCAGAAGTCGGATGCTAATCAGGAGTTTGCTAAGTTCATCATGAAGAACTATATCGACTGGTTGAATGACCCAGACCATCGTCCTATCATGAGTCCCGACATCTTCAAAAAGATGATTTTCCCTTTGCTCAACGCAGGAGAACAGGTTTATTTGGTGGTATTTGATAATCTGCGATATGACCAATGGAGGGTGATTAGTCAGCAGTTGGCAGATGATTTCACTTTCGATGAGAACCTCTATGTGTCGATTCTTCCGACCGCTACCCAGTATGCTCGTAATTCCATCTTTGCAGGACTGATGCCGAACCAGATTGCGACGATGTTCCCTGAGTTGTGGGTGGATGAGGACGAGGAAGAAGGCAAGAACCTCAATGAAGCACCACTGATTCAGACACAGCTCGACAGATACAGAAGAAGCGAGAGCTTTAGTTATTCGAAACTGAATCATTCGGCAGAGACGGAGAAGTTGGTCAACCAGTTCAGGCAATTGAGTACGAAGCAGTTGAACGTGATTGTGGTGAACTTCATCGATATGCTTTCTCATGCCAGAACGGAATCGACGATGGTGAGGGAGTTGGCATCGGACGAGATAGCCTACCGCAGTATCACGTCGAGTTGGTTCCGACATTCACCAGTGAGCGAACTTTTCCATGCGTTGGCAAATACCAATGCGAAGATTGTGGTTACCACAGACCACGGTTCGATTCGCGTGAATACACCTACGAAGATTATCGGCGACAAGAACACGAATACGAACTTGAGATATAAGTTGGGCAAGAATTTGTCGTATAATGCCAAGGATTTGTTTGTGCTGAAGAATCCGAAGATGGCATTCTTGCCAGCTCCGAATCTTTCGACAAGTTATGTGTTTGCCAAGGGTGATGCGTTTTTCGCCTACCCTAATAATTATAATTATTATGTGTCTTACTATAGGAATACTTTCCAACATGGTGGTATTTCGATGGAGGAGATGCTCATTCCACTCGTGACGCTGACAAGCAAGAAGAGAAGGTAGTGAAGAGTGAAAAGTGAAGAGTGAAAAGTGAAAAATGGCTCCGGCAAAACCGAAGCTTGCTGAGAACGGAAAGAAATGGAAATTATTATTGAATCAATCGATCAGATAAGGGAGGCAGCAAAGGAGTTTGTAGCTCAGATGGGTGAGAACAAAGTGTTTGCCTTCTATGGAAAGATGGGAGCGGGAAAGACGACTTTCATCAAGGCGATATGTGAAGAATTAGGTGTGGAGGATGTAATCAATTCGCCTACGTTTGCAATTGTGAATGAGTATTTGGATGGGAAAGGAGAACCGATTTACCATTTCGACTTCTATCGAATTAAGAAGGAAAGCGAGGCGTATGATATAGGTTTCGAGGACTATGTGTATAGTGGAAATCTGTGCTTCATGGAATGGCCCGAACTCATCGAGGATTTGTTGCCAGAAGATGCTGTGAAGGTGATGATTGAGGAAGAGGACGATGGGAAAAGAACGGTAAAGACCCTCCCCCTTGCCCCTCCCTGTTAGGGCGGGGAGTAGTTACAACTCTTAATTTAAAGGAAAAATGAAACGATGGCTTTTCTTGGCGTTTGCCATGAGCTTTTTGACGTTACAAGCACAGGAGACAGATAAGGATATGCTGCGTTTGCTTGCTTACATGAAGCATGCAATGCTCTTTAATCAATCGACTCCTCAGGAAAAGGTGTATCTGCATTTCGACAATACGGGCTATTTCAAGGGGGAGACGATGCATTTCAAGGCTTACGTGGTGAGGGCTGACAATGGAAAACCAACGAATATCAGCAAGGTGCTTTATGTGGAACTGCTCAATCCGAGTGGGGATGTGGTGGAAACGCGTAAACTCTATGTGCAGAACGGTGAATCTGAAGGAGATATTAAGTTGGATAGTCTGTTCGGAACAGGGTTCTATGAGGTGCGAGCTTTCACGCGATATATGATGAATTGGGGAGGAAATGGCGTGTTTTCACGTGTGTTCCCAATTTTCAAGAAACCCACTGCGGAAGGTGACTACGGTGATCCAAAGATTGACGACTTGAGTTATAGACATCGACTGCCCAATGGACGCGAAGATGCTTCCGAAGAACAGACCATTGCCAAGAAGGCGGCTACCAGCAAGGGTTATACCCTTCATTTCTATCCTGAAGGAGGAGATTTGGTGGTGGGATTACAGAGTCGAGTGGCATTCAGTGTGACCGACAAGGACGGGAGGCATGCTGCTGTGAAAGGAATGGTGATAGATTCATCAGGAGAGACTTTGACGATTGCTCAGAGTGGGGAAGACGGACGAGGAACGTTTGTGATTCGTCCTGATGGCAAGGCAATGACCTTTGTGGTGACTGATGATAATGGCAAGAAACATGAATACGACTTGCCTCAAGCCAAGGCAGAAGGCTGTGTGCTCAAATTGAATGCCGTGGGGAATCCTGGTGGGGCTGAGGATGAACTGACCATGACTTTGCAGGCATCAAAAATGATGCAAGGACGACTGTTGGGCTATACGATTATCAATGGTGGTGCTGTGGTGCAGTGCGATACGATGACAGCAGAACGTTTGATGGAGGTGGAGTTCGACCGCAGCAAGATGCGTGAAGGTGTGAACCAATTGACTTTCTTCGATTCCGAAGGACGCATCCAGGCAGACCGTTTGTTCTTTATCACGCCGAAGAGTAGTGTTGCCGATAGTGTGAAGGTATCGGTGCCCGAAAGTGCTTTACGACCTTGTGGTCGAGTGAGTCTTACTTTGACAGCAGAGCCGAATTCATCGATAAGTTTTTCTGCTATGGATGCCGCTACGCTGACCAATGGAAAAGTGGGCAATGCCAAGACTTGGATGCTGTTGGGTAGTGAAGTGAAGGGCTATATAGAGAATCCCGACTATTATTTCGAGAAGGATGACAAGGAGCATCGCGAGGCAGCCGACCTGCTGATGATGGTGCAGGGATGGCGCCGCTACAATTGGAAATTGCATGCAGGACAGATGAAATTTGAGGAGTTGGAAGGCAATCTTGGTAAGATTCAGCAGATTGAGGATAAACTATATCTCTTTGGCAAACTGAAACCTGACGTGAACGTATGGCGCAAGAAGCACCCTGTGGCTGGAGTGAACTTGACAGCCTACCTTTATAATAAAACGGGTGAGCACTACACTGGCAGCACTGTGACCGACAGTGTGGGAGGTTATGCCTTTGAATTGCCGAACTTGAAAGGCGAATGGAACATGTTTCTCCAGACGCAATGGGACGATAAGAATGCCCATTACGTAGTTGCCATCGACCGTCATTTCTCGCCTGTGGGCAGAACCCTTTCGCCTTACGAAACAGAGATGATTCCGCTGCCAGAGGAATTCATGAAACTGAAGCGGAAAGTGGGTGATGAGCAGGAAACGGAGATAGAAGGAAAACTGAGAATGTCGGGAACGGGCAAGAATGCCAGTTATGTGTTGCCAACAGTGAAAATCAAGAAGCGCTATTTCACCGACAGTTCCGCCTTGCCTTGGTATGATGAGAAGACAGGCGCCAGAAAATCCACCATCTATTACAACCTGGATGAGGCTTCCGACCGCATCGCCGACGAGGGTGAAGTATTGCCAACTCTCTATGCTTGGTTGATGAAGAAGAACGAGTTCTTCAGTGGAACAGAAGTCATGGACGACATGTGGATAATCGGCAATGATACGACGGGTGAGTTGAAGGATACGAACAATTCGGATGAACCTCCATTGGATTTTTCCAAAGTGGTGTTTAAGGATGGTTTGTTCTACAAGAACCGTCCGATTATTTGGATTGTAAACAACACCTATTGCACGGTGACACAATTTCCTGAACGTCCTACTTATAACATAAGGTGGAAGAACAATGATAGTGGTGCTACTGCAATGCCAGATTTTATTGATGAGGTGAAGAGTGTGTATATCTCTGAGGACGATGATAATTACACTAAGTTTGTGCAAGCCGATGAGTTGTATGCCATGCATCCAGTTACCATATTTGTTTATACCCATCCTCAGTTCTTCAACAAGGAGAAAGGATTTCGTCACACCCATTTCCAAGGATTCAACGAGCCAGAGGCTTTCGTGATGGAGGACTACAGTGTGATGCCAGCGATGGAGGATTTCCGTCGTACCCTCTACTGGCAGCCAAGGGTGAAGATTGGCGCTAATGGTCAGGGGCGTGTGGAATTCTTCAATAATTCCTCTTGTACGCAGATGTATATTTCTGCGGAGGGAATCACACCGAGCGGTAAATTTATTGTGAGCGAGTAGTGATGAATTGAAGAAATTTGCGTACATTTGCAAGACCGTTAAAAAGCAAAAGTATGCAAGACTTCGTTCATCTACACGTACATACCCAGTACTCTATACTTGATGGTCAGGCATCCATCTCGAAACTCGTTGACAAGGCAATTGCCAACGGCATGAAGGGCATGGCTGTGACTGACCATGGCAATATGTTTGGAATCAAAGAGTTTTTCAACTATGTGAAGAAGTTGAAAGGCAAGAACAAAGAACTTGATTTCAAACCTATTTTTGGTTGCGAGGTGTATTGTGCACGTCGTGGAAAGGAGAAGAAAGAGAGCAAGATAGACAGTGGCGGTTGGCACTTGATTCTGCTTGCGAAGAATGCGACGGGCTATCATAATCTGATTAAAATTGTGAGTCGTGCGTGGGTGGATGGCTTTTATATGCGTCCACGTACTGACCATGCTGACTTGGAGAAATACCACGAAGGCATCATCTGTTGCTCCGCCTGCATTGCTGGTGAAGTGCCATCGTATATCCGTTCCGAGCAGATAGACAAGGCTGAGGAATCCATTCAATGGTTCAAAAACCTCTATGGGGATGACTACTATTTGGAATTGCAGCGCCATGAGGTGAAAGACCCGATGCAAAGAGCCAATCGCGAGACCTTCCCAATTCAACAACAGATAAACAGGGTCCTGATTCAGCTTGCTGCCAAATATGACGTGAAGCTGGTGTGTACGAACGATGTGCATTTTGTGGATGAGGAGAATGCCGAGGCACACGACCGACTGATTTGCTTGAGTACCGGAAAGGAATTGGACGACCCAAGTCGTATGTTGTATTCCAAGCAAGAATGGTTCAAGACGAAGGAGGAGATGAATGAGATATTTGCTGATGTGCCAGAGGCGTTGAGCAATACTTTGGAAGTGCTGAGCAAGGTGGAGGCATACGACATAGACCATGCACCCATCATGCCGAACTTCGATATCCCTGAGAGTTTCGGTACGGAGGAGGAATACAGGAGAAGAATTACGGAAAAGGAACTCTTCGACGAATTCACACAAGACGAGAATGGCAATGTGGTGATGAGCGAGGAAGAGGGGAAGAAAAAGATAGAAAGCCTCGGTGGATACGATAAATTGTATCGCATCAAGTTCGAAGCCGATTACTTGGCGAAACTCGCTTACGAAGGAGCCAAGCCACTCTATGGTGACCCAATTCCGCAGCATGTGGCAGACCAAATCAAGTTCGAGTTGCACATTATGAAGACGATGGGTTTCCCTGGTTACTTCTTAATTGTGCAGGACTATATCAATGCAGCTCGCAAGGAACTCGGTGTGTGGGTGGGGCCAGGACGTGGTTCCGCTGCGGGTTCCACTGTGGCTTACTGCTTGGGTATCACGAAGGTGGACCCAATCAAGTACGACTTGCTGTTTGAACGTTTCCTGAACCCTGACCGTATCTCCCTTCCTGATATAGATGTGGATTTCGATGATGACGGACGTGGAAAGGTGCTGCAATGGGTGACCGATAAATATGGTGCGGAAAAGGTGGCGCATATCATCACTTATGGTACGATGGCAACGAAACTCGCCATCAAGGATGTGGCGCGCGTGCAGAAATATCCACTCGATAAGACCAATGCGCTCTGCAAATGCATTCCCGACCGTCTGCCAGAAGGAAGGAAGATGAATCTGAAGAATGTGTTGGAATGTGTGCCTGAGTTGAAAGCCGCAGCCACTTCGCCCGACCCGTTGTTGAGAGATACCATCCGCTATGCTCAGATGTTGGAGAACAACGTTCGCAATACGGGTGTGCATGCTTGCGGAACGATTATTTGTAGGGATGATATTAGTGATTGGGTACCTGTTTCCACTGCCGATGATAAGGAGTTCCCTGGTGAAAAACTTCGCTGTACGCAGTATGACGGACATGTGATTGAGGAAACGGGACTCATCAAGATGGACTTCCTTGGTCTGAAAACCTTGTCCATTCTGAAAGAAGCTGTGGAAAATATCAAGGACAGTTTGGGTATTACTGTGGATGTAGATAGCTTGGATATTGAAGACCCTGCCACTTATCAACTCTATTGCGAAGGGCGCACCATTGGAACGTTCCAATTTGAATCGGCGGGTATGCAGAAATATCTGAGGGAACTCCAACCACATGTGTTTGAAGACCTCATTGCCATGAATGCCCTCTATCGACCAGGTCCTATGGATTATATTCCCGATTTCATCGATAGAAAATTGGGTAGGAAGCCGATTGAATACGACATTCCTGTGATGGAAAAATACCTGAAAGACACCTACGGAATTACGGTCTATCAGGAGCAGGTGATGTTGCTGTCGCGTTTGTTGGCTGACTTCACCCGAGGCGAGAGTGATACCTTGCGTAAGGCGATGGGTAAGAAGCAGAAGGACAAGCTGGACAAGCTCAAGCCAAAGTTCATCAAAGGAGGACAAAAGAATGGACATGATGCCACCAAGTTAGAAAAAATTTGGGCTGACTGGGAAAAATTCGCTTCTTATGCGTTCAATAAGAGTCATGCTACATGCTATTCATGGGTGGCATACCAGACCGCTTATCTCAAAGCCCATTTCCCTGCTCAGTACATGGCAGGCAACATGAGCCGAAACCTCGATAATATCACTGAAATCAGAAAGTTGATGGACGAATGCAAGTCGATGGGCATCAACACGCTTGGTCCAGATGTAAACGAAAGTAAGTTGAAGTTTGCCGTGAACCACAATGGTGATATTCGTTTCGGTATGGCAGCCGTGAAGGGAGTTGGAAAGAGTGCAGTACAAGCCATCCTTGAAGAACGTGAGAAAAACGGACCTTTCACCAGTGTGTTCGATTTCTTTGAACGCGTGAATTTAGCCGCATGTAATCGTAAGTCGGTGGAAAGTTTGATTTTGGCTGGTGCTTTTGATGGATTCAATTCCTTCCCTCGTGAGGCTTTCTTTGCAAAACAGCCGAATTCATCGGAAACTTATGTAGAAACACTGATTCGTTTTGGAAACAGTTATCAAGCGGATAAGCAACAACAAACCCATTCACTCTTTGGTGATTTGACCATGGAGGTGGAGGTGGCTCATCCAGAACCGCCGAAGGATGTGGTGCTATGGAGCGATTTGGAACGTTTGAACCAGGAACGTGACTTGGTGGGTATCTATCTTTCTGCTCATCCTCTCGATGAGTACGCAGTGATTCTGAAGCATTACTGCACGACGAACATCAGTAAAGTGCAAAGCAAGGACGAGTCGTTGCGAAGCATGGAAAGTATTAAATTTGGAGGTATCGTTTCGGGACGAAGAGTGGGTACCAGTAAAAGTGGAAACGCCTATGGTATCATCAAGATGGAAGACTTCGAAAATAGCGGTGAAATCGCCCTTTTTGGGCAAGATTGGCTAAAATGGCAGCACTTCTTTGTGGAAGGGACCGCACTCTATATCACTGCAAAGTTACAAGGACGACGTTATGACCCGAATGCCTTGGATTTGGTGATTATAGATATTCAGTTGTTGTCGGAAGTGAGAGATACGCTCGTGAAGCGTATCGTGATTGATGTGCCTGTGGATCGTCTCGATGTACCGATGGTGGAAAGCTTGGCTGAAATCGTGAGGGAAAATCCGGGCAATACTGAGCTGTGTTTCAATATCAATGCTGCGGAGGACCTCAGTGTGAATCTTCGTTCGGCTTCTGTTCATCTGAATGTGAACAGGCGCTTACTCGATTTCATCGAATCCAATGAAGGTATAAGCTATAGGCTGGAATAAAAAATAACGTTTTTTTTTGTAATTATTAAATATTTATTTTAATTTTGCACACGATAAAAATGTGTTATGAATTATAGACACAATTATTGTTAAATATCAATTAATCAACAACTAATTTAAGGAGTTATTATCCTAACTAATCGGAAAAGACACTGACCTACTGAATGTTGAGGTTGCTCTTACCACTAAGACTGGGAGAGTTTTTAAAACGGCTTGCGACCTCGACGCGCCTCAAAATTAAATCTAATCAACACTGCGCAGACAAGCCGAATACGCAGTACAATAGAAAACAATAGTATTATGAAGAAATTCTTAACGTTATTATCTTTGTTGCTCGTTGCAATTGGAGCTCAGGCACGGGATATGGTCGTATATGCTGAAGATAATGCTCAGGCTATTGACCAAGCAATCTTCAACTTCAACTATATGACGGAGGTTGGCACATCTTCATCAGAATCAACAGATGGTGACATCACAGAAGACAGGGATTTTGTTGAAAATGGTGTGACTCTCACTGTTTCTCCATCTACAACAAATACTCCAAACCGTCTTTGGGCTTGGACAACGACTTTGGAAGATGAGACTTCCATTGCTGGTGCTCAGCTTCGTGCTTATAGTGGAACACTGACATTGAGTGCTGAACAGAATATCACTAAGGTGGAATTCAATATCAACGGTACTAAGTTTGATTTGACACCAGACGTTGGTGAATTGACAGAACAAATTTGGGAAGGCAGTGCTAAGACAATTGTATTCACTGTAAACAAAAACACTCAGTTGAATGTCATCACTGTTACTTTGGAAAAAGAAGATGTACCAGAACCAGATCCTACTTATCTTGTGAATCCAGATTTCACAGATGGTATTAACGGATGGACACTTGCAACAGCAGGTGGTGGCTGGAGTACTCCAAGTGAGGACCCTAAGGTTATCGAGGCATACGCTGGTTGGGCAAACCTTGACATGACAGATTTCTCTCTCCTCCAGGATGTGACTCTTCCTGCTGGTTCTTATAAGCTTGAGGCTTATGCTTTCTATCGTTATGGTGTGAACGCAGATGTTGACCCTTCTATTTCAAATGCTCAATTGGTAGCAGGTGACTTTAGTACTCCTGTAGCTACGCTTGCTTCCGTTCCTCTCGATGAGAATATGACAGCTTATGCCAATAGTATCGCTGAGGCATCTGCAGCATTTGCTAAGGGTTATTACAAGAACACACTCGACTTCCAAGTCGGTGCTGACGGTACGGTGGTTACTCTTGGTATCAAGGGAGCTCACACTCTGAAGCAGTCTTGGTTCATTGCAGGTCCATTTACTCTGACTCGTACGGGTGATTTCGACATCTCTGGTATAGTTGAGGCTTACGAAAAGGCATTGGCTAATGCTCAGGCAGTTGACCAGAGCGCACCAATGGATGAAGAAGTTTTGGCTGCTCTCCAGGCTGCAATTGCAGCAGAGGTGGACAAGACCAGTCCTAATGCTCTTACTGAAGCAATCAATACGCTGAATGAGGCAACAGCTGCAGCTAAGGCTTCCATCGCAGAAAAAGCAGCTATCAAGGCTATTGCAGATGCTGCTGGTCATGAGTTGGACGACACCAATGTTTATACAGCTGAATCTTATGCTACTTTCATGGAGGCAGCTGAAGCTATCAAGGCTAAGTATGCTGAGGGTACCCTCACTCTTGCTGAGGCTAATGAATATAAGAACAATGTTTGGAACACTGGTTGGCATTCTGCTAACACCATTGACGATGTTCTTCTTTCTTCTTGGACTATTGGTGGTGTACAGGCAACGGACTACGATACAGCATTGTACATCAACACTTGGTCTGTAGAAGGTGATGGTGATGGTACAAACTTCAAGGTTCCATTCTTCGAGTATTGGACAGGTGATGGCAATCCTCTTGGTGCAAAGGTGATTCAGGCAACAGTAACTGGTCTTGAGCCAGGTAAGCCTTATCAGGCAGAAGCATGGGTTCGTCTGCGCAAGAATGATGTTTCCATCACAGACAACGGTATTACTTTTGCTGTGGGCGATGGCGAAGCAATTGCTCTTAACCCAACTACAGCAGGTATGAACCAGTTGTTCTGCGACGTTGTTTCTGCAACAGGCAATGCCGATGCTGAAGGAAACCTGACTATCACATTCGATGTAGCTGAGGGCAACAATGTGAGCTGGTTGAGCTTCAAGAATGTGAAGTACGCTCCATATTATGTTGCTTCTAACCTCGACTTCGAGATTGGCACACCTGTATCAGAAGGTATCTGTACTTATGAAAAGGATATGGAAACCAATGGTACATCTCTCAGCCGTATGCAACCAGTTGATGGTTGGGCAATTGCTGGTGAGAATGGTGATGCTCATGCTGGTGGTCTCTTTGCTTACGGTTCAGACGAAAATGTTTGGCTCGGTGGCAAGGGTTACTTGGCTCCAGCTGCAGGTCCAGAAGGTTCTGAAGGCAAGCAAGCTCTCGGTCTCGTAGCTGTTTGGAGTGCTACAGCTCAGTACACTCAGCCTATTACACTTGAACCAGGCAACTATGCAATGGTTGTTCCTGTTTACAACTCAGTGGGCGGTGCTTCTGTTCCTGTGAAGAGTCTCATTGGTTTCATCGCTGGTGATGGTACTGAATACTTGGCTCCTGCTAAGGCATATCCTGTAGGCGTATGGACTCAAGAAACTATTACCTTCACACTCACAGAGCGCACAACAGGTGTCATCTCTCTCGGCTATCAGGGTCAGAACACTGGTTCTGGCAATGCTCAGCACCTCTTCTTTGATGGTGTTGAAATCGAAGAGGTGAGCGATGCTGATTTGGCTCGTGCTGAATTGGTTGCTGCTGTTGCAGGTATCACTCTCGATCCTACAGCTGCAGGTGAAGGTTTGTTCCAGGTTCCAGTGGCAGCATACAATGCTTATGCAGAAGCTGTGAATAAGGCAGACGGTGTTGCTTCGACTGACGATCTCTCGAAGGAAGACTATGAAGCAGCTCTTGCTGAACTCAATGCTGCAGTTGAAGCTTACAAGGCAGCTGGCGTGAATCTTCCTGAAGAAGGCGTATCTTACACCTTCAAGCAGAAGGCTTCCGGCCTTTACCTCTCTTTCGATGTAGAGAATGCTGGAGTTGTTTTGGGCGAAACTCCTGCTGAACTTTCGTTCGTAGCTGGCGAAAACGGTGGTTGGTATCTCACCAATGGCACTGAATATGTAGGCTTTGTTGGTTCAAACAACTGGACCATGAGTCCAGCTGCTGAATACAAGTACGAATGGGCAGTTGCATACGCTGGTGAAGGCTTCTACAAGATTTACAAGCCAAGCAATGCTAATCACAACGTTGGTACAAATGACACTGAACTTTCAGTAGGTGCTCCTTGCTATGCAGATAAGAACAATGGTGACAACATCCTTTGGACTATCGAAAAGGTTCTCCCTCCAGTACCAGAACCAATTCCTTACACATGGACTTACGACTTCGAGAATGCTGACGAGAACGTGAACATCGTGGGTGGAGGTGCTGTTGTGGAAGACGAGACTCCTAACTTCGGTAAGGTATTCGAGAATGTAAGTACTACAGTACGTACGAACTACATGACTCTCCCTGACACCGTTCTTGCTCAGAGCGCAATTTCTAAGGAACTCTCTATCGCATTCTGGGTAAATGCTAATGGCAAGGCTCCAGAGACTTATCCTTACGCTCCATTCTTCACGGCTTATGCTAACAACACAGGTGGTGCTGATAATTCTTTCCCAATGCTCGCTCTCCAGAGTCGTGGTTTGGCACAAGTCAACTGCAATGGATGGACCGACTTCACTGGTGCAGACAATGTGGAAGGCAAGAACAACGTTTACAACCAGAGTGCTTGGGAAGCTAATGACCCTGCATACAACTTTGTTGAGAACTGGCTTGCAGACAATGAATGGCACTACTACACTGCTGTCTTCACAGAAGAAGGCTTGACTATCTATCTCGATGGTGAAGTGAAGAATAAGTGGGGTATTGGCACTGCTAACCCAGAAAACACTCTTGCTGGTCTCTTCTCTAATGGTGGTGACTTGAAGCACATCTGTCTTGGTGGTAACCAGGCTTGGAACTGGGGTGATCCAGATGCTCCATTCCGTTTCGACGATGTTTTGATTACCAACTATGTTCTCACTCCAGAGGTTATTGCTGAAATCATCGCTGCTAAGAACTATGTTGAGCCTGAGAAGGAATATGTATATACCGACCTCACTGAGGATATGTTCAAGGAGTGGGACGGTGTTACTGCTGATGCACAGGTTGTCAACGACAATCCATTCCGCGAGTATCAAGTTGGCACAGAAGTAGGTGCTGGAGGCACTATCTATGGTAATGGCAGCGTGCTTGCTAAGCTCTATGCTGACCTTACCGAGTACGACCACATGATTATCGAAGTGGCTTCGGGTACGCCTCGTCTCCTCTTCAACCGTACAGAAGACAACAGCTCCGACTACCTCGAAATCAACTCACCTGAGAGTGCTTATGTTACAGTTGATGAGAATGGCAACTGGATTATCGACCTTGCAGCTATCAAGGCAGAGAAAGGCTTCGTTCACCTCAATGTCATGAAGGCAACTTGGGGCGGTCCTGCTACTGTTACCGCTATCAAGCTCGGTAAGGAGAAGGGCGAAGAACCACAAGTTATCTATGTGGGCGAAGAGGCTATTCCTGTTGTAGCTACTATCTCTCAAGCTGTTGAAATGACAGAGAAGGTAGCTTACGAAGGAACGACTGCTGAATTCGATGTAGCTGCAGTGGTTGCTGCTCTCGGTATCGAGGACATCGCTTCTGCTACTCAGTACTTCCTTAACCCTGACGATACAACAGTTCCTGCTGCTTATGGTGGCGGCACTATTGACGGTTGGCACAATGCTGAAGGATTTGCTGCTGAATGGGGCGCATCTGCTAATGGTGTTTGCGTGAAGATTCAGGACCCTGCTTCTGGTATCATTGACTATCTTGGTGCTCACGATGGTAACTTTGTTGCCGGTGACACTTACAAGGCACGCTTCGCATTCGTTGCTGATGGCAAGGCTGCAATCGTAGATGTTGACATCACATTTGTGAAGCCAGCTGCTCCAGATATTGAGATTTCTGAAAATGTGATCAGCGCAAGCGTTGAATACGATGTTGCAGATGCAAGTTATATCGAGAAGATTGTCACTCTGACAGATGAACAAGTGGCTGCCATCTGCACTGAATTGGGCATTAGCGCTTTGAGCGAAGCAACCGTTTACGGTTATAACCCAACAACGAAGGAACTCGTTAAGAATTACGGTCCATACGACGGCTGGCGTGACGTTAACGGTGATTTCAATGGTTGGACTGGTACACCAGCGGCTCCTGCTTGTGTGAAGTATGAAGATGGTCAGAATTACTTCTGCTACAACCTCAATGGTTGCGAAGCAGGTACTATTGATTGCTACTGGGCTATTGCAACTGAAACCAAGGCTGTTCTCGTGAAGATTTCGTTCATCTACACTGACGCAACAGCTCCAGTTGACTTGACTCAGGCTATGTATCACGAATGGGATAAGCCAGGTGTTGGTGCTTCGATTGTTAACGAAGAAACTTATTGCGAATACCACATTGGTGAATCTACAGGCAACCTCTACGGTAATCCAAGTGTACTCGCTAACACTTACGCTGACCTCTCTGCTTACAACTACCTCGTTGTAACCACTTCTGCAGGTGTTCCACGCTTCCTCTTCAACCGTCCAACTAACGACAGTCAGGAATACATCAACATTCCTAACGATGAAGCTCAGACTGCTAAGTATGAAACGGTTTATGAGAATGCTGACGGAACTAAGTCTTACGTGATTAACCTTCAGGCAATTGTTGCTGACTATGGATTTGCTCAGCTCGATGCCATCAAGGGTGCTTACTGGCAGGATGCAACTATCGAGAGCATGAAGCTCTATAGCGATATCACTCCAGTTGCTATCAATGGTGTTGAGGTTGTTCGTCCAATCGAAGGCATCTTCGACCTCAATGGTCAGAAGGTAAGCGTTCCTGTTAAGGGTAACATTTACATCATCAACGGCAAGAAGGTGCTTGTTAAATAAGCGCTCGGATTGTTTATTCTAACTTAATTTGGGGGCTTGGCAACATTGGGTGCCAAGCCCTTTTTATTTCCTCATTCTTTCTAGGTGGGTTCTATTAATTATGTCGGATTGATTTTTGATTTTATGTGAGTAGATTTTTGTTAGCTTTTGATGGAGCATAGCGAGCTATGTGACTGAGAAAGATGACAAAAAGATGCCACAGAAAACAAAAAGCAACCGAAAAAGAATTCTACCAAAATTGATAACAATAAAAACAGAATTTATAGAACACACCTCTATTCTATTCTATTGAATGATAAATAATTCTAAAAGGAGAAACTAATTTTGTCTTTTCATTCGCTTTGTCAGTAAAAAAGCGTATATTTGCATCAACTTTTTAGGATTGAAAAGCAGAATGTGTTCTTTTTGTCAGTTCGAGAAGGCTACGAAATTATTAACGTATAAAATATAGAAAGGAAACAAAACTATGGTAATTACAAACGACAACTTCGAGTCAGTGATGAATTCTGGGAAGCCAGTGGTACTTGATTTTTGGGCAACATGGTGTGGCCCATGCAAGAAGATTGCTCCTGTGATTGAAGAACTTGCTGAACAGTATGCTGACCAAGTTATTGTTGGCAAGGTAGATGTGGAGGAGAACGACGATATCTCTTTCAAGTATGGCATTCGCAACATCCCTACAGTGCTTTTCATTAAGGACGGTCAGGTGGTTGACAAGATTGTTGGTGCTACTGCAAAGGCTGCTTACGAAGAGAAAATCAAGGCATTGCTCTAAGATGCTTTTGAGATGATGAGTTTTTGATGAGAACTCCCCGGAAACTCAGTCAAAGCTAATTCTCTTTTTCAATTCCTTATTCTCTCATTTTCTTAATTTTTTATCCCATGTCTGCAATAGATGACGAACTTTTGAATGAAGCTGAGGAAGATGCTCGCGAAATAGAGTTCATCCGCAACTATCTGCCACTCGAGCTCAAGGAAAAGTTTTCCGACGATGAGCTTTATTATTTCTTGGATGTCATCATCGACTATTACATGTCGAGCGACATTCTCAATAAAGAACCCGACAAGGATGGCTATGTGGAAATCGACCTCGACGAGGTGACGGATTTTGTTGTTGCCAAGGCGAAGAAGGAGAAGATGGGCGAGTATGAACACGAAGACATCTTGCTCGTGGTTCAGGCAGAAATAGAATACTCGGAACAGATTGAGGAAGAGGAATGAACGTGAAGTGTGAAGCGTGAAGCGGTGCTATCCTGATGGCATTTTTCACTTTTCACTCTTCACTTTTTACTTTTCATTTTCGTTCTCGTTTGAAATTATGCCAGCTAAACAAGGTCAGATATTACAACAAACGCAGAGGCAGCTCCAGAAGTTATCTCCACAACAATATCTTGTGGCGAAATTGGTGGAGTTGCCTCTTACCGATTTAGAACAGAGGGTGAAGGACGAGGTTTTTGAGAATATCGCCCTTGAGGAAGGACATGATTCTGCCGATGAATTCGACTCGAATGATAATGCTGAGAACCAAGATGATTTCGATGCTTCTCGTGAAGAATCCGACGATGAGTTCGACCCCTCCACCGACAATGAAGATGCCGACATAGAATACAGCGAAGCGCCTTCCGACTATGGCAATGACGAACTTACCAACTATTCCCAAAAGGCTTCTACGAGGGAAGAAGGTTCTGAAATTCCTATCGGCGACACTCGTTCCTTTATCGAAGACCTTCAGGCGCAGATTTCGGAATACGAGGTGACTGACAAGCAACGTGAACTCATCGAATATCTCATTGGTTCGCTTGATGAGCGTGGCTTCGTGGACCGTTCTTTGGTTCAGATTTCTGACGACTTGCTTTTCGACCACAATGTCCAGGCAAGTGTCTCTGAATTGGAAGACGCGCTTGCCATCCTTCAGCAGTTCGAGCCTTGTGGCATCGGTGCACGCAATTTGCGTGAATGCTTACTTTTGCAGATTGACCGACAATTGCAGTCCGATGACTTGGCTGACGAGGCTTCACTTTCTGCCCAACAGAAAGCCACGAGGAATTTGTTGCTTTTGGAACGTCGCATCATTGCTGACCATTTCGACCTCTTCGAACGCAACGACCCAGAACGTCTTGCACAGCGTTTGGACATCAGTCCCGAGCGTTTGCGTCTTGCCATTGCTGCCATCAGCAAACTCAACCCTCATCCCGGTCGCTCTCTCCATGAAGCTGCCGACGACCAGGCTCAGACCATCATCCCTGATTTCATCGTGGAAACCGACCACGAAAGCAGTATCAGTTTCATGCTCAACATGGGCAAGATTCCTGCCCTCAGAGTGAGCAGTGAATATGCGCAACAACTCGATGCCTATCAGAAGGTGTCGGAGAAGTTGAGCCGTAGTCAGCGAGATGCATTCATATATACGCGTCAGAAAGTGGAATCAGCTCGCATGTTTATTTCTGCCATCAAGCAACGTCAGAACACGCTCATCTCCACCATCAAGGCAATCATTGCCTTTCAGCGTGATTTCATGCTTACGCAGGACGATGACTTGCTCCATCCGCTCCGTTTACAGGATGTGGCAGAACGTACAGACCTCGACATTTCTACCATTTCGCGTGTGGTCAATAGCAAATATGTGCGTCTCGATGGTACTCTCTATCCGCTCAAGTATTTCTTCCTTCGCAGCAAAACCAATGCGGAGGGAGACCTCATCATGAGGACGAAAGTGTTTCCATTGATTCGCGACATCATCGACGAAGAGGACAAACTCAATCCTCTGTCTGATGAACGCATTGCCGAACTCTTGCAGCAGAAAGGACAGAAAATCAGTCGTCGCACGGTAGCGAAGTATCGCGACGAAATGGATATTCCTCCAGCCAAGTTCCGCAAACGTATCTAATTCTCTAATTGTTGATTATTCAACTCCTAAGATGTTTGAAAAAAGACTCATACAAATCGCTCACATCCTATCGGTGGCTTTCTCTCCTTTTTATGCACCGATATGGGCATTCTTGTGGCTTTTCTTCTTCAGCTATCTCAAGCTGTTGCCGCTTGGCTACAAGTTGCTTATTCTGGGTATTGTATTCGTCTTTACTATTTTGATTCCACGCCTGACAATAAACGTGTTCCGTCGTCTCAATCGCTGGTCGCACTGGCAGTTGAGTCACCGTGAGCATCGCCACATGCCATACGTTCTCACACTTTTAAGCTATTCGGCATGTCTCATGCTTTTCACCCAACTCAACGTGGCGATGTTCTTTCGAGGCATCATCATGTCTGCCATCGTGGCGCAAATAGTCTGTGTGATTATCAACGTGTGGTGGAAAATCAGTACCCACATGGTGGGTATGGGTGGTTTGGTAGGTATGATTCTCTCGTTCAGTAGCATATTCTTCTATAACCCTTTCTGGCCAGGTATTGGATTGATTCTCCTCTCTGGCGTTTTGGGTACCAGTCGCATGGTTCTTCGCCAGCATAGTCTTGCGCAAATACTCGTAGGCTTTGCCGTTGGTTTTTTCAGTTCACTGATTTGCCTTCTCTTTGCTTGGATTTAATTCCCGCTCCTCACAAAAATTCACTTCTCACTCCTCACTACTAATTACTCACTAAAACAAAGAATAATGACCCCGCTCGTAAGTATTATCATGGGTAGCACCAGTGATATGCCAATCATGGAAAAAGCTGCCAAATTCTTCGATGAGATGCAGATTCCGTTCGAAATCAATGCGCTTTCCGCTCATCGCACTCCAGATGCTGTCGAGTCTTTCGCTAAAGGTGCGCAAGGTCGCGGCATCAAAGTCATCATAGCTGGAGCAGGTATGGCTGCTGCCCTTCCAGGAGTGATTGCAGCCAGCACAACACTCCCTGTCATTGGTGTTCCTGTCAAGGGTTCTGTACTCGATGGCATGGACGCTGTTCTCAGTATGCTTCAGATGCCTCCAGGCATCCCTGTTGCTACTGTAGCTATCAACGGCTCTCTCAATGCGGCCATCTTGGCAACACAGATGCTCGCCCTCAGCGACCCTGCTTTAGCCGCAAAACTCTCCGATTACAAATATGGACTTCGTGCCAAGATCGAGAAGGCAAATGCCGACTTGTCGGAAATCCATTACAAATATAAAACCAACTAAATTCTTATGTCCAATCCCTCTTTTCTTCGTTCTGGCAATTGGAATGCGCTTTTCAACTACCAGCGTCGTTCCACCAACGAAGTTCATATAGGGAGCACCCCTCTTGGAGGCGCTAACCCCATTCGTGTGCAGTCCATGACCAACACTTCCACGATGGACACCGATGCCTGCATCGAGCAGACACTTCGCATTGTGGAGGCTGGTGGTGAATACGTGCGCCTCACCACGCAAGGAGTAAAGGAGGCAAAGAACCTCCAACCCATCAGCGAAGGTCTCCGTGCTCGTGGTTGCCATGTGCCGCTCGTTGCCGACGTACATTTCAATGCCTACGTTGCTGATGAGGCTGCCCTTCATGCCGAAAAAGTGCGTATCAATCCAGGCAATTACGTGGACCCCGCACGCAAGTTCAAGCATCTCGAATACACCGATGCTGAATATGCAGAAGAATTGGCAAAGATTGAAGCCAAGTTCGTGCCATTTCTCAACATTTGTAAGGAGCATCACACGGCTGTGCGTATTGGCGTGAACCACGGTTCACTCTCCGACCGCATCATGTCGCGCTATGGTGACACTCCCGAAGGTATGGTGGAATCTTGCCTCGAGTTCCTTCGCATTTGTGTGAAGGAGAATTTTTCCGATGTGGTTATCTCCATCAAGGCAAGCAACACCGTCATCATGGTTCGCACCGTTCGTCTCTTGGTGCAGAAGATGAATGAGGAAGACATGCAGTTCCCGCTTCATCTTGGTGTCACTGAGGCTGGCGAAGGGGAGGACGGACGCATCAAGTCTGCGGTAGGCATTGGTGCCTTGCTAAGTGATGGCTATGGCGATACGATTCGCGTCTCTTTGAGCGAAGCGCCTGAAGCAGAAATTCCTGTAGCTATTGCTCTTCGCGATTATATCATTCGTCGTGAAGGCCATATGCCTATTCCAGGAATTTCCTCCGATGAATTCGACTATCTTTGCCCTAAGCGTCGTCCTACGAAAGCCGTCCTTAACATTGGTGGAGAGAACACACCCGTCATTGTTGCCGACCGCTTCTTGAAGGAAAATGCGAAGGAAGCAAATCCTCCCGCACTCACTCCCGACTATATCTATTGTGGTCAGTCACTTCCAGCCAAGGCTGAACGTGAAGCTGCTGCATACATTGTGGATGCCAACGTTTGGAATGGGGAAGAAGGCACTTATCCTGCTTTCAACCACACGAACATGATGTTCGTTTCCCAGTGCAGTTCACCACTCAAGTTCCTCTTCCTGTCTTATGGCGCACTCAACGACGAAGCGCGTGCATGCCTCAAGTATCATCCCGAGATAGTTGTCATTGCGCAGAGCAATCATCAGAATCGAGTGGGAGAGTTGCGTGCCTTGATTCATGAGCTCTGGACCGAACATCTGCAAAATCCAGTCATCGTGTTCCAAGGCTACAAGACCAATTCCAAGGAGGAACTCCAGTTGCAGGCTGCTGCCGATATGGGTGCGCTTTGTATCGACCAACTCATCGATGGCTTCTATCTCTACAACGAAGGCTATGTCACCAACGCCCATAAGGATGCCATCGCATTCGGTATTCTTCAGGCTGCTCGTCTTCGCACCACCAAGACGGAATTTATCTCTTGCCCAGGTTGCGGTCGTACGCTCTACAACTTGGAGGACACCATCGCCCGCATCAAAACTGCCATCCTTGCCAAGGCTGCTGAAAACCCTCGTTTCCGCACTCTCAAAATTGGCATCATGGGTTGCATAGTGAATGGTCCTGGCGAAATGGCAGATGCTGATTACGGCTACGTAGGTGCTGCTGCTGGCAAAGTAAGTCTCTACAAGAAAAAGGAATGTATCGAGAAGAACATCCCTGAGGCAGAAGCCGTCGATCGCCTCCTCGCCTTCATCGAAGAAGACTTGAATTAGAATAGTTTAAAGTTTAACGAAGATACACTCCGCGAAAACTTAAAAACTTAAAAACTCAAAAAACTCAAAAACTCAAAATAATGGACAATCAACTTTATATCTACAATACCCTCTCTCGAACCAAGCAACCCTTCAAACCTCTTCATGCCCCATTCGTAGGCATGTACGTTTGTGGTCCAACTGTTTATGGTGATGCGCACCTTGGTCATGCGCGTCCTGCCATCACGTTCGACATCGTTTTCCGCTATCTCAAACACCTCGGCTACAAAGTGCGCTATGTGCGCAACATCACCGATGTGGGTCACTTGGAGCACGATGCTGACGAGGGTGAGGACAAGATTGCTAAGAAGGCACGTCTCGAACAACTCGAACCGATGGAAGTGGCGCAGTACTACACGAATCGCTACCATGAGGCGATGGATGCACTGAATGTCCTTCCACCAAGCATCGAACCTCATGCCACGGGTCATATCATCGAACAAATCCAACTCGTGGAGGAAATTCTCAAGAATGGTTATGCATACGAGAGTCAAGGCTCTGTGTATTTCGATGTGGAGAAATACAATCAGGACCACCACTATGGCATCCTTTCGGGACGTAACCTCAATGATGTCATCAACAATTCCCGTACGCTCGATGGAACCGACGAGAAGCGCAATCAGGTGGACTTCGCCCTTTGGAAGAAGGCTCAGCCTGAGCATATCATGCGCTGGCCAAGTCCGTGGGGAATGGGTTTCCCTGGCTGGCACTGCGAATGTACAGCAATGGGACGCAAGTATCTTGGCGAGCATTTCGACATTCATGGCGGAGGCATGGACCTCGTCTTTCCTCATCACGAGTGCGAGATTGCACAGGCGGTGGCAAGTCAGGGTGAACCAATGGTGAAATACTGGATTCACAACAATATGATTACCATCAATGGTCAGAAGATGGGTAAGAGTCTGGGTAATTTCATCACGCTCCCTGAGTTCTTCGCAGGAACAAACAAGAATCTCACGCAGGCTTATTCGCCAATGACCATCCGATTCTTCATCTTGCAGGCACACTATCGTTCCACGGTGGATTTCAGCAACGAAGCCTTGCAGGCGGCAGAAAAGGGATTGGAGCGTTTGCTTGATGCTTACAATGCTTTGGCAAAGATTCAGCCAGAGGCAAACGGCAATGTGCCTATGTCTTTTGTGGATGAACTCCGCAATAAGTGCTACGATGCGATGAACGATGATTTCTCCACTCCAACTGTCATCAGTGCACTCTTCGATGCTTCCAAGACCATCAACTCCATCGTTGATAAGAAAGAAACCATCTCTGCCGATGTACTCAAGGCACTTACCGAGCTTTTCGACACCTTTGCTTTCGACATTCTCGGTCTGCGCAAGTCTTCGTCCTCTTCTGATGGCAACAACGCAGCTCGTGAAGAAGCTTTTGGAAAGGTGGTTGATATGCTCCTCGAACAGCGCATGAAGGCAAAAGCCAACAAGGACTGGGCAACCAGTGACTTGATACGCGACCGTCTTGCTGCTCTCGGTTTCGAAGTGAAGGACACCAAAGACGGTTTCAGTTGGAAACTGAATGTATAGAATTGGCTTTTCAAGTCAAAGGTCTAAGGTCTAAAGTCAAAGGTCTAAAGGTTGCCATCTGGATGGATTGACCTTCGTCCTTTGACCCTCGACCCTCGACCTTCAACCTTTGACCCTCGACCTTCAACCTTTGACCCTCGACCTTCGACCTTTGACCCTCGACCTTCGACCTTTGACCTTCGACTCAAAAAACTCTTTTTCCATGAATAAGTTCAGTAGAATCATTTGGATTATTTCCACCATCTGCTGCTTCCTTTGTTTGGTTGGTAGCATTTGGATGGCTTCCGTTATGCGCGACTCCATGTCCTACATAATGGTAGTGTTCTTCTTCATTGCCCTCCTCTATTTCGGCATGAACGTAGTGAAGAACAATAGGAACAAATAGTTGCCTGTTCTGTGCCTTATCATACCTTCCAATCGCATTGTTCTTGGCAAGTCCTGAAGGGACGATAGACCACAGGCAGGTGGTGAAGCGTAGCGTAACCCCTGCTATGCGTCGCAAAGTAACCGAGTGCCGAAGGTACGACGGATTATTGTTTACGTCAGTTCTGTAATTACTCCGAACTGACGTAATTTTTTCTCTTTTTTTTTGATTTCTCCCCATAATAGTGTATTTTTGCACGATTGGAACTTTAACAATTATGGTAGGTTCTACAAATTATGTCGGATTGATTTTTGAACCTTTAGCTCGCCCGTAGGGCAACTTGCTAAAAGCAAGTGCGAAGCCAATTGATTTGATTGGATT
>OCVV011360472.1_pt1 | contig 45837 bp, 39 predicted proteins | sample 1539721 | NCBI WGS metagenome assembly OCVV01 (sample SAMN02144230, study PRJEB22623) | gut metagenome | biome: sheep rumen | host: Ovis aries | place: New Zealand | reverse complement strand
TGGTGCATCAGCACTTTATTTTCTAGTGTATGAATGGATTTTTTCTGAAAGAGAATAATGATATTGATGTTGGGCTTGGAAAGCATGCTTCCTAAAAGCCCAAGCATCAAAATCATTATAGGCTCATTCTGAGCCGTATTCCATTTCATACACATTTTCTTCTTTTTAAAATCTCAAGTAAAATAATTCGCTTACGAAACTTCAGCTATTTATTATATTTTTTGGACAATAATTGACCTACATCAAACATCCGTAATTCTAAAAATCGGCTATTTCAAACCGAGCTATTAAAGGTAAATGATCACTAAATCCATTCTGCCATTTGAATCCATTGAAGTTTCTAAATGGTTTCATTCCTCCATATTCTTTATCTGATTCAAGTAAAAAAGGATAATCAACAACGAAACACGTTTTTACTCTGGCTGCAAGAGACGAAGTGCATAAAATATGATCTAAGCTCCCCCATCTGCCTTTATGCTTATAGGTTCCTTTAGCGCCATGCCTACCTTCTACTCCTGCAGATATTTCAAGCAAACCACTTTCGGACAGTCTTACAATACTCTTGTCGCCAGAATAATCATTAAAATCGCCTGTAATAATTATATTAGCCTGCGCATTTTTATTCCTTATAGAGTCAACACTCTCACACAGTCGTTCTGCAACACACATTCTAAAAGGTCTTGAGGCTTTTTCTCCTCCTCTTCTACTTGGCATATGAACGACAAAAACATGAAGTGTATCACCATTATACAGGGTTCCACACGCATATAGAATATCTCGTGTTGAACGCATCCCGATTATCGGGGTCACTCTTATTGAATAATGATTAATTGGCCGAAAACTTGACGGCTGATACAATAAAGCCACATCAACGCCTCTTACATCAGGAGAATTGGTTACAATATATTCGTAACCTGCTGTACGCAACAAAGATCTCTTAGTAAGATCTCTACATACGGAATCATTCTCTACCTCGCATAATGCAACCAAATCGGGAAGAGTATTATTGTCTAAATTATCGTTACTGACTATTTCCTGACCAATATGTTCAAGTTTACACCAGTAACGATAATCATTCCACCGATGATAGCTTTCAGGCAAAAACTCTTGATCTTGCTTCAAGGAGTCGTGCTTGGTATCGAAAAGATTCTCGCAGTTCAACTCCATCAACGTGAATATTCCCAAAAGTAGTGCCAAAAAACTCATAAGCTTTACTGTATATCTTCTTTTACATGATTACGTATCTTGTTCAGATAAGCCTTAAATCTCTTACCATCCTTGTTATCTATGATTTCAATGAGTTCCTTTAGTTCTGAACGAATCTGACTAACCTGCCCGCTTGTGTAGGGATTGAAAAGTATTTCCTGCAAAAGATAATCATCTTCGTTCAATACGCCCTTTGCTATACGCATATGACGTTTGAATGTTGTTCCTGGAGCATCTTGGTGCTTCATTACGGCCGCAAATACAAATGTTGACACAAAAGGAATACTCAACGAATAAGCCACGGTTTCGTCGTGTTCCTTAAACGTGTATTCATAGATGTTCAAATCGAGTTTATGATATAGGTCTCTGAAGAATATACGTCCCATGTAATCACCCTCGCTGATGATGATAGCATTTTCCTCACTCAACTGGTTGAGATTAGCAAATGTTGGACCAAACATAGGGTGAGTGCTCACAAACGGATGTCCGCTCTGCTCATAAAAGTCTTTCAGTCCTGTTTTCACAGATGCTATATCTGAAATTATACAGTCGTCAGGCAGATATGGAAGTACTTCTTTAAAAGCCGACAACGTGTATTTTACCGTTACAGCATTAATAACAAGTTCTGGCTTGAAATCACGCACCTCGTCTAATGACTGAAAACGATAGCAGTTATATGTAAAGCGCAATCGCTTAGCATCTTTTTCATATACAGCCACCTCGTGCTCGAAAGACAACAGGTCAATAAAGAAGGAGCCCATTTTACCGGCTCCCATTATTAATATTTTCATTTCTTATTCATTAACTATCTGTAGCTGCTGACGAACACTCTCTTCATGTATAAGTTCAAAGACATGAGCTGCAAATTGTGGATCCATACCACACAAACTTGCTTGAGCTCCACGCTTTTCAAGTATCTCACTATAGCGATTGGCCTGCAACACGGTCATATTGTGTTCTTTCTTGAAAGTACCTATTTCACGACAAACACGGAAACGCTTTGCCAAGAGTTCCATAAGATTGTTGTCAAGTTCGTCAATCTGACGACGCAACTGTCCTATGCCCTCGGTTGATGTGTGTTCATCACGCACAACAAGCAAACTAAGAATATAATCAAGTATATCAGGTGTAACCTGCTGCTTTGCATCACTCCAAGCCTCATCTGGATTGCAATGGCTTTCCACTATCAAGCCATCAAGACCAAGATCCATAGCCTGCTGACATAATGGTGCTATAAGGTCTCTACGTCCACCAATATGACTTGGATCACAAATTATTGGCAATTCAGGTATTCTGCGATGAAGTTCTATAGCTATCTGCCACATAGGAAGATTGCGGTAAATCTTCTTGTCGTATGATGAGAATCCACGATGAATGGCTCCAAGCCGCTTAATACCAGCCTGATTGATTCGCTGCATGGCTCCAATCCACAATTCAAGATCGGGATTTACAGGATTCTTCACTAATACCGGACCTTCAAATCCTTTCAAGCTGTCGGCAAGTTCTTGTACAGCGAAAGGGTTGGCGGTTGTACGTGCTCCCACCCATAATATATCAATACCATATTTGCGAGCCAGCTCCACATGTTCTGGAGTAGCCACCTCGGTTGCTGTGAGCATACCTGTTTCTTCTTTCACACGCTTCATCCAAGGCAAGGCTTTTTCGCCATGTCCTTCAAAGCCTCCTGGTTTTGTACGTGGTTTCCACACTCCTGCTCTGAACATATGGCAGCCTTTATCAGCCAATTGCTTTGCTGTTGTCATCACCTGCTCCTCTGTTTCAGCCGAACATGGTCCAGCTATAACAATAGGGCGTTCGTTATCACTTGGTAATTTTAGAGGTTCTAATTCCAGTTCCATAATATCTTCTTTTTATGTTTCTATTTTTATTGACATTAAACAACCTCCTCTCCGATTGAAAACCGAAAGCAAACTATTGGCATTTCAATCAAATTTTATCTGTTGGGTAGCCCCCTCCTTTTGGAGGGGGATGGGGGAGGTTTCTATTTTTATTTTTTCAAAGCTTTGATTCTTTCAAGAGCTTGTTGCATTTTCTCATCTTTTGCACATAGCGAAATACGTATGTATCTTTTTCCATTACTACCAAAGATAAATCCAGGGGTGATAAACACTCGTGCTTCGTGCAACACTTTCTCGGTGAGCTCCTCAACATCGGCATATTCATCGGGTATGCGTCCCCAAAGGAACATTCCAACCTGAGATGAATCATATTTGCATCCGAGTTCTGTCATTATCTGCTCGGCAATAACTCGGCGTCGTTGATAGTTCTCGATGTTGTTTATTCGATGCCATTCTTCGCTGTTGGTGTTGTAAGCCTCAGCTGCAGCAAGCTGAATGCCCTTAAAGGTTCCGTTTTCTATGTTGCTCTGCACCTTGAACATCCAACTAATGAATGTGGGATTGCTAATTATCATAGCTACACGCCAACCTGGCATATTGTGACTTTTCGACATAGAATTGAGCTCTATACAACAGTCTTTTGCACCCTCTATCTGCATGATGCTCATTGGGTTTTCATTCAGAATCAAAGAATAAGGATTATCGTTTACAACAACAATATTATGACGCTTAGCAAAATCAACAAGTTTTTCGTAGGTTTCTCTTCTGGCATTTCCACCTGTTGGCATGTTTGGATAGTTTGTCCATAGAAGCTTCACCTTGCTCAGATTCATTTTCTCCAACGCATCAAAATCGGGTTGCCAACCGTTATTCTCACACAGGTCATAATACGTTATCTTTGTACCAAAGATTTTGTTTATTGCTGTGTAGGTTGGATAACCAGGATTAGGAATAAGCACTTCGTCGCCAGGATTGCAGAATGCCAGAGTGGCATACATTATTCCTTCCTTGCTACCTATGATGGGCTGAACCTCGCTCATAGCGTTGAGTTCTACTCCGTATATGCGCTTATAGAATCCTGCCATGGCTTCACGCAACTCTGGAAGTCCTGAAGAAGGTTGATAGCCATGTGCATTTTCCTGATGAGCCACTTCACAAAGCTTGTCTATAGCCTGTTTTGATGGCGGCATATCAGGACTGCCTATCGCCAAAGAAATAATATCCTTACCCTCGGCATTAAGCTGAGCCACTTCCTTTAGTTTTCTACTAAAGTAGTATTCTTGTATCTCGTTTACTCTGTTTGCTGGTTGTATGTTCATATTTATCGTTCCTTGTATTCACCTAATATCTTGATATTTCTCACCAAAGGGGTTATTGCATCTATAGACTGCCGATAGCGTGTTAGATTGTCGAATGTTACATCAACATAGAACAGATATTCCCACTCGTGACCAATTATTGGCAAGCTCTGTATCTTTGTGAGATTGATGTCGTAAAAACTAAGAATGGTGAGTATCTTACTCAAACTTCCTTCTTCGTGTGGCAAACTAAACACCAGACTTGATTTATTGCAGTTTTCTACCGGACGAAGCAAAGCTGCCTTATGAGGGTCGCAACACACAAGAAAGCGCGTGAAATTGTGTTTATTGTCGTGTATATCATTCTGCAACACTTTCATGCCATACATCTCGGCTGCATAGGCTGAACAGATGGCTGCGTTTCCTTTCAGATTGTTTTTCTTTATGTATGCCGCACTTCCTGCTGTATCTTCAGCCTCAACAGCCTTTAGTTCGGGATGCCCACTAAGAAAATTTCTACATTGCATCAGGGCTACAGGGTGAGAGTGAACCTCGTTTACTGTATCCCAGTTGTCATCTGGCAAGCAACATATAGCGTGCTCAATATGAAGTCTGTGCTCTCCTACAATTGTTGTTCCTGATGAACGCAACAAATCATAGTTATGAAGCAAACTTCCAGCTATGGTGTTTTCTATAGCACAGAGTCCCACAACTGTTGGATCATTCTTGATATGCTCAAACACCTCTTCGAATGTATTACAGCAGATAAGTTCTATCTGTTCGTTTTTGAAGTATTCATGAGCAGCTATATCGTGAAAAGAGCCTAACTCTCCTTGTATTGCTATTCGTTTCATATATTTGGTAGATAATGAAAACGGTCCTACTCTTTGTTGAGCGGGACCGTTTCGTATATTCTAAACTTAATTCATCTTCCTAAGTTGAAATATCACACGCAACTTCCCGCTCTACAAATTCTTGCAAAGTAAAAGTAATAATGAAAAGATGCAAATGACATATTCATATTTTTTTAGTCTTTTGTTATTCTACAATTGCAAAAGTAAAGTTTTTATTTTACTCTACCAAACAAATTGCTATATTTTTTATTCTTTTTCTTACAATTTCACTCATCACCGTACAAAGTGCGATTAATTCATAATTCCAAATTCATAATTTTTAATCGCCCACAGGGCGACCAATTCTACATTCCACACTCCACATTCCTCATTCCTCATTCTATTTCACCCTCATCCCCGTGTTCCCAGGATAGTTATATTGGTCGAAATAAGCAGGTGCATTATTATACCATGCTCCCTCAAAATTTATTTGAATTGAGAAATTCTTATTGGGCGAATATCTCACGGCTGCCCCAAGCACATCGGCACCTGGTGTGCCCATCCCTATCCTATTATAATACATAGGGCCATACATAGAATTCCAACCCCACATTCCATATCTACCATAGCCCCAACCATAGTTATTGAAATTGTTCACTACATTTTTCTGTCCATATATCCATGCCTCCCAATGCTCGTTGAACTTGTAACCCAACATTGCATAGAGCGAACCATTATAATAATGATCGCCTCCCCAGTTGATATGCTGAAGATTTCCTCCTAAAGCCATCCATGCCTTCTTGTCTTTAGTCAAGGGAGCAAGATAAGTAAGGTCGATGCCCTGCGAAAAACCTCCATGATGCGGCAATCCCTTTCCCGACACATAGAAGGCACTAAGATCTACAGAGGTATTCAAACCTTCGTGCATACCCGCAAAGGTATTTGTAACAGCATTATCATCTGTTTTTGTCTGCTCTCTCAGCTGAACACTCTCACCTGTATAAACCCGGCAGCCATTCTTGTCAACCAACGTATCACCAGGCAACAGCCAATCTTCACGTGGTGAATCAATACTATGAAGCGGTCCACGGCGTATTTCCTGAGCCATACCTTGCAAAGGAAACGCTATTATTAATAATATGATATAAACGAACTTATTCATTTTTTACTACATTTTTCCATCTCCAATCCCATATTTCATCTTTTACTATTCCTTTAGGATGCCTTTAAGATGCGTTTAGGATGAATTTAGGCTTGAGATTTCACCTCTTTACTTAAAACATTCATTACATATTTCTTCGCTGCTAAGGTAATAAAATACCATGAAAGTTACTCTATCATTAAAACTTTTTATTACTATAGCGTAAAATTTTAAGTTGCTTTTTGTATTTCACTCGCTTTTTAATATCTTGGGCTTCACCGAAAATACTGTCGCTCGGAAATAAAAAGAAAAGCAAGCTTTCCTTTTGTACTTCACTCGCTTTTTAGTATCTTTGCCTTAAATTCAATAAAAAATACAACTATGTCTTTAGAAAAAAATCAAAGCAACTCTCCTGAGTATTATCTTGCTCAAGCTCAGACTGCTAACAAAAAAAACGACATCATCAGCATAATAGCCATGACGAGCAAGTGTATTGCCCTTTGTGAGCAGAATACAGATCAGATGCAAGAAGAAAAAAATACACTTACAACAGCTTATATTCTTCGTGCAAATACTCTATTAAAAATGGGCGATACGACTGGAGCAGAAAAAGATCTTAACCAACTTCTCGCTATTACCAACAATAAAGAGACAGAAGATATTCTTATGCTTCAAGGACGCATTCTTGCAAGAAAAGGCAATCACAAAGAGGCTATCGAATACTTCAACAAAATTATAGTCAACAACTCCTCTGCAATAGAAGCGTTGCGTGAACGCGGAGCCAGCTATCTTGCTACCGGAGACAGAATTAAAGCCACTGAGGATGCAGAACGCATAATGACACTCAGTCCTGACAAAGTGAAAGCCGTTTCGGGCGATTTCAAGGGAGAGGGCACAGACTAAAGTGCTTGTCTCTCTTTTTTTCATAACACATTCAATACTAAACAAGCCACCGAATAAAAGTTTTTTCGTGTTATCGCACACAACAAACAGGGCAAAAATACACTAAAAAATGTGTCCGATAACAATGTTAATAAATGTTTAATTACTTGGAACTTATTATACCTTTTATTAGATTTGCAGCAAATAAAGTTCTTTATCTGTCATAAGCGTAGGACAATATAAACCTCAGAAGGGTTCTGTGCATTAAGCGTTTCACTAACAACAAGTTATACAAAAATATACGATAACAGCTCAGAGCACCGGACGAGGGGAAGATACCTCCCGGTGACTCTGAGGACTATGCAATATATATCCGCTGATACAAAGCCCCAACAAGACTAACAAATGTCAACTATCAGAACATTATAACGTATAATATATTGAAATTTTATCTCTCTTTAAAAACGTAATAATTTATTTTCGCAATTTAAGCTACAAGTTTTTTCAATGGGTTGAAAATTAGTAAAAGGAGAAAAGACATTCAGGTTTTATTCTTTAGACGTGAGTCTATTAAAAACAATAAGCGTTGCAAGATCCTCTTGCAACGCTTAATTATTATAAGCTTTCATCCACACCCCTCCTCGACACTTTTCACGAAGAACAGCATGCAGAAGGGCAAAGAAAGATTTTATTGACTGATAATCTGGAGGATACGCTCAGCTGTTCGTCCATCCCATCTATCAGGAATGGCGCTCTTCTTCCATTCTCCATGACACATCTCGTCTGTAGCTTTTGCCAGCAAATCTGGGTCTTCACCTACAAGAACATTAGTACCCACCTTTACTGTCTCTATATGCTCAGTATAACTATTCAAGGTGATGCAAGGCACCTGATTAAATGTTGCCTCTTCAGCTACATTTCCACTATCGGTAATAATACCAGCAGCATGAGCAGTAAGATAAGAGAACTGAAGATAGTTCAAAGGTTCAACAATATTAAATAATGAAGGATGCTGACTATCACGAACAATCTTTTCCACTACCTTTGCTGCATCAGGACGCAAAGGAGCTATAATAGTCATGGTTACATCATCACAGCCACGAATAACAGCCTCAACAAGATTACGCAGTTTCTGTTCATCACCAATAAGAGCTTTGCGATTCAAGGTGAACACAATGTAAGGATAACGCCGTCCCTCAGCAATATGAGGAATAAGAGCATTTATCTTGTCGGGTAAAACAGCTTTCTCTATGCGGTCGTGATTATAACGAAGATTATCCATCAGGATATTTCCCACCATATATACCTTGCTCAGTTCAGCTCCTTCTTTATTGGCGATAGAATTATTACTAATACCTGCTGTAAAGAGAATGTCACTCAAACCATCTATAACAAGACGATTTATCTCCTTAGGCATCGTAATGTCAAAAGAACGTGTGCCAGCAGCAATATGTGCGAGCAATATGCCCTGCTTCTTTGTTACAATAGCTGTTGCCATTGTTGAAGCTAAGTCATCTACAACTATTACAGCATCAACAGGATTCTCCTGCAAATACTTTTCAAACTTGGCCATCACAAGACCAGTCAATTCGTTTAGATTCTGACTATCTGCCCCCAGAAAAACATCCGGGCGTTTAATATCAAGATCATCAAAGAGAGAGTTCTCCAATGTTGCATCATTCTCAGCTCCAGTATAGATGAGTTGATAATCTACTGAGGCAAACTTAACATTCTCACGCTTGCCGTCAAGAACTCTTATGATTGGCGCCACCTTGATAAAATTAGGGCGTGCACCGCATACGATTGCTAATTTCATTAATATTTTTATTTGAATAATTCCTTTATTCCACCCAAACTGCCCAGCATGTTACTTGCCTCGTATGGCAAGAACACAGTCTTAGTCTTGTCACCTTGAGCAAGCTGCTCCATCATCTGGATATAGTTTTTAGCCAACAGATAGTTAGCAGGGTTACTGCTCTGTCCCACAGCCTGAGTAATCTGGTCAATAGCTCTTGCTTCTGCCTCAGCCTTACGAATTCGAGCTGTTGCTTCACCTTCTGCAAGTAGAATAGCTTTTTGCTTTTCAGCCTCAGCACGGTTAATCTTTGCAGCTTTCTCACCCTCAGACTGAAGAATCTGAGCCTGCTTGTTACCCTCGCTTGTGAGAATAGTAGCACGTTTATCACGTTCTGCCTGCATCTGCTTCTCCATAGCCTGCAACACACTTGATGGTGGAATAATATCCTGTAACTCTACTCGGTTAACCTTGATACCCCACTTATTGGTTGCATCATCAAGCACACCACGCAACTTTGTATTGATTGTATCACGACTGGTAAGTGTCTGATCAAGTTCCATTTCACCAATAATATTACGCAGAGTGGTCTGTGTGAGTTTCTCTATAGCGTTTGGAAGATTATTGATTTCGTAAACAGCCTTGAATGGGTCAACAATCTGAAAATACAACAAGGCATTGATTTCCATCTGAATATTATCCTTGGTGATAACATTCTGACGGTCAAAGTCATACACCTGCTCACGAAGATCGATAGAATTAGAATAAACATATCGTCCATTCTTCAAAGTAACCATTTCCTTTGCACGATCTATGAAAGGAATGATAATGTTGATACCAGGCTTCAAGGTAGCATAATACTTTCCAAGACGCTCAATAATCTGTGTTTCACTCTGAGAAATGATAACAATAGTCTTCTTTACAAAAATCAAAGCAAGGAAGACAAGGGCTATTAGTACGTAAGTTATAACTGACATAGTTTTTTATTTTTAGTTATTAAAGATTTAATTGATTATTTTATTCTTCAACCAAGCATACGGTAACAACAATGCTATTTCGGCTAATAATCTTAACCTGTTTACCTTCAGAAATTTCATTACCGTCGTCGCTCAAAGCACGCCAGCAATCGCCGTCTATCTTAACATAACCAGGCTTGTCGGTTTTTATAGCCTCAACAACTTCACCAACACGACCTATCAAGGCATCGGCATTACTCTCGCGCTCTTCGCCACCCTTGTGCAGGACTTTTAGCAATCTTGGGCGAATAAGCCAGATGCTCAATACAGAACATATAGCCCACACTACCACCTGCAGCCAAAAAGAGGTTCCTGCAAGAGAAGGAACTATAGCTGCAAGAGCACCTATTGCAAAACAAGTGATAAAGAAATCACCTGAGCTCAACTCCAATATCAAACACGCAAACATGATGATAGTCCAGAGGAGCCATAAATTTTCTAAAATGTAGTTTAGCATAATAATAAATTAAAATGTAAATATTGAAAGAATGAAAAATTGAAAGATTAAAAAGCGCTTTGCGCTTCATTTCTTCCCGTTGGTCAGAGTAACTCTTCAATATTACTTCCTTCGCTGATTGTTTGCACCAACTGCGCTAACAGCAAACGCTCAGTCAGTGATAATTTTCAATATTCAATCTTCAATATTCAATAGCGAAGTTTACTTCGCGCTGGGAGGGGTCTTTTATTTCTTTTTCTTCTTTGTGGTTGACTTCTTTGTGGTTGACTTCTTTGTTTTTGTAGTAGAAGTTACTACAGCTGGCTTATAATATTTCTTTGCTTCGGGCAACCACTTATTGATGTTGGCAATACGTGTTGCGTCAGAAGGATGATCGCTAAACAGTTCAGAAGTGTTATTTTTTGAACTTGCAGCCATGCGTTGCCAGAAAGAAACAGCAACAGAAGGGTCATAACCAGCCATAGCAGAAAGGATAAGACCAATATAATCAGCCTCCGACTCATTATCACGACTGTATTTTAAATTCTTGAATGAGAAATACTGACCTGCCACAGCTGTGGCTGTTTGGGTAATACCCTGATCAACACCCAAAGCACCCAGCACAGCAGCTCCTGCTTGTGTACCATACTGCTGACGATATTTCTTGCTCAACTGCTCAGCACTATGCTTAGCTACAGCATGAGCAATCTCATGTCCCAAAACAATAGCTAAAGAAGCCTCGTTCTGAGTAACGGGAAGCAGTCCCTCGTAAACAACAATCTTACCACCAGGCATACAGAAAGCATTCACCTGCTTGTCGGCAACAAGATTAAACTCCCAGCTATAGTTCTTAACATCAGCCTCCATACCATTGTTCTTTAGGTATGTTTCCACAGCATTAGCCAGTTTCTTGCCAACACGTGTAACCATTGCGGTATTAGCTGCATTAGTTGATTTCTTGGCACTTGCCATATACTGAGTGTATTCCTTTGTAGAAAGGCTCAACACTTCTTCATCTGATACCAGTAAGTTGTGCTTACGACCTGAGATTGGAACTGTCGATGTAGTGCCACATGCAGAAAGCATTAACACTCCTGCAACCAAAAGCATTAAAAGGTTTTTCTTTTTCATATATACTATACATATATTTAGTTCTATTGCAAAGTTACCATTTTTTTTAATTCTTCATCGCACAAAGTGAGAATAATTCCTCATTCAACACTAAAAATTCCACTTTTTATATTATCTTTGCAACATTATCAACGAAATTTCTAACAACAAAACCTAACAAAATGAGAAAAACTATTCTGGCTATAACAGCCGCTATCATGTTTAGCGCAAATGCTATGGCACAGGGAGACGTTTACGAACGTTCAAAAATCTATGAATGGCCAACCGACAAACAGGTGGTAGAAAAACTTCATCAATGGCAAGACCTCAAGTTTGGAGTTCTTTTCCATTGGGGACTTTACGCTGTTCCTGGCATTGTGGAATCATGGTCCATTTGTGATGAGGACTGGATTACACGCGACACAACAATGACCTATCAGCAATACAAAGATTGGTATTGGGGACAAGCCGACAAATTCAATCCAACAGAATTCAACCCTGAGCAATGGGCAAGCGTTATGAGCGATGCTGGTATGAAATACATGATTTTCACAACAAAGCATCACGATGGATTCTGCATGTTTGATAGTAAATATACTGATTTCAGCATAGCACATCACGCTTTCAAATACAACCCACGTCGCGATGTACTTAAATATGTCAACGAAGCTTTCCGTAAGAAAAACTTCATGATTGGTACATATTTCTCAAAACCCGACTGGCATTCACAAGACTATTGGTGGGATGTGTATCCAACAAAGCGTGGACGCAACGTTAACTACGATGTGAAGAAATGGCCTTGGCGCTGGAACGCATATAAAGAGTTCACCTACAACCAGATGAACGAGATACTATCCCGTTATGGCAAAGTTGACATTCTATGGATGGACGGCGGATGGGTGTGCAAAGAAAACAATCAAGACATCGACATGCCACATATTGCCGAAATGGCTCGCCGCAATCAGCCTGGTATAATAATGGTTGACCGCACCATTCACGGTCCATACGAAAACTACCAAACACCAGAGCGCACCATTCCTGAAACACAGCTCAACTACCCATGGGAAAGTTGCATTCCACTATCCAACGACTGGGGCTACGTTAAGCACCCTACATGGAAATCGCCAGAGAAGGTTATCAACACCCTCATCGAGATTGTGGCAAAGGGAGGCAATCTTGTTCTTGGTGTAGGCCCTACCCCACAAGGAACAATTCAGCCCGAAGCTGTTGAGCGTCTTAACGCAATAGGTAAATGGTTGAAGAAGAATGGACGTGCCATCTACAACACCACAACAACAAAGAATTATCATTCAGGTAATGTGTGGTTCACAGCAAGCAAAGACAACAAGCACCTATATGGTATATATATGCTTCCTGAAGGCGAAAAGCTTCCTGAAAGCATAACATGGCAGGGAAACCTTCCTAAGAAAGGTGCAAAGATAAAGATTCTTGCTAATGGCAAGAGCGTAAAGCCAACAGTAAACGGCAACAACGTAACCGTGAAGCTACCAGCAGGTTTGCCTCAGCAGTCGGTTGCATTCGAAGTTAAATAAAAGACCCCTCCTAACCTCCCCTCCAGAGGGGAGGAATTCAACCTTGCTGAAAGGCATGGTTACATTTTATAACGGAAAGCAAGTTATTGATTAATAAAATGCCTCTTGTAGATTGATAATTTCTACAAGAGGCTTTTTTTGTATTCTTAAAGTTCTGTATATGCTTCTTAAGTATAGCCAGCTTGTTTGTGCAATACTTCTAAGCAAGTTACGATTCCTCCCCTCTGGAGGGGTTTCTGTCCCCCGGGAACGGGGGAAACGAAGGGGGTGTAAAGACCATTGAGTTAGGAAGGGTCTTTAGTGCATCAACATTCCTCACGCCATTCATAAATGCAATGCCCTGCATTCTCTTCTTACCAGCAGGCTGCACTTCTGTAAGTTCCACACTACCCTTTCCTGTAGCCACATAAAGGTGTTTCTTGTCGCGGAAGAACTGTCCTGCAGGCAACTCTGTATCAGGACCAATCTTTGCTGCCCATATCTTCATTATCTGCTCATTGGTGCCGTCAGAAACCGTTGTCCATGTACCACGATCATAAAGTCCACGAATGAAATCGTGAATTTCCTTGGCTGACTTTCGCCAATCTATCTCACAATCCTCTTTGTTTATCTTGTGAGCATACAGATATTTCTCTTCCAATTCCACCTTAGGCTGTTCCATTGCAGGAATACTCTCACCGTATTTTATAATATCGTCAACAGTCTGCAACATCACCTTAGTGCCAAGCACAGCCAAGTCGTTATACACCTGTTCAAAATTGGCATTTGCATCAATAGGATATTTCTCCTGATGAATAATCTTACCCGTATCAATATCATGGTCAAGGAAGAAAGTTGTTACACCTGTTTCCTCATCACCATTAATAATTGCAGCATTAATAGGCGAAGCACCACGGTATCTTGGCAACAATGAAGCATGAACATTGAATGTGCCATATTTAGGCATATCCCACACCATCTCTGGCAATATTCTAAAGGCAGTTACAACCTGTAAGTCGGCATTATAGCTCTTGAGTTTTTCAATAAACTCAGGATCTTTCATCTTCTCAGGTTGAAGCACTGGCAGTCCATGTTCCAATGCATATTCCTTAACCTTCGTTGGCTGCAACTTCTCCTGATGACGTCCCACAGGCTTATCAGGTTGTGTAACCACAGCCACAACATTATATCCTCCTTCAACAAGCCCCTTGAGATTTGCAACAGCAAACTCAGGAGTTCCCATAAAAACTATTCTTAAATCTGTTTTAGTCATCTCTTACAATTAAAAAAATAGTGAATAAAGTGAGAAAAAGTCATAGCCAATATCTCATTATCCACTATTCTGTATCATTTTCCTTTTAGTTAGCCCCCTCCTACTGGAGGGGGATGGGGGAGGCTCCTTTTTATTTAATGTCCCAACCCACAGCACTTGCGCCAAGCACAGCTGCGCTTGAACCTTCAAGACTGCTGATAAGGAACTTAGCCTTATTCTTGTAAATCTTCAATACATGAGCATCATAACTCTTCTTCAAAGGCTCCATCAGCAAATCGCCTGCCTTTGTAAGACCACCGAAGAAAATGAATGCTTCAGGGCTGCAGAATGTAGCAAAGTTAGCGCAAGCCTCACCAAGCAATTCACCTGTGAATGTATATACACGGTTTGCCAAAGCATCACCCTTACTTGCAGCAACACTAACATCATAAGATGTGATATCCTCTGGTTTCATGTCGCGAAGCAAAGAAGGCTCATCACTTGTTTCGAGGAACTCACGTGCTGTGCGGGCAACACCTGTAGCAGAGCAGTAAGCCTCAAGGCAACCCTTGCGGCCGCAACCACAAGAACGACCGTCAGGACGAACTACCATGTGACCAAGCTCACCAGCGAAGCCATCGCTACCATAAACCATTTGACCGTTGATTACAATACCAGAACCAACACCTGTACCCAAAGTGATGTCGATGAAGTTTGTCATACCGCGAGCAACACCGTATGTCATTTCACCAATAGCAGCTGCATTAGCATCATTGGTAAGAGCAACAGGCAGATTATTCAAACGCTCACTGAACATCTTTGCCAATGGCACAACACCATCGTGACCCCAGCTAAGGTTAGGAGCATATTCAATAGTACCATTATAGAAATTACCGTTAGGAGCACCAATACCCATGGCCTTAATCTGTTCCAAGCCACCTACCTGATCAACGATAGGCTGCAATGCGTTAACAGCAGCATCTACATAATCTTCTACTGTGTCATAACCCTGAGTCTTTATAGCTGTCGTTGCCTTAATATTGCCACGACTATCAACAATACCAAATACGGAGTTAGTTCCGCCAAGATCCAAGCCAATAACATATGGCTTCAATACCTGTTCTTCCATGTGTTTTATAAGTTTATTTGTTAGTTATTACATTTTTAAAAGATTGAACTTTCCACAAAAGTAGTACAATCAAGTGAAATATGCAAATAAAACACGTTTAATTTTGTAATATCATGCTTTTGCCGTAACTTTGCACCTTGATATGAACTCACTATTTCCATTCCAGATAAACATTCTGGAACTAATTTTCAAAGGTATAATCATAGGCATTTGCGCTTCTGCACCTATGGGACCAGTAGGAATTCTCTGTGTGCAACGCACTCAGAAGAAGGGACGATGGTATGGTTTTGCCACTGGTGTTGGTGCAGCAGCCAGCGACCTCATATATGCTTTACTCACAGGCTTGGGTATGAGCTTTGTCATGGATTTTGTCAACAATCCAGTTTATAAATTCTACCTTCAGCTCATTGGCGGTATAATGTTGCTTGTCTTTGGTTTCTACAGTTTCAACAACAATCCGCTGAAGAATGCCCATCAGGGTGGACAAAAGCAGAAAGGCAGTCTGTGGCACAATGGTCTAACCGGATTTCTCATCACATTTTCTAATCCAATGATCATCCTGCTCTTCATGGCACTTTTCGCTCAGTTTGCCTTTGTTATTCCATCACACCCCGTTGAGATGTGTCTTGGTTATGCAAGCATCATCTTTGGTGCCTTGCTTTGGTGGTATAGTCTTACATGGGTCATTGATATTATGCGCAACAAATTCGATGAGCTTGGAGTAATAATCATCAACCGCATCATCGGTGGTGCCGTAATGATATTCTCTGTCATTGCGTTAATGGGTACTTTGTTCAACATCTACGTTCTGCCTAAGTTCTAACAGTTCTTAGGCACATTTCGTTTTGATTTTATAAGGAGTTTAATATGAAGATTGCTCAAAAACTACGTAAGGAGAACATCGCCGAATATCTGCTCTATATGTGGCAGATAGAAGACCTTATTCGTGCTTTCGGTTGTTCTCTACCGGTTATCCGTCGCAACTACATCTCGCAGTTCAAAGATCTTTCCGATGAAGAACTCGAAGATGAAATCGACTGGTTTTCAAACCTCATTCGTATGATGAACGAAGAGGGAAAACGTGAAGCAGGTCATCTTAACATCAATAAAGTGTTGCTTCAGGATCTTGAGGATTTGCACTCTCGCCTTCTTCAGTCAACCAAGTTTCCTTTCTATAGTGGCGAATACTACAAAGTGCTGCCATTTATCGTGGAACTTCGTCAAAAAAACAAGCAGGCAGAAGCCAAGGCGCGTCGCGACGAACAAGATGGAGTTGCCGACAACGAAGAGTTGTCACTTCTAAACTCAGACATCGACAACAAGTCGGAGGTGGAAACATGTTTTGAGGCACTCTATGGCACAATGATTCTTCGCATGCAAGGCAAGGAGATCTCTCCCGAGACACAGCATGCACTAAAAGAAATCACCACTCTCGTAGGACTTCTTAACGACTACTACATCAAAGACCGCGACGAGGGGTTGGAGTACTAAACTAATGTGGAATTACGAATTTTGAATGTGAAATTAGTCGCACTTCGTGCGATTATTTAATGAAGAATTATTTAATTATATTTTAAAGCGCTATGCGCTTTCTTTATAATTTATCATTTGTCATTTATCATTTAGCGGCATAAGCCGCGCAAAATATGAACATACTAATTACAGGCGCAAATGGTCAGCTTGGCCATTGCATGCAGAATGTTGCTAAGCAACAGTCTGACAACAAATATATTTTTACCGATGTATGCGAAGGCTACACTCACCTCGACATCACCAACCTTGAAGCTGTACGCGAAATGGTTGCCGAGCAGCATATCAACTGCATTGTGAACTGTGCTGCATGGACCAATGTAGATGCAGCCGAAAGTGCTGGCGAAATCGTTGAAACACTCAATGCCAAAGCACCAGAGAATCTTGCAAAGGCAATGAAAGAAGTGGGCGGTTTGCTCATACATATATCTTCTGACTATGTGTTTGGCGGCGACCCATATAACACCCCTTGTCGTGAAGACCAAAAAGGCACACCAACAGGTGTTTACGGACTTACCAAACTTCATGGCGAACAAAACATTCAAGCAGTAGGTGGTTCATACGTTATTCTTCGCACATCGTGGCTCTATTCCGAGTATGGCAAAAACTTTGTTAAAACCATGCTCAACCTCACAGCAACAAAGCCACAACTCAAAGTTGTGTTCGATCAGGTTGGCACACCAACCTATGCTGGCGATCTCGCAAACGCAATTGAAAGTATAATCGAAACGTGGAACGTTGAACGGGGAACGTTCAACGACAACACTTCGAATACTGAAAGCCAGCCTGCCGATAGCAAGTTGGTTAGCCCTTCCCCTTTGGGGAGGGATGGGAGAGGCTTATCTTCAGAGGGTCGGGGTGAGGCTTGTTACTCAAAAAGTGGAATCTACCACTTCTCTAACGAAGGCGTGTGCTCATGGTACGATTTCACAAAAGCCATAGCACTATTGGCAGGCAACACAGAGTGCGAGATTCTACCATGCCATTCATCAGAGTTTCCTTCCCCTGTCACACGCCCATCATACAGCGTGCTCGACAAAACAAAAATCAAGGAAACATTCAACCTCTCTATCCCCTATTGGCTCGACTCTTTGCGTAAGTGCGAGGAACATTTATTAAACGAGAAAAAAAATTAATTCGTGGACACCTCCACAATATATATAAATAGAAAATGAACGAATTAGATAGAAGAAGAACATTTGCCATCATCAGTCACCCTGATGCCGGTAAAACCACACTTACAGAGAAATTCCTTCTCTTTGGTGGACAGATTCAGGTTGCAGGAGCTGTTAAAAACAATAAGATTCGCAAAACAGCCACCTCCGACTGGATGGAAATAGAAAAGCAGCGTGGTATCTCTGTGTCAACATCAGTAATGGAGTTCGACTACGAAGGATATAAAATCAACATCCTCGACACCCCTGGTCACCAGGACTTTGCCGAAGATACCTACCGTACCCTGACTGCCGTTGACTCTGCAATCATCGTTGTCGATTCAGCAAAAGGTGTTGAGGCACAAACACGTAAGCTCATGGAGGTTTGCCGTATGCGCAACACTCCTGTAATCATCTTCATCAACAAGATGGACCGTGAAGGTCGCGACCCATTCGATGTTCTCGACGAACTTGAGCAAGAGCTCAACATCAAGGTGCGCCCACTCTCATGGCCTATCGGACAGGGACAGCGCTTCAAAGGTGTGTATAACCTATACGAAAAACAACTCAACCTCTTCACACCTAACAAACAGCGTGTAACCGAGAAGATAGAGGTTGACATCAACTCCGACCAACTCGACAACACAGTTGGAGAAGAGGCAGCCAAGCAACTTCGCGACGACCTTGAACTTCTTGAGGGCGTATATCCAGAATTTGATGTAAACACCTATCGTTCTGCCGAGGTAGCACCAGTATTCTTTGGTTCTGCCCTCAACAACTTCGGTGTTCAGGAACTTCTCAACTGCTTTGTTGAGATTGCACCAAGTCCACGCCCTACCAAAGCTGAAGAACGCATGGTTGAACCAACCGAACAGAAGTTCACAGGATTCATCTTCAAGATCACAGCCAACATCGACCCAAACCACCGTTCATGTATCGCATTCTGCAAAGTATGCTCAGGACGCTTTGAACGCAACAAGCCATATCTGCACGTGCGTCAGGGCAAAACAGTACGTTTCTCCTCACCTACCCAGTTCATGGCACAGCGCAAGAGCACAGTAGAAGAAGCCTACCCTGGCGACATCGTTGGTTTGCCTGATAATGGTATCTTCAAGATTGGCGACACCCTTACCGAGGGCGAAGACCTCCATTTCCGTGGACTTCCAAGTTTCTCCCCTCTCCTATTCAAATACATCGAGAACGACGACCCAATGAAGTCAAAGCAGTTCCAGAAAGGTATAGAGCAGCTCATGGACGAAGGTGTGGCACAGATGTTCGTCAACCAGTTCAACAACCGTCGCATCATCGGTACTGTAGGTCAGTTGCAGTTCGAAGTTATCCAGTATCGTCTTGAGCACGAATACAATGCCAAATGTCGTTGGGAACCCGTTCACCTACACAAAGCATGTTGGGTAGAAAGCGATGATCCTAAAGAGCTTGAGAACTTCAAGAAGCGCAAATACCAATACATGGCAAAAGATGTTGAAGGTCGTGACGTCTTCCTCGCCGACTCAGGCTATGTCCTCAGCATGGCAAAGCAAGACTTCGAACACATCCGCTTCCATGAAACCAGCGAATTTTAGCGATTAAGTTCTAAACGGGCATGCCCGTTTAGAACTTAATCTATTGAAGATTGAAAATTGAATAATGAAGAATGAATGCCTCACGGCATTAAATAAATTGCTTCATTTCCTTTCGCTGGTCAGAGCAACTCTTCAATATTCAACCGAAGGTCATCGACTGAGCAGATGCTGTCAACGAAGTTGGTGCATCTTAATAGGCGAAGGAGATAATATTAATTATTCAATAGTGAACGAAGTGAACGATGAAAGACAATATTATTGCCACAAAAAGTGAGGACTTTGCTGTTAGGATTATTAATCTAAGCGAATACATGCTACAAAATAATCCCAGTAAAAATATTCAAAGTTTGTCAAATCAAATTTTGAGAAGCGGAACGAGCATCGCTGCTAATATTGCAGAAAGTAAATATGCGCAAAGCAAAAACGACCTCATAACAAAGCTTAGCATCTCACTAAAGGAGGCAAGCGAAACATCTATGTGGTTAAGACTTCTAAATCGCACAAAATATATTTCTGACGATCAATATAACTCACTGCACAATAATATTGATGAGCTAATACGTATGCTAACAGCAAGCATAAAAACTCTTAAAACAAACAATAGCAATCCATAATTGCTAAAGTGAGAGTACAAGAATATAAATAAAAGCACTGCCGTACAAAATAACAGTAAAGGAAGTAAATATTTAAAGCGCTTTGCGCTTCATTATTCAATATTCAATATTAATTATTCAATAGTGAACGAAGTGAACGAACCGAACGAACCCTGGTACGCTATTAGATTATTCACGCTACGTCAGAATGACGTAGCTAATTACTTCAAGGAACAGGGACTTGAGGTTTTCATACCTATGGAACATGCCGACATTGAAGACGACAACCATAAGGTACACCACATTCTGCGCCCTGTTGTACGCAATCTTATTTTTGTTAAAAAGAGCATAGAAGAAAAGGATTTTAAGCAGCTGGTAACCGATTGCCAATACAAGATTGCAGTAATCACCCGCAACCGCAACAGCCGTGAGTATGCCGAGATACCAGCAAAACAAATGGAAGAATTCCAAATAATGTGCAATCCTGACCTTGCCATGACAAAATATATAAGCACCGACGAAGCACGACTAAAGAAAGGCACAATGGTAATCGTTACCAATGGTCCACTAAAAGGCCTCACAGGACGTCTTGTACGTCAGAACAAGCTCTATTATCTACTAAAAGAAGTACCTGGCTTGGCAATCCTGCTAAAAGTATCCCGTTGGTGCTGCAAGCCATGCACAGACACTCAGCTATAAATGCGCGGCGAAGCCGCTAAATGATAAATGAAAAATGATAAATGATAAAGCTGTAAAACTCAAGCTGTTGGTTAGCCCAAGAAAGATTTAAATATTGAACCGAAGGTCACTGACCGAGCAGAAGAAAAGATGTAAATATTGAAAGAATGAACCGAAGGTCACTGACCGAGTGTTTACTGTCGGCAAAGCCGGTGTAAACAATCAGCGAGGGAAGTAAAGATTTAAATATTATATCGGCATAGCCGACTAATCTTCAAAGTTCAAACCTCAAAGTTCAAAGAATATAGCATTGCTTGCAATGCGTTCGCCGGTGCAAGCATAAGACGAAGGAGATAATAGCGAAGCTCCGCTGCGCGCAGGGGATGGGAGAGGCTCCCATGTTTATCTCTGAAAAGGTTTCTGCCGTAAGGCTTGGGTGAGAAGATGATGAAATGGAAAACTTGTTTTAAAATTTCAACATCTTGCTTACACAACCATTTCGAAGAAATGAAAACCTTTGAAGATATTTTCTCGGTTTTTCTTCATTATTCTCTAATAGGAAACCATGATTGCCAGAATCAATTATAATTCTTTGATCTTCCTGTTTTAAAATAGAATATGTTTGATTATCAAAGATAAGCTGATTTGGAGCACAAAAGCTCATTTTATAAGAGGATAAACATATACTATCTTTGCTTTGGGTATAAAAATCAAAGCTCTTTTCTTCACTAATTTGTATGATTTTTATAGAATCAGCAGAAAAGTCCATAAATAGACCATTCCATGTTTGAAAGAAAAAAGAGCCACTTTTTCTCTTTCTGCTGTAATTTTCCATCTTCCTTGAATAGTATTATACAAAGAAGAATCATTTGTTAAACGTGATATTTTCAAATTATTTTTACATGAAAATACATTTACATTAGTGATGTCCGATTCTTTACTACAAGAAACGGATATTGTACTCAATAATACAAATACTGATAGGATTAAGGTTATTTTTCTCATATATGTGACTCATTTACGAGACAAAAATATATAAAAATGAATATAAAAGCAATGCTTTACAATAAAAAAAAGCATGAAAAGTGGAATTATTATTCATATTGAGTGTTGGTCGTGTTTCTGGCGTTGATGTTTGGCATTTGTGTAAGATGTTGAAAATCAATGGTTTTGCAAAAATGCCAATATCAGTTAATCAGTTTTTCAGTTGTTTTTTTTTAGCCCAAAACATCAGGAAAGAACTCTATTATATATAAATATATATATTTATATATAATAGAGTGAATGCTCAAAATTTGTAGGAAGTGGCAAAAATTAACTGAAAAACTGATTAACTGATATAAACCGTTGTATGTTGATTTTTTTATAACACTAAAACAAAGTAACTATTCTTTACATATTGCTTTTGAAAATATATTTTTTAAGCGCCCATATTTTGCAACATTTGGAAAAATGCCATAAGGTGATTTTTTTCTTTGTATCTTTGCACCAGAGGTTTAGAAAAGATAAGCGCGCATCTCGAACGAATCTCGAAACCATCTCGAAGGCGAGAGCAGAGCAAAAATTATTTTGGCTATGCCGAGACAAGAGATGGTTGGACAAAGTCAACGGCATCTCGAAGCCTTGCGCACGCCAAGTGTGCTAAATGATAACGGAAGCGTACAGCGCTTTCAATGTTAAACTTAAATCTAATAGAAAATGGCAAAAATTACTCCAATCGACGTGATCAAAGGTATCACAGGTAAGTATGGCAGCGGTAGCAACGACTACTTCGCAACAAACAAGTCAAGTAACAAGATTCATCTTGCTAAACTTAGCAACCCTTACAAGGGTCCAGCAAGTGAAAAGCAGTTGGCTCAGCAGAGCAAGTTCGCAGCACGTCAGGCAGCTGTTAGTGCATGGCTCAACGCCAACAAGCCAAGTGAGAAGAATGGTGCAAAGGGTACTGAGGCTTACCAGCTTGCTCAGAAGCTAAAGAAGACAATGCACTTCTCGTGCATCAGTCAGGTGATTTACAAACATTTGGATGAGGAGGGGAAAGTGAAGTTGCCAACAGTAGCCTCTCACCAGCCATCTCAGGGGGAAGCCCAAACTGGCGGAAATGGTGGCAACACCCCTACTCCAGAGCCTGGAGGCGATGACAACGGAGGCGATAGTCCTGAAATTTGACCTCTCTCCCGCTCTCCCTACAGGGGGAGTGCCTCGCTAACGCTCAATAACTTGCTTGCGAGAGTTTGCTTTAAACAAAACAATCATTTAATTTAAAAATTCGAGCGATGAAAAAAGAAACTTGGAAAATGGTGATTCAACTGATAGTATCAGTGCTCACCGCTGTGGCAACTACACTTGGTGTGACAAGCTGCGTATAGATAATAATAAGCATTGGTTGTTTTTCATAAATTAAAGTATAAAGAGGATTTGTCAATAGACAATCCTCTTTTTTTATCTTTAATCAGTTAATCAGTTATTTTTTTTGAGTAACAAAAGCAAAGATTGCATGTGCCAAGAAACTCTTCAATGAACTTTCAGTCGGCAAAGTAAGATACCATAACGTCACAAGCTATGATGATTTATTAACCGAAATGAATAAACTTGATTAATATTTTTTCTGGCGGAGCAACAGTAATGTTATTCCGCCCGAACTTGTTTCTGGCTACAAAGATATAAAATTAGTTCATTACAAACAACTTTATTAGTAACAACTTTATTACTAACAAGTTTATTACTAACAAGTTTATTACTTTTTTATGTTCACTCTTTTATTTTGATGAAAAATGCGGTTGTATTTTTCTCTGTTTTCTTCTAAACATCACTTTTTCCCATACTGCTATTGTTGCGTATAGAAAAAAGCAAGAGCCTCTCCCGTCCTCCCCAGTAGGGAAGGAGGACAAACAGATTGAGTTTACTGCTTTATCATTTATCCTTTATCGTTTATCATTTAGCACGAAGCGCGCATAGAGGTGTTTTCTTGGTTTTTCTTATTTTTAAGCGCGTAGCGCTTCTTTATCCTTTATCATTTATCGAAGAACATAAAATAGCAAAGGCGGCATTTGCCGCCTTCTTTTTCATTTTTCATTTATCATTTTTCATTTAGCGAAGCTATGCTTCGCGCAGATTTATTCAGCGTAGGCGCGTCTGTTTATCTTTCCATTGTACGTGCGCTGGATGCTTGCTACCTGTTCGTAGATAAGTGGTACTTTGTAGGATTCGAGCTGCTGGGCAAGGGCTTTGGCGATGGCGCGTTTGTTGAACTGGGCATGGGGAGCAAGGACAACAAGGAGCTTGGGAACAATACCCATGACGGGATGTTGGGCTGCTACGCAAACGCAATCGGAGATTGCTGGAAGCTGCATGGCTACGTTCTCTACTTCAAGGGGATTGACCTTGAAGCCGCCGGTATTGATGACATCATCGCTGCGTCCCTGCAGGTGCAGTTGTCCGTAGGCATCGACGGTTGCCTTGTCGGTTGTGAAAAGGCGGTTATCGTGCAGCACTTTTGCTGTGAGCTGCGGGTTGCCTACATATCCACTCATGAGGGTTTTACCCTGACAAACTATTGTGCCTTCTGGTGAGATGTAGAAGGATGAGTTTTTCATTGCCTTACCTAAACAGCCTTCAACACATTCGCCTTGCTGAAAATCGTAGGTGGCTATGATACCTGTCTCGGTGGATGCGTAGGTGTTGTAAAGACGAGTGGAGGGCAGAGTGTCGCAGAGCTGCTGCATATCGCTCTTGAAGATGGCTGCAGCACCTGTTTCTATAAAATCTATTTTGTGTGCACACTCGGCAAGGCGCTTGCGACTGAAGGCAAGAAGCATGCGGATATTAGCTGGTACAAGAAATGTGGCTACCCTACCATGTGCTTCGTCAATGGCTTCGAAGAAGGCATTGTGGTCTTTCATACCTGGAAGGATGGTGAAGCTTGCGCCTTGCATGATAATGGGATAGAGCTTAGAAAGGCAGCCTATATGGTTTAGCGGTCCACAGATGATGAAATGTGTGTGTGCACTGAATCCTTGTGCTTGTATTAGGTTCTCGCCATCGGCAACAATGGCACTATGACTTATCATAACGCCTTTTTGTGTGCCTGTGGTGCCTGTGGTGAAAAGTATGTCGGCGATATGTGCCGGAAACTCCATGTCGCGCAATAACGCTGAGATTTCGTCAAAGCGATCGTCGGGAATATCTTTTTCAAGTGGAACGGCAACGGCTTGTGCACGATGAATGGCAAGGTAGTTGATGACGAACTGTTCGTCTTGTGTGCAACGAAAGACGACTGCCTTGTGCTTATTGGCAGCAAACTGCTTTGCCCGTTCTTCTACGAGCGTGTTCAACTGGCTGTAGCTGAGTTGAACTTCGCCACAACGAACTGCTACCTTTTCAGGATTATTATTTTTTATGTAATCAACTAAAATTTGCATTTCCCTTTTTTATCTATGCCCTCACATTAAGTTAAGAAAAAACCTAATCCGAATTTAAGAAAAACCGAGAAAACACCTTCAAAGGTTTTCATTTCTTCGAAATGGTTGTGCTTTAAAGATGCTAATCAGAAAGCAAGCTTTCATTAGCATCTTTAAATCACAAGCCTTACGGCAGAAACCTTTTCAGAGATAAACCACGGCACTTCGTGCCTGTAAAAACCCTAACGAAATATCAAATCGCAATTGCATGCTTATTCTGTATAAGTTTTTTATATGTATTTCTCTCGAAGTAAGGCGGTATCGCTTGCGATAACGCAGAGCGAAGATGGTGAGGGCGATGAAAGTTTGCTTGAAAGAAGCCTCTCCCGACCTCTCCAAAAGGAAAGGAGGACAAACAACTTGAGTTTACTGCTTTATCATTTATCATTTTTCAACCAACGGTCACTGACTGAGCGTTTGCTGTCAGCGTAGCTGGTGTAAACATAAAGGCGAAGGAAGTAATTATCATTTAGCGGCTTTGCCGCGCACTTAGCTTTGCCTCGCAAAGCGCAACAAGGCTATCGAGTGTTTTAAAGTTTTTGGGGGTGGCGTCACGCGATTCGAGTTCGATATCAAATTCTTTAGAAAGAATCATAAGAATAGTGGTGACACCCAGTGAATCGAGCTCACTAAAGAGGAAATCAGAATCGAAATCCACTAATGGCAATGCTTCTTCGAGCAGAGAACGTATTTTTTCTTTATTGTTCATTAATTGTTTATTTTCCTTGTAATATTTTTTACTCACACACAACCTCCCCTTTCTAAGGGGAGGAGTGATTTATCAATGCAAAATTAACCATTAAATCTGAAAAAATGCTACCTTTGCAGTAAATTTATCAAAGGTAATAATGATTAAACAGGTTAAACAATCGATAGGTATATTAGCTTTTTTCTTTTTGGTCAACACGAATGTAACAGCGGGAAACAACCATCACAAGCAGCCAACAACGCTTGATGAAAAACTGCAGAAGCTTGCCGAGGACATGCTCGACTGCAAACAGGGAAGCATTGTTGCTATTGATCCACGAACAGGCGAGATAAAGTGTATGGCTTCAAACTCGTTTTTCTCGGATGCCATGAACCGAAGCGTTGGTGTGGCTTATTCTCCTGGTTCTACATTCAAAACGGCTCAGGCTCTGACACTGCTATCGGAACACATTTTGAACGAGAAGAGTGAATACACCTGTCAAGAAGGTTTCTGGCGTGGAAAGGTGCACATTGGCTGCCACAAGCACCCATCGCCAATGAGCATGACTAATGCCTTGGCTCACTCGTGCAATGCTTATTTCTGCAAGGGGTTCATGGCTATGCTCGCCAATCGTTCTAACTACAAAAGCAAAATTGATGCTATAGACACTTGGTTTTCGTATATGAAAAGCATGGGACTGGGTGTGCCTTTAGGCGTTGACCTGCCAGGAGAGGTTTCGGGCGAGATGCCCAACTCGGCTTCACTATGGCGAACGTTTAACGGGCGCTGGAACGAGCAAACCATCATGTGGGTGGGTATGGGACAAGGTGAGGTACAGACTACTCCGCTGCAGCTGTGCAACCTTGCTGCATCGATAGCCAATCGTGGCTTTTTCTTCACACCACACATTCATAGATATGGGGTGAAAGACCAACAATATGCAAAATACAACCAGAAACACGTAACCAAAGTGAGTGCCAAGGCATACAAGGTGGTTATAGATGGTATGCGAAAAGCTGTTAAGAGTGGTACGTGTGCCGACATAAACACTCCCCTCTTCGACATTTGCGGTAAAACGGGAACAGCTGAGAACACAGGCGACGACCACTCTATATTCATTGGTTTCGCTCCAATGAACAACCCAAAGATTGCAGTATGCGTGTATATCGAGAATGGGGGATTTGGAGCCGAAATGGCGGCACCAATGGCAAGCATCATCATGGAACAATATATTGAGGGCAAACTAAGCAAAAGTTCGGAGAACAAGGCTAAACATTGGAGCGAGTATATTGTGATACCGAATTGACGACCTCTCCCCCCGCCCTCCCCCAAGTGGGAGGGAGCCTCGCAAGCTCAAAAAAATAACTCATCATTGCCCATAGGGCAAATAATTATCTCTTTCGTCTTACGCTTGCACCAGCAAGCCGACAACATCTACTCAGTCAGTGACCTTCGGTTCCAAATTCATAATTCTTATTGCGCTTCGCTTAACGTGTAATTTCCGAAAATTGACGTAAATTTTTCGAAAATTATTTTTCTTTGACTAAACTTTCGTAAGTGAATGCTTACTCTAAAATATTATCAAGAATTTGAGAATTAGAGAATTTAGGCTTACGCCCTTGAGGTTCTTTAAATTCTATTTGAATTCATAAGAATTATCAGATTACGCAAAGGCATAAGCCCAATTCTAAAATTATTCGAACAGAGTTCTCATCAACTCGTCCTGTAATTATTCGAGTAAAACTCTCATCAACTCGTCTTGATAAAAAATAAACTTGCGATTAATTTTTGATAATTCGCGTCTGCGTAAGCAAAATAACATTACATCTCATTATCCACTATTAAATATTTATTCCCGTTAGTCAAAGGAACTTCCTCCCTATCGGGAACAGCCAGCAAGGCGTCCAAATTACTTCCCTCGTTTATTCGGATGAACCGACTTCGTCGACAGCATCCACTCGGTCAGTGACCTTCGGTTCCAAATTCGTAATTAAATAATTTGTAACTCGTAATTCGTAATTCGTAATTATTACCTATCTTTGTAGGACAAAACTTTAAAACGAATATTCGAAAAGAAAAAATGATAGTTTGCGTAGCCGAGAAACCAAGTGTTGCACAAGATATTGCTCATGTGCTTGGAGCCACTACCCGAAAGGATGGATACATCGAGGGTAATGGCTATCAAGTGACATGGACCTTTGGTCATCTGTGTGAACTCAAAGAACCTAACGATTATAGTGAAAACTGGAAACATTGGAGCTTAGCTGCTTTGCCAATGATTCCACCTCGCTTTGGCATTAGACTCATCAACGACGAGGGTATTAAACGACAGTTTGCCACCATTGAACAGTTATATAAGAATGCTGATGAGATTGTGAACTGCGGTGATGCCGGGCAAGAGGGTGAGCTGATTCAGAGATGGGTGATGCAGAAGGCGGGAGTGAAATGTCCTGTAAAACGCCTGTGGATTTCGTCGATGACCGATGAAGCCATACGTGAGGGATTTAACTCGCTGAAAGATCAAGATGAATATCAATCGCTTTATCTTGCCGGACTGAGCCGTGCCATTGGCGACTGGCTCCTTGGTATGAATGCTACACGACTGTACACCCTGAAATATGGACAGAACAGACAGGTGCTATCCATTGGACGTGTGCAGACGCCTACGCTGGCACTCATTGTGAACCGACAACTGGAGATTGACAACTTTAAACCCGAACCTTATTGGGTGCTGGCTACAATATACCGCAACACCACGTTCACAGCCACATCGGGCAAATTCACTTCAAAGGAGGAAGGCGAAAAAGCGTTCTCTACCATAGCAGGCAAACCCTTTGAGATTACAAGCGTAACAAAGAAAAAGGGCAAGGAACAGCCAAAGCAGCTTTACGACCTTACATCGTTGCAGGTGGACTGCAACCGCAAGTTTAGCTATTCGGCAGAGATGACTCTGAACCTTATTCAGGGGCTCTATGAGAAGAAGCTCACAACCTATCCTCGTGTTGACACACAGTATCTTTCAGACGATATCTACCCCAAGTGTGGAACCATTCTCAATGGTTTGTGCAAAAGCAAAATAAACAGTCAGGAGATTTACATGGAGCCGATAAAGAATCTTGCGAAAATAGCACCTAAGCTACCTAAGAGCAAACGATTCTTTGACACAAGTAAGGTTACCGATCACCATGCCATCATACCTACTGGCGTGCCCGCACAGGGACTAACACAGATGGAACAAAACGTGTACGACCTTATTGCGAAAAGATTTATCAGCGCGTTTTATCCCGATTGTATCTACTCAACAACCACCGTGCTGGGCGAGGTGAAACCTGCAGAGGATGCTCCAAAGGACGAAAAGCCTGTTGAATTTAAAACCACAGGTAAAGAGATTCTCGACCCAGGATGGCATGCTGTGTATGGACAAACTGGCAACGAGAAGGAAGAAGAGGAAGAAGGTGCTGCCAAGAACGACGAGAACGGCAATTCTGATATTCTGCCTACATTCGTGAAAGGTGAAAAGGGTGAACACATACCTACACTCACCGAGAAGCAAACAACTCCACCACCCTACTACAACGAGGCTTCGCTGCTGAGAGCAATGGAAACAGCAGGAAAGTTTGTTGAAGACGATGAACTGCGTGCAGCATTGAAGGAAAACGGTATAGGTCGTCCATCATCGCGTGCTGGAATTATAGAAACTCTCTTTAAGCGCCACTACATACGTCGTGAGCGCAAGCGCCTTGTTGCCACAGCCACGGGTATAGAGCTTATTGGACTTATTCACGAAAAACTGCTCACAAGCTGCGAACTCACTGGTATATGGGAGAAAAAACTGCGCGATATTGAGCACCACAAATACGATCCTGCACAATTCATTGCCGAACTGAAAGAGCAGATTATGCAGATTGTGAACCAGGTGCTTTGCGACAACACCAACCGTCGCATAACCCTTATAACAGAAGACGACACAAAGAAAAAGAAAACTGCCACGAAGAAGAAGGCTACAACAAAAAAGGCTGCAACAAAGAAGACTGCTGCTGATAGTTTGCCTGCCGACGACAGTATCATTGGCAAGGTGTGCCCAATATGCGGTAAGGGAACTATTATCAAGGGAAAAACTGCCTACGGATGCAGCAATTGGAAAGAAGGCTGCAAGTTTAGAATACCAAGGAGTTAGAAGTTAGAAGTTAGAAGTTAGGAGTTAAGAAGCGCAAAGCGCTTTAACGTTCAACATTCAACATTTAACATTCAACATTCAACATTCAACGTTCAACATTCAACATTCTTTCTATGAGAAAGGTTTGTTTTTACATATTATTGGTTTTTATTCTCAGCTCGTGCGGTGTGGTTCACACACTGAAGAAAGCTGAGGAGTATCTTGCCGTGGGCGAATACTACGATGCAGGCAACCAATACAAAAAGGCTTTCAGGATGATTCCTGCTAAAGAACGCAGCAAACGCGGCGAAATAGCTCTGAAACAAGCTCGTTGTTATGCAAAGATAAACCAAAGTGTGAGAGCTGCGGCTGCCTATGCCAACGCTGTGAGATATGGCAAAGCCGATAAGAACGACATGCTCAACTATGCCCGACAACTGCTTAAACAAGGCAAATACAAGGATGCCGAGAAGATGTTTGTGACATTGCAAGACTCTATGCCCAACGACACATTGGTAAGAAATGGCCTTATCTCGGCACAGAATGCGGCAAAATGGAAGAAGGAAGGAAGCAGATACTCTGTGAAGCGAATGAACATTTTTAATTCGCACAGAGCCGATTATTCGCCTATGCTCTTTGGCGACAATAGCGACCAGCTGTATTTCACATCAACACGCAACGAGGCTTCGGGCAGCGAACTAAGCGGAATAACAGGCACCAAGACTGGCGACATATTCGTGGCTATGAAGAACGAGCGAGGACAATGGCAGCGCCCCGAGGTGGTGAATGGCGGACTGAACAGCGATTTTGATGAAGGAGCATGCTGTTTCTCGCCCGACCAACACACTATGTATCTCACACAATGCGCCACCGACCCACAATATCCACGACTTGCAAAGATTATGACCAGCAGTCGTAGCGATGCTGCATGGGCAAAGCCCACCGAGCTTGCTATTTTAAAAGACACACTATCGTGCTTTGCACACCCTGCTGTGAGCCCCGACGGCAAATGGCTATATTTTGTTAGCGACATGCCAGGAGGCTTTGGCGGACTCGACATTTGGCGAGCAATGCTCACAAGCAACGGTATTGCGGGCATAGAAAACATGGGAGCAGAGGTGAACACACCGGGCAACGAAACATTCCCCACCGTGCGACCAAACGGCGATCTGTATTTCTCGAGCGATGGGCATGCTGGTATGGGTGGTCTCGATATATTTATTTACAAAAAAGGCAACGATGAGAAAATGCACGTAGAGCACCCGGGCTATCCACTCAACTCTATGGCAGATGATTTCGGTATGACCTTCGATGGAGTTTACAACCGAGGATTTTTCTCATCAAACCGAAACGATGCACGAGGCTACGACCATATATATTCGTTTGAAAATCCAGAAATAGTGCAAACTATAAAAGGATGGGTATATGAGATGGATGGTTACGAACTGCCTTCAGCACAAGTGTATATCGTGGGCAACGATGGTACTAACCAGCACCTGAGCGTAAAGAGCGACGGTTCGTTTACCTACAAAGTAGAACCTGGTGTGAGCTATATTATGCTTGCCACCTGCAAGGGACATCTAAACCACAAGGAAGAACTCACCACCACCAAGGTGACCGACTCCAAGGAACACGTGTTGCAATTCCCCTTAGCATCAATTTCTGCTCCTGTGCTCATTGATAATATCTTTTACGATTTTAACAAGGCTACCCTTCGACCAGAATCAACGCAAGCTCTCGACCAACTGGTTACATTGCTAAACGAGAATCCACACGTAACCATAGAGCTTGCAGCCCATTGCGACTATCGAGGAAATGCAGCCTACAACCAACAGCTTTCACAAAAAAGAGCCGAAGCTGTGGTAAGCTATCTCATTGCAAAAGGTATTGACAAGCAAAGACTAACCCCTGTGGGCTACGGAAAACAAAGACCTAAGACTATAAACAAGAAAGTAGCCGAAAAATACCCTTGGCTAAAAGTTGGTGATGCGCTCACAGAAGATTTTATACAAAAACAGGATACAAGCAATCAGGATATTTGCAACCAACTGAACCGTCGTACTGAGTTCCAGGTGTTACGCACTACTTGGAATATGTTTTAGACCCATCACATGGCGCTACGCTATTGAAGATTGAAGATTGAAATTACTGTCTTTGCAAACTCCATGTTGCATAATGAAAGTTAGAGAACACAAAAAAGGTAAATTCTTAAATTGCCGTTCTTGATTTTCAGCATTTTTTGTTATCTTTGCGCTGCAAGGTGCGAAGTTACTTCGTTTCGGCATAAAAAAGAATAATTTCTTTTGTTCTGCTCACAACTTTACGTATCTTTGCGATGCAAAAATCGATGTTTCATCGATGATGAGCGAAAATGAAAAGAAGATAAATCTTTAATTAAAATAACTAAGGTAAAAATGAAAATCGATCAATTCAACTTTGCCGGTCACAAGGCAATTGTTCGCGTGGACTTCAATGTTCCATTGGATGAGAATGGTAATGTAACTGACGACACTCGTATCCGTGGCGCTCTTCCTACACTGAAGAAGGTGCTCGCTGACGGTGGTGCTCTTATCATGATGAGCCACATGGGCAAGCCAAAGGGTAAGGTTAAGCCAGCTCTTTCACTTTCACAGATTGTGAAGAAGGTTTCTGAGGCTCTTGGTGTTGAGGTTAAGTTTGCTAAGGATGCAGGTAACGCAGACGCTGAGGTTGCTGCTCTCAAGGGTGGTGAGGCTCTGCTTTTGGAGAACCTTCGTTACTATCCAGAGGAAGAGGGTAAGCCAGTAGATGTTGAAAAGGGCACACCTGAGTATGACGAGGCAAAGAAGGCTATGAAAGAAAGCCAGAAGAAGTTTGCTGCTAAGTTGGCTTCTTACGCTGATGTATATGTTAACGATGCATTCGGTACAGCTCACCGCAAGCACGCTTCTACAGCAGTTATCGCTGACTCTTTCGATGCTGACCACAAGATGCTCGGTTACTTGATGGAGAAGGAAGTAAAGGCTGTTGATGCAGTTCTTGGTAACATCAAGCGTCCATTCGTAGCTATCATGGGTGGTTCAAAGGTATCTTCAAAGATCGGTATCATTGAGAACCTCCTCGGCAAGGTTGACAAGCTCATCCTTTGCGGTGGTATGACATACACATTCGCTAAGGCTCACAACGGTGAGATTGGTGATTCTATCGTAGAGCTCGACAAGCTTGATGTAGCTCTTGGTGTAGAAGAGTTGGCAAAGAAGAACGGTGTAGAGCTTATCCTTGGTTCTGACTGTGTTGCTACCAACGGTCTTGATTTCGGTACTATGAGCGTTAAGGAAGGTGCAGAGAAGATTGTTTGCCCAGCAACAGCTGTTCCTGCTGGTTTCGAGGGTGTTGACGCAGGTCCTGACAGCCAGAAGGCATTTGCAGAGGCTATCAAGGGTGCTAAGACTATTCTTTGGAACGGTCCTGCAGGTGTATTCGAGTGCGACGACTTCGCTGTTGGTTCAAAGGCTATCGGCGATGCTATCGCTGCAGCAACAGCAGAGGGTGCATTCTCACTCATCGGTGGTGGTGACTCTGTAGCTTGTGTAAACAAGTTCGGTCTCGCTGATAAAGTTTCTTACATCTCTACAGGTGGTGGTGCTCTTCTCGAGGCTATCGAGGGTAAGACTCTTCCTGGTGTAGCTGCTATCGAGGGCTAATCCACAATTTAAGAAAACAGCATGTGGGAGCAACTCCACATCACAATAAAAGGGATAGGCTAATGTCTATCCCTTATTTATTATTTTATTGAAGCCTAAAATGCTAGATTTTCTAGAATACCTAGAACTTCTAGAATTTCTAGAGTTTCTAGAATATCTAGAAAAACTAGAAAAAAGCTAACCTCTAAAAAGCATAAGTAATCACATAATCTTCATTCAACCGATAGAATACACGTAAGGCTTTTGAAATGGTTGCCGGCTCTCGCCCATCAAACTGAGATGAAGAATGCTCTCGCTCATCAAACTGAGATGAAGAAAGTTTGAGATTGTCAACAAGCAACTCGCCATCGGCTGCTACATCAAAAGGATGCACACGCATATCAAAATACTGAAGATCTTCCTCTGAAAAAAACTTATACATCGTTTCTTTTGCACTCCAGTTAATAAGATGCTGCTCTACCCCATTCATTGACTCGTCGGCACGAATAAAGCGCTCTACAATGCGCTCTACCCTATTACTGCAATATTCAATATCCACAGCAACATTATGTGTTTGAGAAAGAATCAATGCTGCATAACCTTTGGTATGAGTAATACTTATATTCATACCATCAATAAATGGTTTTCCCGATGCCTCGTGCCCAATTCTCAACAAGCTATCGCCAGTCATGGCAAAAAGAAGCGCATAGATGCACAACTTCTCATGCCTGCGGCTTGCGCTGCGATAATTAGACACAATATCAGGAATAACATCAGCCATGCCCTTGATGCAAAGAAAATCGTCTTCGCACACTTCATCCATCTTCCACAATCCCAAACGTACATCGTGGTCAAGGTTCTCTATAGACAATAACGACATAACTGATATATGGAGGTTAAATATATAACTACTACTTATCTTTTGACAGAGGATGAATAGTTATCTTTACTTTACTTATACGACGTTCCTCAATCTCAAGAATCTCAAAGGTGTAGTGCTTATAATCTATCCGTTCGTGAACACTAAGGAAATCGCCCTTCATCTCGAGCAAAAGACCAGCCAACGAGTCAGCATCGCCCTCTACATCAGAGAATTCCTCCTCATCAACCTGAAGAATTCTGCACAGGTCGGTAAGCAATGTTTTACCTTCGAAGACAAAGGTATTATAGTTCAGCTTTGAATAATACTTCTCCTCTTCGTCGTATTCATCATTGATTTCACCAACAATCTCTTCAAGAATATCCTCAAGAGTAACAATTCCGCTCGTGCCACCAAACTCATCAACAACAATGGCAATGTGCACCTTGTTCTCTTGAAACTCACGCAGCAAGTCATCGATCTTCTTTGTCTCGGGCACAAAATAAGGCGGACGGATAAGACTTTGCCAACGGAATGTTGCTGATTTAGAGAGATGAGGCAAAAGATCCTTGATATAAAGAATACCACGAATATTGTCGGTATTATCTTGATAAACAGGAATACGACTATAGTTGTTTTCAACAATACACTTCAACACATCAGAATAGCTGCTCTTGATGTCAAGATCAACAATATCCTGGCGTGAAGTCATCACCTCCTTGGCGGTTTCATCTCCAAAGCGAATAATGCCTTGAAGCATACTCTTCTCGTCCTTTATTTCATTCTTGTCGGTGAGTTCAAGAGCTTGTTCAAGATCATCGGCAGTGAGTTGTCGGTTCTCCTTGCGTACAGCCTTTTCTGCAATATCACCACTCCGAAGAAGAATATTTTCTATTGGCCAAAATAGCTTACGCAATACCATGATAGCATGAGCCGATCTTCTACAAAAAGCAAGCGCATTCTGCCTGCAATACACTTTTGGCATTATCTCGCCAAAAAGAAGAAGAAGGAATGTGAGCAGAATCGTTACACACAAAATCTCAAACCATTCTGCCTTGAAAGTGATGAGTGAACTAAAAATATAGTTGAAAAGCATGATTATCGTCACGTTGACAAAATTGTTAGTGACAAGAATCGTTGCTAAAGTGCGCTCGGAATCATCGCGAAGAATTTCTATGTTCTTATCAGCTTTGTAGTGCTCGGGATCAAGACTATCAATATCACTTGGCGTGAGACTAAAGAAAGCTATCTCAGAGCCACTGGCAAAGCCTGACATAAAAATCAACATAGCAGCCAAAATGGCTGCTACAACAATGCCTGGAGTTACATTATGAAACTCAACAAGCGTATTCAAATATGATAAATCGAAAATCAATTCTCAAAAGTTTTTAAAATGGCAAAGCCTCATTCTCAGGCTCACCGGCATTCTCCTGCTGAACAGGTTGAGCCGTTGGCTGCTGGGCTACATTAGTTTCCGTAGGCTGAGGTCGGTTTGAAAGCATTTCCATATTTTCAACCAATATCTCGGTTACATAATGGCGAACACCTTTCTTGTCATCGTAACTACGATAGCGAATACGACCCTCAACACATATACGATCGCCCTTGCGCACATATTTTTCAACTATCTTGGCAAGATTGCGATACACAATAATGTTATGCCAGTCTGTATGATCAGGAACCCGAGTACCATTTTGAAGAGTGTAACCACGCTCTGTTGTTGCAAGTGGAAATTGAGCAACAGCCTGATCGGCATCGTAATATCTAACATCAGGATCTTTTCCAACGTTACCAATTAACATTACCTTATTCATACTGATATGGCATTGAGATTAAACACTATTGAAACTACTTCCACATTCCAAGATAGCGGAAATGGAAATTCTTTCCCTTTGCTGATGGGAACTGCGAACGGCTATCAACACGACCACGCAAATGCTCAACAATACGATTGTAGCAATCCTGACCAGAGTTAGCCTTGCACTGCACAGCAAAATGAGTGTCACGATATTCGTGCTTACCTGTAGAAGGAATCAATACAACACGCTTGAAATCAAGCTCACCTTCATACCAGCCTGGCACCTGCTCTGTCAAACGTGTAACTGTTGAAGCAGCAATATTCTGCTTCTCCATTGCAGGAACAGGACGAACAGCCTTTTTCTGCTTGAAATCCATCATTGTCTCTGCAGTAGTCTTTATAATAATGAAATACACACGCTGACGAACTTTATAGCGCTTTGGATAATAAACATCACTGGCTACATAGTCACGAATATCAGCCTCGAGATCTTCGTTCATTCCAATTTCGGGAATAGAAGCCAAGAAATCAATAGCCTGATCAACATTTTGAACCAATGCTTCTCTATCAAAATAACGTAAATATAAATTCATTGAATGGTATGTTTCTCCTAATAAAAAGAGCGGCAAACGAGACTCGAACTCGCGACCCCGACCTTGGCAAGGTCGTGCTCTACCAACTGAGCTATTGCCGCATAAAAAAAATCTATAATCGTAATGGTGAAGAGGAGGAGACTCGAACTCCCACGTCACAATTGACACTACCCCCTCAAAGTAGCGCGTCTACCAATTCCGCCACCTCTCCAACATTATTTCAAAGCACTCCGAATAAATGTGCCCAGAACAGGACTCGAACCTGCACGTTGTGAAACACACGCACCTGAAACGTGCGCGTCTACCAATTCCGCCACCTGGGCAGGTTGTTAAAGCTTGCGCTTACGTTTTATTCAGAATGTCAAGAGCGGCAAACGAGACTCGAACTCGCGACCCCGACCTTGGCAAGGTCGTGCTCTACCAACTGAGCTATTGCCGCATTGTTCCTAATTTTGTTAGGAGCATTTCTCTTAATGCGGTTGCAAAGGTACGGCTTTTTTTTTAACCTGCAAACTTTTCTGCACTTTTTTTTCAAAAAAATATTTGTCCTCTATTTTCCACATTATTATATATAGCTAATCCATGCGATTTTTATAGTCAGCGTAACCAAAGTCACGCAAAATCTCAAGATCGCCATTGGAACGAGCAAGTGCAATTGCAGGATGAGAGATACCATTAAACGTGTTAGTTTTAACAGTTGTGTAGTGCAACATATCCTCAAAAATCACATTTTCGCCAATTTTTAGCTCATGATCAAATTTCCATGCACGCATAAAATCACCGCTTAGGCACGAATTTCCTCCCAAACGATAAACATAAGGATGCTCTTTCATCAACTCAACCTCGTTTTCAACATTCTCAATAGTTTCAGCACCTCGCACTTTTGGATGATAAGGCATTTCAAGACAATCAGGCATGTGACAGGTGAAACTAACATTGAGTATAGCGGTTCTTATACCCTTGTTCTCTACAACGTCAACAACCTGAGAAACAAGCGGACCTGTCTGCCAGCCAAAAGCGCTACCTGGTTCCAATATAACATGCAAATGAGGATAGCGTTTGTGGAAATCGGTTAGAATCTCTACAAGCAAATCAACATTATAGTCCTTGCGTGTCATCAAATGCCCTCCCCCAAAGTTAATCCACTTTAGTTGCGAGAACCATTTAGAAAACTTTTCTTCAATATGAGCAAGAGTGCGCTGAAACTCTTCGGGACTACTCTCACAAAGCGTGTGACAATGGAAGCCTTCGATATCAGCTGGCAACTGCTCAGGTAAAAGATCACTTGTAACACCAAAACGTGTGCCAGGAGCACAGGGATTATATAATAATGTTTCAACCTCAGAATACTCAGGATTAACTCTCAAGCCAAAACTAAGTTCTGCATTTGCCTTGTGCGCTCTAAGATGATGACGCTCATACTGCGAAAGCGAATTAAAGCTAATATGACTTGAACAGCGCGCTATCTCATCAATCTCATAATCAGTATATGCAGGCGAGAAAGTGTGAGTAGGTTTCCCAAACTCCTCGTAACCTAAGCGAGCTTCGCTAAGTGAGCTTGCCGTTGTAGCATTGATATATTCCTTAAAAATAGGAAACGTCTTCCAAAGCGCATAAGCCTTGAAAGCAAGTATTATTTCCACATCAGCCCTTTTTGCTACTCCACTGATAAGCTTAAGATTGTCACGAAGTCGATCTTCCTCCAACACATATACAGGTCTATTTATACCTTCAAAAGAATCTATATTCACTTTCATTCTTGATAAACATTAATTTTCTTGCAAAGATAGCATTTTTAAGATTATATAATTGTGTGTTTGAGATAAATTTAATACTTTTGCATTACAAAACACCATTTAATGATGAAGTTAGTAATAATGACAAGACCCACATTTTTTGTGGAAGAGGATAAAATCCTTGTCTCACTCTTTGACGAAGGTATGGAGAATCTGCATATCAACAAGCAAGAATCATCTCCCCTTTACACCGAGAGACTCTTATCATTGATTCCTGAAGACTATCACAAAAAGATCACTGTTCATCAACATTTCTATCTCAAAGAAGAATACGGATTGGCTGGCATTCATCTTGATTCAGAAACCGACAACATCCCTACAGGATACAAAGGTAAGGTGAGCCGAACATGTTCAAATCTCGAAAACCTCAAAGCCATAAAGAAGATTTCGAATAGAGTTTTTCTAAAAAATATATTTAACAGCACTTCCATTAAAGGTGAGCAGCAATCTTTTTCAGAACAGCAATTAAGAGACGCTTCACGCTCTGGGCTGATAGACAAAAATGTTTATGCACTTGGTGGCATGAACATAGACAATATTAAGATGGCTAAAGACTTGGGATTTGGTGGTGTTGTCATCAGCGGAGATATATGGAATCGCTTCGACATTCACAACCAGCAGGATTTCATTGAGGTTATCAATCACTTCAAGAAACTCCGAAAGGCTATAGGTTAATTAGAATCATCACATTATATATTTAATATAAACGCTAATAAAAAAATGGCTGAAAAAAATTCATTCTTGGTTTTCTCGGGTACTAACACGAGATATCTTGCTGAAAAAATTTGTGCTAGTTTGAATTGTCCGCTGGGTAACCTCGTTGTTACCAAGTTCTCTGACGGTGAGTTCGCCGTTTCTTACGAGGAGTCTATTCGTGGACGCGATGTTTTCCTTGTACAGAGCACCTTCCCAAATTCTGACAACCTCATGGAATTGCTGCTCATGATTGATGCTGCTAAGCGTGCTTCTGCTCGCAACATCATCGCCGTGATTCCTTATTTCGGTTGGGCACGTCAGGACCGCAAAGACAAACCAAGAGTTTCTATCGGTGCAAAACTTGTTGCCGACTTGCTTAGTGTTGCCGGTATCGACCGTCTCATCACTATGGACCTTCATGCCGACCAAATTCAGGGCTTCTTCGATGTTCCTGTTGATCACCTTTATGCAAGTGGTGTTCTGCTTCCTTATGTTCAGAGCCTCCACCTCAAGGATTTGGTTATTGCTTCACCTGACGTTGGTGGTTCTAAGCGTGCTAACACCTATGCAAAATACCTTGGTTGCCCATTGGTATTGTGCAATAAGACACGTGCCCGCGCAAATGTCGTTGCAAGCATGCAGATTATTGGTGACGTGAAAGACAAGAACGTTGTTATCATCGACGATATGGTTGATACTGCTGGTACTATCACAAAGGCAGCCAACATCATGAAAGAAGCTGGTGCACTCAGCGTTCGCGCTATTGCCAGCCACTGTGTTATGAGTGGTCCTGCTTCAGAGCGTGTTCAGGAATCAGAACTTGATGAAATTGTCTTCACCGACTCTATTCCTTACACCAACCGTTGTTCTAAGGTTAAGCAGCTCAGCGTTGCTGAAATGTTTGCAGAAACCATCCAGCGCGTTGTTAACAACTTGAGTATTTCTTCTCAGTATTTGGTATAATACTCGAGCAAAACATACAAAAAAAGCCTCACCAATAGGTGAGGCTTTTTTTCTACTTTAGCACGTCACAGGCGTGCGCAGTACTATTCTAACCACTTCACATAACAGAAGTCTTGACGATGAGGCAATTCTTTGTTCTTTGGGAACATACGTATCGCTGCACGATAAGCACCAGCACGGTCTGGTTCTATAGTCACCTCAAAGGTATAAAGATTGCCTTCGTGACCAACCATCTTAAACTCATGAACACTATAAACCTCACGATCAGAAGGATCGGTTTCTGGCTTCAATGTAACAAGTTCCAAACCAATAGCATCATCAAGTCCCTGCTCATCAACAACAACCTTTACTGTATATATAACACCTGTTTCAACACCATTCTCAAACACATTAGTGCTGTTTTCCTTTGAGACAATATTAATAGCGTCCCAACGCTCTGCAACTGTCTCTTTCCAAAGAGCGATATCCTTGGCAAGCTGATTATTGTTGGCAGAAAGTTTCTTGAAACGGGCAGCCAGCTTGATATAGAACTTGTCGTAATAGTCATCAAGCTGACGCTTCATAGTATAATGTGGAGCGATAGTTGCTATTGAGTTCTTTATAACCTTTATCCACTCTTCGCTATATCCCTTCTTGTTCTTGTTATAATACATTGGGATAATATCAGTTTCAAGCAGACTGTAGATTGTTGCTGCATCCAACTGATCCTGATAGCCTTGGTTTTCATAGGTGCGTTTCTGTGGCAAAGCCCATCCTGCACCCTTACGATAACCCTCTACCCACCAGCCGTCGAGAACAGAAAGGTTTACAACACCGTTCATCTCGGCCTTCTCGCCTGATGTACCACTTGCCTCAAGAGGACGTGTTGGAGTGTTCATCCAAATATCAACACCCGAAACCAAACGGCGAGCAAGCTGCATATCATAATCCTCAAGGAAGATAATCTTGCCAAGGAACTCTGGACGCTGACTAATCTCATAGATGCGCTTTATAAGTCCCTGTCCTGCTCCATCTGCAGGATGAGCCTTACCCGAGAAGAAGAACAACACAGGATGATCTGGGTCGTTAACAATCTTTGAAAGGCGATCAAGATCGGTAAACAACAAGTGAGCACGCTTGTAGGTTGCGAATCGACGGCAGAAACCAATCATCAGCGCATTTGGATTAATACGCTGCATCAGCGAAACAACACGTGCAGGATCACCCTGATTGCGCAACCATGCTTCAGTAAACTTCTCACGTATGTAGTTAACAAGTTTCTGCTTCAAGATCATACGTGTGTTCCAGATTTCCTCATCCGAAACATTATAGATGGCATGCCATATTTCTTCATTGCTTTGATCAGACATAAAGCTCTTGTCGAAATACTTGTCATATACCTTGCGCCACTCTGTTGCTGTCCATGTAGGGAGGTGAACACCATTGGTGACATATCCCACATGGTTTTCCTCTGGGAAATAACCATTCCATATTGGCGCAAACATCTTCTGAGATACCCAACCATGAAGCTTACTTACACCATTTACCTCCTGACAGGTGTTGCAAGCAAATATTGACATGCAGAAACGTTCATTGTGGTCATCAGGGTTCTGACGTCCCATACCGATGAACTCATCCCATGAAATTCCAAGCTTAGCAGGATAGCCACCCATATATTTTCCAAAGAGTGCCTCGTCAAAATAGTCGTGACCAGCTGGCACTGGAGTGTGCACAGTATAAAGAGAAGAAGCTCTTACAAGCTCCATAGCCTGATTAAATGTTAAGCCCTGCTCACGATAATCACACAAACGCTGTAAGTTGCACAAAGCAGCATGTCCCTCATTGCAATGATAAATATCCTTGGTTATGCCCATCTTCTTCAATGCAAGCATACCACCGATACCCAATAGAATCTCCTGTTTCAAGCGGTTCTCCCAATCACCACCATAAAGTGAATGTGTGATAGGCTTGTCAAACTCAGAGTTCATGTCGTTATCTGTATCAAGCAAATAAAGTTTGATACGACCTACATTCACCTGCCAAACCAAAGCATGCACCTGATAGTTGATATAAGGTACATCAACAACCACACGGTTACCATTCTCATCGAGAACAGGTTCTATAGGCAAAGAACTAAAATTCTGTGCATCATATTTAGCAATCTGCTGACCATCGATGCTAAGGCTCTGTGTAAAATAACCATAGCGATAAAGGAAACCAACAGCACAAAGATCAACATTACTGTCTGAAGCCTCTTTCAAATAGTCACCGGCAAGCATACCAAGACCACCTGAATAAATCTTCAGCACCTGATTCAAACCATACTCCATACTGAAGTATGCAACAGAAGGACGCTTTGTGTTAGGCTTTACATCCATATATGCACGGAACATAGCATACACTTCTTTTATAGCCTTCATAATAGTCTTATCCTTCACAATCTCCTCCTTACGGTCATAGCTAAGACGCTCAAGAAGCATCACTGGGTTATGACCAACTTTCTCATAAAGTTCCACATCGAGCGACTTGAACATGTTACGAGCCTGATAGTTCCAAGCCCACCACATATTATGTGCGAGTTCATCAAGACACTTCAACTGTTCTGGAAGTCTTGACTTAACGGTAATCTGCTTCCATTGTGGAACATTAACGTAATCTGTTTTAATTTTCATAATCTCAACTTTAAACTATATCTCTTTTTGTTTTTATTTCACACTATTACGCTCATCACATTTGCGTAAAGCAAAATCATAAGCATCAATATAATAGGTCATGAACTTATCCCAAAGAGCTTTCTTCGAGATGCGTTCGGCATTCGTTCGAGATGCTTTCACTTCATCAGCACTAAACAAACTGAACTCTACAACAGTATCTTTTATAGCATCAGCAACCTCTGAATAATTATAGTCCGTACGGTGAACAACCTTCACACCATCACCAATCTCACTATAGCCGCCCTTTATGCTATTTGCCCATAAGCCAAATCCAGCAAGGTCAGTAGTGATACATGGCACCTTGAAAGCAACAGCCTCTAAAGGAGTGTAGCCCCAAGGCTCATAATACGATGGATAAACACACAAATCATTACCCAACACCATATTATAATAAGGTATATTAACAATGCCATCATCACCGATTAGATAACTTGGCACAAAAATCACCTTCACCTTATCCTCCTTGCGATTGTGCATATCCAGATAATTCATCATGCTCAACACACTATCCTGATCGGCATTATGCAACCAATGAGTATATCGAGGATCACACAAAGCAGTATCAAATTTATTGCCAGAAGCAAGTCTTTCCTGCAAATCCTCACGAGGACCAATAGTCCAGCCAGGAACCTCAATGAATGCAACAACATTTCTATGCAATCTATCATCAAAACGCAAACGATTCATCGCTTCAATGAAAACATCAAGTCCCTTGCTTCTGAACTCATATCTTCCACTCGTACTTATAACCAAAGTATCATCATCAAAATCACAACCTGTCAAGGCATTAGCAATAGCAAGCAATCTCTTTCTTGCTGCCTTTCGCTTACTTGTAAAAGCAGCGCCTTTAGGCACAAAAGCATTATCAAAACCATTTGGCAACACAACGTCAACAGACTTATCCAACAGTTCCTTGCATTCATTAGCAGTAATGTCACTCACTGTAGTAAAACAGTCAACATACTTTGCTGTCTGCTTCTCTATCGAATGCTTGCTCTGCATATTCAACTCAACAGCCATCTGATCACCATTATATGCAAACAGATAATCATACAAAGGCTTGTTGTTACCAGCAATACTTCTACCTATACAAGTAGCATGAGTAGTAAACATAGTTGCTATCTCAGGAACAAGCTTTTCTATCATCAAAGCTGCAAAACCTGTCTGCCACTCATTAGCATGAAAAACAACCTTGTCAGTAGCCTTCACATTATAATGATAAAAATCCTCTACAACCTTAGCAACAGCAAACGAGAACATTGCACTATCGTCATAGTCGCCATAAGCATGCAAACTATCAACTCCAAAATCCTCCCATAATTTGCCATATATTGAGTTCTTATCCTTGAAATAATGCTTATAATCAACAAGAATAGCAATAGGACTGCCAGGAATGAGCCATCTTCCAACCTTTATCTTTAATTCTGTTGAAGCAACATGCTTAACCCACTCAGAAAGAATAGAAGAATCCTCCTCAAAAAAAGGGCACAACTTGTCACCCCAACAATCTGGCCCCAGAAAAATTATGCGGTCGCTGATTAGTTTTTGAAGCGATTGTGCACGTGTAGAAAGCACTGTATATATGCCACCCACTTTATTGCAAACCTCCCAACTCGTCTCAAAGATATAATCAGGAAATGTTTTATGTTTTGCCATATATTAATTTCTATACTCGCGCAAAGATAATATAAAAATCCTAAATAAACAACCCTAAATATTGCATTTTTCATTATAAAACACGAATTCTTGATATAAACTATTTATCTTTGTGACAACAAAATAAAAGTAATACGAATGCAAATATAAAAAATCAATTTAAATATACAATGAAAAAAATTATCCTATCAATCCTCATGCTTGCAATGCACATTTTTTGCTTTGCACAAGATAGTGTTACTTTCAAAGGCTATATACATAACGAAGAATACAAAGTATATATCAAGATGAACTTCTACGATAAAAACGTAATAGTTCCAGGACAGGAAATATTTGGCGAGTTACCAGGATATTTCGGTTCAAAAAACGATTCACGTAAATGGCTATTTACCGATGCTGTAATAAAGAACCGCACCACTGCCGAAATTTCTATCACCAACGACTACGGAAGCGAAGACCTCACTGCCACCCTAAAACTACTTCCCGATGGCAGCTATGAACTTATCCAAAACGAAGGAAGCACCTTAAAAATAGTAGAAAAAAGAAAATGGGTAAAGATTCCTAAGAAAATTAAACTAACAAGGTAAAAAATTATTCAGAGTATTCCGATTATTCTGAATACTCTGATTATTCCGAATTTTCCGATTACTCAGAATTTTCTGATTACTCTGAATTTTCTGATTACTCCGATTCCTCCGATAACAAAAAAAGCCCCGAAGAATTAATCTTCGAGGCTTTCTAATGAAAGAAGGCGGCTTCCTACTCTCCCGCATTGCATTGCAGTACCATC
>OCVV011286900.1_pt1 | contig 45851 bp, 44 predicted proteins | sample 1539721 | NCBI WGS metagenome assembly OCVV01 (sample SAMN02144230, study PRJEB22623) | gut metagenome | biome: sheep rumen | host: Ovis aries | place: New Zealand | reverse complement strand
GAGCCTGTTCCCCGGGAAGGCTTATCTGCAGAGCCGCTATGCCTACGCGGCCAGGCATGCCTGGCTGCTGCCCGCGGCCTGGGCGCAGAGGATCTGGCAATATCTGACCGGCAACACCAGGGCCGCCAGAAGCCTCCAGATCGGCCGCGAGCGCATTGCGCTGCTGAGACAATATAAGATCATCCCGTGAGTGGATCTATTCCAACGAAGGACGCAGATCGATGGCGTTTCAAGCATCGATCTGCGTCCTTCGTTATTTTGCTGCGCGTTTTTCGGTAAATACATTTAACATTTTTCAACTATTCAAGACAAAATAACTTGTGCTTTCAAAGAAAGGATGATATAATTCATAGTCGGTATTGTGTGTAAAAAGGAAGGGGCGGAGGTATGGATCGAGAAAAGGATGAAAAACGAGCGTTTTTCGGCTCTCTCCATACCCTGAGAATGCGCTGGAAAGAGGGCACCTTTGGCGAGATCCTCGATGATTGGCGCTGGATCTTTTCCTACAGCAAACGGTATAAGTTTGCCATCTTGTTTTACACGCTGCTCGGTGTGTTCAGTACCAGCTTCGGCATCGTTTCCAGTATCGCGGGAAAATACGTTATCGATATTATCACGGGCTACGATTCTTCCAAGCTTGGCTTCATGGTCGCTATTATGCTTGGCGGTGCGATCTTCAACCTCGCCTTTGGCAGCATCATTTCCCGGGTCTCTGCAAAACTCAGCATCGATATCAATAACGATATCCAGGCTGACATTTTTGATCAGATCATCGATGTGGATTGGAAGGCTATCGGCGCGTATTCCAGCGGCGATCTGCTTAACCGCTTCAATAATGATGTGAATACCGTCAGCAAAAATGCCATCAGCTGGCTCCCTTCCATTATCATTGCGATTTATAATTTTATCATCACCTTCGCTGTGATCTGGCATTATAACAAGGTCATGTCCCTCATCGCCTTTGCCAGCGCCCCCATCATGCTGCTCATGTCAAAGGTTCTGATCCGCAAACAGCGGGATTATGCCCGCAAGGTCAAGGAAACCGGCAGCAAAATGATGGGTTTTGAAGTGGAAACGTTTTATCATTTTGACACCATCAAGTCCTTTGGCATCATGGCGAACTACGGACGCAAGCTCCGTGAATGGCAGCGGAAGTTTCGCCAGATCAGCCTGGACTATAATATGTTTACCATCAAGACCAATGTGCTGCTCTCCGTTTTGGGAATGCTTGTGCAGTATGCCGCGTTCGGATACGCGCTCTTCCTCCTGTGGGGCCATCAAATCACTTACGGCACCATGACCCTGTTCCTTCAGCAGCGCAGTCGGCTTTCCTCCGCGTTCAATGAGGTCATCGGCATCATCCCTTCTTTTCTCTCCAGCTCCGTATCGGCTCACCGGATCCGGGAACTGATCGAACTTCCCAGAGAACAGCACCTCCCGGAATCGAAGGAGCTGCTCCCTATCGCGGAGAATGGGCTTGAGGTTCGAATGGACGGTGTGGACTTCTCCTATGTGGAGGATAAACGCGTTATTACAAGCTCCTTCTTCAAAGCCGCACCCGGCGAGATCGTCGCTCTGGTCGGCCCTTCCGGCGAAGGGAAAACGACCATGATCCGTCTGATCCTGGGCCTCATACACCCGGATTCCGGCACCGCTTTCCTTCGGGCCTCCGACGGTACTGAAGTGGAGATGAACGCCGACAGCCGAGGGCTTTTCTCCTATGTTCCCCAAGGCAATGCTGTCCTCTCCGGTACTGTGGCGGAAAACCTGCGTCTCGTGCGTGAGGACGCCACGGATGAGGAACTGATCGAGGCTTTGAAGACCGCCTGCGCCTGGGATTTTGTTTCCAAAATGCCGGACGGGATCAACAGCACGGTGGGAGAGAGAGGACGCGGCCTTTCTGAGGGCCAGGCGCAGCGTGTGGCTATTGCCCGCGCTGTTCTCCGGGATGCGCCGATCCTTTTGCTGGATGAAGCTACCTCCGCGCTGGATGTGGCTACGGAGCGCCAGGTGCTGCGCAATATCATTCAGCAGAACCCCAACAGGACCTGTATTGTCACCACGCACCGGCCGACTGTGCTCAACATGTGCCAGCGTGTGTACCGGGTGGTGGACACCAGGGTCACCGAACTCAGCGAAGAGGAATCCAGCCGTCTGGCCATGGATTTCTGACAGAGGTTTTGCATGATAGACATCCATACGCATGTACTTCCCGGCGTGGACGACGGCTCGCAATCCATGGAGGAGTCTTTGGAGCTTCTGGCGATTGCCGCGGAAAGCGGCGTCCATACCATTGTCACCACACCGCATTGCAATATTCCCGATGAATTTGAAAACTACGCGTCAGAAGAGCTCTCGGCTTTATTTGACCGCCTGGACCGAGCCAGGGAGAGCGTCGGAATCCCGCTTCGGCTCTGCAGGGGAATGGAGGTCTTCGCGACGCCAGATCTGCCTGAGCTCCTGCGCAGGAAGCAAATCTGGACGCTTAACGGTACCCGTTATTTCCTTGTGGAGTTTTCCTTTCATGAGGACCCGGGTTTCTGCAGCAAGATCCTTCGACAATGCAGGGGTCTGGGCTATTTTCCGGTCATCGCTCACCCTGAACGGTATTACTTCGTGCAGGAGGATCCAGACCTGGCCTTTGATTGGTGCGTAGAAGGTTTCGCTCTGCAGCTGAACAAAGGCAGTATCCTGGGCCGTTTCGGCCCGGAACCGCGGCATACGGCCCTGTTGCTGCTGCAGCATGGCCTGGCCGCCTGCGTAGCCAGCGACGCCCACAGCCCTCAACAGCGGAGTACCCATATGACCGAGATCCGGGAATACCTTTTGGATCGTTTCGGGGCGGATTACTGCCGCCTTTTACTTGAAGAGAACCCCTCTCGCATCCTAAGCGGCCGGGAACTGCTTGGATACGAACCTATCCCTTTTTAAGGAGGACCTTTCTGTGAGAAGATTGAGACTGCTGCTGCTCGTGTTTTTCCTGGTTGTATTTGCTGTTTTCATGTTTAGCAGTATTCGGGACTATGTCACTTCGGATTATGAGGCTCCTGTGATCACCTCCGATGATGAGGCCATGAGTCTGAGTGTCAATGATTCTGAAGATCTCCTGCTCGCCGGTATGAGCGCGCAGGACAACCTCGATGGTGACGTGACGAACAGCATCGTGGTGGTTTCCAAGTCCAAGTTCATTGCCAAGGCTACCCGAAATGTGAGTTATGCTGCCTTTGACAAGAACAACAATGTCGGAACTTTTGTAAAAAAACTCGTTTATACCGACTATTATTCCCCGAGATTTGTGCTCACAGAACCGCTTCGCTTCGTGGCAGGCAACTCCAGCTATGATTATGTTCGCCATCTGCGCGCAACGGACTGCCTGGATGGTAACCTGAGTTCTCAAATCAAGGTTACTGTGGGCAGTAAGGAAATCTCCAATGAGTCCGTAAGTGAACAGCCTGTGCATTTCCTTGTAACAAACAGCGCAGGAGATTCTTCTTCGATCGAACTGGTGGCGACTTACGAAGATTACGAGACCTATTCCAAGGCTTCACCGGCTCTGACGGATTATATCATTTATCTCAAAATCGGAGAAAAACCCAACTACCGCGCTTATCTGGACGGGATCTGGACTGCCGGCAATACCAGGCAGTTTTCAGACCTGAAATTTAATCCGGATGAAGATGTTTCTATCGATGACAGCAAGGTCGATTATAGAAATCCCGGCGTTTATAAGGTGACCTACAAGCTTACCCGCGGCACGCCTGCCGCTGACGGCGGAACGTATCGTACAGACTTTGGCACGACCACCTTGTATGTTGTGGTGGAGGATAAAGCATGAACGAGTATAAACAGGACTTTCAGTTTTCTGCTCTTCTGGAAAGACTGGATCTTTTCAGCATCTTGCGGGATGTGCTGCGCAATCTCTGGGCTATCCTTTTAGGTGCCATCGCCGTGGCTATGATCGTCAATATGACCGTTCGCGCCGATTTCAGAAATACCTATTCCACCACTGCGACCTTTGTAGTCACTACCAAGACGGCCAGCAATTATACCTACAACAATCTTTCCGCTGCCTCTACCATGGCAAACAGCTTTTCCAATATCCTCAACAGCAATCTTTTGAAGAAAAAGGTCTGTGAAGACCTAGGAACGGATACTTTCCGCGCTACTGCCAGCGCTTCGGTAATCAAAGGAACGAACCTGATGACTCTCCGTGTGACTGCGGATACACCGGAGAATACCTACCGCACGATCCGCTCTATCATGTATAACATGAATGCGCTTACGCAGTACGTCTCTTCGAATATGATCATGGAGATACTGCAGGAGCCTTCAGTTCCGACCAGGGCGGATACCTCATTCTCTGCATCTTCTCAGACCGGACGGGCCTTTGCCTTGAGTACGGCAGCGCTGATACTCGTTTTCATGTATCTTTCTTATCGGAAAGAAACTGTGAAAAGTGAGAAAGACCTGGAGAATCAATTGGATGCAAAATCTCTTGGCATGATCCATCAGGAAAAGCAGTATCGTTCGATTCGGGAATGGATCGGGCGGAAAAAGAGAAAGATGCTGGTTACGGATCTGTCTGCAAGGTTTGAGTTTGTGGAGCGCTATAAAAAAATAGCTGCGCATGTCTCTTCCCAGGCGCATAAGATCCAAGCCAAGGTCATTCTGGTAACCAGCGTTCAGGAACACGAGGGTAAATCCACCACTTGCGCGAACCTCGCCCTGACCCTTGTGCAGCAGGGTTATTCTGTTCTTCTTGTTGATGGCGATATGCGTCGCCCCACGCTGAACACCATGTTCCTCAAGCCCAATGACAAGTTGAAGGCCAGCCTCGGCTCAGTCTTGATGGGGCAGGCGAATCTGGCTGACGCCATGATTCACGATGAGGAACGTGGCCTGGACCTTTTGTTAAATAAGCGCAATTATACCAATTCCACGGATATTGTTTCTTCTGACTATATGAGTCGTTTGATCGGGCTGGTTCGTGAGCATTATGATTATATTATCATCGACTCTCCCCCGATGTCCCTGATGGCTGACGCTGAGGTCCTCGCAGATCTTTCTGATATGAGTATTCTTGTGGTCAAGTATGACACGGTACTCGCGCAGGATCTGAACGATGCCATTGATTCCCTGCGAGATTGCCATGCGCATTTCGCCGGTTGCGTGCTGAGTCAGGTCCAAACCCTGCCCGGCGCCCAGAGAACCATCGGCGGCTATGGCGGCTATGGCCGCTATGGGCATTACGGCCGTTATGGGAAATACGGCCGCTATGGGCAGTATGGCCACTATGAAAAGGCTGAACAGTGAGGTACGGCCATGAATGAAAAAATCGCGAACAAATCGGCAGAGACTGAAAAAATAGATATCGTTTCCTTTGTGAATGATTTCTTCCATCGCCTGAAGCGTATGTGGATCCTTGTCCTGCTGCTGACGGTGGCTGTTGCTGCGCTGTTTTATTACCGTACTCAGGTTTCTTACAGCCCTACCTATGTGGCTGAAGCGACGGTCTCCGTGTCAATCGCAAACGGGGGAACGACTTCGAATAAAAACACCGCAGAGCAGATGGGGCTTGTTTTCCCTTATATTCTTACCAGCGGCGCACTGTCTGATGTTATAGCGGAAGACCTGGGAACGAACAGCGTGCCCGGGACCATTAGGGTCAGCAGCATTAAAGGAACGAATCTGCTCACCATTACTGTCAGCTCCTGGAATGCGCAATATGCTTATAATATCTTGCAGTCTGTGCTGAACAATTACCCTGAGGTCGCTCAGTTCGTTGTGGGTCAGACGCAGCTCACTGTTGTCGATGAAAGTGGTGTTCCTACCGACAGCGGCAGACAGTCTGTCATTCGCGGCTCTCTGAAGCGCGGTGCCCTGGTCGGCTTTGCAATAGGTATCCTGCTGGTCGTGCTGAATGTAATTAGCTTCCGAACCATCCGCAGCGAGTCTGAATTGCGCTCCCTGCTTAATATCCCGTGCCTCGGCACTCTGCCCTTTTATCAGAAAAAGCAGCGTCGCAATTCGGCCCGTACTGAGATCAATATTCTCAATGACGGGGAAAACACCGATTATGTCGAGTCGATCCGCTTGATCCGAACCCGTCTGGAACGGCAGATGGAAGGGAAGCAGGTCCTCATGGTGACAAGCTCCATTTCCGGCGAGGGCAAGTCCACTGTAGCCGCAAACCTCGCCATAGCGATGGCCCGTAAAGGCAAGCGTGTTGTTCTGGTGGACTGTGACCTTCGCAATCCTACTGTCAGTCAGATTTTTGAACTGAAAGACAAGTATCCCGGCCTTGTTTCTGTCCTTCGTGGGCAGAGCAAGCTTGAGGATTCCCTCGTTCCTGTTTCCGATCACGGCAATCCCATCGGGCTTACGCTGCTTCCCGGCGGTGAACGGGAACCAAGACTGGTGGAGATCCTCAGCAGCGAGAATATGAAAAACGTGATCGATACGCTTCGCTCCAAAGCTGATGTGGTGATCCTGGATACGCCGCCTTCCGCTATGCTGGTGGATGCCATGATGCTTGTACGGCACGTGGATGCAGTAGCCTATGTGATCATGAGCGATTATGCCCGTCGGCGTTATATTTTTGAAGGTGTTGAAGAACTCACTACAGCTGGTGCTCCCATTGTCGGCTGCATCCTGAATGGCGGTCGGACGCGCGGCGGACGTTATGGTTACTATGGATACCGCGGTAAGTATGGTTATGGCAGTTATGGCTACAGCTCCAGATCCTACACTTCGGAAAAGAAGAGTGCGGCGGAGCAACGAGCTGAGCGGAAAGCTGCCGCTGATAGAAAACCCGCTGCCAAAGAAAAGTCTGAACCTGAAGAAAAGCCTGCTCAGAATCAATAATCTGGTTTGTTGTGCCGCCCCGAATTGCGGCATGGAGTTAGAATGACACTAAAGAACTATTGGTGGCTGCTGATCTGGATGTTCCTGTTCGGCGCAATAAGTTTGGCTTTTATCCCCAGGCGCGAGGAAATCGTCCTGGGGAAGCCTTGCGTCCGCTGGGGAAAGCTCTCTGCTGCCGTATTGGCGATCCCCTATGTAGTATGGGCGGCCTGGAGATCGGACGGTTTTGGCGATACGGCGGCTTATCGCTCTATGTTTTTATCAGCGCCAGAATCGCTTTCCGGCCTTGGGCCTTTCCTTGAAGCTCAAACGAAGGATCAAGGCTATGCCTTGATCAGCGTTTTATTCAAATCCCTTATTTCTACATCGGATATATGGTTCTTCTTCTTCATTGCGGCAATCCAGATGTATTGTCTCGTACGGATCTACCGACGCTATTCTGAGAATTACTGGCTCAGCATGTTCCTGTTCGTTGCTTCAGCTGGCTATCTGGCGTGGTTTCATAACGGCACCCGTCAGTTTTTGGCTGCAGTTTTCATCTTTTTGACTTTGCCGCTTCTCGTCAAGCGACGGCTCATTCCTGCTGCCCTTGTGGTTCTTCTCGCCGCGCAGATCCATCTTTCTGCATTGGTGTTTTTGCCATTTGTTTTTATTGTAAACGGCAAAGCCTGGAACATCAGAACCTTCCTGTTTATGTTCGGGGTCGTCGCTGCTGTGTTCTTCCTGGATGAATTGACAGGCCTTATTTCAGATATGATGGTCGATACGGCCTATGAGGGCATTGATATCCTCGGCAGAGATGACGGCACGAACATCATTCGGGTGCTTTTCAATGCGTTTCCGACCATTGTTGCATTTGTGTTCCGGGAAAGAATCAAGGCTGTGGACGATCCGGTAATCAATGTTTGTGTCAATCTCTCTGTGGTTGCCACAGGCTTTTATGTGTTCAGCTTTTTTACCAGCGGCATTCTGATTGGGCGCCTGCCGATCTATTTCAGTCTGGCGAATTATATCCTGCTTCCCTGGCTGATCAAGGACCTCTTTGACAAGGATTCCGCTGTTCTTGCACAAGGCGGTTTGATAGCGGTATACTCGTTCTTCTTCTATTACCAGGTGGGAAGAACCTGGCAGTTGCTGTAAATACTGATATTGTGCAGGTCCGTTTTTTCGGATCGGAAAGGAGGACCGCCAATGAGTGAGCGATCACCGAGCATCAGCGTTATTATGGGTATCTATAATTGCGAATCTACTTTGTCTGCTGCGATCCAGTGCATACTGGATCAGACAGAACAGGATTGGGAGTTGATCATGTGTGACGACGGCTCCTCAGACGGTACCTTATCCTTGGCAGAGAAATTTCGCGATCGATTTCCGGATAAAATCTTTGTTCTTCGGAATGAACGAAACATGGGCCTGAGCCATGCTTTGAACCGCTGTCTTGCTGTCGCAAGGGGAAAGTATATTGCGAGAATGGATGGCGATGACCTTTGTTCTCCGGAACGCTTCAGCGAAGAAAGGAAGACTTTGGAAGCGGACGTCGATATCGCCATTGTCAGCACCGATTTGCTTTGCTTTGATGAAAGCGGTGTATGGGGGCGCCTCGCTTTCCCGACAAATCCGGAAAAACACGATTTTTTGCGGAGCTCTCCCTTTGGCCATGCCCCTTGTATGGTAAGAAGAGAAGCCTATGAAGCAGTGAACGGTTATTCTGAAGATAAACGGGTGTCCAGAGCGGAAGACTATGATCTATGGATCCGCATGTATCGAAAAGGGTACCGTGGAATCAATCTTCACAAACCGCTGTATCAGATGCGGGATGACAGGAATGCGTTTAAACGAAGATCATTCTCCAGCAGGCTTCGTGAATCTTATGTAAGAGCAAAAGCTATCAGAGAACTGGGATTACCGTTCTATGGCTATGCGTATGTGATCCGTCCGATATTGGTAGGACTCCTTCCCAGCAGCCTGTATCTACTGCTGCATAAAAGAAAACTTCGGTTGAAACGAACTGGTTTATGAAAAAAATCCTGTTTCACATTCATGACCTTGGCCAGGGCGGCGCAGAGAAAGTCCTGGTCAATCTGGTCAATCATATGGATCCAACGAAATATGATATCACAGTACTGGCTCTTTTCGGCGGTGGCGTGAATGAAGCTGCCTTGAAAGAGCATGTTCGGTATCAAACCGTCTTTCGCAGAACGATCCCAGGTAATTCCCACTGGATGAAGCTTTTTTCTCCGGCTTTTCTGCACAGAGCATTTGTTAAAGAAGATTATGATATAGAAGTGGCATATCTGGAGGGCCCATCATCTCGTATCATCAGCGGATGCAGGAATCAGAATACCAAGCTTGTCTCCTGGATCCACGTGGAGCAAAAAACGCCGCAAGCCGCGACAAAAGCCTTTCGCAGCTATGAGGAGGCCAGAGCTTGTTATAACCGCTTTGACCGGATTATCGGAGTTTCAGAAACGGTCAAACAAGACTTTTTGCAATTGATCCCGATAGAATCTCCGATGGAAGTACTTTATAATACTGTTGAGAGCGAACGGATCCTCAAGTGTTCCCAGGAGCCCATAGAGGAAGGCTTTTTCTCCGAAAAGGACTTTAAACTTGTGGCGGTTGGCACATTGAAACATGTGAAAAGCTATGATCGCTTGATTCAGATCGTGCGAAAACTGTGTGATGACATGCTTCCGGTTCATTTATATCTGCTGGGAAGCGGACCGGATGAGGATATGCTGCGGAAAATGACCTCGGATTTGGGGCTTACTGACAGAATCGATTTTCTGGGATTTCAATCAAATCCTTATAAGTATGTTTCTAAGTGCGATCTTTTTGTGTGTTCTAGCTGGAGAGAAGGTTTCTCAACCGCAGCAACAGAAGCACTGATCGTGGGAACTCCGGTTTGCACCACAGATGTTTCCGGAATGCGGGAGATGCTGGGAGATAACGAATACGGCGTGATTACCGAAAACAGCGAGGAAGCTCTATATCTTGGCATCCGAAACTTGATTACAGAGCCGGGATTGCTGCAGATGTACCGCGAAAAAGCCAGGATGAGAGGGAAGTCTTTCCAAACGGAGCGTACCGTAAAAGCTGTGGAAGACATGTTGGATTCGCTTTGATCGGGCTTCGTTTAGGTGCTGATGATCATCGTTGGTACTTATGATAAGGAAGACCGTTCACAATACAGGCACTCTTGGACGCTTGTGATCCTGCTATGAGAAGTCTCCTTCCTGAATGTAAGGGATCTTTGGCTATTAGATCTTTGTTGATTCTGCTCCCGGGGAAGAAATGCTATCCTGTGCGGTTAAAGCGTATAGCAAGTTATCAGATTGAGACGGTCGCTCTTCGTGACTCTTTTCATATTTCTATTCTTTAGAGGTTATAGTATGAGAATTCTGGCCATTGGCGCACATTTGGACGATATTGAGATCGCATGCGGAGGCACGCTTGCAAAAGCAATAGACGCGGGGCACCAGGTGAAGGTCCTGATCATGAGTAAATCCGGTTATACCAATAAAGAAGGAGCGGTTCAACGCTCCGACGACACCGCGGTGAAGGAAGGCTTGCGCGCACTCCACACGCTGGGACTGCAGGAAATCGAGATTCTGGATTTCCCCACAAAGGACATCCCGTTCCAATCTGATGTGGTCAATGCGATCGACCTGCGCATGGCAGCCTATGATCCGGATGTGATCTTCACGCACCATCCTTTTGACACGCATCAGGCACATGAGGGCGTTGCAAAGGCCAGCATCGCGGCGGCCAGGAGAAGGAATACGGTGTTCTTTTATGAGCCCATCACGCCTTCCGGCAGGTCCTATGTTCCCTTTAAGCCCACCCTGTACGTGGACATCACCAATACCATACAGAAGAAGATCGCGTCGCTCAAATGCCATACCAGCGAGTACAATAAATTCGGTGCGGAAAACTGGATAGAAGGCGTTCGCTGCCGCTGCGGTTTTCGCGGTTACGAAATCGGGAAAAAATACGCGGAGGCCTTTGAGATCCTCCGCCTGGAAATGAGATTTGACGAGGGGACCGGCTTGTGATGCACTTGACGAAGGAGAGCGTGGATACGCTTACCGACCGCTTTGGCTGCCCGCTCTACCTTTTTCGCGAGGTGGAATTTCTCGAGAATGCACACAGACTGGAAGCGGCCATGCTGCGCCGCTATGAGAAGTACCGGATCGCTTATTCCTTTAAAACCAATTACACCCCGTACATTTGCCAGACTGTCAGAAAAATCGGGGCCTATGCCGAGGTCGTTTCCGGCATGGAATATGAATTAGCCAAGCGGATCGGATTTCCGGACCGGGAGATCATCTTCAACGGACCCTGCAAAGGGGAGGACGGAGAAAAAGCATTTCTCAATGGATGCATGATCCACGTGGACAGCCTGGATGAACTGGAACGGCTTTGCAAGCTCGCTCAGGAGCACCCTCTGGGAGCTTTTCAGATTGGACTTCGCGTCAACATCGATGTGGGTCAGGGCTTCGTCTCCCGCTTTGGCATGGACGAAGAGGACCTCGCCAAAGCCTTTCGAATGGTTTCCGGGAGCCCGAACCTGAAGGTTGCCGGACTCCACTGCCATATCAGCCGCTGCCGGGGAAAAGAGGCCTGGAAACAGCGCACAGAGACCCTGCTTGCGCTTGCGGACCGATATTTTGACGAAGTTCCGGCTTTTCTCGATCTGGGAAGCGGGATGTTCGGCAGTATGGCGCCTGATTTTGCCGCGCAGTTTGACAATGTCCCAAGCTATGAAGAGTATGCTGATGTCACAGCCGGAATCATGGCGGATCACTACCGTGGGATGGATGGCCCGTGGCTGATCACGGAGCCGGGTACTACGCTTGTAAGCCGTTATGTGGATTGCATTTCCCGGGTGCAGGCTATCAAGACGATTCGCGGACATTCGTTTGCCGTGCTGGATACAGGCATCCATGTGTTGGGGGAGACTTGTACGCTGAAGCAGCTTCCGATTCAGGTGATCCCCTGCGGCGCTCCGCAGCAAATGTTTGACGCCATTGACCTCACCGGCTATACCTGCCTGGAGCAGGATGTACTGTATCGGGCATTCTCCGGAAATCTTGCGGTGGGGGACTATGTTGTGTTCGGCAATGTTGGGGGATATTCCAATGTGCTGAAGCCTCCTTTTATCCGGCCCAACTGTGCGATGGTTGCGCTTACGGATCGGGATGCATTCATTCTGATGAAGAGAGCGGAGACCGGAGATGATCTGCTCCGCACTTATATATTGGAAGAGAAATCATGAAACTGAAAAACTGCAATGTTTTGATTACTGCCGCTGGGAACGTGTTCATGCCTGGCACAATGGCCTGCCTCAGAAACAACGGTGAGCGTGACCTCCGCCTGATTGGCGCGGATATGAGCGATGACCCCACGATCCTGCAGATGTGCGACGCGGCCTATCAGGTCCCAAGGGGGAATGACCCGTCCTATGTGGATGCGCTTCTTGAAATCTGCAGAAAAGAAAAGATCGATGTCCTCCTTCCCATAATGTCTGTGGAACTGAATGCGCTTGCGGAAAATCGGGAGCGTTTTGCTGAGATAGGTACTATTGTTTCTGTGTCTGACCCTGAGGCTCTTGTTATAGCCAATGATAAAAGGCAGCTCCTGGATTTTTTGAGAGAGCAGGGCTTGCCCTGTGCAGACTATTATGCCGTCAAAAGCAAGGACGAACTGCTGGAATCGGTCAGGAAGCTTGGCTATCCGGAGAAGCGTGTGTGTGTCAAGGCGACCAACGGCAGCGGAAGCAGAGGTTTTCGTATCCTGGATGCCGGGATTTCCCGATATGATATGTTCCTGCATGAGAAGCCCAGTGCCGGCGTTGTCCGTCTGGAGGATCTGACTGCGATCCTGGAAGAGGCGGATGAGTTTCCGGAACTGCTGGTGATGGAATATCTTCCCGGCACCGAGTATTCAGTAGATCTGTTGGCGGATCACGGAAAGGTACTGTTCAACGGCTGCCGCAGAAGTATGCGCATGGAGAACAGCATCATGCTGGATGCGGAGATCGTAGATGCTCCTGCAGTGCTGGATCTCTGTGCAGAGGTCACGTCAAAGCTGGGCCTTGACGGCAACATTGGTTTTGATCTCCGGGAAAGGGCGGACGGAACGCCTCTCATCATGGAGTGTAATCCCAGGATCACTGCGGGGATCCCGTATTTTGCGCTGGCCGGTATCAACCTTCCGTATCTGTGCGTCAAACATTTGCTTGGTGAGGAGCTGCCAGCGTGCAAGCTCAAGTATGGCACCATTGTGAAAAGACGCTGGATGGAGATGGCCGAGTGACATAGTGTCCTTCTGCTTTTCCAGTTCGTTATGTTGATTCATATGAAAGATTCTTAGATTATTATTCGAGGGAGACGCAAATATGATCGAAGGGCTGTATTATCGCTTTCAAAAACTGACCCATATTAAGTCTGTCAGTATCCTTTTGGCGTATATGGCTCGCTTTGTTTTTTTTCTTCGATTTCTTGTGAAAAGAGTATTGATTCAAAGTGAGAAGCAGTTGATTGATCCTGACTGCGCGGAGGCCATCATTGCGGATACGTCTCCCGACCTTGGCAGGGCAGCGGATTATTCTGTATCCTCTCTCGATCCTGATATAGATCTGTCTGTCATTGTGCCGGTATATAATCATATAGATGTCATTGGCAGATGCATCGATGGACTTCTGAACCAGAAAACAGGATTCAGATTTGAACTGATTCTGGTAGATGATGGTTCCACGGATGGAGCTCAGAATTTGATTGAGCGGTATCGTGCTCATCCCCATGTAGTTTTGATCCATCAGGAGAACGGGGGGATCGCTGCAGCGAGAAATACTGGGATCTCCCGTGCACGTGGACGATATCTCATGTTTGTGGACTGTGATGATGAGGTTAAGGATACGCTTGTTGAATCCCTCATGCAAGCGGCGGTGGCAGGAGACTATGATATCGTGATGTGCGGCCACAATCTCGTCAAAAGAAAAGACGGAGTAATCACATCTATCATTCCTTATGTTCATCCGGGGAAGAATCTTCTTGGCTACAGAAACGGCGATGAGATCATGAACTATGCGGGTCTTCCCTGGGCAAAGGTCTATAAGCGGGAATTGTTTGAGAAGGTTCGTTTTTTTCCGGGATACTGGTATGAGGATACGATCGTGCACTGTCTGCTTTTCCCACAGTGCAAAACATTCCGATATGTTCCCAGTGCGCTTTACGACTATAACTGGTATGAGGGCAATTTCAGCCATGTTCAAGCAGGACGTCAGTCTAAACCAAAGGCTGTCGACCGCTACTGGCTGCTGAAGGCGATTACAGAAAACTATGACAGGATCGGTCTTCCGCATGATGCCAAGTTTTATACCATCCTGCTGAAGCATGTGAGCGCATATTATTATCCAACGGTTTCCAGCTTGCCTGAAGAAGTTGTACAAGCTATGTTTTTTGCCGGGCGTGAGTTACTGCTGAAGTACAAACCGCAGGAAAAGGTGAAGCTTCCCTATATGCTGAGGCAGACGGAAAAGGCGATACTCGAAAAGAACATTGCGCTTTGGAAACTATGTTCTGTGAATCAGTGAGGAATATAGTATGGATGATCTGATCTCTGTCATTGTGCCGGCATATAATGTAGGACCTTATCTGTCGAATTGCCTGAACAGCATTCTTGCTCAGACTTATCCATATATGGAAATCGTGATCGTGGATGACGGCGCAACTGACAACAGCGCGGAAATCGCACGCGATTATCAGGCGCGATACCCGGAGAAGGTCCGCTTCCTGCATACTGAGAACCATGGAGTGACTTCAGCCCGGTTGACTGGGGTTCGCGCTGCTAAGGGGACTTGGATCGGATTCGTCGATGGTGATGATGAGATCGAAAAGGACATGTATGAGCGGCTGTACAGAAATGCTGTTTCATACAATGCAGATATTTCCCATTGTGGTCATAAAACGATCGTCAATGACGGCGAGCGCGTTCATGAGTTTTATAATACCGGCCGGCTTGCGGTTCAGGACAGGCAGGAAGGATTGAGGGAACTCATAAATGGATCGTTTGAGCCCAGCTTATGCACGAAACTGATTCATTCAGATTTACTTCTTGGAATGGTGCAGAGGGATGAGATGGATCTGTCCATCCAGTATAATGAAGACTTCCTGATGAATTATTATGTCTTTCGTGCAGCGAAGCGCTCTGTTTTTGAGGATTTCTGCGGATATCATTATCTCGCCAGAGTGGACTCTGTTACAAGAAATCGATTTCGGCCGGAAAAAATGCTGGATCCCGTCAAGGTCCGAAAACTCATCCTGGATCAGATCGATCCGGAATTGAAAGATCTCGTTTGGAGAGATTACCTGAGATGCTGTAATGACGCGCTTGGCACTTTTTCCGGAATGAAGGATGAAAAAAACAATGCGGAATTGATGAGAAGCATCTTGCTTGCCAATCGGAGCAAGTGGCATCTGATGCGAAAGGCAGATCAGATCAAGTTGTATGGCTGGCTGCTTTTCCCCAAGTTGTTTAATCAACTGTATTCATTTTATGTGAAGTTCATTCAAAATAAGAGGTACGAGTGAAACGACAATGAAAGACGGTATCAGTATCATAAGTATCTTTAATAGTGATAAACTTGCAAGTCAGTTAAAACAATCAGCGGAGAACACAAAGGCAGACTTATATGTCGGTTATCATCTGATGGATAATCGCGGCAATAAGTTGTTCCGGTCAGCTGCAGAAGGTTACAACTTCGCATTGGACCAATTTCGGGATGGGGACGTACTTGTTTTTTGCCATCAGGACATCATTTTTCTCCCCGATGCGTTGAAAACGATCTACCGTTTATGCCGCGAGAACCCGAATACATTATTTGGTGCAGCTGGAGTTAAAAATATCAGACAAAAGGATGATAGCAGGATCATCTCTTCCATGGCAGTCATCCAGGAGGGCTGGAACTATAAGACATTGAAAAGGGGAGAGGTGCAGGACGTCTTTACATTGGACGAATGCTTGATTGCTGGTAACCGGGATTTATTCGAGCATCTCCGCTTTGATGAAGATGTATGTGACGGCTGGCATCTCTATGCCGCTGAACTCTGCATGCAATGCCATGTGAAAGGCTACCCTGTGAAAGTGTTTTACTCGAACATTGTGCATTTATCCGGAGGGAATCCTGATAAATCCTTTTACAGCTGCGAGCGAAAACTTGTTAAGAAATATCGAAAGCATTTTTCCCGCATCACCTATTCCTGCGGTTGGACGTATACGGATCCTGTTCGTTATGGCCTGTTATCTCTTTATCGCAGGGTAAGATATCATATTTAGTAAGTTGCTTATTGGGTATGCAAATATGGAACTTGTTAGTGTAATCATTCCTGTCTATAAAGTTGAACCGTATCTGGATCGTTGCGTCCAGTCTGTAGTGAATCAATCTTATCCGAATCTGGAAATCATCCTTGTTGACGACGGCTCTCCCGATCAGTGTCCCGCTATGTGCGATGCATGGGCGAAGAAGGACCCGAGGATCCGTGTGATCCATAAGAAAAACGGCGGCCTCAGCGACGCCCGCAACGCGGGGATGGCTGCCGCAACGGGGGAGTACATCTCTTTTGTCGACAGCGACGACTGGATCGCGCCGGAAATGCTGGAACGTCTGGTCAAAGCTTTGGAGCGGGATGACAGCGACATTGCCGCCTGTGCTGTGGAGATGGTCTGGGAGGACGGAAGAGAGAACAAAACACTGACGGTTCGAAAGAACCTGGTCCTGGAGAGAGAAGATGCTCAACGGGCATTGCTGAATGAGACGCTATTGAAGCAGCCGGCCTGTTTCAAACTATATCGGAGTGAAACGATTCGGGATATTCTTTTCGCAGTGGGGAAATACCATGAGGACGTGTTTTGGAGCTATCAGGCTGTTGGCCGGGCGAGACGCGTCAGTCTGATCGACTATGTTGGTTATTATTATTTTCAGCATGCAGGCAGTATCATGGGGGAGGGGTATTCTCTCAAGCGCCTGGATGCCATTGAGGCAGTCGTGAATCGGTATCATTATTTTGAAAAGGAATTTCCTGCACTTGCCAAGGATGCGAAGGTCAGTATTCTCAACAACTGCATTTATCATGGGCAGATGGCGCTGAAGTATTGTAAGAAAGAAGATCGAAAGACAGTTTTCTCCACTTTGAATAAAGTCCGAGACAGTGTGTCGATCAGCAATGAGGACTGCGCAGGGATGAAAGCGAGTCATCGGTTATGGCTTAAAATGGCAATGGTTTCTCTGCCGCTTGTTTGTCAGGTTAAGAATTGTCTCGGCAGGGGGCTTTAATCTCCTTAGATCGCAGATCATCAAGATGAAGATAAAAGGCTTTGTTTACCGAGTATAGGGTATGAAGATTACTGTTTTTACACCTACCTTTAATCGTGCGTATATTCTTCCACAACTCTATCAGTCCCTTATGCGCCAAAGCTTTCGAGACTTTGAGTGGTTGATTGTCGATGATGGGTCCTCTGATGACACAGAGAGCGTGGTCAGCAGATGGAGCAAAGCGAATAATGGCTTTCCGATTCGCTACTTTAAGCAACCCAATGGCGGTAAATGCAGAGCGATCAACAGAGGGTTGGAACTTGCGAGCGGTCTGCTATTTTTCGTCGTGGATTCCGATGATTATTTGACATCGGATGCGCTGCAGAAAATATCGGAGTGGGAGGCAAATCTACCGCATGATGCTCGTTATTGCGGTGTTGCTGGAAATCTTGGGATAAGCGAAAACGAGACTCCCAACAAGCTATTTGAGGAAGAATTCTACGATGGTACTCTTTTAGACCGTTACACTCAGGTTGACGGCGAGAGGGCCATGGCGTTTTATACGGATATCCATAGAAAGTATCCGTATCCTTCCTTTGAAAACGAATCCTTTATGACTGAGGCTGTAGCATATAACCGCATGGCCCATGATGGTTACAGGATGCGTTTTTATAACGATATCTTATGCATATATGAATACCGGGATGATGGACTTACCAAAGCGGGAAACACGCTGTTTCTTAAGAATCCGAGAGGCTATGCGCTTTGGATCAAAGAAAAGGTGGAATTCACCGGCGGAAATTGGAAGGAAAAGATCCGCTTATGGTATTCATATTACTGCGACATGCATCATTGCGATAAACGTTATCGGCTGAAGTATTGGCAATGTGCTGACTATATTGGCGCCCCACGGTTTTTCATGTTAGTGCTTTCCGCAGTCCATTCTTTGCTATCTGCATTAAGATTCCTATCCGGGAAATCAAAATGATTGAAATGAAAGATACATGCAAAGATATAAAGCCTATGATAGTTCTCCTGATTGTACAGGCTGGATGTGATCGTTGATATTTATTCTTTCATGGACTTTTATACATTGATGGGGATAATGAATCGTAAATATGAGTCTTAATAACTATTAATTCGTGAAAGCTTCGTTTGAACGATCGATCGGCAGGAAAGGAATGTATATGAAGGGAATCGTTTTGGCAGGAGGGTCTGGTACCAGACTGTATCCGCTTACCATGCATACAAGTAAACAGCTTTTGCCAGTCTATGACAAACCAATGATCTATTATCCGCTCTCAACCTTGATGTTGGCGGAGATCCGTGACATTTTGATCATTTCCACGCCGGAGGATACGCCGCGTTTCGAGGCTATGTTAGGTGATGGGTCTGCGCTTGGACTAAGACTTTCTTATAAGGTTCAGCCCAGCCCTGACGGTTTGGCGCAAGCGTTTCTGCTGGGAGAGGAGCATATCGGCGATGACAGCTGCGCGATGATCCTGGGAGATAATATCTTCTACGGCAATGGCATGGGAAAGCTGCTGCGCGCGGCAAAAAATAACGCAGAGACCAGATCGCGCTCTACAGTGTTTGGCTATTATGTCAATGACCCCGAGCGATTTGGCGTTGTTGAGTTTGACGGCGATGGGCGAGTCCTTTCCGTTGAAGAGAAGCCGATGCGGCCGAAGAGCAATTATGCCGTAACCGGGCTGTATTTTTACCCCAAAGGCGTCAGCCAGATGGCTAAGCAGCTCAAACCCTCTGCAAGAGGGGAATTGGAGATCACATCGCTGAACAACCTTTATCTGCAAAAGGATATCCTGGATGTGCAGCTTCTTGGTCGAGGCTATACCTGGCAGGACGCCGGGACTTTCGACTCGCTCCTTGAGGCCGCCACTTTTGTCAGCATGGTAGAAAAGCGTCAGGGAATCCTCATCTCCGCTCCGGAGGAGATCGCGTTTATCAACGGTTGGATCGGCAGGGAACAATTGCTTGCAGCATCCGAAAAATACAAAAACTCCGCATATGGCAAGCATTTACGGGCTGTTGCGGAAGACAAAATATTTTACTGATTCATCGGTGTGTAAAGGACCTTATCCATGAAAATTCTTGTTACAGGGGCCAACGGCCAGCTTGGACACGATGTGGTGAACGAATTGATCCGGCGCGGGCATGACGTGATTGCCAGTGGCTCCTCCTCCACATATCGCGGGCCGGAGGATGGTTCACCTGTTACTTCAGCGCCATTTATACAGATGGATGTGACAGATGCAAGCAGTGTGAGGACCGTGTTTTCGCAGATCAATCCTGATGCTTTGATCCACTGTTCTGCCTGGACCGCTGTTGATGCAGCGGAGGAACCGGAGAACCGCGAAAAGGTGTTTGCGCTTAATGTGGATGGACCACGTAATCTTGCCGATGCGTGCGCCGAATCAGACTGCAAAATGGTCCAAATTTCCACAGATTATGTTTTCAGCGGAAAAGGGATACAGCCTTGGAAGCCGGACACAGAGGAATTCCTGCCTATCAACATATATGGTCAAACGAAGCTGCTTGGAGAGCAAGCTGTTCGTTCTCGGTTGAGTCGCTATTTTATCGTTCGTACGGCTTGGGTTTTTGGCTATGCGGGCAACAATTTCGTGAAAACAATGCTGAGGATCGGAAAAACGCATTCTCAGCTGCGGGTCGTCAACGATCAAATCGGGACGCCAACCTATACGAAGGATTTAGCGCGTCTTCTGGCGGACATGGTGGTGACGGACAAGTATGGGTTCTATCATGCCACAAATGAAGGCGCTTATATCAGCTGGTTTGATTTTGCAAAAGAAATATTTCGTCAGGCAAGCGGGATGGGACATGAGGAATACGCAGAGTCTCGACTCAGCGTTTTGCCGGTCAGTACGGCAGAATATGGCCTTTCAAAGGCAGCCAGACCTTTTAACAGCCGCCTTGACAAGAGCAAACTGATCGAGCTGGGATTTGAACCGCTGCCTGAATGGCGTGATGCGCTGACTCGTTATCTGAGGGAATACTTTACAGAGAATGAAGGGGAAATGTAATGGGACAGATTACGGTAGAGAAAGATCTTGGCGGAATCGCAGGGCTTTGTATGATCACACCGACTGTGCACGGCGATCAACGGGGCTTCTTTATGGAGAGCTATAACGCGAGGGATTTTTCTGAAGCTGGGATCCGTTACAACTTTGTCCAGGATAATCAGTCGATGTCTGTGAAAGGCGTGCTTCGCGGCCTCCATTTTCAAAAGCAGTATCCCCAGGCAAAGCTCGTTCGGGTGATCCGGGGAAGCGTTTTTGATGTGGCTGTGGATATGCGGCCCGGCAGTGCAACATTCGGAGCGTGGTTTGGAGCAGAGCTTTCAGCCAGCAACAAAAAAATGTTTTTGATTCCGCCGGGATTTGCGCACGGATTTCTGGTGCTGTCCGAGGAAGCGGAATTCTGCTACAAGGTCGATGATTATTGGCATCCCGATGATGAAGGTGGAATCGCCTGGGATGATCCTGAGATTGGAATCATCTGGCCCGGAGTTAGGCAATTCGGTGACGGTACTTACCGTCTGAACGACGGAACTGAGCTTGTTTTCAGTGAAAAGGACAAGCATTGGCCAACGCTCCATTCTGTGGAGACCAATTGAATTTCCTTGCAGAATTCTTAAAATCATAGTATCATCCCTATTGCATCAAATTTCGCATTTTGTCGCTGCTATGAGCAGGGCTGCAATACCTATGGGACGGCTTTGCTAGCAAGAGGATCGCTGACATATTGGAAAGAGAGTAAAACATGATCCACCCAATCAAATCCATCCAGGCCCGGACGCAAGGCTGGATGACAAAGCATTTTGAGCTGACGCCCTACGGCAGGAGGCTCGCAAAACTGAAAGACATTCACGCGGGACAGCGCTGTTTCCTGATTGGAAACGGTCCCAGCCTCCGGGCGGAGGATCTGACCCGACTCCATGAGCGGGGCGAGATCTGCTTCGCTTTTAACCGCATTTACAACATCTTCGACCAGACTCCCTGGCGCCCGACCTATTACATCTCCCAGGATGATAAAATGCTGAAGGGCTGCATGGACATTGTGGACCGGACCCCGATGGGCCTCAAGTTCATTCCCATCAATCTGAAATGGTATGAAGAAATCCGCCTCAGCGAGGCGGCATGGTTTCTCATGAAAGCGCCGGACGAGGATGAGGGCAAGCCGCTGCAGTTCAGCGACGAGCCGCCCAAGTGCCTCTACAACGCATCCACCGGGATGTATACGGCAGCGCAGCTTGCGGCGTTCATGGGCTTCCAGGAGATCTATTTCATTGGCGTGGACCATCACTTCCACATCAGTCGGAACAATCAGGGTGAGATCGTTGTGGATGATTCCGTGAAAGACTATTTCACCGAGAAGTACAATGAGGATAAGGACAAGCTCTATATCCCCAACACAGAAAAAAGCACACTGACCTATGTTGCCATGAAGGAGCAGTGTGATCAGCGCGGCATCCGCGTTTATAACGCCACCCGGGGCGGAAAGCTGGAGGTTTTTCCCCGTGTGGACTTTGACAGTCTATTTGAGAACAAGTAAAGGAACCTGAGAACATGGCTGATATCGCGAAACAGCAGTACCATTTTCACATCACCTCCAAGCGGCGGTGGTTCGAACTGAATCTGAAGGAAGTCTGGCAGTACCGTGACCTGATCTGGCTTTTCACAAAGCGCAGCTTTCAGCTTAGCTATAAACAGACGGTCCTTGGCCCGATCTGGCTTTTCCTCAACCCCTTCATCACCAGTGTGATCCATACTCTGGTGTTCGGCGGGATCGCGGGCATCGCCACGGACGGCGTGCCGAAGATCCTGTTTTACATGAGCAGCAACGCGATCTGGAGCTTTTTTGCCTCCTGCGTCAACAATAATGCACACACCTTTACGAATAACGCCGGCACTTTCGGCAAGGTCTACTTCCCGCGATTGACCAAACCGATCTCCAATATCCTCAGCGCTATGATACGCTTCGGGATACAGATGATCATGGTTGGTTTCTTTATGGTCTACTTCCTCTGGAAAGGGGAAGTCTCTCCCAACTGGGCCTGGTGGCCGCTGATTCCGGTGGTTCTGGTGCATCTTGGCTTGATGGGCATGGGCTTTGGTATCATCGTTTCCAGCCTGACCACCAAGTACAGAGACCTGTCTCTGCTGGTGGGCTTCGGTGTACAGCTCTGGATGTACATCACGCCTATCGTCTATCCCATTTCTACTTTGGGCCAGGGGAAGATGCTCACGGCGCTGCTTATCAACCCTGTGACCATGCCGGTAGAAGTCTTCCGCTACGCTCTACTGGGGCAGGGGACCATTATTCCGGAGTATCTTGCGCTTTCCTGGGGCTTTACCATCCTGGTAACCATCTTTGGTATTATGGTGTTCAACCGGGTGGAGAAAACCTTTATGGATACGGTGTGATTCCTGATCTGACGGCAATAAACCTGCTAATCTGAGGAGCATTTACACATGTCGTTCTGGGGAACGATCATACGAAGGATCACCAATCCCTCGTTATCCCTCAGAATGACATAATGAGGAGTATATACGTGGATAACAACAACGAAAACCGGGAGGTCTCGATCCAGATCACCGGCGTTAAGAAAATGTATAAGCTGGGCCAGATCGGCGGCGGAACGCTGCAGGCGGATCTGCAGAGCTGGTGGGCGAGAGTCCGCGGCAAAGAAGATCCCAATACTAAGATCGGCCAGGAGGAACGTCTGGTGGGCCAGACTTTCATGGCCCTGAACGGCATCGATCTGACCATTTATAAAGGCCAGGCCGTGGGCATCATCGGAGCCAACGGCGCCGGCAAGAGCACCCTGCTCAAGCTTCTCTGCCGCGTGACTGCCCCAACGGAAGGGGAGATCGATCTCTACGGGCGGGTTTCCTCCATGCTGGAAGTCAAGACCGGTTTTAACAATGAGATGACCGGCCGGGAGAATATCTATATGCGCGGCGCAATCCTGGGCATGACCAAGGCGGAGATCGACTCCAAAATGGACGAGATCATCGACTTTTCCGAGGTCCGGGACTTTATCGACACTCCTGTGAAGCGCTATTCCAGCGGTATGTCCGTGAAGCTGGGCTTCTCCGTCTCCGCACACCTGGATTCCGAGATCATGATCATGGACGAGGTCCTGGCCGTGGGCGACATGGCCTTCCAGAAGAAGTGCATCGACAAGATGCGCGAGGCCGCCAACAAGGAGGGCCGCACGGTCCTCTATGTCAGCCACAACATGAACACCATCCGCCAGCTCTGTGAGCGCTGCATTGTCCTGGACAAGGGCAAGGTGGTGTTTGACGGGGACGTAGAGCAGGCGATCGCTATTTATTCGAATACCAACTCTTCCGATATCATAGTAAAGTATTCTTTTTCTGATGCAGAACGGGATTATAAGGAATATGGTAAAAAAGTATTTATCTCAGATTTGAAGTATATCGGGAAAGATACGGCCATTTTTGAACGGACTGAGCGGCTACGCTTTTCACTTGGGATAGACGCCTTTGAAGATGCTTCCGAATTGAAGTTATACTTCGTGCTGTTTGCGCTTAATGGTGAAAGAATCGGAATGGCGCAGACATACAACTCTTTCCTTGATGCGAGGAAAGATAATCATTACGAATGTCAGTTCTCATTTGACATTTCAAATCTCGCGGAAGGAAAGTATTATTTTCAGCCAGATGTGTTTGTTGCTGATTTGCGTGGCAATCATCATAGTTTAGATCATCCCAGAAAGGGCGTTGTCTTTGAGGTCATTGACACGCATAAAAAAGGAATCAATTGGCGACCTTATTTTTCACATGTTATTTTGAATCCGATTGAGGTTGTTGATGTTGAGCTATAAGCCTTTGGTGAGCATAATAACCCCATGTTTTAATGGGGAGTTGTATATTTCGCGCTTTTTTAATTCAATTCTTCGCCAAACATATCCTAACATTGAATTGATTTTTGTGAATGATGGTTCGACTGATGATACCGAGAGAATTGCACTTTCATATCGTCAAGCGTTGGAAGAAAAAGGGTACTCATTTCAATACATTTATCAAGAGAATCAGGGACAGGCAAGTGCAATAAATCAGGGGTTGAAGCTTATTTCTGGAGATTATCTGACTTGGCCTGACAGTGATGATTGGATGACAGATAATTGTATTGAAAGAAAAGTCGAACTGATGGAAAATCATCCTCAATGGGGGTTCTTATGCTGCCGTACTGCCGCTGTTGCTGAAGACGACATTGATAGAGTCCAGTTTCTTTACGAACGAAAAAGCAAAGACAGCGAGCACTTTTTCTATGACCTGATTCTTGAAAAAGATGTTTATTTCGCTCCGGGTGGATACATGGTCCGTGCAAAAGAACTCCTCTCTGCACTGAAAGACGGCCAGATATATGAAGGACGAGGCGGGCAGAACTGGCAGCTTTTATTGCCTATGGCATACCAATATCAATGCGGTTTCGTTGATGATATTTTGTATTATTATCTCGTCAGAACGACCAGTCATTCACACAGCACTCAATCATTAGAGTCTCGCATTGAGAGAAGCTTTGAGCATGAAAGAACCCTGATTCATACAATTGATCGCCTAAATGCTCCGAAAGAGGATAAAGACGTTTATTTTGATGTCATTCGGAGAAAGTACTTGAATAAACGATATAAGTTGGCAAGTCAAGCAAATAATAAGCGGATGATGCAGCGCACGTTCATTGACTTGAACACAGCTGGATTTGTAGATTTTGAAGGAAAACTGGATCACTATCGTAAAGTATCGAAACCGGTTTATTATTTTTTGCGCCTATTACATCTCCCGATAGGTGCTATGAGAAGATTGAGAGCAAAGCTGAAATAGATTAGATTTAGGTGTATAGTTATGTTAACTGTATGTGCAACAGATTTGTGTACCGGGTGTGCTGCCTGCGCAAATCGGTGTGAGAAGAGAGCTATTTCCATGCAGCCGGACGAGAAAGGCTTCCTTCGCCCGCAAATTAATCAAAACTTGTGCGTCGATTGTGGACTTTGCAGGAAGATTTGCCCGCAAAACGAAAGAATCGCTCCGACACAGGAGGGGAAGTTATACGCTGCACTGGCGGTGGATGACAAGCTGAGGGCGCAGAGCTCCTCCGGCGGCATTTTTTCTCTTCTGGCGGAGAAAACGATACTGTCCGGCGGCGTGGTCTTTGGGGCTGCCCTGAGTGATGATTTGCGAGTGCGTCATGTTGTGGCTGCAACCAAAGAAGACCTGGCGTGGCTGCGCGGATCCAAGTATGTTCAGAGTGAAATAGGGGACTGCTATCGGCAGGCAAAAGAATGCCTCGAAAAGGGGCAAGAGGTCTTGTTTTCGGGAACGCCTTGCCAAATCGACGGGCTTAAGCATTTTCTCGGAAAAAGCTACGACAAACTGCTCACAGTTGATATCCTTTGCCATGGCGTCCCTTCTCCTGCTGTGCTGAGAAAGTTCGTTGACAGCCGGGAAAAGGCTAACGGGAAAAGGGTTGCTAGCATCAATTTCCGAGACAAGGATCCTGGCTGGTCCTCTTTCTCCACGACTCTAACCTATGATGACAAGACAAAAGAGATCGACAACAGCTATTTCTATTTCTTCGTAAAGAATTATTGCCTCAGGGAAAGCTGTTCGCATTGTCTATATTCCTCGACAAAGCGTGTTGGAGATATTACTTTAGGCGATTTTTGGGGCTATAAAGAAAGCGGACCGGAGCATATCGAGGACGATGACCTTGGTATTTCGCTCATCAGCATTAACTCGAATAAAGGCATGTCTGCTTTTCATGCGGTTCAAAGGAAGCTTGATTGTGCGAAGCGTCACGGCTCAGAAACAACAAAGGGAAATCCGGTTCTCCTGCATCCCTGCGCCCCACATCAGCTGGCGGATGCGTTTTGGCAAGACTTCTCTAAGCTTGATTGGGACGCACTGGTCGACAAATATGGCGTTTCCCGGGAAAAGAAGCGCGATACGATTTCTGCGGAAGATCGTGCTTATTACGCAAAGCCCTATAAACAACGCCACTCTCGGCATTTGATTCATTGTGCTAAATCGGACGTTCTGAAGACGTTCAAACGTTTGAGCAAAAGAGAAGTTGTACTTTATGCCCATGGAGGCAGCGGCAATCATGGGTGCGAGGCTTTGGTAAGGTCTACGATTGATTTGCTTGCCGAGAGAGGGCGGGCATTTGCCCTGACTTCCTATAGACCGAATGAAGACTATCGTTACGGAGTCTCTGCACTTTCGGACATCTCCAAGGTGGGGGACAGGATTGACCGGCCATATAGGGATGCCAATTTTGCCCGCGCATATTATGAGCTCAAATGCAAACATAATTATCAACTGATGGATGATCTCTGTGAGGCGCAGGCTGCAAATGTCAAAAGAGGCGACATTGCGCTATCTATCGGCGGAGATTCCTACTGCTATGGGAAGAAACTGAGTGATGAACTGATCCATCAGACGGACATTTGGAAAGCCGCAGGGATGAAAACCGTGTTGTGGGGCGTCTCTATTGAACCGGAGCTTTTGGAAAATCAAACGCTGCGTGACCATTTTGCATCCTTTGATTTGATCACGGCACGAGAGACGATATCCTTTGAAGCGTTGCGGAGCGTTAACCCCAATACCATTCTGGTCGCGGATACCGCTTTCCTGCTGAAACAGGTGCAGCTTCCCATGCCGGAGGGATTTGAAAATGCGGACATTGTCGGCATCAATACAAGCCCTTTGATAGAGAAGAAGGAGTCACTTCCCGGGATTGCAAGGAAGAATATTGAGCGGCTTATCGCTTCCATCCTGGATGAAACAGATTACAAGGTGCTGCTGATTCCCCATGTCGTTTGGAAAAACAACGACGACAGAACTGTTTTGCGCGAGCTCTATGAGCAATTCAGCAATACCGGCCGCGTGGCCATGGTCGAAGACCATAACTGTATGGAGCTCAAGGGTTATATTTCCCGTTGCCGCTTTTTTATCGGTGCAAGGACTCATTCAACGATCGCTGCTTACTCTACCGGTGTGCCCACTTTGGTACTCGGTTATTCTACGAAATCCAAAGGAATTGCCAAGGACCTTTTTGGGAGTTATGAACACTATGTGCTACCTGTTCAAAGCTTAAAGAAGCCGGATGATTTATCAGATCAATGGCATTGGATGCAGGAGCACGAGGATGAGATCCGTACCCGATTAGGGCAGATTCTTCCTGCATATGTGAAACGTACTGAGGAAGGTCGCAGAGCTGTGCAAAACCTATAATCCTTTGACTGTGAGGTGAATCAATTGCCGACAATCAGTGTGATCGTGCCCGTCTATAATGCGGAAAAATACTTGCATCAATGCATAGCTAGTATATTGGCACAGTCTTTTCCGGACTTCGAGTTGATTCTGGTTGATGATGGCAGCATAGATCAAAGTGGAGCGATCTGCGAAGAATATGCTTCAGTTGATTCGCGCATTTGTGTGATTCATAAAGAAAATGAAGGAGTTTCTATTGCACGCAATTCTGGGCTCAAAATAGCATCAGGAAAGTATGTTGCATTTTGCGATTCTGATGATTCTCTTGAAATGGACTTTTTGGAAAGACTATTCACCGCGATAGAAGCATCCTCAGCAGATTCTGTGGTATCTTCATTCGACCGTATATATCCAGACGGAACAATAGAACCAGAAAGGAGATTGATTCTGGAAGGATATGTGGATCTTAAGAAACCGGAAGAGAAAGAAGAGTATGTATTAAAACAGATACTACGTTGGCATGTCGGCTGGGAGGCCACGACACGGCTTTTCCGTAGAGATATTATTGAGAAGCACCATATACGCTTTTGTGAAAACTGCGAAAACTTCGCTGAGGACCTTGGATTTGTCTTGAAGTTCACTCTCTTTTCGAGTGGTGAAATATCGATAAACTATCGCGGCTATAAATACTATCAACGTAGCAATTCTATGATGGCAAACAGCAAATCTGCTATTAAACTCAATGCTGTCAATGAGATATCAAAGTTTGTCTATCCATCTTTTTCAAGTGTTTTCTCGGAATTCGACAATAGGCTGTTTACCGTTTTTCATGCGGAAGTGCTGTATAACCAATTAAATAGGCTGTTGTCAAAAAATAACAATGTCGCATTAGATTCTTTTCGTGCAGTGAAGGACCAACGATGGATGAAGAAGAACTTGGCAGGCATACTCAGATACCGCAAGATACTGATAAAGTATTGCGGCGAGCAAACTGCTTGGAGGATCATCCTTTTCTCACATTTTGCCATTCATCAGACTACATTTCTATTTCGAGTTGAACGCTCATTTATCAATCGTTTTATTATCTATGATGTTTAATATCCGTGAAAATTGAGGTTATTATATGTCGCTGATCAGTGTCATTGTCCCCGTTTATAAAGTTGAGCCTTATATCCAACGCTGCGTCGACAGCATCCTGGCACAGACATTTACTGACTTCGAATTGATCCTTGTTGATGACGGAAGCCCAGATAATTGTGGCGCGATCTGCGACGAATACGCCTCGAAGGACAGCCGAATCCATGTGATCCACCAGAAAAACGGCGGCCTCTCCGCGGCTAGAAACGCTGGAATTGACTGGGCTATTGCCAACAGTGACAGCCAGTGGCTTAGTTTTATAGACAGCGACGACTGGGTGCATCCCTGTTTTTTAGAGTATCTGTACCGGGCGGTGCAGGAGACAGGAATGAAGGTCAGTGTCTGCCTCTTTGAACGTGTCGAGTGCGAGAAACCATTTGCAGGTTTTCAGTTTCATGTAACCCAGGAAGAATGGGACGTTTTTTACATGAACGATTGGGCAGTTGGAGTTGTCGCCTGGAACAAGCTTTATAAGAAAGAACTGTTCTCCGAGTTACGATACCCTGTGGGAAGGATCCACGAAGATGAATTTTTGACTTATAGGCTTCTTGAAAAAGCAGCAACACTTGCTTGCGTAGATTTGAATCTATATTATTATTTTCAAAATCCTGCCGGTATTATGAAACGGGATTTCTCCCTGAGGAATCTGGATGTTGCAATTGCATTAAAAAATCAATGTAGATTTGCAAAAAAGAAAGGGTTTCGAGATTTCTATTTAAACAGGCTGACAGCAAGATTTGATAGTATTCGTTATTTGCTCCGACGGTGTTCGAAAGCAACTAGTTTGCCTGTAAAAACCAAGAAAAAAGGTTTACACTATTTAAGACGAGAACTAAGATTCATTCTTTTATTTGAGGGAAGGAATATTGCTTCAAATAACACAAAACGAACCTCATATCAAGAGGCATTTCCTACGCTTAGTCGTATATACAATACAATTAGAAGAATAACACGAAAGCTTTGTCAATTGGTGAGTCGACATGCCAGAAATTAGCATTATTGTCCCTGTCTATAAGGTCGAAGCATTCTTACATCGAGCAGTAGAAAGTATTTTGGCACAAACCTATAGTGATTTCGAACTAATCTTAGTAGATGACGGAAGCCCTGATCGCAGTGGTGAAATCTGTGACGAATATGAGAAAAAAGATTCTCGTGTTCGAGTACTTCATCAACAAAACCAAGGTCAGGCTGCGGCTCGCAATTATGCTGTATCATTAGCAAAAGGAAAATATGTTTGCTTTGTGGATGCTGACGATGCGATTCATTCGACAATGCTTGAATGCTTGTATGATAATCTCATTGGTTCAGATGCGCAAATCAGTATTTGTGATGCTCTACAGTCTAAAGAAATCGGGGCATTTTTGTCTACCAAAATATCGAACGATCATGTTTCTGTTCACACTTGCAATGAAAACGGATTATTATCTTTATTCGAATTTCCCTATATCTGTTGGGTCGTTTGGGGCAAGCTAATCCCTATTGAATTAGTAAAACAATTTCCATTTACTCCAGGCAAGATTTTCGAGGATAATGCGATCACTGTAAAGTGGCTCTATCACGCACAGAGAATTGTCTACACTGAAGAAAAGCTATACTTCTATCAAGTGAATACAAATGGCACAACTAAAGGTTCTTGGAGTGAGAAGCGGATATTGGATTCTTTCTGGTATAGGACAGAACAACTTCAGTTTTTCCTCGATACAAACATGAGACGGCTGTTTACCAAGCATTACGATCTTTTTATACGTGCCATATCCAAAACTATTGTCAAAGAACGCGAGGAACATCCCTATCTGGCCAAGCAACTGAAGCGTACTCTCAGTGACTGGTGGAAGAAAAAACCGCAAGATACGACACTGACGAAGGGTGAGGAGCAGTATGTGCTAAGTATTCTCCATCCCGTAAGAGAAGCTGCCTCTGAATGGTGGACTGCACATATGAAGAGAAAATGATACCTAAAACAATTCACTATTGCTGGTTTGGGCGGAATCCCAAACCGAAACTCGCTGAAAAATGCATCAAAAGTTGGAAAAAGAAGTGCCCCGAGTACCAAATTATCGAATGGAATGAGGACAACTTCGATCTTTCTGCGTGCCCGCTCTATGTAAGACAAGCATATGATGCAAAACAATGGGCGTTTGTCACCGATTATGTCCGTTTGAAGATTGTTTATGACCACGGCGGTATCTATATGGACACCGATGTGGAATTGCGGAAGAATTTGGATTTTCTTCTCACCAATCATGCATATTTTGGATTTGAAGAAGGAAAATATATTGCTACAGGCTTGGGATTTGGCGCAGAGAAAGGCAGCAGCATTTTGAAAGAACTAATGGAGGATTATCATTCTATTCCGTTCCTCCTTCCAGAGGGAAAAATAGATGACACATCATGCCCGAAGCGCAATACGATTGTATTCCTCCGTCATGGTTTGGTTCAGAACAATCAGAAGCAGGTTTTAGATGGTGACATTTTGATTCTCCCAACAGAGTATCTTTCTCCAATTTCTTTTTTTACGGGAGAGAAGCATTTTACATCAAATACGGTTTCTGTGCATTGGTTTGCTGGAAGCTGGATGTCCTCAGAAAAAAAGGCAAAATATGACCAGATAAGAAAGAACAAAAAAATACTGCTTCGAAAGCAATTCATGATCACTGTACTCGATCGTTTGTTTCACCTCCCTAACATTATACTGAGAAACTTTCTTGGTGTGGACAGGTATGAGCGTTTAAAGAGAAGAATAAAAAGGAAATAGTGTTATGCCTGTTATCAGTGTTATTGTTCCCGTATATAAAGTTGAGCCCTACCTTCGGCGCTGCGTCGACAGTATTTTGGCGCAAACATTCACGGATTTCGAGTTGATCCTTGTGGATGACGGCAGTCCGGACAACTGCGGCGCAATCTGCGACGAATACGCTGCTAAAGACAGCCGGATCTACGTAATTCACCAGAAGAATGGTGGCCTTTCGGCGGCACGCAATGCAGGAATCGACTGGGTTTTTGCAAACAGTGACAGCCAATACATTTCTTTTGTTGATAGTGATGACTGGGTGCATTCTCGGTTCCTGGAACTTTTGTATGAAGGCATTCAGCGATTTCACTTGAATATATGTCAGTGTCGTTTCCTCAAAACAGATGGCTCCAAAGAGATCCCCGAGGTCAAGGAGACATTTTTGAGTATTACGCCAGACGAGCACTATACGCATTACTATAGCGCAACATTTCCGACTAAACTGTATGCTCGTTCCTGTTGGAATACAATGAGATTTCCGGAAGGTCAACTCTACGAGGATGTTGCTATCTGGTATAAGGTCCTTTTTGCCGAAAAAAGGATAGCGTTAGTCGATGCGACGCTTTATTACTACTATATAAATCCCAATGGTATTATGCAAAGCCAATGGACACCTCCTCAGATGGCTCAGATCCGTGGATGGGACGATCAATTGGCGTTCTTGCGTAAACGCGGATTACCTGATGCAGTCAAGAATATCAGCGATACATATTTGAAAATACTATGGAAGCATTTCAGAAAGATCAAATCTTCTGACAAATTATCAAGAATTGAGAAAACGTGGTACTCGCTTCTCGTCTCCAGAAAGCTTGAAAACCTGATGCGCGAATCAGGCCATAAAGAGGAGATTTGGGAATATGTAGAGCTTCATCCGGTTCGTGATAGGTACTATTGGATCGCCCGTGGAGTTTTAGGGAAAATTATGCGAGTTTTTTTCCCTAAGCATTGATAACACTGAGCACGTATCTTGTTTTATTCTGCTTGGAACAGAAAGCATTAGGAGGGTGTATGTCTACTAAAGAGAAGATTAAAAAGTTTATTCCGTCTGTGCACGCGAGAGATGTTATTCTTGCTGATATGCATCAATATTTTACGGTAATTCAGACTGAGTTGAGTTACATGAAAGACCAGATCGAAAATCTCAATCAAAAAAATGAGTATCTTTTCTATTGCCTCCAGCATCAGATCAATGAGACAGATCTGGAAACCAGAAAGCGTGTTATGCTGAACCTTCCTAAGGCGAGCGGGAAGTTGGCCGATTTCCAGTTTGCCAGCAATTATATCCTGGCCAGGGTAAAGGATATCTGTGACGCAAACGGGATCGTATTTGCGATCTGCGGAGGAACGCTGCTCGGTGCGGTGCGCCATCACGGTTTTATCCCTTGGGACGATGATATCGATATCGACGTCATGCGAGACGATTTTGAGCGGTTGAAGCAGCTCATCAAAGACGATGAAGAGCTCGTTATGAAGCGCTATTACAGGTATAAGAGCCAAGGTGAGGAAGCGGGTTACCTATATAAAATCAAACTCAAAGGCAGCGAGTTGTTCTTTGTCGATGTGGACCCGATGGAGTACATCACGGTTGAGCCTGGTGAGGAAGATAAAACTTGGGACGAGAAAGAGGCTTTTTGCGAAGAGTATAACAAGAAGCTTTTGAAGGCGTTTAAAAAGCATGGATTCGTTTACACCGGAGTCGATCATTATGAGGAGATCCCGGAACTGGACGATGAAGTAACTGCCCTGGAACAAGAGTACATCGAAAAATACAAGACGCGGTTCATCCGTGACGATCGACATACGCACTTTACAAGAGCGATCGGAAACGGCAGGTGGCTCAGAAACATCTATAAGCTGCAGCGCTTCGAGGATTATTTGCCGTATCAGCAGGATGCTGTGGAGTTCGAAGGAAAGAAATACGGGACCTTCAAGAACTATGAGGCGCTGCTGCATTATCAGTACGGAGATTTTTGGTCGATGCCTAAAGCAGTCCATCAGACTCATGAAAGCGAATTCCTGAATTATTCCGAGCAGGATGCCGAGATCGTTCGAAAACTGAGAGAAAAAACGGTTGAAAAGAACTGAAGTTCGAGTGCTGATAGCGAACTCTGGGGAGGAAACCGATGCCATATAAATCTATTCTCAGAAAACTTATTCCTGCTTTTCGCGCCAGGGATGCTATTCTTGAGGACTTGCGTGAATACACCAGTCGGATCGAAAACAGAATCGAGGCCCTGGAAAGCAAAAACGAGTATCTCTTTTACTGCCTCCAGGCTCTGGATGGTGAAACCGACCTTGATACGAAAAAGCGAGTTTTTCTGAATCTGCCAAAAGCCAGCGGGCGGGTTGCAGATTGCCAGATGGTCTTAAACTATATCCTATGCAGAGTAAAAAAAATCTGCGATGATAACGGGATCAGCTTTGCTCTCTGCGGCGGCACACTTCTTGGCGCGGTACGGCATCACGGGTTTATCCCTTGGGACGACGACGTGGATCTCGATATAATGAGGGACGACTTCTTTCGCTTGGAAGAGCTGCTGCAGAACGATGAAGAGTTGGTTATGCGGAGATATTATAAGTATATGTACGGAGGGTCGGACGCGGGTTATTTCGCCAAAATCAAGTTAAAACAGAGCGACCAGTTCTTTGTTGATGTTTTCCCGCTCGACTATATGTCAATTGAATCTGGACAAGAAGAAACTGCTCTGGGAGAGAAAGAAGCTCTTTGCGAAGAATACAGCAGTAAGGTTAAGGAACTGTTTGTTCAGCATGGTTTCCTATATGAGGGGTACAAGCGTCCAGAGGCTTTTCCGGATTTGGATGAGGATATCAAGACTCTTGAGCAAGAGTTTCTGGCAAAGTATCATTCTCTTTTCCTGAGAGGCGAGCACTATACGCATTTTACTCGTGCCATCGGAAACGGAAGATGGTTGCGAGGCATCTATAAAATCCAAAAATACGAAGATTATTTACCGTTTCAGAAGGACTCCGTTATCTTTGAGGGGCGGCTCTATGGTACGTTCAAAAACTGTGATCGACTTCTTCGATATCAATACGGTGACTATTGGTCCTTGCCAAAGTCCATGCGTCCTGAGCATAGTGAGGAGTACGCAAGCTTTTCTACTGAGGATGAGCAATTGATTTGCCAAATTAGAGATAAGATTGACGAGCATTTGAGGTGCGCAGAGGACAAAGCTAATGAATAAGGAAGTGCCAATACCAGAAGTTAGTATAATAGTTCCCGTATATAAAGTTGAACCGTATCTTCGCCGTTGCGTGGAAAGCATTTTGGCCCAAACGTTTACCGACTTTGAGTTAATTCTTGTGGACGATGGCAGCCCTGACAATTGCGGTAAAATCTGTGACGAACTCGCATCCAAAGATAAACGGATTCAAGTAATCCATAAACCTAATGGTGGATTGTCCTCTGCCAGGAACGCGGGACTTGGTGTATGCTCTGGGAAGTATATCCTGTTCTGCGACAGCGATGATACAGTAGAGCCAGATTGGTGCGAGCTATTGTACAAAGCAGTTACGGCTAACCCGGATAGATTTATTGTTTGTAATGTTGAACGGATCAGAGGGGACGCAAAAAGGGAAAAACGCGACCCGAAATCTCACGCCATTGAAGAGTGTACATATTTCGAGTTGTATAAAAAAGGGGTTTCTCCTTACGCTTGGAATAAGATCTATTCAAAGGCCAAAATCGATGAGTTAGGTCTTCGATTTGACGAGAGCGTTATATATGCCGAAGATGTTCCGTTTACCACAGCCTATGCAGCAAGTTGTGATCAATGCTGCTTCCTACCAGAAAAACTAAATCACTATTATCAGATTGAAGGCAGCATTATGAACCGATATAATGTTGATCTTCTCGCGCTTCACTTGCCGCTGTTTTCCGCCAGACTGCGGTTGATCAAGGATGATCAGATGGCAGAATACTGTGGTATTTGGTTTTATCAATTTTGCAATTTGTTTGAGAATATCTTTGACCCGAGAAATAAAGGGATGACATTTTTGGAGAAAATGAGGTACAACCAAAATGTTATTAGAACAAGGGAATTCCAGTTCTGCTTGAAGCATGCTGATTTATCAAAGGAGAACTCGCGCCTTGTCAGTTTTCTAAAGAGTGGAAACTACTATCTATATTGGGCGTATGTTAAAGCGTCAAAAGTAGTTCGCCTGATTAGAAAGAGATAGAGGAGAAAGCCAATCATTCAATTACTGGTCACTTCCCGGCGGCTTTGTCGGAAAGCATGATTATGAACACGAGAATTATTCCTCTGCCGATGCCGCGGTGCTGGAAGCGATCCGTCGGAAGATCGGAGAGAAAGGAGAAACAATATGACAGTCGGATATCTTTCCGGAACCTTTGATTTGTTCCACATTGGACACTTGAATCTTCTCAGAAGAGCCAAGGAACAGTGCGATTACTTGATCGTCGGCGTTCACGACAGCGGAAAGTGGAAAGGAAAGGAGACCTTCATTCCTTTCGAAGAGCGTAAGGAAATCGTCGGCGCCTGCCGCTATGTGGATCAGGTTGTCGATTCTCCGGTAGAAGACTCTACCGCTTGGGATCTCTATCATTTTAATAAGCTATTTGTGGGCTCTGACTACAAGGGGACCCCGCGGTTTCAGCGCTACGAGGAGTATTTCCGGGATAAGGGAGTCGAGATCGTGTATTTCCCGTATACCCAGAGCACCAGCAGCACCCAGATCCGCGCACTCGTTTCCAAAGCCATCGAAGCGAAAAAAGAGTGAGACGCTGGTTGACTTGCTGCGGCTCAGAGATTTTTAATACGCATACTGATAGAGGAGAATCACATGAAAATCATTGGTATGATTCCGGCGCGGGGAGGATCTACCCGCTTTAACAACAAGCCCCTGGCACAGATCTGCGGCAAACCTATGGTATACTGGGTCTGGAAGCACAGCAAAGAGGTCGCCTGCTTCGAGGAGGTCTATGTTGCCACCGACAGCGAGGAGATCAAGACAGTTGCTGAGGGCTTCGGCGCTAAGGTCCTGATGACCTCTTCCTCCTGCGAGACGGCCACCGAGCGGCTCTGGGAAGTCTCCCACATGGTGGAGGCTGATCTTTACGTCATGGTCAACGGAGACGAGCCTCTGGTCTTGGCGGAGGATATCGTCAAATGCATCCCTGATTCCATTCCCGCTGACGGCTTCTATGTCTCCAATCTGATGACGGATTTCTCCAATCCCGTGGAGGTCGTAGACCCCACTAACCTGAAGATCGTCACCAACAAAGACGGCGTCTGCCTCTTCATTTCCCGCGCTCCCATCCCGTTCCCCAAGGGGGAGATGAACTATGCCTACCAGAAGTTCGTGGGCGTGGGCGCTTTCACCCACGGCGCGCTGGAGTATTACCACGACACCCCCCGTGGACCGGTGGAGAAGATCGAGGAAAACGACTCCTTCCGCTTCATTGAAAACCGTAAGGACTGCTATTACATCAACGCCCACTGCAAGACCCTCTCCGTGGACACCCCCAAGGACCGGGTCCAGGTGGAGCGGTATATGATCGAGCACGGCATGGCGGAGTGAGGAGATAATAATGTTCAGCTTGATTGCGGGACCCTGCGTGATCGAATCGGAAGAGCTGGTGCTCTCCGTGGCAGGGGAGATGAAGGAGATTACCGTGGAGTTGGGGATCCCCTATACGTTCAAGGCTTCTTTTGACAAGGCTAACCGCACCTCCATCCACAGCTTCCGCGGCCCCGGAATCGAGGAAGGCCTGCGGATCCTGCAGAAGGTGAAAGATACCTACGGCCTTCCTGTATGCACCGATATTCATGAGCCTTGGCAGGCGGAAAAGGCTGCTGAGGTCTGCGATATCCTCCAGATCCCGGCCTTCCTCTGCCGACAGACTGACCTGCTGGTTGCCGCCGCGAAGACGGGCAGGTGCATCAACATCAAAAAAGCGCAGTTTCTTGCCCCCTGGGACATGAAAAACTGCGTTGAGAAGGTACGGGAATCCGGGAACGACAATGTTATGCTCTGCGAGCGGGGCTCCACCTTCGGCTACAATACTCTGGTGGTGGACATGACCGGCCTGCGGGTGATGAAGGAGCTGGGGGTTCCGGTGATTTTCGACGCTACCCACAGTGTGCAGAAGCCCGGCGGCAACGGCACCAGCACCGGCGGCAATCGTCAGTTCGTGGAGTATCTGGCTAAAGCCGCCGTGGCGGTCGGGGTAGACGGACTCTTCATGGAGACACATCCCGATCCCGATCACGCGCTCTCTGATGGCCCCAATATGGTGCCGCTGGGAGAGATGAAAGAACTCCTGAAAAAACTGCAGCGGGTTTATGCCGCCGTACAGGATTGAATGATGGATATGGGATTTGATATTCAGCGCGAGGCGCGTGCTGTCTTTGACAAAGAGATCCTGGCTCTGGAAAAGACCCGGGACGCCATCGATGAGCACTATGAGGAGATCCTGCGCCTGATCGTGAACTGCAGGGGAAAGGTTGTCGTTACCGGCATTGGCAAGCCCGGTCATATCGGCGCCAAAATCGCCGCTACCCTGGCGAGCCTGGGAACCCCGGCGTTCTTCCTTCATCCGGCTGAGGCCATGCACGGCGATCTCGGCATGGTCCAGAAGCAGGACGTGGTCCTGCTCCTGAGCTACAGCGGTGAGAGCGAGGAGGTCACGAGGCTGCTGCCTACGCTGCATGAGATCGGCTGCACCATGGTGGCAGTCACCGGTAACCCCAAATCTACCCTGGCCAGGGCCTGCGCGGTGCATTTCTTCTTTCCGAAGTTTGAAGAGGCCTGTTATCTGCACCTTGCTCCTACCTCCAGCACCACGGCGCTTCTTGCTCTGGGGGACTCTCTGGCGGTACTGGCGTCCAAGGCAAGAGATTTCACCGAAGCTGATTTTGGCCTGAATCATCCCGCTGGTGCCCTGGGGAAAAAGCTTCTAGTAAAGGTAAAGGATCTGATGTATTCCGGCGCGGATAATGCGCTTGTATTCCAGGGGAGCAGTCTGCGCAGCGCTATTGTGGAGATGAGCGCAAAGGGCCTCAGCATGGTCACCGTTGCTGATGAAAACAAAGCGCTCAAGGGCATCATCACTGACGGCGATCTGCGACGTATGCTGGAGCGGGGTGTGGATGTTTATGGGGAGACGGTGGATGCCGTCATGACACGGAACCCCAAGTGGATCGATCAGCGGGAAATGGCCGTGAATGCTCTGCAGGCCATGAATAATTTCCGTATCACGGGCATGCCTGTCCTGGATGAGGAAGGCCGTGTCATCGGCTCAATCCTGATGCAGGATATTCTGAAAGCGGGGATCGTGCGATGAAGATCAAGCTCCTGGCTATGGATGTGGACGGTACGCTTACCGACGGACGCATCTACATCGGACCGGAAGGGGAGACCATGAAGGCCTTCGACGTGAAGGACGGCTACGGGATCGTTCAGTTTCGCAAAGCCGGCGGGATCCCTGCGATCATCACTGGCCGCAGGTCCCGGATTGTGGAGAAGCGCTGCGAAGAGCTTGAGATCACCGAACTTCACCAGGGAGTTTCTGATAAGCTGGAGTGTCTTCTGAAGATCGCGGATCGGCTTGGGATCAGCAGAGAAGAGATCGCCTATATGGGGGACGATCTGAATGACTTGAGCTGTATGGAATACGCCGGAGTTTCAGCTTGCCCTTGCGACGCCGTCGGGGCTGTGCGGAGCGCTGCTGATTTTGTCTGCAGTGCGTCAGGCGGCCGCGGTGCTGTGAGAGAGTTTTTGGATTCCGTGCTTTGACTTAGGTTCTTTGCATTTGAGACAATGAAAAATCTCTTTCAAAAGAAAAGTTTGATTCTTCTGCTTGCAATTCTTCTCATTCTGTGTGCTGCTCTGATGATTTCTTGTATCCTTTCCGCACACGCTTTATCTTACAGCAGGTATGTTTTTTCGTCCTCGAAGATCTCCGATTCAATTCGCATCATCCAACTGACAGACCTGCATAACAGTGAGTTCGGGAAGAACAATATGCGCTTGATCCGCAAGGTTCGGGAGCAAGAGCCGGATCTGATCCTGCTGACCGGCGATATGCTGAATCAATACGAAGAGAGCGCGGATGTTCCGGTAAAGCTGATCCGGGAACTATCTCAGATTGCGCCGGTGTATGTCTCCTATGGCAATCATGAGGAGCAGCACGAAATGAATTATGGCTCTGATCTGCGTGATTTGTTTACGAAAGCTGGAGCAACCGTACTGAACTATGACTGGACTGACGTTGAGATCCGCAGTCAATCGCTGCGGATCGGCGGAATCTACGGCTTTTGTCTGCCAGGCAACTGCGGCGAGGACCGGAAAAAAGAAAGTAGCTTTTTGAGCGATTTTCAGGATACCGATCGCTTCAAACTGCTGCTCTGCCACATTCCTATTTGCTGGCAGGTGAATACAAGCCTGGATTACTGGAACGTGGATCTGGTTTTTGCCGGACATTCCCATGGCGGTCAGGTCCGGATCCCCTTTGTGGGCGGCCTGTATGCTCCTGATCTGGGCTGGTTTCCCGGATGGTGTGAGGGCATGGTTTTTTCTGAAGATGGAGAAAGCTCCCTGGTCCTGAGCCGGGGCCTGGGCACAAGTAAGAAAAAGATCCCGCGTATCAATAACATTCCGGAGATACTGATTCTTGATCTGATTCCTGAACAAGACTGAAAAGGCATCTTCTTTGAAGCAATCAAAGAAGATGCCTTTTTGTGTTGTTCAAATAATCGCTTGGATTTTCGGGAAACAGGCTCAGGCGGAGAATATACTCTTCTTGCTCAGAGGTGATAGAGAGAAATCAATTCTTCCTGTACGTTCCTGTCCGTGTAGGCCTCAACGGAATTAGTTGCTGCACTTGTGAAATCCCGATTTTCACGTAAAAGCGAACAGATTTTTTCTGCATAAGCAGAAACGTCATCCGGGTGAACAAGGAAACCGTTTTCCCCGTCCCGAACGAGTTCATTATGCCCGCGGTTGCGGGAAGCGATAACGGGTTTACCACAGAGCATAGCTTCCATCACATTCAAAGGAAGACCTTCACGGTAGCTGCAGGCGATCAGAAGATCACAGATTTGAAGGTAGGTCTCCAACTGCGTTGTATATCCCAGCAAGGTCACATTATTCTGCAGCCCGGAGGAGGCGATCTGCGCTTCAAGATTTGCTTTTTCCGGCCCGTTTCCGGCGATCAGAAGCTTCAGATTTGGATACGCTTTCACCAGAGAAGCGACAACGGATACGGCCGTTTTTTGATTCTTGTTCGGCAGAAGTTCTCCGACATTGACGATCAAAGGCCCGTGAAAGCCAAGTTCTTCTCGCCTGCGCTTCTGCTCTTCAGCAGAGAGCGGATGAAATTTTGTACTGTTCGCTCCGACTCCGTGTTGATGATAAACGGGACAATGGAATTTCGCCTGGGCCAGCATAAAGTCTTCCCGGTTGATGGTGATGAGGGTGTCGGTACAACGGGAGAGAAGCTTTTCGATGGGATAATAGAGAATCCAGTTTTTCAAAGGCGCGCCTTTGTAAAAATGGAAGCCATGTGCTGTGTACAGGACTCGTGTTCCGTGCTTTCGATAGGGAATGGCGGCGAGTCTTCCCAATACGCCGCCGACCGGTGTGTTGCAATGGATCACATCATACTGCTCGGCTTTCAAAATCTGCTTCAGCTGGCGATAAGCTTTCGCGTTGCGGGGATCATAGGGCATGCGTCGGAAGGGAATATCAAAGACTTTGTCCGGATAATCCAGCGTCAGACCATTCTTTTCAGCGAGATTGTTGCGGGCGGCAACATGAACCTCCCAGCCCGCTTCTTTTAGCAGCTTCATGAGAGGCTTGTGGAACTGCCCGATATGACTTTGAACTGTTGCGACAAGCAATACTTTCTTTCCCAATTTTCCTGACTCCCGTTATGATAGTACTCCAAGGTTTTTAAGAATCAGATCGCGCAGACGCGATGCATTACCGTCTCCAATAAAACTGATGTGAGGGGTAATGATCGTGCGATCACGATCCCAAAGGGAACTGTCCGCATCCAAGGGCTCCGGATCAAAGACGTCCAGAACAGCACCGCAGACCATATCGCGCAAGTCCACAACCGGGCCGCGGGAGATGTTCACAAGCACAGCCTCCGGTTTCAGCAGACTTGCCTTGACCATAGATCTGGTCTCATCCGTCAGCGCAATGGATACGATCACAATATCTGCAGAGACAAGCTGTTGATCCAGGTCCTCCAATCCGACAATGCGATCAAAACCGGGGATCGTTCGGACTGTGCGGTTCACACCGATAATGGAGACCCCAAAAGCATGCAGCCGTTCGGCACAGGCTGTCCCGGTATGGCCGCATCCGATGATGACAGCTTTTTTCCCATAGAGCTCCAGCAGTCCGCGGTTTTTCTGCCAGAGGTGCTTCTCCTGCTGGTGCTGAAAAGAAACGAAGCTCTTATAGTGAGCCAGGATCCCAGCCAAAGCATACTCCGCCATCGGCACGCTGTATACGCCCTGGGCATTTTTAATCTCGATTGCTTTGTCGCGGACATATTCCATAGGAACACGGTCGAATCCGGCACTGGTAAGCTGAATGAACCGAAGGTTCGGAAAAGATTCGATTGGATGGTGCAGAAACAAGCCGTTGCATACCACACCCTCGACCCAAGTCGGGGAGCAAGGGAGAGGGTCCGTCTCCTGCTTCAGAAGACAGACCGTGTGCCCGGCTTTTCTGAGGAGCGGAAAGCTGCTTTCGGCATCATGCCACGCTCCGGTAATCAAAAGATTCATGTCGTTCCCCGGGGTTTACCCAACCGTTCGGCTTCAATTTCCTGCACAGCGGCATTGACTGCCGATCTCAGTTCTATTTTGTTTTCTGTAAAATATCTGGCATGAGCAGCACATTCTTTTTCCAGCGCTCGGATCTCTCTTACGCCGCGAAAGAAAATCTCCTCAACTGCTTCCAAGCTGTCAATCCGATCGATGTTGCAGAAGGATCTGGAAAGGATCGTCATTTTGGATCCGAGCCGGTAGTGCTCCTTGATGATCAATTCAGCAGGAACAAGACCTCGGCCAAGAGAGGCGATCCCGCCGAAACCGTAAACGATCCCTTTCTGCTGGATCCTGCGGCAGATGTTCTCTACCGTACCATCTGTCAGAAGCTCAAACATGAACGCTTTCCTGTATCCCAGACTCAGGTCGTTAATACCGATATGGATCTCGTCGATCCCGGGAATGTTCAGGATCTCATCCAATGCTTCTACGGCTTCCGGCGTCTCCAGAAGCAGCATGGTTCGTACCCTGCCGTCGACGATCCGGAGAAAACGCTTCACTTCGGAGGCTTTTTTAAAGAAGGGAAGCATAATGATATCAGCGCCGGCTGCGATGGAAGCATTGATCTCATCTTCGGATGAATCATATTCCTCGGTTTTATCGTGGATAGGGTTGACGCGCACAAGGAGCTCCGACTGGGTCAAAACCTTACGAAGAGCGGCAATATCCTTTACCGTGTGATGATTCTTCACGGTATCCAGATTGCCTTGACGATCGGCTTTTCCAATATACTCCATGTCGACAAAAACACGGTCAACACCGTTCTTCTCCGCAATCAGCGCGATATCCGGCCTGTTTGTGATGTACATCAATTTCAGCGGCATAGCAGCAGATTCCTTTCCTGTTTTTGAAGCAGGGGTACTTATTTCTTCGGGTCCACGGTCGCGCCTACATTGGCGTTGTCCGAATTGGCAAGAACTTTGAAGAAGGTCACAAAGAGAATTTTGCAGTCCAATAGAAATGAAAGATGGTCGACATACCAGTTGTTCAGCTTGATGCGCTCGTGCCACTCGACTCCCTTTCTGCCATGGATCTGGGCCCAACCAGTGATACCGGGGCGCGCATCGAACATATGCAGCTGCTCTTTTGTGTATTGATCATAGGGCCAGGGATGATAGGTCAGAGGAGGCCGGGGACCGATCAGTGACATATCACCTTTCAGAATGTTGACGAGCTGGGGAAGCTCATCAATGGAGGTGGCCCGCAAGATCTTTCCTACGCGAGTAACCCTTGCATCTCCCTTCCCGGAATAGACGCCGGATCCAGTATGCTCTGCATTTTGAACCATGGAACGGAATTTGTAGATATGAAATACTTTTCCCTTGTAGCCGATACGCTCCTGCTTAAACAAAACCGGTCTCCCGGACTCTATGGCGATCAGCAGAGCTGACAACAGCGTGATCGGTGAGCTGATAACAAGTCCCACGAGCGAGATCACAACATCCAGCCATCGCTTACAATGGTTTCGGTAGAATGACTGCGTGGTTTTCAATTCAGTCTTCACCTGCCTTGACACAAATTGAAGATGTAATAAGAAAAACAATTGCTTGATTCGAAATGCAGACCGATGTTTGCAAGCAAGATCCATCAAACCACAATGGGAACAATAGAACGTTAGATAAATTTACTTCTATTTTATCAGAGAATGGGAAAAAAGCAAACAAAATCTTTTTTGAACCGGAAAATATGATATTCATTTCAATAACCGTGAAATACATCGGAGAAAAACGACGTGCCCCACAACATCTTGGAAAAATGCAAAAGTTTTAAGGCAAGATATTGCAGTTCTTGATTTTGGTGATATAATGGGATCATCCTAATGAAAGAGGTTATTCGCATGAAAAAAAGATTCCTTGCGCTTCTCCTCACCTTCGTGCTGATTGTTGGCTGCTGCAGCTTTGTGGCCTTCGCCGAGGGTGAAGAAGAGACCAGACCTGACATCGTGATCCTCTACACCAGCGACGTTCACTGCGGCATCGACCAGGGCTTTGGCTATGCCGGCCTTGAGCAGATCCGCGACGGCCTTGTGGCCCAGGGCAACGTTGTCATCCTTGTGGATGACGGCGACAACATTCAGGGCGAGCCCATCGGCACCATGACCAAGGGCGAGGCTTTGATCGAGCTGATGAATGCTGCCGGCTATGAGATCGCGATCCCCGGCAACCACGAATTCGACTATGGCATGGAGCAGTTCCTGTCCCTGACCGAGAAGGCCAAGTTCCAGTACATCAGCTGCAACTTCAACAAAGAGGGCGAGCTGGTGTTCGAGCCCTACGTGATCAAGGAACTGGGCGGCGCCAAGGTCGCTTTCGTGGGCGTTACCACGCCCAAGACCCTGACCAGCTCCACCCCCAAGTACTTCCAGAATGAAAAGGGCGAATTCGTCTACGGCTTCTTCCAGGACGAGACCGGCGAAGGCGTTTACAAGGCTGTGCAGAAGGCTGTTGACGATGCCCGTGCCGAAGGCGCCGAGTATGTCGTTGTCATGGGCCACATGGGCAATGAAGAAGAGTGCCGCCCCTGGACCTATGCCGACGTGATCGAGAACACCACCGGTATCGATGTGTTCCTGGACGGACACAGCCATGACACCGAGCAGGTTACCATGAAGAACAAGGATGGCGATGAGGTCATCCGCTCCGCCTGCGGCACCAAGCTCGCCTGCGTTGGCTACTGCCGCATTGCCGGCGACGGCAAGATCACTGCCGGCGTCTACAAATGGAACAACGATACCTCCGCTCCTGAACTCCTTGGCATCACCAACGACATGTCCAAGGCCGTCGAAAAGGCTTCCACTTCCCTGAACGAGAAGCTGAAGGAAGTTGTCGCTACCAGCCAGATCAGACTGACCATCAATGACCCTGAGGCTGTGGATGAAAACGGCAAGCCCATCCGTATGGTCCGCCGTGCCGAGACCAACCTTGGCGACCTGTGTGCCGACGCCTACCGTGACCAGTCCGGCGCTGACATTGCCTTCGTCAACGGCGGCGGCATCCGCGTCAACATCGAGGCCGGCGACATCACCCTCAACGACATTTTGAAAGTCCATCCCTTCGGCAACGCCATGTGTGTCATCGAAGTCACCGGCCAGCAGATCCTGGATGCTCTGGAGTGGGGCGCCCGTGCGGTTCCCGGTGAGAACGGCGGCTTCCTGCAGGTCTCCGGCCTGAGCTATGAGATCCACACCTACATCGAGAATCCCTGCAAGCAGGATGAGAACAGCATGTTTACCGGCATTGAGGGCGAGCGCCGCGTGCAGAACGTTCTTGTGGACGGAAAGCCCATTGATCCCAACGCTACTTACACGCTGGCAAGCCACAACTACATGCTCCTCAACCAGGGCGACGGCTACACCATGTTTGCCGGCTGCAAGGTGCTGCAGGACAGCGTGAAGCTGGATAACCAGGTCCTCATTGACTACATCGTTGACAGCCTTGGCGGCGTTGTCGGCGAGCAGTATGACGATCCCTTCGGCGAAGGCCGTATCGTGATCGTGGAAGAGAAGCCCTGACCGGCTTCACTCCCCCTGAACAGCAATTGATCCTTTTCCGGAGGCCCGATTCGGGCCTCCGGTTTTGCTATGTGAAATTCCCGAATAGAGGCAAGCCGTGCCGGAATAGGATAGCTCCGGGGTGAGA
>OCVV011190701.1_pt1 | contig 45976 bp, 35 predicted proteins | sample 1539721 | NCBI WGS metagenome assembly OCVV01 (sample SAMN02144230, study PRJEB22623) | gut metagenome | biome: sheep rumen | host: Ovis aries | place: New Zealand | reverse complement strand
CTTCTCAAAATACTTCCGTCGCCTCACCGGCATGACTCCCGGCGAGTATAAATCTATCAGTTGAGTAACTTTTGTATTGAAAAGTAAATGAGACTCGCTTGCGTCGGAAAAGTCATAAATGAAGAAGTCGGAATAAGAATGTTTTCGTTAAGCCAAATGACCAAAGTCAAACTTGTTTGTACTTTGGCAGGGCGAGAAAACTTCGCCAAAGGCAACAATTCAGTGACAGATACGAAAAGGAGGATGCACGACAGTCCAACGCTCAGACAAAGCACGTCATGGCCATCGGACGGAGAAGGACACGTGAGGTGGCAGCGTATCATTCTGCTATCAGAAAGGAGCATGGTGAACGAAGAATGCCCATCGACAAGGAAAGGGACTATGCAGTGGAAGGTAAAAACCGAAGATAGATGAAAAGCGAGAAGGATGGTTCAGCTAACACAATCAGCAAGACAACGGCGTGAGAATGCTACAAAGGAAGCAGAAAGAGTAGAACACTGGATAGGTATTCTGATAGCGTTTGGCTAATGTGTGAATAGATCACCTCTGCTGAAACAGTTGTGAAGTGATGAAAGGTTAAATAATGGCTATACAAGGATATGTTTATTCTGCCTGTATTAATTCATTAAAAGTTTTTCCATAATCTGTTTATGGGCATAGCATTTATGACTACGTTAGATTGTGTTTTGTGTAAAAAATACAAAAAAAGTGTGAATAAAAGAAAGAATCTTGAAGGATCTTGCAGTTGTTTGACTTTTTTTCATTAAATTTACCGCGTAAATGCGTAAATATTTGGTCATATAATTAGGTAGACATTCAAAATGTTACTAAAAACAAGTTTAAGCGCAAGCGTCGAACCGAAACACCTTAAACTGGTCCGATATGAGCACATTGTCTAATGTGGAAACTCGAAGAGGCGAGGCTAATCCTCTGGGTGTCAGGGTTGCACCTGAGACTATCCCCGAAGCCAGAAGTTCACAATTTGGGGTGTCGGTAAAATATATACCTACATCAGGAAAAAGTTGGTATGTGTTCCGCGCATCATACGGCAGAGAAGATAAAGCATCAGATTACATTATAGGAGACGGTACATATGTTTATATTGCAAAGCGTTATGCGCGCAGGACAGTAAAAGGGAAACAAAAGAAGGTTTTGGAGCCTTTGATTCCAAACCTTCTATTCGTATATACAACAGAGGAAAAAGCTGATGAGTATGTTAAGAATACGCCTGCCCTGTCATATCTTACCTATTACTACAATCATTTTAAGATGGACGAAACCCAGAAGAATCCCCCATTGACAGTTTCCCGCAAGGAAATGGAGAATTTCATCATTGCCACATGCAACAGCAGTGAACACTTGAAGTTCGTTGATGAAGAACAATGTCATTTCAAGGGTGGTGAAATAGTAAGAGTAATTGATGGGATGTTTAAGGGCGTGGAAGGAAGAGTTGCCAGAGTTTCCGGTCAGCAGCGTGTAATTGTGAAAATAACGAATGTTGGATTGGTCTCTACGGCATACGTTCCCACAGCTTTTCTACAAATCATAGAAGAATAGTACAATTATTTATATTGCATATCATTATCAATATACAAACTTGATGATTCCAAAAAACTGAGTTGATGCTTCCTAGAAGGAAGAGACCTAAGCATACAGTATAACATGTTTAGTAATCTTTTTTTTAAAAACCAATTACCGTATTTTAGTAAAAGTTATCGGTTACAGAAGGGAAATAATATATGAACGTGAAACCGATTGCTTTATTAGATGATCTCTTATCTGTCTGAAATTGGTTGGAAATATGGTGTGAGTAGACATACAGGCAAAGAAGCCTCGTATATTGTGTATGATATGGTTCATGTGAATGGTGGGTCATTCATTATTTGCATCCATCCGAAACAAGCCTATGTTATAGATGAAGAAGAGGTCATCACTCGTATGCTGACTGTTTCTTCCTTCCAAATAGGTCGTTATCAAGTGACACAGGAGGAATGGAAGGTTGTGATAGGTAGTAATCCGTCCAAACACATTGGAGCAAGCCGGTCTGTTGAATGTGTCGGATGGAGGGACTGCCAGGAGTTTATTAAAAGACTCAACGACATGACGGGAATGTGTTTCCGTCTGTCCACTGAGGCGAAATGGGAGTTTGCCGCCCCCAAGACTGTTGCAGTCATCATCGTTTCTCTAATCAGATAAGACAAAAGAATATAAAATACAGAAATAACAATATGCATTACAACTTATGAAACCCAAACTACAATACTTGGATTTGATTATTTGTTCAGTATGGATGCTGTTTGTGTTTGGCAGATATGGAGGTTGGGCCATCCCAGTTGCTGCTATATGCCTGCCCGCAGTATTCTACCGCTTTGTTTTGGCATTTTCATTGTCAAAAAATGAAGTCCGTTCTTGGCTGCCACTTCTCATCTATGCACCGCTTTCGGTATGGATTGTTTTTTCGGGTTACGATATTAGTGTTAGCCAAATTTCCGATTATTTTTTTCATTTGACAAATCTAGAACATAACGACTTTATACATGGCATTATAAAGAATTTCTTTCTTTTCTGGTTGTTCGCATTACCATATTTATACTATCTGTTCTTGCTAATACGTAAAAAAACTTTGAGAACGGAATTAACATGGATTGAACTTATTGGAGCAATTCTATGGCACGATAAACAAACAAAAATTATCTCAGCCATTCTGATGGTGATGCTTATCGCATTTATCACAGGACTTTCTATGAGTGCTACTGCATGCCAACTAATGTGTATCGCTGCTGCTCCTGTGACATATTGGTTGATATGCCGTTATAATAGGATTAAAGCCGAAAAATTATGGATGCTTGTCATTGCCATGGCTATATTCTGGGGCGCTCAAATCATGTTTGGTTGGTGGCGAGGGATCATGCTTCTTATCAGTCTGGGGATGGTTGCTTACGTGGGAATTGTCCTAAGCCATAAAATTAAGAATGTATTGATGAACATTGCTTTCACTCTCTATCTTGGAGTTTTGCTTCCTTCTTTTTCTATTGGCTATAACCAATATGCATCCATACAATATGCTCGTTCTGGATTCCATTATCTTGAACCATTTAGAGGTATACTTTACATAACCGGTGGTAATGGACTGTATGGTTTACGAGATCGTTATGGGATGATTATAGAGCCAGAGTACGAAACCATTCGGATTGGTGAAAAACGTACTTCCTATTGGAGCCATCTTTATATTCTTCAAAAGGATAGTTGTAACATATACTACGATGCTTTCAATAACAAGTTTGTGCAAGAATCTGATGCCATGCCATAATTAAAGAAAATGATCATGAAATATTCTGCATTTGTTATAATTATTTGTGTTGTAACATTGGCCGGTTGCAGCAATAAAGAGTCGGTGGAGAGGCCTATTGATGGTGTGTATCCCCATTTGCTGAAAATAGAGAAGGAGTTTGTGAAAGAAATGGATAATTTGTCTAAGAAATTCGATGCAGAGTCCAAGAAAGAAAGGTTAAGAATTAAAAATCAATTATTTGACCTGATTGCAAAAGACACAACAACGCTGTCCCATGAATTCGGCCCATTATTAGAAAATGAGGAGTTTAACATTGTCACCTCACCTGACAAGAGGCTCCGTATTTATGTTACAAAATGCGATACTGAAGTGGGAGCGTCAATGAACTTAGTCCAGTATCGTGATAGTTCGGGAACAATACATACTATAAATGCTGAGCAATATACGCAACAGAATGGAAACACAGATGCTGTTCAGCTTTTGTTTGAACACTGGTCACACAGAATCTTTGAATTTCCTTGTAAAGACGGGACTAAGTTGTATGTCATCACTTTCGATGCCAACCTAGATGGAGAACTCATGAACCATAGCCTAACTTACATATTAGCGACCTACAAAATAAAAGGCAACCAGCTGGAACCAGAAGAAGCTTTTGTTACTAATGATAAAGCAACTCAAAATATAGAGAGAATATTCAATGACAGTTATTTTTGGTTTTATCCGGAGGAACAACATTACGATTTTGCAGAAATGGACAGCGTTAACAATATTTTGTATGTGGGGAATGAAATTGACAACTATCCTATAGACCGTTATCAATGCTTTCAGTTTAATGGTACACACCTAACTGAGACGGGAGAGTCGGCTCCATTCTGGCTGCATCCCAGTCTTCACAAATATGAGCGCATACGTTATTTGTGTACCTCGGAAAGTCACTATATACGTATTGACGATATGGGACAGGGCATATACCGCTATGCTTCCTGGCCAAGAAATACAAGGTTCTCAGATGCTCCATCTTTAATCATCTTCGGAAAAGAGACAAACATTACAGACAAAGACGGTTTGGTCAATCATGTATTGTCATTCAGCAATGATGGTTACGAATATCGCATACTCCTTATACCTGGTAGGTGGGGGCTCTATGCTGATGAAATTGAAATACTAAACAACGGTAAGGTCATTCAAAAATCAGATTTGGAATAGCCGACCATCAGGAGAATATGAACAAGAAATTTATTGTATATGGTGTTCCGTTTACCATGATATATGTAGAGGGCGGCACATTTATGATGGGAACACAAGAAGAATGGTGCGAAGGGAACGCCCATGAACACCCGTCGCATAGTGTCACCCTAGATAGTTATTATATTGCCGAGACTGAGGTAACTCAGGAGTTGTGGGAAGTTGTAATGGGGAGCAATCCATCATCTACTAAAAGTGTTCATAATCCTGTTGAGAGTGTGACATGGGAAGATTGTCAGGAATTCATTCGTAAATTGAACTCCCATACAGGTAAGACCTTTCGCCTGCCTACAGAGGCGGAATGGGGATATGCTGCTCGTGGTGGGTGCAAAAGTAAAGGCTACCTTTTTAGTGGAAGTGATGATCTTAACGAGGTGGGATGGTATTGGGGCAACATTGACTTGACAACCGAAGATGTGGCCACAAAAAAGCCTAACGAGTTGGGCATTTATGACATGAGTGGTAATGTTTATGAATGGTGCCAGGATTGGTTTGGTGATTACAGTTCTCTTCCTCAGACGAATCCACAAGGACCGTCAGAAGGTTTATATCATGTATGTCGTGGCGGCTGTATGTGCCTCCTTGGATATTGTTGTCGTGTAACAGACCGCGGACTATTCCAACCTGACGATACAATGAAAAGTTGTATAGGATTACGCCTTGCTTTGTCAGTGGATTAGATTAGTACAAGGTTATTCTTATTTATCATTGGCCTACATGGGTAAGCATAATATAAAAAATAATAGAAATGAAAATATATTGGTTACTTATAATTATCGTATTTGTTAGTTGTCAAAGTCGCAATCAGATTATTACTTTAGACTTGGTGACAATCGAGCAGATTGATACTATACAAGGGGTTCATGAGGAAAATAGTTATTGCATGGCTGCATTAAATATTGATGTGCCAGTAAATGGACCAAAGATTCTTATTGACTCGGTGATGACATTCCTCAATAAGAAAATGTATTATTTCTGTGAGAGGTGCGCACATGAGTCTAGTATCTATGAAGATGATAGATGGATGAGGTCATTCCGCCCAGAGGAGGTGTTCACTAACGATGGTGAACGGTTTCTCAAGAACTATCTAAAAAAATACAAGCCTCTCATCCAAGACAGCCTTTGGTGCGATTTCTTTGGAATGAATTTAAAATTAGAGTCTCAAACAGAGTCGTTTGTGACGTATGGTCATGAAGATAATGCATGCGGCGCGAATTGTAGTTCAAGGAAATACTATTATGTCTTTGACAAGCACGATGGACATATTGTGAAGGAAATTATCAGCAAAGAAAATATAAAACAGTTCTTCGAGGATTATCCAGAACATGGTGGACTACGTGGCGACTGGCTATTGGGATGGCCTGACTGGGAGTATGACGCTGATCATATCTTTGAGAACACAGACTTTGGATTGTGCTCAGATTATCTGTCAATAGTAATCACTGGTGTTGGAAACCATTATTATCGAATGAGAATCCCCTACAGCCAGATTCTTTCTTATCTTACACCTGAGGCCCAAGCATTGGTGGAAGGAATGGGGGAAGTGGTGTTTCCAACTGATGTGCCGTGCTATTCTGAGAATGGTGAAGTATGGATGGAGTTAGATACCATCCATCAAGCATTGCTTGCTCATGTTGAAGTCGCTGGAGGAACGACCACAGATACGCTGACTCATTATGAGCCACAGATGGAGATATATCCCAAGAAAGTACACTTCATCGAGGGCGAAGACGAGATTGTCTATCTCTTCATTTATTCTCAGGGACATCTGTTATACAACGACGAAGCAATGACGTGTGTATTGGATGAAGAGGGCCTCCGTCCTGCTGCTCTTTTCTCTGTGGAAAGCGAGAAAGATAGCGTAATTAGCTGTATGTGGTATGACCAATTAGTTGAAGCAAGTAATGGTTTTCCGTTTGACAGTCTTGATGAGAATCGCTTTGGCATCCATTACGACAGATATACCAGATGTCTGTACGTTCCTATTTTGGACAATCACGACCCGGGTTCAGAATTCGCCAATACGAGTTGTGGACAATACACTGGGCGTTTCGATGTGTTACGTTTTGACGGAAAGAAATTTGTTCATGAGGGGACTGATGGTGCATGGTGGCTACGTCGAGAGTTGCGCGACTATAAACGTACAGTAAGCAATAAACGCACAACCGAAGGTATAGAACAGATCGATTTGATGCCCGATGGCACTTTCCGCTGTACTATTTGGAAAGGTGCTAAGACACTTGATGACCTTCGCAAAGAGCCAGACATCGTAAAGATTAGTAAAAGAAATGATTTCTATAACTGATTTAGAAGATGGCGGCTTAATATTAGCTTAAATTGTATAAATAAAAAAAACAAAATATTAGCGTGAATAAAAGGGCTTTTGATTACGGGTTGTTTTTCAATGAATTAAAGAACGACCCTCGCAAGAGAGAAATTGCTATACGTTACGAGAATGTTTTTGGGTCTCAGAAGAATCTAACAATTGAGGATCAGCCATTTTTCCAAAATTACCTATCTCAGTTTTCAATTCCCTTCAAAATAGTGATATCCAATGATTGCCCAGATGATTTTGACTGGGAATTAATGATTCGTTATATTTTGGGGTCTGTGTCTACAGATTATAAACTTATCTTGGATGAGGATTGGAAGAATCATCCGAAAGGTACTCCCACTGTACATATCGCTATATGTGTTTCAACTGCAGAAAAGAATGAGTGTAAGATGCTTGATGAACTTTTCGATTTACAAGTTCTGGAAATATTTAAGGCTTATACATATGAACAGATTAAACTTTCTCTCGTAATTAAAGAAGAATCAGATGAATATAAAGATAACGAGCTGAGTATGAAAGATGGTTTGGAAAACCAGCTTTTGGTCTATAAATGTAGGGAATTTATGATGCATAAGGAAATACAATCTATCAGAAATAAAAAGAACACATCTATAAAAAAATGAAACGACAAGTGTATGCGGGAATCAAGATGAGAATTCTTCGAAATCATAAACTTTTCACTTCATAAAAACTGTTTTAATCAAATGAACCTTAACTACTGTCCTAATTTAGAAAGGAGATAATTATGAATATTTATCGCTTCGTACATTTGAATGTACACTCTCATTACTCCCTGATGAATGGCTGTGCTGACATCGAAGAACTAGTAGACGCGGCCATCAAGGACAAAATGCCTGGCATGGCGCTTACAGACGATGTAATCATGTCAGGGGTCATGGAATTCTTTGACTATGTTAGTCTTATCAACAAGACAAGACAGGAAAACAAAAAGACTCCCTTTAAACCCATTATCGGGTGTCAACTTCCCGTCTGCGCGTTTGCTGGCCGTGATGAGAAGGGGCGCAAGACAAAGAGGTTCCATGTGATTGCGCTGGCAAAAAACATGAAGGGATATCAGAACTTGATGAAACTGGCCAGCATCTGGGAGTCCGGTCCTGACAGCCGCATGGTAGATGATAAAAGTTTGAAGAAATACCGCGAGGGATTGATCATCCTGTATGGAGGATATGGCAGCGAGGCAGCCGAATGCATAAAACGCGGTGATATGAAAGAACTCGAGCAGAGTATCAAATGGTATAAAGAGACCTTCGGAGAGGACTTCTATATCGAACTACAGCGTAATACCAGCAAGGGCGTAGACGAACAGATCCCTATGTTCATTGAACAGGAACAGAGAAATGCCGTGCTCGCAGAAAGGGCAAAAGCCTTCGGTGTGAAGATTGTCGCTACAAATAACGTGCGTTTTATTAAGCCGGAAGACTGGACGGCCAACTTCACGCAGAGATGCGAAGCAAAAGGGAAGACAAGGATGATGATGGAAGATGGCAGACATTTCCCTTGTCAGTTCCGTAACATGAAGAGACGTAAGGAGATGTATGATATCTTTGCCGATATGCCAGAAGCAGTGGAGAACACCATGGAGATTTTTGAAAAAGTGGAGTTCTTCGACATCAGGAAAAAACCGTCTGCTCCGTCCATTGAGATTCCCGATAGTTTTCTCAAGACAAAGGCAGATAATGATGCTCTCCAGCAGGAGTACCTGGAACACATAACTTATGAGAAGGCAAAGAAGATCTATGGAGAACAACTCCCAGAAGAAGTAATTGACCGCCTCCGTTATGAACTGGACGTGATCGCAGAAAAAAAGGTGGCAGCTTACTTCCTCTTCCTCGAGAAGGTGGTGCGCGTCGCACAGACGGAACTGGACACATGGGTGGGGCCAGGACGCTCATCTGCTCCGGGGAGTATGGTGTGCTACTGTCTAGGGATTACAAAGATCGACCCACTGAAGTATGGACTGCTCTTTGAACGCTTCATCAACCCTGAGAAGAATATCTACCCTGATATTGACCTGGACTTCGAGGCGGAAGGCAAAGAAAGTGTGCTGGAATGGCTCAAAAGCAAATACGGGGAGGACTGCTGTGCCAACGTCATTTGTTTCAGGTCGTTCATTCCCAGTACGGCCTTAAAGACCGTGGCAAAGGTAAGAGAGCGACTGACTCCCGAAACAGAGAAGGTGATAGAGAAACTATCGTATGAGAATTTGTATCCGTGGCGCTCTCTGAAGGATGCCATGATGTTTGATGAGGATATCAAGAAGCTCATGCGTAAGAGTGATCCAGAGATGCGTGCCATGCTTAAGGAGAGTGCCGTGCTGGATAATACCGTGAACTGCTTAGGCATCCATGCCTGTGCATTCGTGGTGTCGGATTCGCCTATCGTATGCAATGCGCCAGTGACCATTGCGAAGTATAAGGATGAGGATGGGCACACACACCGCATGAATTGTGTCGAATATGAAAACCGGTACATAGAGAAGGCGGGACTGGTGGCATTTGACTTCCTTTCTCTGGACGCCCTGTCACAGATCAAAGAGATGGTGAAAATGATCAAGGAGGATACGGGGCAGGACATCGACATCGAGCATATTCCCTTGGATGATGCAGAGACCATTCGGCTGTTCCAATACGGGAAGGCAGAACGTGTGTTTCAGTTTGTTGGGGAGGGGATGCAGTTGAACCTGATAGGGATGCACCCTGAGAGCTTCGAGGACCTAGCTGTCATCAATAGCCTGTACCGCCCCGGCACATTGGAAGTAATGCGTAAGTATTTCGAACGGAAGAAAGGACGTAAACCAGTGAAGTTTTCCGCACCGTTCATGGAGGATTTCTTAGGCGAGACCTACGGCATAATTGTATATCAGGAACAAATTATGAAGATAGCTCAGGTTATCGGCGGGTTCACTCCAGGAGAGAGCGATAAGCTGCGCAAGGCAATCTTTAAAGATGATGTGATTACTCTCTGTGCCATGGAGAAGAAGTTTGTGAAAACAGCCATGGAAAAAGGGTACGCAAAAAAAGATATCAAGAAAGCCTGGATGGAGATGACTCTCAATGGAAGAGGCACCTTTAACAAGTCTCATGCGGTATGCTATACGTGGATAGCTTATCAGATGGGATATTTGAAGGCGCATTACCCAGAAGTGTTCACGAAGGTCATGGATAAATATGAGTCTTGAATGAAATTTTGCTCTGTAGAACTTGAAGGATTATGATTGTAGGTCAACGTGAAATTCAAAATAGTCATTATGTCAAGTGAACTCAATCATCAAATTCGTTGGGTGGAATAAGTTGAATTAGTGGATTATAATATTATTGCCTGACAACAATTTATAGTATTGACAAGATGAAAGATGAACATTACAAAACGAATGAAGAAAAGATGCCTCAGGTGGTAGATTTGGGGTTACCCTCTGGCACGAAGTGGGCTTCTTGCAACGTTGGTGCCTCTCACCCATGGGAATATGGTGGTTATTATGCATGGGGAGAGACAGAAGAGAAAGAAGTTTATAATGATGTGACGTATCAACATTTTAAAGGAGAAGATTCTGAAGGTCGATCCCTTCCAGGTTCTCGACCAAAATGGTGTAGGTCAGCTCATCAAGATGGCTGTCGAGAATGGTCGCAAGGTACGTCCGAACCTGCGTACAGGCATCTGCGGCGAGCATGGTGGCGAACCCAGCTCAGTTAAGTTCTGCGCAAAGGTCGGCATGAACTACGCTTCTTGCTCACCCTTCCGCGTGCCCATCGCACGTCTCGCCGCCGCGCAGGCAGCTGTGGAAGAGTGATTTTTAATCTAATGAAATCAAATAATTAATTACGAGAGGTAAAGTGTTACTTCAATACTTTAGCCTCTCGTTTTTTTCTATAATAAGCCTATAAAAAAATAGCCGATATTCCGTGTGCCAATCGCAAATAATAGCAAACGGGATAGCTTTTTTAAGAGCAACTGTTTTACATTATAAGAGTATATAAGAGTTATTTCTTATAAAAATTATAATTATGAAAACAGTATCAATGAAACCCGTAGTTCAGAAACCTCGTAAGTAATCCTGGAAAGGAAGAGTTGCGTCGGGAAGAAAAGAAGTTAGAAACAGATAGAATTTCCAAAAACAATTTACTTCGAGGAACACATTTTACAAAGGAAAAGTTGTTGCAGAAGAGGAAAAGACAGGATTCACCAATAAAGGTCAGCTTGCCGCATTACTCATAAAGAGATTACCGAGGGACATTCCCACGGGAGCTATTGTGCAGTTTGCGATAGAAAACATGGACAAGGGTGGTAAATGGATGTATGAGCATCAAAAAGGGAAAGGATTTCACTAAATGTGGATTGTGAACACATCAACATAACCATTTTAGGTTATTATGCAAAAATCTCAAAGAAAACTCGTCAATCTGCATTTATTTTGCACCATGAAGCACGTCATGGCCATCGGACGTAGAAGGACTAAGCGAGGTCACAGCGTATCATTCCGCTATCAGTAAGAAGTATGGGAAACGAAGAATGCCGATCGACAAGCAAAGAGACTATGCAGTGGAAGGCCAAGACTAAAGAGTGAAAATAGCGATTAGGAATGTTCTGCTAAGAAAGTCTGTAAGGCAATAGCATGAGATGACTTATAAAAAAGGGAGATAGAGGAAAAGAAAGAAGAAGGCAAAGTGAGCCTCACCCTCCTTTGGTGATCCTTTAGTGTTCCTTTGGGTGTCCTTTAGTGTCCAATTAGAGCATAGTTTCATACTCCAGCCAGCTCCCAGGTTGCTCCTATCCATACTGTAGGCTGCTTCTAAGCATACTCATGAGTATGGCTGGAGTATGGCTACATGGTGTTTAACCCCTGTGTGTTATGAGAGACCAATGCCTTTGTAGCATAGGCAGAGGATAGGCGTTCAGATAGCATAGGGATAGCGTGCGGATAGTGTGTGTATTGTGTAGAAATAGTGCATCACGATAGCAAGGGGACAAGGAAGGGGATGCGAAGGGAGAAGCAAGGGAGTGGCTGCTCATTGATTAAAAAGTGGGCTGAGAAAGTTTTTTTGTGCAAAATGTTCATAGTTGAACATGCGTTTTTGACACTTTTGATAGCCTAACGCGCGTAAATTACGCAAAAAAAGTGAATAAATCGAAGAAATTTGAGACATTTTGCAGTTGTTTGACTTTTTTTTCATTAACTTTGTTCCCGACTCTTTAATGTCTTTGGAGAATTTGAAACCGCAAACGTGTTTGCTAAATCTTATCACCAAGACAGCCTACGCCGGGCTGAGGGAGGTCACTAAAGGACTAACTGAAGCGGGCTATGCGGATAACCGAAAGGCAAAACCGTATGAGGAGGGAAGAGAGTCGCTACATAGAAAGGCGTTAACAACGCTCTGTTCACGGACGTATCGGAAATCTAGCAATTCGACGATATAATTGTTGTCCTGGACATAGCAACGGAGACGTCCTCGGGATATGTTTATACGCATCCCCTTTGCCGATAAGGAGCACGAATAGTGTTTTTCCACAAGGCTTTGGGGTACTATATTCATATCGGCGTGGGCTCTAACGTTGTCTGTTCAACAACAATAGGTAATGCTAGAGCCTCAATACGTGGAATGGACAACAGCGATTCCACGCTTTTTTGTGTCGAGCATCGAACCTAAAACAACGGCACAATAGAGGTCCGATATGAGCACATTGTCTAATGTGGAAACTGGAAGAGGCCAGGCCAATCCTCCAAGTGTCAGGGTTGCTCCTGAGACCATCCCCGAAGCCAAAAGCTCACAAACCGGGGTGTCGGTAAGGTATGTGCCTACACCTGACAAGAGTTGGTATGTGTTCCGTGCCTCTTACGGAAGAGAGGACAGGGCTTCGGACTACATCGTAGAAGACGGCACATATGTCTATATTGCCAAGCGTTACACTCGCAAGTCGGTAAATGGAAAGCAAAAGAAGGTTCTGGAGTCTTTGATCCCGAACCTTCTTTTCGTATATACCACTGAAGACAAGGCGAAGGAATATGTAAAGGACACTCCTGCTTTGTCCTATCTCACCTTTTATTACAATCATTTTGAGTTGGATGATGACCAGAAAAATCCTCCATTGACCGTTTCCTGCAAGGAAATGGAGAACTTCATCATAGCCACATGCAACAAGAGTGAGCATCTGAAGTTTGTTGATGAAGAACAATGCCATTTCAAGGGTGGCGAAATTGTGAAGGTTGTAGAAGGCCCATTCAAAGGAGTGGAAGGGAAAGTTGCTCGTGTTTCAGGTCAGCAACGCGTTATTGTAACAATAACGAATGTCGGTTTGATTTCTACAGCATACGTTCCGACTGCATTTATACAGGTAATAAAAGAATAGTACGATTATGCAAATAGCATATCATAATAATTAGAAAGAAAATGTTCCTCAGGCTGCTTCTAAATTTGATGAATCCTTATAAGAGAGAAAGGATGCGGAAGAAAGATAATCTTCTGCACCAAGTTCGACTCTTCATATATTGTTGGATTATTCGTTGCCTGTCTGTTTATTATACTCGCTATGCATATGAAGATATCATAGATTTAGGAATTATAAAAGTTTGTCAGAGTCAGCGGGATTTGCAATTTGAACAATGGCTCACTCAAATGAAGATAGATGTTAGGCCCCATTTAAAGCCCACCAACAAGATTCCTACTAAGAAAAAAACTCGTTGGTGGAGACCTTTCTACAAATTCTTCCATATGGAAACGATAACATCTATTTCTCATAACAAAGATGAGCTAGTTCTTTATCGTTCCTCTGATCTTTGGATGACAACGAACCTTAATGGACGTTTAGAACTCTCTGATGACAAGGACATTTTGCAACGTAGCAGATTTAAAGCATCCCTGTCATTTCTTGATAAACCAAATATTGCTGATAAATCTAAGATCCGGCCTTCTTCATGGACCGAAGAAAAAAAAAGGAAACACTCAGGAAATGGTAAAGTCTCACTAGGTGAAACAGGATTTCCCTTTTCCTACGGTGACGAAATAAAAACGGACTCACCTGTATCTTCAGTAAAAAAAGTGCATGGTGCAGAAGTAGATGAATCATTTTAGACATTTATTAAATCTTAAACAATGAATATCATATCAGAAAAAATCAAACGAATTTTTCCGGACTTGGCGGTTATGAAGAATACCGTTAACAAGTCACTATTTGCGGGACGAAATCTGCCATCATTTGTTAAGGACTATATCGTATGCAAGTTTTCCGACGAAAATGGAATAGCAGACCGGGAGCAAGTGGCGGCCTATCTTGAGCAGAAGATGCCAGACAATATCGTGACCATCAAGAATCGCCTATTGACAGGTGAACAGGTTAACGTAACCGTCCGTTTTGTCGTTAAAAGCGACCTAGCTTCAGGCCGGACAGCATTTTCTATTCCTGATGCCCAGATAACGACCAATGCATATATCGCTCCCTCGTTGTTGGAGGAATTCAAGGAAGATCTTATCGACGGAGAACAATGGGGTAATATCACATTGAACTACGTGGAACCGGTTGGTCGGAAAACAGGTTATATAGAAATGGTTGCTTACAGGTCTTTTGAACCTTATAAAAAGATAGACTTTGATTATTACTTTACAGCAAGGGAACAATTCACAGTTGAAGAATGGTTGGATTTGCTGATTGTCACAATGGAATACAATCCTGATTCTTTCGACACGATGGAACAAAAGATGGAATTCGTAACCCGTTTGTTGCCATTGGTTGAGCCTCGTGTAAATATGATAGAACTGGGGCCGAAAGGAACGGGAAAGTCTTACATATATAACAATATTAGCAAACACGTATGGCTATTAAGTGGCGGTAAGACATCAAGAGCCAAGCTCTTTTACAACAAATCAACAAAACAATTTGGCATGATGAAAAATCATGATGCGGTAATCATTGATGAGATTTCCACATTTGGCTTCTCCGATCCTGATGAGATGCAGTCCATCTTAAAAGGGTATCTTGAAGCGGGCAAAGCCACTGTTGACAACGTGCTGTTTATGTCTGATTGCGGTGTTGGTCTTACCGGCAATATACAATTAACGTCAGAAAAGGAGCCTGCTGATAGTAAGTATTTCCAAAAGCTACCTGATATGTTCCAGGAGTCGGCTACTATGGACCGATTCCATTGCTTTATTGAAGGATGGAAACTGCCACGTTTAGAAGTAGGCAGTATCCTTGAAGGTTGGACACTCAACGCAGAATATTTCTCAAGTGTTATGCATCAATTGCGAAATGCAACAGAATATGAAGCAATCTTTGATGAATTGGTTGAATACGATAAGTCGTGCGACCTTCGTGACCTCAAAGCAGTAAAGAAAGTTGCTACAGCTTATGCAAAACTTCTCTTCCCCCATGTAAAATCCCTATCCGTTCTTTCAGAAGAGGATCAGATGCTCTATCCACAGTACTACAACAAGTATTGCCTTGAACCTGCCGTCTATCGACGTAGCATCATTCGCCACCAATGTCATATGATAGACAAAGAGTTCTCAATGGAAATACCAAAGTTTAAATTTAAAAAAACTTCTAATAAAGAAGATTTCTGAAAGGCAAGGGATTATTAACAACGCATTTATTAATTCTTCATATAGGATATGGAATTTTCGAAAATTTTGAGTAAAGAAAGACAAATACAGAGGCATGTTGTTGTAATAATTGCAGCATTCGTTTTAGTGGGGCTATGCGCTTTTATGCTTAACCACATAGAAAAAAAGTTCGTGCTCTCAATTGACAATTTTGAATTGAATAAGACTACTTTAACTATTGGTAACAATTCGGATATTGCCATTAAAACTGTGCCTCATGATTATATGAAAATTATCTATCATGATAATGATCAAGGATTCGAGTGGTTGATAGATAGTGGCAGGGACTCATTGTGCTATTTTCAAATAAACGGTAAGAATCCCAACACTCATAAAATAAGCGACACATCAAAAGTAAAACTCTCAGGATTAGGGGGAAGTATATCTAGCTTGGAATTTGATGGCGATAGTATTATAAAGTGTGTTAATCAATATAAAGATACACAGTATTTTTTGTTGAGGAATGTTCTATCTGTAATTGGCGATAGCGCCCATCAAACCTTAAAAGACAATAAAAACATCGCATCTCTTATTTATAAGAAAGACGATGTTGTTTCAATTGTTATCCTTGATGCCTACACCTCAATAGATGGTATACAGTATGCTTATCATGGTTCTACAAATGATTTAACCCCAAATAGAAAAGACTTATTCAAAATTCAGTTCTTTGCCGTTAGAGATTTATTTGTGAAATATGACCAAGTGGACAAAAAAATGTTTCACATTGGTGATTTGAATTACATTGTAAAACCTGTTTTGCAAACAACTGAATGGGGGGCCGGCCACATACTTGTAAGTTTTTCCGGTAACAATAAGTTGAAGGTTTTGTTCCCGAAAGGCATCATGTATGTTGAAGACTTTGATGTTTTACAGAACATTGCAATAAACCATTCTGGGCTTATCACAATGAAACAGCAATCTAATATGCAGCCTTTATCAGATAATATTTATTTGCCGCAGTTTTCATCTGCATTAAATTATGATATCTGCAATTTAGATATGGCAACTAAAAATACCTACATATTGTCTAACTGCAACGATTCTATTGCTGTTAATTCTAAATTGCATATGGTTCCTACATTTGACAGAACAGAACTCATCTCAGGAGCCAATAAAATAGGCATTCGATATGGGGTGTTAGATTGGGAATACATCTTATCTATCATAGTTTTTCCAGCTCTTATGCTGTTGATAATAATCTCTATACATTTATTTCTTATGCAGAAGAAGCAAATTAGGCAGATAAGAAAATCAACGAACCAATCAATTTTATATTCAAGTTATTTTGTTTCTATAGCATCAATCGCTTTTGTGTATTGTATAGGAAAAATCATGATAGCCATAAAGCTATCATACACATACCCCTATTTTGAAAAATTGACAGGCATAATAAGTATCTCGACATCACTTATACTTCTTTTATTCTTTTTGATGTCTTTATTGCTGAATTATGATTTTATTACAGACACTGTTAAAAAACCGCTTAAAATCATTGACAAGTTACGTTTGTTCACTCCATGTGTATCTGGCATCATAGGATTGTTCATTTGTTTTTATGGATTAAGAACATTGGATGAAGGAATAAACCTGTGTGTGAAGAAATCCTACCTCGCAGATGAATGGTTTACGTTTAGAATTGATAAATGGACGGAACTTGCTGGAATTAATGATACACATCGTAGCGTTATATATATGTTGTTTGTTGCATGTTTGATTGTTAATTTGTTGTTGCTACTACAGGCGTTGATTTCTTGTGGAAATAAAAAGCATAATATTGGTTTCGTCGAATTGGTAGATAAATGGACAACCTTAAAATTGAGATTTGTCAATTCTTCTCAAGGTGGTAGGAAATGTATTATCTTGAACGTTGTTGCTTATCTTATTAACAACGTCTTTATTGTTTCTCTATTCTTGGGGGTATTTTATTTTATTCCAGGAAACTTTACCACAGCATTTATAACGGTTATTTCTGTATGGGGGCTTGCACGTGCATTGACAAATATTGATCCAAAAGAAGGTGCTATTGCAAACATTCTGGAAATGATACTATCCTCTGTAATTATCATTTTCTTTGCCTTCCTTCCAGATCATGGCTATTTGACGAATTATTTTGGATTCATAGCTGCTGTATTAATGTTCTACATGATTATGCAGAAATCAAATCTCTCTGGCGCATTGTCAAAAGTTGAGCGAAAACGGAAAGAATGGGAAATCAAATGGATTCCCCGCATAGGATTGATAGTGGCAATATTCCTTTTTTTCATTCCATTTGTTTACAAAGAATTTAATAGTCCTGAAAAGGTGGATTACAATCGTAGCAGTCGTCGCTTTATGTTAGCCTCTCAATTTGAACAATACCACGAGTCTGGATACCGTTATGCAGATAGCGATGTCGAATTTATGAAAATTCTTTATCATTATATGGGAAGCAATGACGAGGGAGATCCTTTGTCAAACGAGAAGCATCAACTACATCCGTCTATCTCAACAGGTCAATCGCCAGTCATTTTAAATGATGTAAGTCTTCCTAGCTCTTTTTTAAGTGCATATGGAAAAGTAGCTTATGTCGTCTATTTTGGCCTTATTCTGTTACTCTTCTATGTAGTAACCACTTACACATTAACGGGGAGTGCTGATAATATAGCAGTATCATTTGACCGATATTCACAATGGAGACTACTTGCAATGCTTATGTGGATTGGAACTACTATGTATTTGTTTCTGTCCTATTGTGGCGTTTTGCCGTTTACTGGCCGTTTAAATCCTGGATATGGGGTAGATGCTGTTGGAGAAGCGTTGGAAAGTGCTTTTCTTCTGGCATTTATGACTGCGACAAGCACAAAGTGTAATTCAAATCAATATTAATATGAAAGACAAAATTAGATATATGCTTCAATGGGTGATGTACAGAGGTTACATCATTCTACCAACCTTGTATGTGATGGCATTACTGCCATTTCATTCCAAAATGAACTTCTATATGTTGGTTTTCTATGCCCTTTTGGGGTACTTCATTCGTTGTGGCTATTTAGCGTGGAAAAGTCACGAACTTGAGGATGATGCTGTTGATTTTGATTTTATAAGCAAAGAATATAGAGATAACCAGGGGAAGAATTTTCGAGAGTATCTAAAAGACATGCCTTACTGGGAAAGAATGCACTGGATTCCTGTCATTATTTTCTTATGCTTAACATGCTATGTGATGATTAAAGGGCTACAACTCTTGTTTATACCTTCCCCAACGACAAATATATTTATCTATATTTTTGCTGGGGTTATCACTTATACACTTTTTTGGTTGGTATTGATGATTTCCAACAGACGAAACATGATAGGTTTTGTTATATTCTATATTGTTTTCGATGTTATGAGTGCATTCTCGTTTAATTTCGTTCATTTTTACGATAATGTTTCAAGTACTCAACGCCGTGATGCCGACATGAAAGCCTGTAGGATGTATTATGACATTCAAGTGAATAATGTTAACCATATTACTGAAGCTGCGACATTGGATTCTATTAATATAAGTGTAAAGCAACAACAGCAGGAAACTGCTATCAACAATTACGATAGCCAAATAGCAAAAGTACAAAAAAGGTTAGACAACAATGGATTTTATAATGGGAGAAGAGCTGATTTCAGGTTATTAAGTAATCTACAAAATAAGCGTAATGCTCTAATTGGCCAAAGTGTATATATTGATGCATCTTTGAAAGCAAAAGCACACCTGTTGGATAGCCTGGGAAGAAGGTTGGATGATATATGTATAAGATATGATGATAATAGTTCATCTGTTAATTCAAAGGATGTGCAGGAAGCCAAACAACAAGTTAAAAAGATGCAGAGGATTTGCGAGGACTTGTCAAACACCCATAATTTGGATTCCGCATTTGTCGTGCGGAATGACACCATTACTTATATTTTAAGAAAAATTGAGGCTAAAGAAATCGATCATTTTGCAAGCCTAAAGAACTTGTTCTCTGCATTTTTACCAGACAAGGAAAAAGATGCACAACTAAGGAAGGAATATTGCGCCGAAGGAGGTGAAGCTTTGGAACGTTTTTATGATGAAGAAAAGTCCTTTGAAAATCGCTTACTTTATTTGAGCATCGCCTTAAGTAGCCTAATAGATCTCTTGCCGCTTCTTCTTGGTATTTTTGTTTCATATACCAAACGAAAAGAATACAATACATAATCCTCTACCAACAATGATTGTGACCGACAATGACATAATGATAAATGTACTGCCCTTTGGTAAAGCAAATACTGAGGGTGGATATGAGCATTTCGTAGAATGTTGGCACAATCTTTGTCTCTCCAAAAAGTGGATTGAACAAAAGAAAAGAATACAATTATCATACGAATCTAACGAAATGTATGTTTCAGGAGGTCGATTCCGATTAGAAAAACATTCCATACATATTGTTTCAGAATTTCCCTCTGAAGAAGAACGTTCATCTTCAGAGACTTTAACAAGATGGTTAGATCAGTATCAGCTTATATTCCTTATTTGTGACGCATCAGAATTGTTACAATCATCACAAATACGTCATGATATGGCGTTTTACCGTATGGCTATGCGTCAACGTGGAAGATACCTATCTTGTTATCTTTTACTTACAGATGTAGAGGAAGTAATGGAAATTGAGTATACTGGAAAATATGCGACAACAGTGATTGGAATTTGTACGGCCTTTTCAAACAAAGGGTATAATCACAGTCACCTTGCAGGCATATATCAGGATACTTGGAATCTTGTTGCATCTGAATATATTGGTCAGATTTGGGCACATATTAAGACCGAAATTAGAAAACAGAAATTCTATCTCCCCATAAATTTGCTTTGTACAAGTCGGTTATATCGTGATGCCGGCTATCTTGAAGCGTTAGAAGCATCAATTAACGAGCTTTTTTCCGCCAAAGGGATAATTCTGAAAAATTCCACGAGAAACAAATTATATAACGATATGAAAAATAATAACATGCTATTGAATCTGATTCCTGGTTTTTCTCAAAATAAGAATCAAATCAGGCTGGCTGTAATAGGCCAAACATCTAGTGGTAAGACATATTTCCTCACCGATTTATGTCAAGCTATATCTCGTATGGGGTATAAGGAGATAAATGATGCAAAAAGTCCGTTCCGTTTTGTGGGGAACTTTTTAAATGATGTTTCCGACCCAGAAAGTGGTATTGATGGTACTCCTGTTTATATATGTAGGCAAAATAACCACTATCAAACGAATTATCATTCTACGGACAACAGCGACAACTTCTCTTTAGAATTTGTAGACATCCCGGGGGAAGTTATTACACGGAACTCTATAGAAGAATTTATTAGTATTGTAATTGCTTTAAATAATTGCGATGATGCTTATTTCGAAGAGCATGTATGGAAAACAGAAAAAGGAAAAAAGATTTCTGTTGTTCACTTTGCAAGAAAGGAAGAAAATAAGTCAGAATCAAACAACGAGATAGATAATTTACCTGAGTTAGAAGCAAATCAGAGCCTCCCTAGTTTAGATTCTGCAAGCAAGAAACAATCTGGAGATTATTTTTCTCTCCAAACAGGGCGAAGAGATAAAATGTATTTGCCAACAAAAGTTGTGGAGGAAGATTTAACACGAAAACGTTATATAAAAGATAATTCTTCAAAGAAGATATCTGGTAGAGAACTGTTAGAAGGCTTCTATCGCTTCTACCCAGATACTGTCGTAAATGCCATTTCAGATGCATGGGATGTCTTAGATATACAAACAAAATTTCATAAGGGCGATCAGGAAGCAGGAATACTTGAGACGGATGGCGCTAAAATTCGATTTGATAAAAAATATAAAGACCAGTTCTATTTTCTGTACTATTGCTTAACAGCAACAGACATAGTCCTCTGTGATAAGCTTGCTGTTCCAAGTTCCGATAATCTAACTGATAGCCCTAAAGGTAATTTTGAACAGTTGATTACAGCTCTAGGAGTCTTTAAAAGTCTTTTAGAAAGCTTAAAGATTAAAGGCCAAAAAGAAAAAAATTGGTATTTGGCTTTTAAAGGTGTTGATAGCATTATGAAGACAAAAAACTTTAGACAGTTACATGATTTCACTCATAAAGATGATGAAGATGCTGTATATTCATATTTTACTTTAGCTTTATCGCAATATGTAAAAGAATTGGGAGAAATAAATGATGACGAATTAGACGATGATGAGGATGATACAGACACTATCTTTATAGAAGACACTGAGAACAATTCATCAGTGGCATCATCCCGTTTGAATGACTATGCCTTTTTTAAAGATTTAATTTCTGGTAATTCTGATTCTTTTGATGCCAAATTAGAGATTTATCATAAATATTGGAATGATTATGAGAAATTCTTCAAATCTCCAGAAAAGTATTATATGACATCTAAGAAATCATTAGATGAACATATTAAAAGTCGCCTTAACTCATTCCGACGAATCGTTGGTGAATGCCAAAATAAGGAGGTCTATACTTGGTTGCAAATTCTGCCGCATGTTTTTTTTACAGCGACTCCTATAGATGAAGACTTCAAAATTTATGGGCACAAGGATGGTAATAGTAGGTGTTTTAAGGGCGAAGTATCTTCGCCTGAAAGACGATTGTGTTTCGGAACATATCAGCTCTTAAAGGACATCTTGCTGCAAAATGGAGTAAAGCTTCCTCGAAAAGCAGAAAATTACGGAACACTTCTTTCATATTTCTTTGGGGGAAAATAATACTAACATATTTATTTATACTAAAATGAGTAAAATTAGCATAGAGCGTACGATATACGGGTCTCTTGTAAATTCCATAGGTGACGACACTATATCATATTCTAATGGTAGTTCAAAAGAAGCTGAGATCTTTAGGACTCTTTTAGATAGCGATGCAAACAAAAAGCTGGCAAGCAATTATGCTTCTTTGTTCTTATATTGGTCTCCAATAAGTAGATGCCACACATTCTTGCATTTGCAAGGGAATCATGTGGAGTTTAAAGCAGACGGACGTTCTTTTTGTACCCGTGGAATATATGAAATTAGTCATAAAGATATGGAGTCTATAAAATATGACTACCTTTCTGCACTTGATTCCATACCTCGTATGTCACGTATGGAAAAAATAGAATACGGGATTAATCCAGAGACAGAAGTAAACTCCGTAATATACGAGGAAAACGAATTAGACAACAATGAAAAAATACTTTTAGGCATAGTATATTCTGCGATACTAAACAACAAAAAGGTGTTTATTAAAATAAAGGCTATAGAAGATGAATATTATGAAAATAATGTATTGAATTGTAATCGATTAAGAGCGATTATGAAGATTGTTAGCCTACTACCTTCGAAGATTGCTCAATATGCTTCTGTCGCATTTTCTGTTGATGCTGTGCTTAATAAGATGTTAGATAGTTTTATAAGCCCTCTTATAATCGCACATCATGATGCCATCTTTAATTGGGAGGTTAAAGACATTTTAATTGCCAACTGGGAAGGGGATGAATTAAAAATAGAAAATGCGGAGAGTCGTTACTTTTCCGAGGATATTAGAGTTGTCAAAGAAATGGCAAGACTTCCTCTGCTTGGCACTTATATGGAGCAAAATCAAAACAAACCATATAGCTATGTAAACATCATACGACAACACTTAGATGACGTTCTTGATAATCGTAGTAATGATAACAATGACATTTTATTGCTTAATCTTGCATATTTAGGGTGTAAGGATAAAACGGCATACCGTCATGAAGCTATGGCTATCAAATTATATGAATTAATTGTAAAGAGCAATGAGGCGGTAAAGAATCCAAAAGAGACTATAGCGAAGATTGATAAAGAATATCATCTGTCGCAAAAAAGGCTTGATGGTTCGAAATTTTTTGAGAAACAAATTGAGCAAGCAACGGATATTAAAGATGTAGAGCAACTGTTGGGGCAGATAGATTGTAATGTTACAATAGAAAAAGTTGTAATTCGAAAAATATGTTCTGAATGGAATTATATAGAGGATGTAATTAATAATATTGACAAATACGATTGCATTAGCAAGATTTGCAAAGAAAGTATTCATAAAAAGATTGTAAATGAAGGTCTTGAGAGAATGCTAATGTACTTCGACAATTCTTATGTCTGTATAACTATCGATGAGATAAATAAGAAAATAGATAGCAGACAGGCTTTATTTAATGCATGTGAAATCGTGGGTTGGGGGTATGCCACAACTTTTATTGAGAACAAAGTATGGCGGGTCAGTGACATTACAGATTTTAATAAATGGTACAATCAAATCTCTCCAAAGATTGATTTCAACAAACAACCCGTAGTGCTCAAACTCTTTACAGATTTATTAAATAACTTGATGGTGAACAAAACATTTAGTCAATGTTGTGATATCATCTTACAACTTGACGTCAACAGAGTGTTTGACATTTCATCTATTAAACCAAAGCTCTTAGGAGAGAATGCTCGAAAAAAATTAAAACAAATACACGATAAAAGGATAGATTATTATGATTCTTTAAAAAAAGAATATGAACGTTTGACCGAACCGCAGATTATGAGTTGGTCTTTTGTTCTTTCAACATTTAGAAATCGTAATGTTACTAGAACACAGCTGTCTGATTTAACTCCGAAGAAGATAGCCTCAATTGCAATAAAGGAAGGAGCAAATCACAAAGTCCTAGACCTTTGTAAAGTAATTAGTGCTTCTAACAGTAGGTCAACAACTAATCATCTTATAAGGTCTGCTGAAATAATTGCATTGGGTCATATAGAACAGATGATTAATAATAATAATTTGGTGGAGGAACTTCTAATCAATTTTGAAGCTTTGCCAGCAACACAAGCCATACGCGAATATTGGCAAAATTGTTATTTAAATGCTTTTAAATTAAGTTCACGCAAAGATTTTATTGCCGAGACGCTAAGTTCTAGTTCGGGTAATGCGTCTAAAGAGTATTCAGATTTTCTATTCGAAATAATTGAATCACTTAAAACAGACGAATCTATCAAACCGTTTTATAAAAATTTTCTTGACAGGTTTATTGGGGAAACAAAATCCAATAAAGAAAGATATCGTATATCTGGTATCCGCCGATATCATTTGGACAACTTGCTAGTAGCAGTATTAACTAGTGCAATCGTTTTCTTATCCTATCCATACATCTCCCCCAACCATCAAACAGAGATTAAATCAAATATTGGTTTAGATGAAGACAACAAGGGCATAAATGAACTTGTTGCTAATACTGATACGTTATATTTTGATGCTGACTTAAATCAAAATAAAATAAGCCGAGGATTACTTTTGCGTTTGTCGGCAAGTGTAATAGAAAGAATTGAAAAAAAGTATGATGTTAAATCCATTCATCCTGTAATATGCCTCTATGGAGATTCGTTATATACTGTTCCATTAATTAATACACCAGTTGATGACCTAGTGATGATAGATAGCCTGTTATTTGGAAAATCTCTCGTTTCGACTAATAGGCAGGAGGCCGTAAAGGATTCTGTTGTAGTTATAGAAAATGATGAACAGAAAACAAAAGTACTGGATGGTAAAAATCGTTTGTTATCACAACTGCGCCATAAATCATTGACTGTAAATGAAGTTAGAATAGACTCAATGTCACTATTGATCCCCAACAATTTATTTAAGGATAAATATGATTTGGAACCAAGTAGTCGCCATTTACTCTATTATTTATTTGTTGTCAAAGAAATGGAGCAATTTAAAAAGAATAAAGCAATTAATCATGAATTATCTTATTAGAAAGCATTTTTATGAAAAATTTTGATACAGATTGGCACTCAAGCAAATTAAGAGTTTTGCTTGTTGCTATAATTCCCATATTATTGTTTTTCGTTTCTCTATTATTTGCGTTTAGGAATATGCATACGCCGCAAGCTGATGTAATACTTCCGCCAGAAAAGGATGGCTTCGTTGGTAAAGCAAATGTTTTGCTGATGCATCTTCTTTGTGATTCTGACTATATTGATCATAATGTAGCAGAAATCAAAGATATAGAATCATTAAACAAAAAGTATAAAGCATTGATATTTGCGATGCCTTATGCTGATGATGTTCTTGCAATGCGTGAAGACATAAGGCTTGTCGGTATCCGTCCAGAAATGATTAAAGACGATAAAGAACGTGATTTTTTCTATAATAGCAGTCTGCCCTTGCTGTTAGAGAAACAATCACGGGATTTGGGAGAAAAATACTTCAAAATATCAACTAAAAGAACAAAAAAAGGAACAGAAATTGAAAAAATCGGGATAATTCGTTCCATGTTTAAAGTTGCTTTAACAAAAGACCCGTGGTCTGGCAGTGTTATCGCTCCAGAAAGCCCGTTGTTTGAACAGGACTCATGTTTATTTCTCTCTTATGGGAATATGGTATTACCATTGAAGCTATTCAATCGAATTCCTTCGGATAACCAGTATGTGCAGCTTAATATAGACACGGATGCTCAAAAAATGTCTTTACTCAATGAGGATAGAGGGCTTGATTATTACAAATACTACCAGAAAGCTTTTAGAGGAAATCGGTTTACAAGACTTGTAATCTCGAATTCCCATCTTACACACGAATTTGCTGAATTTTCAGTAAAATGCGTGAAAGGCGAAGCTGATAGCCCTCATCTATTAATAAAACTTAACCGTGGCATTCTCTGTACGATTTATTCAAATGGCAAGCCGAGCACAATAATTCAGTCATCGAACCATGAGGCTTCACCAAATAGGGATATATCTTTTTACGATGGAATGAAAATCGTTTTGGAAGCTGTCGGGAAAAGAGAAAAAATTGCTGAATTCACAGTAACCAAGTGCAATCCATCTCTTATACTATCTTCTTTGGTCAGAACTAATTCTGGAACTCGCAGGTTTTTTGCATCTGAGCATACCGATGTGTTTACACAGCAAGTGCTAAGAGGGCTTTCTGCCAATTTGTCAAACACAAAATATCCTAAAGATGTGTTTCTTAGTGTTGACCCTTTGCTGTCAAAAGAATTTGAAATGGAACTTCAATCCTATTTACAGACACTCAAAAGGAACATAAGAGTTCAATCTGGTCAAAGGTGGGACATATCTTTAACAATCATGGATATGGCTACGGGCAATGTCATAGCGACTCCATTTGTTACAGATTTTAATAATAATGTTTCTGACAAAATTACGCTAACAAGAAAGAATCCTGCACTTGAGCGTCGATATATTGGTTCAGTATTCAAGCCAATGTTGACACTGGCTTCTGTTCTCCAAAATCCGTCTCTTTTAAATCTTAACACGCAGGGGAAACTATCTTGTATTGAGTCGGATGATAAAGGATGCTCAAAAGGTATGTTTTTAGGAGCAACGACAAAAGGCTGGGCACCAGTTAGCCATTGGAGTGGGTGTGATATGAAAAATTTTCTTTCACATTCAGATGACGTTTACCCTGTGGTTTTGGCAGCGTTGTGCCTAAATGGATATAATGATAATACCGATTTGAATACCATACATAATATTAATTCAAATATGGGGGATGAGAATAAGTCGTTATTTGACAAGTCTCCCAATAATATTATAATAGGGAATCGCAGCCCTAGTGGCTTTGAACTATTTCAGTTGTTAGACGCTCTATATAATATTAACTCTTATGACGCATATGATGCAGATTCTGCAATGATGACAAATTATATGTGGAGAAATTTGTGTATAGAAAATGGTGACTATTTTGGCTTAAGCGAAGTAAGTCCTGAAGTTACTATTATGCAATATGATAACATGGTAGGTCACAATAGGACATTACGAGGTGAACTCACCCCCTGGGTTCTTGGACAAGGTAACAATTATTGGAATTGTATAAAATTGGGTGAAGCGTGGTGCAGGATGCTTAGTAAGAAAGCCGTTTCAGCATCTTTTGTTATTGATAAGGATGACAACAGCGCAGATTCTAGTTTAGTTGATAATATACTAACCATTAAGAATAACTACAATAGTCATTGGGATAAAGGAAAAATAAATAAAACTTGGAATCAATTCCTCGATGTATTCAATGATGCACAAACTATTAATAGTTCAAATAGTACGTTATATAAAATGTACAATAATGTATCTAATCTCAACACGAAACTTGGCCTTAACACAGAGGGGAGACGTTTAGTGTTGTTTTCAAAGACAGGAACTCCATCAGAATATTTTCATCGCCTTCCATCAATAGATGGATCAAAAAGTTATATCGATTTAGGTATATATTGTATGGGATTAATGACAGAGGCATCTCTAGCTAATATTAAGGCAAATAACAATTCTGCAAAAGGTATTATATGCATTATAAGAGTGACGAGACAATATCCACAATCTACCAAAGACTCTGGCCTTTGGTCGACTAATGCGCGTGATTTCTTTACACAGGAGAGACTTGAAAAACTGTATTACATGACTCGCAGTTATTTCTAGTATCCACATATGCAAGTATTTCTTATAACGTTATAATATATTGTCGTTAGTAATTCAAAACCAATTCCGGTTTATTAATGAGTAAAGAAAGATATGGCAAAGATTCGCACTTTATTTGAGCATACTTTAATATACGGCTTATCTAGCGTCGCAGGTAAGGGCATCAATTATCTGTTGATGCCTATCCATACTTACTCTATTGGTGCAGCTACAGGACAATATAGTATCGTGACCAGATTATATGCCGCAACAGCCCTTCTAACTTTGGTTCTAACCTTTGGCATGGAGACGGCTATGTTTCGGTATCTGAATAAAGAGGATGAGGACAAACAGAAAGTGTATTCTACTATTGTTACTTTCATTGGTTTACTGTCATCTGCATTTGCACTTTTTGTCGTATTTTTCCGTAACCCTATAGCGGATGGACTAGGCTATTCTGACATCACTTTGGGCGTTATGTCTATATTCATGGCTATGTCACTTGATGCTTTCCAAAGTATTCCGCTAGCATATCTTCGTCAAAATAACAGGCCTTTGAAATACATGTCTATATATGTTGGAAAGATTTCTATTATAGTTCTTCTTAATTTCTTGTACTTTATTGTATTCCCCAAGTTCCAGATTAACTTTTTAGGAATATATAGTCCTGAATTTGAGCTTAATGTCGTATATGTGTTTTACATTAATTTGATTGGTAGCATTGTTAGTACATTGTTACTCTATCATGAGATAAGTATAGCACAATTCCTGATAGATAAAAAATTGATGAAGAAACTTTTAAGGTATAGTTGGCCAATTGTTTTATTAGGTATTGCTGGGCAAATTAACAAAAGTGCTGATAAGTTGCTTTATCCTTATCTGGACACATCCGCTAAATCAGCAGTTAATCTGAGTATTTATGGTGGTGTAGTTAAGATTGCAGCAATTATGACTATGCTAACCCAGGCTTTCCGCAATGCATACGAACCAATCGTTTTCGGTAATGTCAAGGACAAAAATAATAAGGATTATCAAGCTAAAGCGATGAAGCTTTACTTGATTTTTATGCTATTAGCCTTCTTGTCAGTTATGGCATTTTTGAATTTATTACGATACCTGATAGGCGGCGACTATTGGGAAGGATTATTTGTGGTTCCAATAGTGATGGCATCCGAAATTATCTTTGGAATTTATTATAACCTTTCAATGTGGTATAAATTGATAGACCAAACTTATTGGGGTGCTTTGTTCTCTGGGTTTGCTTGTGTATTATACTTGTTAATTCTAGTACTTTTCGTTCCGAATTATGGTTATGTCGCTTGTGCCATGGCTGGTCTTGTGGCAAACACAATCACAATGGGGCTCTCCTATTTCGTTGGAAGGATAAAGAATCCTATTAATTATCCAATTCGAGAGATGTTGTATTATATCATGTTAACTGTCATATTAACGATAGGTATGCTTTATTCCAATAGATACCTGTCTATGATTGTAGCCCTATTCATTAATACGATATTATTGTCAGTGTTTCTTTTATATCTCTTAAAAATGGACATTAACTTGTCAGAATTGCGGTTAGCACTGAATAAGCAGAAGAGATCCAAATAATCACTTGCCCCTAACTGTAAATCATTATGAAAACGACTCGATATAATAACAGGAATAATCCAATCGCAATTGTTATCAAAAATTTTGTTGATAAGAAGAGCGGTAAGGTAATTGTGTCCCGCGATGAGATTCAACGCCGGTTCTTTGGCCTTGATTGGGAAGACCAAAAACATATACTGGAAGCCTTTCTCGAATCAGGAAAAACTGATAGAAATTGGGCCTATTCAGGTTTACTACGTTTATGGGACGATTCATTTGAAACGAAAGTACTTGAATTGTGGGAAACCTATCATGAGGAACGATGCGCTTGGGTTGTTGTAAGGCATTGTTCTGAGGCATATATTATTAATCATTTAGAGGAATTATCCGTTGGCAGAAATTATTATTTCATATGTCTTCGTATGGCGGAGAGAAATGATTTCGTGATAGAAAGGAGTCGTTTGTCGGGGAGGGATTTCGTGTTGGCGATGCATAATGCAGGACGGGTTCTCTCCCATGATGAGGCCTTGGACATTTTATACAGTGAAGTCTCTAAGTGGTGTCTTAGTAATGAACCATTTTATGAAGTTCGGGATGTCCTTAGGACGTTGCATCGGACCGCTTCTTTTTCTTCAACAAATATACCCAATATCTCCACGATTCTCTATTATCTGTTTGAAATGCGTCTCTCTGATGTCTCCGTTCAATTCCATGAATGGGATAATAAAGTGAATGAAGTTATTCAGGGAAGCATGGAAGTTGCTGAATTAAAAGAAAAAATGTTATCTGATTGGGAGTATAACCAGCAACTAGCCTTTATTGCGCAAAAATATCTATACCATGCCTTGCCGCAACAGTATAAAATTGTGGAGGATGAAGAATTTGACAAACAATATTCCCAGAAAATAGTATTCTCCAATCCCCATTATGAGATGCTAGATGGTGGAACGGATTGGATAGAGGACGAAACATCTGAATCTGCACCGTTCTAGAGTGCGCAAAAACAACGGTCGAATATAATGTATTTCTAATGGATGTCAATATTCGCTCCTGACGATAATATGAATTGTCAAAGACTTTGTATTACTTATACACCAAAATCATTGTTGAATATAGACTGATAGTTACTAAATCCCAGCATAGATATGGATACAGAAAACTTGCGAAGAGAAAACAAAATCGAGGAAGTTGATCTCCGATTATTAGGCTATTACAATTCACCTAATCAACAATTGGCAGATGACACCGAAGAACCAGAACGTGCAAGCCTTTTAGCGGACTTGTTGGCAAAGTCTTTTGATTTTATAGATGATCCCAACGATGATCCGGATTTCAGAGCTGCGGTGCAGAGTGGCGTTTTTATCATGCGTGATAAGGAGGCCAGGTTATATGCTTATCACCATAAAGAACGAAAGGCTAGGGTTAGTGGGGTATTCTACAATCGCGAATCCCTGATATCTTTACCATTAGAGTACAAGTATTGGTTCAAGCCAGGAGGTAAAATCACGATAGCACCAATGGGAACGGCTAATAACATTGCTGCATTCCAAAATACTACTTTTTTTGACTATATGCGTCACCCAGATCGAGTCGGGAAACAAGTGATACTGGCTACAGATTATCTGCCGTCGAAGGGAGTTATTAGCGGTAAACTAGATGCCGTGGGGCGCGATTACTTGAGCGTCACCGATGCCCAAGGCCAGACCTTCGTTATTTCAAACCATATGTGCGTTCAACTCAACCTGCCTCTTTTACAGAAACTGAATGAAAATACACCACTTTTGCAGCAAGAAGTTAGTGCCATGGGTCGCATCGTGTCGTATAATTATGATAAAAGACAAGGATGGATAGCCACAAACGATGGTGAACAACTTGGATTTACAAAAACTAACTTGCTTGATTCAAGGCTCAAGGAGGGCAGTCAAGTCGTTTTTACCCGAAACCCAGAACAAGGGCTTGCAAAAGGAACGCATCTCGCCTTTGCCAATTATATACATTCTCCAGGGTTCGTAGATGATCTTCTTAAGTTTGCACAACAATTGCGTAGGCAGAAGAAACCTTTTGAGACAGCCGAAGTGCTAAAACACATTTTGGATGAATATCCAGATCATGTTGAGGCTAATGCTATGCTAAAAGAAGTTAGAGGGAATGAATCTCCACAGGACAAACAACCAGAGCAGGATCCTGATACAATGGAGTTTAATCGAGCAAATGAGATCATTAGTAGTGGCGGCAATAAGATAGAAGCAATTCAAATATATAAGAGTCTATTAGCCAAGGAAAAGAAGGTAAAAGACTGCATAATGCGTATCGCGACTACCTACCAAGCACTTTATGATGAGGCTGAAGAAGGTGATGCTAGAGACACATATCGAACCAGTTTGCTAGACCACATTGAGAAATTCCAAGATAAATTGGCTCCGGCTGCTAGAATGAATTTCCTGCTTCAGAATTACATGAAATTGGGCGAGGATGAAAAATACTACAGTATTGTCAATGAGGAATTAGCTCAAACAGAACAACGTCCAGACAATCAACGACGTGGTAGAATGCTTTATTTTAAGGCTTTATACATGAGCCAGAGCGAAGTAGCTGCCGACAAGGAGCGAGCCAGTGATTTAGCAGAGGAGTCTTTATTCTTGAATCCGTTCAACAACAAGGCTGAATTGCTGTGGTTGCCAGCGAAAGGTTTTATAGGAGATTTGCCATCGGCACCAAAGGGAAGAAGTGGATATGCACAAGCTCTTTTACGAAAAGGACTTTCTAGAGGTGAGGAAGACAACACCGACTGGATGGAAATGCTCAATCAAATGAGCAAGTATCCAGTTTCTGCGAGCGAAAATACAGAACAGAAAGAGGTGAAAAAGGAGGCTGCGAGCTATACGGAATTGTTACTCAGCGCGGCAACATCTGGCCGTGCTGTCAATAAATCCAATCAAGATGTAACCGATTTGTTGCTGGCTGAGTATATGTCGTATAAAGCATCAGAACTTGCAGCGGAAGGCCAGATGGACTCCGCCTTGTATATATGGAGTGACTTGTTCTCCATCGTGCAAGGTATGGGCTATTTTGTGCAGGTTAATCTTTCAAATATGTTATCGGCAGTGCTAAGTAAGGGTATAGGTGATGTTTCTACAAGCGTTTATGCTCCATGGCAAGATGTATTATCTGATGCCAAGGATATCACAAATCTACAATGGGAACAAATCCTTTATGCAATTAGTACTAACACTATCGTATTGACTGCAGTTGAACAGTATGTCATGGATAGTGCTCAATTGGCGGCTTCTTGGGAAGCATTTACCAACACATCCGGATATGAGGGCTCCCTGACGGAGGTCGCGACAGACTTGCCCCGTAAGAGCTTTGAGGAGTCTGCTGTCAGCAAGTTATCTGAAATGCACAAGAACGTACCAGAACTGACAGACAAACTGATTACACTTTCAGCGGCAGACTTTTCGCGCACACCATTCATCCAACTCACGGCTGCAGAGCAGAAATGGTTAGGCCGTCTTACTGATGAATGCCGTCCTCTAGCAAACCAGTATTTGTTAATGGACAATATCATAGAACGTCTTAAGAAAGGAGAAGAGATAAAGGGAAAACTCACCGCGTTGGCTGATTCAGTGATTCATCAACCATCATGGTTTGGCATTAGTGGACTTCTACCATTGATTAACAGCATCAATGCAAATATTGATCGTGTTTCTGATGCCTCCACGGAGTATACGAAACCGCAAATTACACTCTCCATTACATCAGAATATGTCAGTAAAAACGAAGAGGGCTTCTACCATATTACAGGTCAGATTTACAATGCAGTTGATGCCGGTGACGCATCAAAACTTAGGTTGAAAATCAAATCGAAAAAGAATATAGCGGAAGTCAAAGCCCCTATAGTTAATTTAGGAATGATAAAAGGAGGACAGGGGAGGGAGTTCTTTTTTGATGTTAAGATTAAACCCGAGACAGAGAAGAAAGCCCTCTGCGGATTCTCGGTTACTTGCGATTATATCTATAAAAATCAAAACTACACCCAACTTTTCAATCCGTTACAAGTAAATCTGGGTCAGGCTCCCGCGTTTGTCAGAATAGAAAAACAACCATACAACTATGGCCAGGCAATTAAGATAAGCGATCCGTCCTTCGTCGGTCGAAGTGAGGATATCAAAGAAATTGCTGATTATGTCATGCAGCCACAAAAGACTGGTGCGCAAATCATCGTTTATGGTCAAAAACGTTGTGGGAAATCGACACTGGTTGGTGCAGTAAAAAGTTATTTGGAGGAGAACTATGCAGATAAAGCATTTTGCGTTTATTTTACACTCAGCCCTGATAAGAACGATGACTCTGGCGTTTGGACGGAGGCTGATTTCTATTGGACAGTGTTGTATAATATCAGGATGGCGCTGAGAAATAACAAAGATTCTTTGAAGCCCATTCTGAGTGTTCCGAAAAAGGATGAATTGGAAAGCTCAGAAATGCCATCTGTCCTTTTCTCTGAGGCAATAATCGCGTTTAAGCAAAGTATGGCCGATACAGCTGGTTGGGAACATCGTAGACTCGTTGTTATCATTGATGAGTTTACACGTCTTTACACATGTATCAAGGAGGGCTTAGTTCCCGAGAATATTCTTCATAAATGGAAAGCTATTCAAGAACCAGCAAGTCAGGCCAACTTCGCCACCATCTTTGTGGGACACGACGTCACCCCAAAGTTCTTTGATGAGGAGTATGCACGCAATACCACAGCTATTATTGCTCAGAGACAACTTAGTTACATTGATGAGAAATCGGCGCGTGAACTAATTGAGAAACCAATCTGGGATGAAGTGAATAATCAATCTCGATTCAAACAAGACGCTGTAGATCGCATTATCTATTACACGGCTTGTAATCCATCATATCTACAAATCTTCATGATGCATATGGTGGAGTTTATTAATTCTAACGAGAGAATAAAGGTAACCAAGTTAGATGTGGAGAAAGTCGCAAATGCATTCATCACAAAGCAATATCCGGAATTTTCAAACATAGGCAAATTTGATAATCTTATAAATTCGGGTATTAAGGATGAATATACTGACTTTACCGACCATCAGTTGGAAATTGTTCTACGCATCATTGCACGACTGACGAAGGATACTCCATATTGTCAGCGCAGTGCTGTTGAGAAAGAGGTTTGGGATTTGAAGCCCACAGAAGAAAATACCAAAATCATGAAGTGTTTGGACGACATACTTTATGATCTTGATACGCGTAAGGTGATAGAACGAAAAGAGAATAACCAACAGATTAAAATAATCATAGCACTATTTAAGGAATGGCTAATAAGGAATTAACAATACAAGATCCCTTTAAAGGAACTGGCGGCTACGTTTGTGGCGAGAGATTTGTGGGGCGTCGTGAACTCGTTCAACGCCTCCGTCGTTACTGTACACGACTGAACTACTCAGTTCAAGGGTTGCCACATACGGGAAAGACTTCACTGGTGAAACACTCTATCATTCATGATCCATCCTTGGTGATATCTGATCTGCCATTGTGTACTGCATATATCAGCGTAGACTCATGTGAGACTAAAAAAGATTTCTATAGAGCGTTAGCAAACACTTCTTATAGTGCTGTTAGGAAGCAACTGGCAGATGCCGAAGACATAAGGACTCTTGATGACTCTTATCAAGATATTAAGGAAAGCGGTTATGAAAACATGACTATACGCACATTGTTCGAACAAACCATCAAAGATTTGAGAGTCAACTTAGTTGTAATATATGATCGTTTTGACTATGTTAAAAGGCTGGATTTCGATTGGCATGATTTTTCGAACCTTTACACTTATGTGTCTGTAGATAACGTCAAATGTATAGTCCTTTCCATACGTAGTGTTAGCGACATCGAAATAGACCAACATGGTAAGGAAGGAGGCTCTCTCTTTTCTCAGCTATTTCTATCAACAACAATTGCTCTTGAACAATTCAATGACGATGATATCAAAGAATATTGGGAACGACTAACGCCATATTATGAAAATATTGGATTGTTATTAGATGATCATTACAAAGATACTGCAATCTATTATGCGGGCCGTAATCCTTTCCTTCTCGACACTTACAACAATTTAATCACTCAAACATTTCAAGATACAAAACAACGGCCTTCTCCGGAGGACTTGCGAATAGCCATGAGGAGAATATACATCTCACACATCAACTCCCTCATTCGTAACAACCTTCTAGATATGGCCATTCAAGTTATTCTTGGTCCTATCTCAACCATAGACAAGGAGAAAGATGATAAAATGGATTTGCTAAAGCAATACGATTTTTTGCGTGTCGTTAGCGAAAAGGAAAAGAAGGCTCTCATAGGACATGATATGGGATTTGTAGAGCGTACGCAAGATGGCAAAGATACTCAGGCATATGCCGCACCGTCGGACTATTTTACACTGCTCTTTAAAAAGGATTATGCGGGTACTGCAGACTTTTGGAAAGAGTGGTCTGCTACTTTTCGCTCGTTGCGCATGCTCTGCAAGGATTTCTTTGAATCAATGTGGGGTAATGATTGGGAAAAACACATAGAGGAGGATGCTATTCAGCAAATGTCTGCAGATGCACATATTGACGAGAAAGCCAATATCGCTGTAAGTCCATTAATCGAATACCTAAGTGAAGGCTCAATAGGAAAACTGATAGAAAAATATTGGGATATCTTTGCACCAGTTTTTTCTCCTCTTGAAAGATACACTTTCAAGGAGCATTATAACTATGTTAAGAGTCTGCGCAATCACCATGCCCACGATAACACTCGATTTCTCACAGAAGACTATAAAACAAAGGCTAATGATTATTTGGTAGAGATTGGAAAAAAAGTCAATGCATGGCATCAAAGTAAAAAAGAGTTGATACCAGCACATACAGTTGTTAAGACACGCTCTATTTCATCATCGGAGACACCATCCACACCTTCGCCATTAGTTAATCCTCAATCATCAAGTACTTCACCAGCCCCAACGACACGACCTGTTCAAGTTGTACCCAATATAATCGATCAGCCGAAACCGGTTATTTCATTGGGGCAAGATGAATACCTTGGAAAGATATTTAAATCAAAAGATAGCGTCAATGTGGAGGAGACTGGATGGAGGAAAATCGACAAAATGAAAGGATTCCGTGATGGTTACTCCCCATATCAAGTGAAATATCAAGAAGGTGAATGGGTGGTGTGTAAACTGAAAACGGAAATAAAGTCTGATGGGAAATTATTCTCCTATGTGATAGACATTCATCCCGCCGAAAATAACCAATAATAGTATCAGATGGGGCACTATATCAAAAACAGTTTAGAAGATGGCGAGCAGATAATTTTCCAAGGACATCTGCACTGGGCAGCTGTGTATCAATACATTTTCTCTGCTTTGCTATTGGCGCTGATGGCAATAGGACTGTTGGCAGCGGGCTACTACACGTCTCGTCAAGAATTGTATACCACAAGTGTGATGTTTTTTGTCATTGCCATAATCATATACGTTGTCGGTAGGGTTGTTAGGACAAGAAGTGAATTTGCTATAACAAGCAACCGTTTCATACAGAAAGATGGAATCTTGAATATTAAGATGACCGAGATTCCTCTGTTCAAGATAGAGACTGTAAACTTCTATCAGTCTTTTGGACAAAGACTATTAGGGACGAGCAGTATAGAACTCGTAGGCAGTGGCGGTACCTTTCATCGTGTTAACTATATTGAGAAGCCTATGGCTGTAAGAAAAGTGATAGTAAGTGCTATTAACAGCATAGGAAATAAAAGAAACTTAGAATAAATTTATGAAGAAGTCAACATATATTATTTTGATGGTGTTGATGGGCATCCTTTTACTGCTTACAATTCCATACGCGGTGAAAATGCTGGGAATCATCTTGTTTCCACAGCGAATAGGAATACTTCGGCAACTGTCTATCTACCAGTGGGTGGGAGTTGGCATACTGGCCTTCGCCATTATCCACTCCGTCGTGAAGAAAAACATGGTCTGGTTGGAAACTTTTTCGCATGAACTGACACACATCGTGGTGGCATTCTTCTTCTTCCGCCGGGTTCATTCTTTTCATGCAGAGGAAGGTAGTGGAGTTGTATATACGAGCGGTAAGCACAAATTTGCTCTAGCTCCAATGGCATTGGCTCCATACTGTTTACCAATTTTTACATACTTGTTGTTGTCCATAAGATGCCTTATGGATTTTCATGGTATGTGGATTTACGATGTCCTAATAGGTATTTCTATTTGTTTCCATTTCTTTTGCTTTAAGAATCAAACTGGTAGTTATCAAACAGACATTAACCAGTTCCCTTTGCCTTTTTCATATCTATATATATTCACAGCATTGTTGATTAATTTTTGTATTATTGGGGTAGCGTTTTTCCCACAATATAATGTTTATACCTCTTTATGGAGGTTAGTAACTTCAATATGGAGTAATGGAGTTGATGTTGTTAGTTGGGTCTTTTAATTACTTATCAGTAATTTTTTATATTACGTCTTTTAGGCGTATCGTTAAATATTCAGATGACTTACTACGGAGAAACAAATATTGGGCGGATTCGTAAGAATAACGAAGATGCTTTCATTGCTCAAGCCATATGGAATGACACCCATTTGCTGTGTGCAGCCATTGATGGTATAGGTGGTAATTATGGAGGAGATGTGGCTGCGGAGGTTACCCATGATACGATAATCAGTCATCTGGAAGATTTTCCTTTATGGAACCTTTCTGAATGTCTCCAGCAAGCAGTCATCGATGCCAACAATAAGGTGATTTTTTATCAACGTGCTATTCCGAAATATCGTTCAATGGGATGTGTAATGAGTCTGGGAATATTGAACGTCAAAGATAGACTTTTACATTACGTACATATTGGAGACACTCGAATATACTCTCTATATGATGGACAATTGAGGTTACTGACACAAGATGATGCTCAAGGACGAATGGTTACGAATTATATAGGGAAACGACCAATCTTGCCTAACAGCCTATTATGCGAAGCTAGAGAAGTACAACTGAAAGCAGATACTACGTTGTTATTTTGTTCTGACGGGTTATGGAAGATGATAGATGAAAAGGAAATAACAGACATCCTGTCGTTACAATTTTCATCAAAGGATGTTTGTAATCGCCTTATAAGTAAAGCCAATGAAAAAGGTGGTAAGGATAATATTACTGCCGTTGTTGTAAAACTATAAAACAACAGTTGCCATGGATAAAGAATATCTAAAGAGCTACATCAAAAAGCTTGTATCTCGATATATGAGAAAGAAGTACAAGTCAGAAGATACGATTTCATGTCGTTTTGATATGTACCGAATAGATATTGAGCATAACAACAAGATTGACAAGTATCATTGGGCAGCGGAATTAACCAAGCGTGAGTATTCATCGATAATGAGAACTTTGCTAGAATACCCCAATCTTACATTCCAAGATTTACCTCATTATATCCCCATCAAGCTATACAACAAAATAATTTTCCAGTTGCGTTTTCCATATTTTGGAAATGTCTGTGGACTTTATATCGACCCCTCTCGCAGTTTGCCAGTTGCAGTGGAAATGACAGCACTTCAACAAGATGCACATGAAATAGCAGGCGAAGATATGTATTCTTTTAGTTTACCCATAACTCAAAAGAATGACCGAGATAGTCAAGGCGTCAATCTTAGACTGAAGAAAATGGAAATTACGATATGGCAATACTCTGGATTAGTCCCTCGTATTACAGCCAGATATATAGACATTGATGCCATAGAAGTTGAGAGGGCGTTAGGTGTGAATGATTTCAGGGGAGTAGAGAAGGCTCTCAATACAATATACCAAGAGAAAGTTGTAAAAACAGATATAGAACCATTGTGGCTCATACATTGGCTTGACGAGAGCTCAATATCTTATACTAAGTTGGAAGAAGAGTAGCATAATGGGGGCATCTAAGAAACTATCATATTTGCTCAGGCATTCTGATGTACCAGACGATCAGGGCTGGATTCCAGTAGAGAAGTTGGTTCAAGATTATGGCTACACAGAGCAGAGTCTAAAACAGATTGTGGCAAACGACGAGAAGCATAGATATGAATTCTCAGATGATGGAAAAAAGGTACGTGCGATATATGGTCACTCTAATCATGTCCGCATTCCATGGAAGGAGGCAATACCTCCAAAAATACTCTATCATGGGACAGCCAAGAAGAATCTTAGTTCAATTCTTCAGGAAGGATTGAGGAGCATGAGCCGACAATATGTCCATTTGTCAGAAACGACAGAAGATGCAATAAAGGTAGGCAAACGTCATGGAGAACCTGTAGTATTGGCAATTGATACAAAGATGGTCATTCAAGATGGCGGATACTTTTATCGAGTTCCCAATGGAATATGGTTAACAGAAAGTGTTAAAGCCAATTGCTTATTCATTATGAAGTAAAAATAGAAAATGTCGTGTCACGACAAATCTAACATCATGTTTATCAAAAAGTTTGGAAAGCATTGTAGATACATAGCGATTATTATATAGAATTTTAACCTAAAACCGATGGGCCGATGGGATATAACAGAGCAATCATTTTTATGGCAACTGTCACAGAAGAAGAAATTCAAGAATTTTACCAGGAAGAAACTGAGTATAAGGATTCACAAGACGCATTTGAAGAGTCTTATGTTGAAGCCGTCATAGAGGGAAATGCGAACGATGATGAATGATAATATTGTGTAAAGAATGGAAGTGCTGTGAACCTATACTTGATAACAATGAATACGCAATAAATGAAGTTAAAGGCCGAATTTGAGATCGTTTTCTATAGCTTTATGGGAATTTATGAACTGAAGTCTTTAGTCATTTTAAGAAGCAACGATTCAATATTTACAAATGCATGAAAGCAGAAAAGAAATATCTTTCATTGCCTTAAATTGCGCAGTTGGAGATTACAGATTACTGCAAGACAACTCTTTGTTGCTCATGAACTTATAAAGATAGTTAAATTAAAGTGCTACGGAATATAGGTATTATGAAAAAGGACTTTTATTTTGGAGGTTATCTCAAAGGTTATTTGACGGATGGTGTTCTTACTATTAGTGGCTCCGGTGACATGCCAGATTGGTCTTTGAATTCAGTTCCATGGTATTCTTATCGGAAGGACATTACAAGCGTAGTTATCGGAAACGGCGTCACCAGCATTGGAGAGTATGCTTTCGCTTATTGCGACCATCTGAGGAGCGTGATTATTCCCAATAGCGTCACCTGCATTGGAAATTGTGCTTTCTGGAATTGCTCCGATTTGCTGAGTGTAACTATTGGTAATAGAGTCACCTGCATTGGAAAGTATGCTTTCTTACATTGCTCCGGTCTAGCGAGAATAACTATTCCCAACAGTGTCACCAGCATTGAAGAGGATGCGTTCAGAGAATGCTTCGGTTTGACGAGAATTACTATTCCCAACAGCGTCACCAGCATTGGAAGTTCTGCTTTCTCTCGGAGCGGTCTGACGAGTGCGATTATTCCCAAAAGCGTCACTAGCATTGGACGTTGTGCTTTCGAAGATTGCTCCTATCTGAGTAGTGTGATTATTTTCAACGGCGTCACCAACATTGGAGAGTATGCTTTCGCTTATTGCTATAATCTGAAGAGCATAACTATTCCCAACAGTGTCACCACCATCGGAGAGAATGCTTTCTTAGGCATTCGAAATGTTAGTTATTCAGGAACAGCGAAGGGCTCTTCGTGGGGCGCAAAAAGTGTAAATGGCTAAGTAGATGGTTTTTGGGGTTTATAAGGAATGTCGTTTAATTCTTTTTGTATAGTACAGCATGACGCGTTGCTCTCGATAAGTTTTGGTATTGCCCTAGCAGTTATTTCATTTATGGAATGATTGACGTTGAGAAAGTGAAGAATGCTTTACAAGACAAATATACAAGGGAATAGAGAGTTCTTTGTGTCGTTATCGAAAGAAATTGCCCCAAAAGCGATCTAACATTTTTTTTGCTTGTACGATGTCTTGATAATCATGGGATAAAGTATATCCGTGCTGAGGAGGAAACGATGAATATCTAATATGTCCAAATAGTTCAATTACATATCTTGTCACGAACATGAGAAATACTTCAACGTATATTGTTATATGTCCACATTGTGGAGCACTCAAAAGAATTGCTTTTAGCACAACTCCCTTGAGTGAAACGGAATCTATTATGTGGTCTGACGGTCGTATTGAGAGCACTGAATGGTGTGAGCCAGCTTGGACACAGCAATGTCCATCTTGCAATCATTTCTTTGCCTTACCACCTAAACAATCTCTGAAAATAGAAGATGTGCCCTGTAAAGATACTGGATTTTTGCCGTATCAAACGCTTAAACAAGCAATAACGGAACTTGCAGGTGATGACATTACGGAATCAAATGCTCGGTTAGAAGCTTGGTGGGCATTTAACAAGTTATATCAAGATGTTTTAGATGATGACATCCCTGTTGAGGAAAAGGAATTCAATCGTTCCAATATGCAGTGGCTCCTAGAATATTATTCTAAGAGACCCATTTCTCCCTACTCATTGATATTTGAATTGAACCGTCTCTTAGGTAATATTGATGAGTACAAGAAGTTGCTGAACGAAATGACTTATGAGAGATTTATTGAATGGAGAACAGAGAGAAACCAGAAAAAGGGAATTGAGTCTTCATTAGATGAACAGCAATTAAGACAAATGTATTCAAAGCTAATCGAAGAAAAGAAAGATGCCATGGATAAGCCGTTGAAACCATATATTATGCACAAGAATATATAAGAAATAGTATTTATATGAAAACGCTAAAGTACATAAAACCTCTATGGCTATTTATTGCACTGTTTCTTATTTCTTGCGGACAAAATAGGAATAGACAAGAACACTCTTTTGTTCAAAATGTGAATAAGATGCTTGATTGGCCTGAAGATGGAGAATATTCTGATGAAGTCATGCAATCTGTCTTTGATTATATCAGGAAAAATCCTCAGTCGTTAGACTATGAATTTGAAGATGAGCCTTCTCGTATGCGTATCGCCACCTCAGGTGACAGTTTAGTACGAGCTTATAGTTTGGAAAGGAGTGGATTTGAAGGTAATCCCTCATTGGGATATGATTGTAAAACAATTCTTCAATTTAGGTCTGGAGAAGACGTGTTCTGTGAAGAATTTGACAACTTTAATGGATTTGTTGCTCGTATACATCATATTGATTCCAATTATTATTTATTGGAAACTTTTCAAGGGAACATAGCTCAAGGAACACATGAAACGTATAATCTTTATGTATATAAGATTGACAATAATAAACTACAGAAAGTTAATGGGTGTTTTGTGAATAGAGAGGGGACTTCTAATAATCTTGAACTATCTTGGGATGATTCGCATGGGAATTTGAAAAAAGATGAAGAAAAAGAGGATTCTATATTCATCTATAGTGTATTGAAAAAGGAACTATATGTTATTAATGGTATGCCATTGAAAGGTGAAACATTAAAATATCGTCAATACAATTGGAACAAACAACGTTTTGAATTAAGGGGATATGATGAGCCGAAAGAGTATTGTAATAAAGAATACTACATAAGAATAGAACAACAAAGCGAGAACACGTGGATTTATAAATGTTGGAGTGGCGGTGAGAAACACGGTGAACCTGACTTGATTATCAAAAATGGTGCTAAACAATACTGGCTTTACGATGATTCTCTTATCTCTTATGATGAATGGTGGACTGATGATGAAAGTTCTCCATTGGGTGAAAAGTACATATTCTTCAATAATGGTTATCGTTACGTATTCTATGATGGATATAGCCATGGAATGCAATTTGAATCATTATATGTAAGTGATCCTAACGAGAATGATATATACTATGGTGATTTTACGCCAGTTTATAAACATGTAGATAATTGATTTAGTTAAGTCACAAATATAAATAAATATGCTTTACTATCTGTTTCGATTTTTTGAAAGTCTCGGCATTCCTGGTTCTGGAATGTGGGAGTACATTTCGTTCCGTTCATTGATGGCATTCATCGTGGCATTGGTGATTTCACTTTGGTTTGGAAAGCATTTCATCAAATGGATGAATGACCATAAAAGACAAGTCGAAGAGAAAAAGTTTGATGAGTCTGTTGATTCTGCCGCTCACAAGCGTAAGTTTGTCCCCTCTATGGGCGGAATCGTGATTATTGCCGCAGTTTTGATTCCGTGCCTGTTATTTGGAAGACTCAGGAACATATATCTTTTACTCATGCTTGTCACAACAATTTGGTTGGGAATAACTGGTTTCATGGATGACTATTTAAAGATTAAACGTGACAAGAACGGTTTGGCTCCACGATGGAAATTGTTATCGCAATTGGGAATTGGACTATTTGTAGGATTAACATTGTATTTGAGTCCAGATGCGGTAATTCGCGAGAACATTGATGTACAACATCATGATGGCATAACAGAGATCATACACAAAAGTAACCCAACAAAAAGCACTGTTACAACAATACCTTTCCTCAAAAACCACAATCTTGATTACGCGTGGGTTACTTCTTGGGCAGGTCAATACAAACAAACTATTGGATGGGGCGTTTTTGTCTTTATTACCGTCTTTTTCATTATGTTTGTCAGCAATGGGGCAAATCTTAATGATGGAATGGATGGTATGGCAGCGGGTAATTCTGCCATCATTTATGTAGTACTGGCCATTTTTGCGTACGTTTCCAGTCATATCGGTTTCGCATCTTATTTTAACATCATGTATATTCCTGAATCGCAAGAGTTAGTTGTCTTTATTTCAGCTTTCATAGGAGCGTTAATAGGTTTTCTATGGTATAATGGAAATCCTGCACAAGTGTTTATGGGTGACACGGGCAGCCTTACTATTGGAGGAACTATTGCAGTCATTGCCGTTATCATCCATAAAGAACTAATGCTGTTTTTGCTCTGCGGCGTATTTTTGGCAGAACTTGCCAGCAGTGCATTACAGACAAGATATAGTGCATGGGGGAACAAACATGGAAGAAAGCAGAGATTGTTTAAGCGTGCACCAATTCATGATTCATTCAGAGATGATTTTGATTTTCAAGAGAACATTCATTATGTATTCCGTCATACTTTGAATGGACAAGCCTCGAATCAAAAAGTAGTTCTTCGCTTTTGGATAATATCTATCCTATTAGCAGCATTGACTATCATTACGTTGAAAATCAGATAAAGTGAACCTCAAAACAAATCATTATGCTTGGAGCTGTATTTGGAGACATCGTTGGTAGTCCTTACGAATGGAAAAATGTAAAGACGAAGGATTTTCGATTGGAGAAATCGGGCACTCGTTATACGGATGATAGTGTGATGACACTGGCGGTAGCGAAATGGCTACTTGAAGATGCATCACATACTGAAACGCGTATTTGATTCGGTGTATGCAGAAACTGGGTAAAATGACCTCGGTACTGGTTACGTCGAGAGATTCCGAGAGTGGTTTCGTACATCAACTAAAACGAATAAGAACGGAAAAATTATATTATGGCTCAGATAGATTATGAAGATCACTGGTTATCTGAAGATGAAATTTACGTGTCAAAAAATGATGGGACAAAGGAACTCGATTTACAGAACAGAACTGTTTTCTTTGGCAGAATATAAAGTTAGAAGCACCTCTCCATTTGAGAGAGACTATCTGTTGGACAAATACGGGGCAACACCCATCATCGGTGGCATAGAGAGAATCTTTAATCCTTCAATATAGGCTAAGCGACAAAAGAAAGACCACAGGTCATCAGACCTCTCACGCCTTCAGGGTGTGAGAGTAATCAAACAGTCGTTTCTCATTGTTTGTGAAGGAGAAAAGACTGAACCAGGCTACTTCAAGGCATTTCGCATGACTGCAGCGACGGTCAAGGCTGTAGGACAGGCAATGAATATGATGACGCTTGTCAGCAAGGCAATCAGTATTCGTGAAGCCGACCAAAAAAAGGTTTATGACCAATTCTGGGTGGTCTTTGACAAGGATGACTTTCCTGCAAAGGATTTCAACCTGGCAATACAATATGCCGAGAAGTGCGGCTTTCGTGTGGCATAAAGCAATCAGGCATTTGAGTATTAGCTCCTGTTGCATTACAACCTATACACCGGTGCCATTCATCGAAGTCAGTACAAAGACATGCTCACCAAACTGTGGTATGACTCAATCTCTTTAAAGAGATACTTCTTCTCACCCTTTTGAATAGCAAAACTCTCAAACAGCATCTTTGCTATTTGTTCAAAGCGTAACTCTATTTCTGAAGTGTTAATGTCGGCATCAAGAGTCATTAGCTGTCGGAGTTGAGTTGTGATGCTCATTGACAATGGCAAATAGTATAAGTGTTCTTATCAATATCGATTTAGAATTTTGAAAACACCTTTATTTATTATCGGTGAAAAAATGTTTCCCACAATAAAATCTAGTAG
>OCVV012829717.1_pt1 | contig 46023 bp, 37 predicted proteins | sample 1539721 | NCBI WGS metagenome assembly OCVV01 (sample SAMN02144230, study PRJEB22623) | gut metagenome | biome: sheep rumen | host: Ovis aries | place: New Zealand | reverse complement strand
CGACTGCGACGGGCGTGAGCAGCATCAGTGTGACTGCGACGAAGAACGGCAAGACCTCGACGGCATCGGTGTCGACGTTGACGGTTACGGAGCCGCTTCTTCCTCTGACCATCATAGTTACGGGAGGCAGTGCGACCCAGACGGTCGGTGTAGGAGAGATCCTTACGACAATCACCTTCACGGCCAGTGAGTCGAGTGCATTGCTATACATCAGTCAGGACAACAACATATCTGGCATTACAATCGGAGATCCGAACATTGATAATACATCCTCGATCAGCGGTACGCCAGCTGCAACGGGAGTCATTAACTATACCGTCCATGCCGAGACGACGGACGGTCGTACGGCGCAGTTGTCGGGAAAGATCACCGTAGCCAACGCTACCGGTCCGGTCCTGTCTGTCGAGCCGATCGGCGAGCAGCCACCGGCAGCCGAGTTGCTGAATCAGACTGTAACGGCAGGCAGCAGCATAGAGAACATCAACATCCGTTCTGACATACCTGCCACCATGACCGTCACCGGTTTGCCGGTAGGTGTTCAGGGACTCCAGTCGTCCACGTCTGAGACGGTTATGACCATACAGGGCAAGCCGACGGTATCGGGAATATTCAACTTCACGGTATCGGCTGTAGGAAAGGAGAACGGCATGTCATCGCAAAACGTGATCCAAGGAACCATAAAGGTCATAGGAGCTCCGGTGCTGACGATAAAAACTGGAGGTGAAACAACATCGAACCTGAATCAGACGGTCGAGAAGGGCGATGCGATTTCGACGATTGTCATCTCCTCTGACGTCTCTGCCATTTGGAGTGCAACGGGACTGGCTGATGCTGGACTTTCGGCAGAGACTTCCGCGGACTATAAGACCTATACGATCACGGGTACGCCATCGTCCATTATGAACTATCCGATCAGTGTGACGGCAAAGACGAGCAACCTGGAGACGACCGTATCGGGTACAATTACGGTCAAAGCGAAAACTCCTACGGTCAAGACGAAAACCTACACGGTGGGCAGTGTGTCGTTCAAAACAGTAGAAATTGAAGGAGGAACCTTCCAGATGGGTTCATCGGGAACGGGCATTCCGTTGGAAGAGAGTCCGATACACAGTGTGACTGTATCCGATTTTGAAATGGGTCAGACTGAAGTAACGCAGGCGCTATGGGTGGCTGTATTGGGAGAGACCAACAAGCCGAAATGGAATGCCAATTATGGTATGGGCGACGCTTATCCAGTCTATAACGTGAACTATGACAGAATCGTTAATGAATTTCTGCCAGCCTTGAATGCATCCCTGCATACTTCTGGACAGTTGGCTGCGGACAAACAATTCACCCTCCCGACAGAGGCAGAGTGGGAGTATGCTGCACGAGGCGGGAAAAATTCGGCAGGATATACCTATTCCGGAGGAAATAATCTGAACGATGTGGCATACTATACAGACAACAGTACTTCCTCTGGACGTAAGGCACACTGGCCAGTTGCAGGAAAGGCAGCCAACGAATCAGGACTCTATGACATGTCTGGAAACGTGTCCGAATGGTGCTACGACTGGTATGGTAATTACAGTTCAACATCACAGACCAATCCTATTGGCGTAGCAAAGGGAACGAATGGAAACCAGAACGGCAACAAGGTGTTGCGAGGAGGAAACAGCAGTTCGTCTGCAACAGAATGTCGTGTTTCGGCCCGCAAGGCGACTTCCCATTCATCGATCAGTGTGACTCACTATGGATTCCGACTTGTATTGGACGGCATCACTAAATCGCAGAGTGATTTGAATGAGTAAGCAAGGCCGGTTTGCCACCCAATGGATGGTGTAAGGACAACATAAAAGGAAAGCCAGAACTCAACTGTTCTGGCTTTCCTTTTTGGTAAGAAATTTAGATCATTTGATCATTTGATCATATCGAAGCGCGTGTACGGCTGCAGAGCTACTGGAATACGGATGCCATCAGGCGTCTGGTTATTTTCGAGCAGAGCGGCAACGATACGTGGGAGGGCCAATGCGCTGCCGTTGAGGGTGTGGCAGAGTTGAATTTTCTTATTCTCGTCGCGGAATCGGCAGTGAAGGCGGTTAGCCTGATAGGATTCAAAATTGCTGACCGAGCTAACTTCTAGCCAACGTTTCTGTGCTTCGGAGTAGACCTCGAAGTCGAAGCAGATAGAAGATGTGAAACTCATGTCGCCGCCGCAGAGACGAAGGATGCGGTAGGGCAGTTCGAGTTTTTGAACCAGACCTTCGACGTGATCGAGCATCTCCTTCAGAGACTCGTAGGAGTGATCGGGTGTATCGATGCGGACCAGTTCGACTTTAGAAAACTCGTGGAGTCGATTGAGACCTCGAACATCCTTGCCGTAGGAACCGGCCTCGCGTCGGAAGCACTCCGTATATGCGCAGTTTTTAATAGGAAGATCCTTCTTGTCGAGGATGACATCGCGATAGATATTGGTCACGGGCACTTCTGCAGTAGGGATGAGGTAAAGGTCGTCCACTTCGCAATGGTACATCTGTCCTTCTTTGTCGGGAAGTTGTCCAGTGCCGAATCCGGAAGCTGCATTGACGACAGTCGGCGGCATGATTTCGGTGTAGCCTGCTTTAGTTGCCTCGTCAAGGAAGAAGTCAATGAGCGCACGTTGGAGTCGTGCACCCTTCCCTTTGTAGACGGGGAAGCCTGCACCGGTTATTTTGACTCCGAGATCAAAATCGATAAGGTCGTATTTCTTGGCAAGTTCCCAATGAGGTAGAGCGTCGTCGCCGAGTTCCACCTTGATGCCACCTGTTTTCTCGACGATATTATCTTCTGCAGATTTGCCGTCAGGGACGTCGTCGTTAGGAATGTTCGGGATGGTATAAAGGATGGCTTGGATTTGCTCTTCTGCCTCCTTCATTGTCAGTTCGAGGGATTTGTTTTCCTCCTTCATTCCGGACACCTTGAGTCGAGCGGCTTCGGCCTCTTCTTTCTTTCCCTCTTTCATGAGGAGACCGATTGATTTCGAGATTTTGTTGAGTTCGGCTAGATTGTTGTCCAGTTTTGTCTGCGTTGTCTTACGTTTGTCGTTGAGAGAGATTACCGATTCAATGGCTTCCCGTCCGTCAAATAGTTTGCGAGAAAGTTTACGAATAATGCCCTCTTTGTCTTCGGTTATTTGTTTAATGGTAAGCATAAAAATGGCGTGTTAGTAATGTTTTTTTCTCTAATGCAAAGATAATGGTTTTATAATATTTGTTCCAATTGAATTTGTCAAAGGTCTCAGACAAAAATGATGTAAAAAAAATCCGGTATCCACTTTGTGGAAACCGGATTCAAATAATGTTTTTTCAACTTTTTTGTCTTAGTTTTGTTCTGTCGGCAGAACGGAAACATAAGATTTATCGTTGGTTGTTTTCTTAAAATTGACTATTCCGTCAACAAGGGCAAAAAGCGTATGATCTTTTCCCATGCCGACATTTTGTCCTGGATTGTGCTGCGTTCCGCGCTGACGTACGATGATATTGCCTGCAATTACATGCTGGCCACCAAAAATTTTGATTCCGAGTCTTTTGCTATGTGACTCACGACCATTCTTCGAACTACCTACACCTTTTTTATGTGCCATGATTCAATCTGTTTAAAAGGTTATGCAACAATATCGTTGATTGTAACTGATGTGTACTGATGGCGGTGACCATTCAGTTTCCTGTAGCCTTTACGACGCTTCTTGTGGAAGACAAGCACCTTCTTGCCTTTTGCTGCGCCGTTGACCTCAGCGACAACTTTCGCTCCAGAAATAGTTGGAGTACCAACCGATACTGTGCCGTCATTGTCAATCAACAATACTCTTTCGAACTCAACCTTGTCGCCTTCTTTGGCGTCAGGGAGAACGTTTACAAACAGTTTTTGCCCTTTTTCGACACGGAACTGCTGTCCTTGGATTTCAACAATTGCGTACATTACAATGTGATTTAAAATTATATCGGGGAGGCGGGACAGTCACATGCTCTAAATCCATGTCGTTGCCACTTATGACGTATTCATTGGTACGTCGCCTCTGTGCGAAACGGGTGCAAAGATACATAAAAAACTCATAATTACAATTGTAATGCAAAAAAGAAAAGTTTTTTATACCAATGGTTATTTCTTACATAATATGAACTTGACAGAAATTTGCTTTTTATATTTGTATTTTTCTAAAAAATATGGAAAACGATAAATATTTTACTGGAAAGGAACAGCTGGAAATCTTGCATCTTTATTGGCGAATTTTGCATGCTGCAGGAAATCAACTTCACTCGAATGATTTACATGAGATACATGATTTGTTTCGGAAAATAGTGGATCAAAAGAAAGAATCTGAAGCAGGTCAAGAAGTTCTGAATCCAATTATAAAGGATCTGAATACGGTTTATCTCGCTGTCAGTGAGATTGGAATGGGCAGAGCCACCATTTTAGGAGTTTTGGCGTTTGATGCCTTGCGTGAGGGTGTGTTGATGGAGAATGATATTGAACATCGTTTTGGTCAGGAAGTTTCTATCATTGTTCGAGGATTACTTAAGGCACACGAACTTTATAGTAAGAGTGTGGCTGTGGAATCTGAGAATTTCCGAAAATTGCTTTTGACCTTTGCAGAAGATATTCGTGTTGTTTTTATTCTTATTGCCGAGCATGTTTATATCATGCGTAATCTATCTTTATACGATGAAGAACGCCGTAATCGTATAGCACGTGAGTCTGCCTACTTATATGCCCCTATGGCACATCGAATGGGACTTTACAAGTTAAAAACAGAATTAGAAGACCTGAGTCTAAAATGGCTTTCTCCTGAGATTTACAATGATATTGTGGCTCGATTGAGTGAGACAAAGAGCGAACGGGAGAAATATATCGACGACTTTATCTCACCATTAAAGAATCAGTTAGAATTGGAGGGATTCGATTTTGAAATAAAGGGTCGGACAAAGTCTATTTATAGCATTTGGAATAAAATAAAGAAAAAGGGAACTCCTTTTGAGAATATCTATGACATATTTGCCGTTCGTATTATATTAAATAGTCCTCCAGAGAGAGAAAAATCTGACTGTTGGCAGGTTTATTCAATTGTAACTGATCGTTATCAGCCAAACCCGAAACGACTGCGGGATTGGCTTTCTATTCCAAAATCCAATGGATATGAGAGCTTGCACACTACCGTAATGGGACCAAGTGGAAAATGGGTAGAGGTTCAAATACGCACTCGCCGTATGGATGAAATTGCAGAGAAAGGTCTTGCGGCACATTGGAAATATAAGGGAATCAAGAGTGAACAGGGAATGGAAGAATGGTTGAAGAACCTGCGTGAGATTCTGGAAAATCCAGAAAAGAATGCTGTGGATTTTATGGACGATTTTCGATTGGACCTTTATGAAGATGATGTCTTTGTATTTACACCTAATGGAGAACTTCGGAAACTGAAACAGGGAGCTACGGTACTTGATTTTGCTTTTCATATCCATTCTGCAATTGGTTGCCGTTGTGTTGGGGCAAAAGTAAATGGTAAAAATGTGCCGATCCGACACGTCCTCTCCAATGGTGATCAAGTGGAAATTCTCACCTCTCCGAATCAGATTCCTAAAATTAGTTGGTTGGATTGTGTCGTGACGGGAAAAGCAAAGACCAAGATTAAACAAGTGCTGCGAGAAATGGCAACGAAGGATGCAGAACTTGGAAAGGAAATGTTGGAACGTAAATTTCGAAATTGGAAATGGGACTATAATGAATCGGTCTATATGCGTTGTATTCGAAAGGCTGGGTTTAAGACGGTAACGGAGTTTTATCAAGGCGTTGCTCATGGAACTGTTGACTTGCAGCGATTTCGCGAAAGGATGGAGGCAGAACGGAAGGCAACAAGTGATTCGTTAGTGGAACATTCTGCTGCTGACTTTATTCAAACAGATCCAAATGAGGATGAGAATATTCGGAAACAAGGAATCAGTGATGATGTCCTTGTCATTGACAAAAACCTAACAGGAATTGAATATAAATTGGCAAAGTGTTGCAACCCAATCTATGGAGATAAGGTCTTTGGTTTCGTTTCAGCTGCGGGTGGTATCAAAATACATCGTCTTTCTTGTCCCAATGCTCCGCAAATGATCAGTCGCTATGGATATAGGATCGTTAAAGCTAGATGGTCTGGAAAAGGGGAAAATCAATATACGGTCACATTGCGTGTCACAGGTAAGGATGATATCGGAATTGTGACCAATATCACTTCTCTTATATCAAAACATCTAAATCTCTCCCTTCGGTCTATTTCTGTAGATTCGGAAGCAGGAGTGTTTAGATGTCATGTTACTGTTCGAGTTGGCAATTTGTCTGAATGTGAAGACCTTATCCGTCGAATTGCTGCTATTAGAGGAGTCGCAGAAGTCCTCCGTGAAGGGTGATTTTACTTTGATATCAGATTTCCTAAGGTAATTAGCAGACCAAGTAATAGTAAATTTCGAGACGTGAGCCCTAGATATCGATTTAGCGCTACACCTTTTGTATGGCATATACCATACCATGTCTTGATATGAACTGGAAGGTAAAGCAAAGATAGCAGATAGGCACAATGTCCGTTTCTCATCAGAAATATACATAGTATGGTAGCCAAGATACCGTTCGTTAGATATGCGACACGTCCAAATCTTAGGCCGAAGATAACTACCGTTGTTCGTTTTCCTTCTGATAAGTCTGTTGGGTAGTCTCTGTAGTTGTTTAATACCAGTATGTTAACTGCTCCTAATCCAACTATGGTTCCTGCGAGGAAAACATCTGGAGTGAAATGAATGGTTTGGACATAATAGGTAAAAGCAGTTGCTACCCATCCGAAAAAAACTAGAACAAAAACATCTCCCAATCCATTACGAGATAAAGGGTAAGGACCGGCAGAATAGGCTATAAGCGAAACAACGCATATAATTCCAACTATGATCATTTCCCAACCTCCATAGTAGATTAGCCCTAGACCGAAGATACTCGCCAAGATAATAACTGCGACAATGGCAAATAGCATTGCCTTGGGACTGATCCATCCTGATGAAACAGCGCGAGCAGGTCCGAGACGAACAGAATGAGAATCGGAGGAATAGCGGTAGTCAAAATAGTCGTTTGCCAAGTTAGAAGCAATCTGAGCAAGCAAAGAAAAGAACAAACAAAGTAAGGCAGGCACCCATCGGAAACTACCGTCTCTATATGCCAAGGCAGACGCGACTATGACTGGAATAGATCCGGCTGAAAGAGTGCGTGGACGAAAAGCCAGTACCCATGCAAGTATTGAGTTTTTCTTTATGTCGTTAGCATTAGATGTGCTGATTTCTGTTTGCATGTTTATTTAAAATAATACAAAGGTAGTGAGAAAAAACATTTTTTGACAATTGTGAGTTGTCCGCCACCAATGAGTTGGTTGGATGTTTTCTCGTTTGTGCTATGCATATTCTCTTTATTAGCCTAAAACATCTATATTTGTATTAAATAGAAAAAAAAACATATATGTTTTCGGGTATAGTTGAAGAAGCAGGACGTATTGTGGACCTGCGCAAGGAGCAGGACAACCTGCATATTAGTGTTCAATGTTCTTTTGTAAACGAACTGAAAATAGACCAAAGCATTGCTCATAATGGGGTGTGTCTTACAGTCGTGGATTTGAAGGACGATTTTTATACAGTGACTGCAATTAGGGAGACCATCGAGCGTAGTAATTTGGGACTGTTGAAAGTTGGAGATTTGGTGAATCTGGAACGAAGTATGTTGATGAATGGACGTTTAGATGGTCATATTGTACAAGGACATGTAGATCAGACGGCAGTGTGTCGTAAGGTGGAACAAGCAATGGGAAGCTATTACTTTACATTTGAATATGAATGTGAGAAAGAAATGCAGCGACGCGGATATTTAGTTGTGGACAAGGGGTCAGTGACCATTAATGGTGTTAGCTTGACCGTGTGTGAACCGAATGAAGTAGAAGATGAGGTCCAACATTTCAAGGTGGCTATTATTCCTTATACGTTCGAACATACTAATTTCTGCGACATTAGGCAGGGTAGTGTGGTTAATCTTGAATTTGACATCATAGGAAAGTATATTAGCCGAATGAAACCTCTTTTTTGAAAATTTATTTGAATATTGCAAAGATAGTGGGGCGATGGTTGAGTTCCGGATTCTCCTTCGTTTTCCATTGAGCAATGGTATGTGTGCGGATGGATTCTGTATCAAGAGTGATGTCGGAAGCAACGCACAACTTTGTCTTGGGTGAGCAGGTATTCAGGATTTGTATAAAGAGTTTCTCGTTGCGATAAGGGGTTTCAATGAAGATTTGGGTCTGCATCTCATAAATAGCTCTGGATTCCAATTGACGAAGGCGTTTTGATCTTTCATTAGGGTCTATAGGTAGATACCCTACGAAGGCGAAACTTTGTCCATTAAATCCTGAGGCCATTTGAGCTAGAAGAATAGAGGACGGACCGACAAGTGGGACTACTTGAATATCTTGTTGTTGGGCAAGTGCAACTATGTCGGCGCCAGGATCAGCTATAGCTGGACATCCAGCCTCGGAAATCACCCCTACATCATCGCCCAGAATCAGAGGAGATAGGAATTTTTCAAGATGACTGCGGTCTGTGTGTTGATTGAGAATTTGAAATGTGCTTTCGTCAATCGGAAAGTTATGATGCAGTTTGCGAAGATACCGGCGCGCTGTACGAATGTCTTCTACAATAAAATGTCGGATGGACAATACGATGTCAAATACATGTGAAGGAATGACGTTTCTCGGATCGCAGTCTCCGAGTGTATTAGGTATTAGATAGAGTTTTCCTGTCATGTTTCAGAATAGGACTTTTAGAATAATTCGCAGATTTTAAGCAACCTTTTATGTATTCAAAGATACTCAATTATTTCCAATAGCATCTGCTGGCGAGCTTCTATGGTTGTTAATAACTCGTTTAAAAATGCATATCTTTGTATTCGTTTTTTTTTTAATTTATGTCTTTACCTGAAGCTTTTATAAAACGTATTCAGAATCAAATTCCTGATTGGGAACGTTTTGTGAAGTCTTTGGAAACATCTGCTCCTGTCAGTGTTCGTCTGAATCCCCACAAGCCGGTAGGGTGTTTGGAAGTCGCGGAACGGGTACCTTGGTGCAATACAGGGTATTATCTGCACCAACGTCCAATCTTCACGCTGGATCCTCTTTTTCATGCCGGTACTTATTACGTGCAGGAGGCATCATCTATGTTTATAGAACAGGTGGTTCGTCAATATATAGACAGGCCTGTTCGGACTTTGGATCTTTGTGCTGCTCCCGGAGGAAAGACAACACATCTTTTGTCGCTTCTACCAGGAGGGAGTTTGCTCGTAAGCAATGAGTTCATCCGAAGTCGTGCACATATCTTGGCGGAGAATGTGTCAAAGTGGGGGTACCCAAGTGTTGTTGTGACGAATAATGCCCCAAAAGATTTTTCCCATTATGAGTCTTTTTTTGACTTGATAGTGGTGGATGCACCATGTTCGGGGGAGGGAATGTTTCGAAAGGATTCAGGAGCAGTTGAAGAGTGGAGCGAGTATAATGTACAACAATGTGAACTCCGACAGCGACAGATTATTTCAGATGTTTGGGGGAGCTTGAGCGAAAATGGGGTGTGTATTTATAGTACATGTACCTATAATCCTAATGAGGATGAAGAGATGGTTAAGTGGATCGAACAGGAACTTGGTGCCGAAGAGTTGCTTGTTCCGGTAGATGAACGATGGGGAATCGTTCGTTCGGAACGGGGATACCATTTCTATCCTCATATGTCTAAGGGGGAAGGTTTTTATCTTTGTGTTCTTCGTAAGACGTCTTTATCACCTATCGGTCGTCAACGGGCAAGACATAAGATAACATTAAACTCAACAAAGAATCAAAAGGAAATAATGTCTCACTATCTCGTTCCACATGATTGGCATTTGGCATTTCTTAGAGAGCGTATGGTCGCTCTTTCGTCTGATTATGTTGAATGGATGTTAGACATGATGCAAAATCTGAAGGTAATGCAGGCAGGTGTACCTTTGGGCCGTTGGATTGGGAAAAACTTCCTCCCAGACCCTTCTTTAGCCCTTTCTGTATGTCTGAAGGATAATTCTACGGAGGTTTTTGATGTGAATAAAGAAACAGCCTTGTCCTTTTTGCATAAGGATGCTATAACCCTACCTCCGGATATGGAGAAAGGCATGGTCCTGATCCGTTATATGGGACATGGATTGGGTTGGGTAAAGAATTTGGGAAACCGTTGCAATAGTCTCTTTCCTGACGAATGGCGTATTCGAATGCGAATTGATAAATAGTATTTTAGATGAAATTATTGTTTCTAGGTACCGGGACATCTACTGGAGTGCCACAGTTGGGATGTAATTGTGAAGTATGTCGGAGTATAGACCCGAAGGATATGCGTCTACGGGCATCCGCAATGCTTACGACTGATACTGGCAGGCAGTTCCTTATTGATTGTGGTCCTGATTTCCGCTATCAAGCGCTAAAGTATCATATTGGGGTTGGCGACGCTATTTTGTTCACTCATGAACATTTTGACCACGCATGGGGTTTGAATGAAATACGCCCCTTGCATCAGGCGGACCTCTATGCAGAAGATCGTGTCCTGAAATGCTTTCGGGATACGTTGCCATATATTTTTAACGAACATCCATACCCGGGAGCCCCGGATTTGAGACTACACCGTATCAAAGAAGAGAAACCATTCTCAATAGCAGGAGAAAGGATTATTCCAATTCGGGTTTTGCATATGCAATTGCCTGTTTTAGGATACCGTATAGGAGATTTCGCTTATGTGACGGATTTCTCAAGTATAGCAGAGTCTGAGAAGGAGAAACTGAGAGGGCTAAAGGTTTTGGTGCTTGGAGCTCTCCGCAAGAGTGAACACCCGGCACATTTGAAGTTAAGCGATGCTCTTGATTTAGCAAGAGACTTGGCTGCAGAGCGGACATTCTTTACCCACATGAGTCATGACATGGGTAAACACGAAGATGTAAATCGTCAATTACCGCCGCATGTTCAATTGGCATATGACGGTTTACGGGTAGAGTGGTAGATGCTTTCGGAAACTTGGTACTACGATTTCTTGCACGGGTAGTATGCGATTTGAAAAGTGTTCTCATCCGAAGAATTTATGGACATAAAAGAGTATATTTGTATCAAACTAATTTTAATCAGTATAATATGAGAAAACTTATTGTTGCAGTATCTGCCGTGTTGGCTAGTTCGGTTCTTTTCAGTTCTTGTATCGGTTCGTTCGCTCTTTTCAATAAAGTCTTGGACTGGAATCAGGGACTTGGAAACAAGTTTGTAAATGAGTTGGTGTTTATCTGTCTCAATATCATTCCGGTCTATGGAATTTCCGCTCTGATTGATGCGATTGTTCTCAACACAATCGAGTTTTGGACAGGGTCAAATCCGATAGCTGGAAATACAGTCAAGACTGTTAAGGACGAAAACGGTACGTTTTATATTACTTCTCATGAGAATGGTTATACCATTACGAAGGAAGGACAGGAGGGACAGCTTGATCTTGTCTATAACAAGGAAGATAACTCGTGGAGCGCAGAGAAGGACGGACAGAGTGTGAAGTTCCTGACGTTTGTTGACGAAAACCACGTTAAAATGTACGGATCAGAGCAGGTAGTTGAACTATCCCAGGCTGGAACTCTCGCATACAAGGCTGCAGTCTGCAACAATACCGTTGCTTTTGTTCAGGAGTAAGCGGTATTTGTTTAAGTATGACTTAAAAGAACAGGGGTATCTTCTATTATGGATACCCCTGTCTCTTTTAGTGAATCTGTTTATTGAATCTTACAGCTCTTTACGGAAAGTCGCTCCGAACGTAATAGGCATACCCCGTTGTGCAAATTCATTTCCTATGGATTCAAAATAGAAGGTCTTGTAATCTGAATCTGTCGCATTTCGAACCCATCCGCTCAGTGAGTAGTCTCCCTGAACTAGCGTAATGCTTCCATTCAGCAGTCCATAGAAATTCTGGGAACGTGTGTTTTCTTCGTTCCAGTAGATTTTACCCATTGCTGTCCAGTCTGTTGAAAAACGGATAGCAGAAAGGTGCTTACAGTTTTTGATAGGCAGTTCATATGTTCCGGCAAGAGAGAGAGTTTGCTGTGGAGCAAATGGTACGGTCTTGCCTCGGTAACTGATTCCGTTTTCTTCAAATTGCCGGAAATCGGAATGGGTGAATCCGTAATGGATGGCAAACGATAGATTCTCGTATGGGAGAATTCGTATCGAGGTCTCCAAACCACAGCTTGACACTCTTTCTGCGTTTGTGATCATTCGACTGCCATTCGACGAAGATGTTGGCAACTGCTGGTTCCGGTCGTCAATGTAGAATACAGAGGCATCGACGAAGAGTTTCTTCTGTATAATCTGTGAATGAAAACCCACTTCATAGTTCCATAGATATTCTGGTTTGTAGTAGATAGTGCCTTCTACGTCTCCGGTTTTCTGATTCTGCATCTGTGCCTGCAGGATGCTGGACATCATAGTGAAGTTGTATCCTCCGGCCTTATAGCCCTTCGATACGTTTGCGTAGATATTCAGATTTTTGTTGAACGTATATTTGACGGATACTTTGGGCAGTAGTTGCCAGATATTTCGATGGCATTCTCCAACAATCAGGTAGGTCGAATCGGTCGGAATGACCATAGTGCGTGGCATTGACATATAGACGTGAGTCTGGAGCGATGATGATGTGTTGTAATCAATTCCCGTCCGTTCGTATTCGGCACGCAATCCTGCCGTCAGGGTCAGCTTTCCCAATAGAGTGACCGACGACTGATGATAGAGAGAAATGCCGGATTGGGTCAGTTGAAACATACCGGGAAAGAATAGCGAACCATTGTCTATCAGAATTTGATCTGGAGCGTATGGACTCGGATTGCGAGCTAGGGCTGAGTTGATATTTTCTTCGATAAGATGTTCAATGCCGTAACGACCCATCGTCATGGGAGAGTTGATGTGATTGTTGTTGTGGAACAGGAACAATCCGCTTGTTTGGTTATACTTGCGCAGAATGGATCGGAAGGTCAGTTCTTCGGTAAATGAGTGTTGATGCTGGTGCTCACTCAGTGTGAGTAAGGATTGTTCCGTGAAGTCCTGGTCAATGTTCATTCGGTCGTCCATGTACTGATAGCCTGTTGATGAACTGAGGCGATGGTGCTGGTTGAGGCGCTTCTCGATGTTCAATCCTGAAAACAGGAAGTTACGCAGATAGGATCCGTCCCCGTCATAGTTGATTTTCCCTGTAGAAAGGTTTTCGTATGGATAGGCTTGTTCATTCAGGTGGTCGTAGGAGACGTTCAGACGCATGCGCCATGTCTCATCCGGATTCCAGTGAAGGTGTATGCGTCCGCCGGCAGATTGGTACTTGTTTTTTTCTCTGTCATAAGTATTTTGGAACCATCCGTCATTCCTGTCGTAGTGACCGGAGACCCGAACACCAGTTTTTTCTGTCCCTATTTGATAGGTCAGTCTCTCGGAGATGGAGTTGTGGTTTCCATGCGAGAGTTGGAAACCATAGCGAGGTGACTTTGTAAATGTACTCTCATCCACGGTGGAGATGTCAACGACACCTCCGATCGAGTTTCTGCCATATAAAGTTCCTTGCGGACCGATACCGATGGAGATGTTAGCGATATCGTAGAGGTCAAAGTCAAAGGAACTCTTGTTTTGAAGTGGAATACCATCGACGTAGAATCCTATGGATGATTCATTCATCCGACTTCCGATACCCCGTACATAGATGGATGATGTGGTATGAGAACCATAATCGGGAATGTAGAAGTTGGGTACATGAGCTGACAGGTTTTTGAAGGTGGAGACCTGCAATGCTTCTGTTTCTCGGCTTGTCAGTTGGTAGTTGGAGCCGACATGGTGTTTAGCGCTGTTTTTCCCGCTTTGGTCAGTGACGACGACATCCTTTAGTTCAAAGTCTGCGATGCTGTCAGTCCCGAATGCTTCTGTTGCCAGCGATGCGCCTGCATATGCGTTGCCTGGCCCCGTCGCAAGAAGGGCTAGGATAGAGAATGCTATTTTGTTCATGAAAAAATAAAAATCTGTTTGAATCGTTTATGAATACCCTTTCTGCTTCTGGTCACCGGGATAGGAACTCCTGTGAAAAATTTTTGAAGCAAAAAGGGGAGTCTGTTTTGTCTGGAACTGGACGTTTAGGCAAGGCATGTTTCTCTCTTGCCTTTTTAGTTAGTGGTTACAAAACAGGTGGTGGACGATTAAACAGATGACTTTTGACGCCCTTACAAGTATGGTGTAGGGTGTTTCTTGCTGGTCTTCGTGACGAAGTGCATGTCAGCAGAAAGGAAAGAATCGGGAGTGTGCGTCCTCGTTTGTTTTTATGGTAACGCCCGCAGTGGGAGAAATGGATGCAGTTTACTTCCTTTCGTATTCCTGTGGCGGATTCTGCCCGTACAACGGTGACGGAGCCGGAACCAGAACTTTCTTTTTGGATCAGGATGCGCTTCCCGATAGTCGTAAATGTCTGTAGTAGGAAAAATCCTGCTACCAACAGATAGACCATGATATGAAACGATATCGCTCCGAAGACAAACACGGCTCTTTTTTTAGAGGATGCAAATATAGTATTTTGTGCTCTATTATATAAGCATAACGAAAAAAAACAGGCGTTGAAAGTTCCTGTTTCAACACCTGTTTTCTTTAATGATATGGTCCGTTTTTCTCTTAGAGATCTGTGATTTTTTGGAACTTAGGAACGAGCAACTTCATGCCACCCCAAGCCAAAAGATATGCGAATGCGCAAACTGAGAACATAATCAAATATCCTGTTGCAGAATTACCAGTAGTAGCAATTGACCAAGCTTCACACTTTCCAGCTAACAATTGTACCAATACGCCACCAAGACCTCCCATTGCAGTACCGATACCAGTAACAGTACCTACAGCCTTCTTAGGGAACATGTCAGAAACGGTTGAGAACAAGTTTGCTGACCAAGCCTGGTGAGCTGCACCTGCAAGCGAGATGATTGTGATAGCAAGAACAAGTCCTATCATTCCTTCTGCGCCTGCTGCTGTCTGAGTAAGGAGAAGAAGCAATGGAACAACTGCGATCATAAGAAGCGAAGTCATTCTTGCCTTGTAAGTCTCCCAACCCTTGTTCATAAGAGTCAATGGAATAGAACCGCCGTAAACAGAACCTACGATAGCAACACCGAATACGATGAAGTTGGTGATCATAACTGTATATGCAGTGTCTTCTGGAGTCATATTTTCGCAGAACTGCTGCTTAACGTAAGTAGGCAACCAGAAGAGGAGGAACCACCATATACCATCTGTCATAAACTTACCCCAAGCGAAACTCCATGTCTGCTTGTAAGTAAGCATCTTGCCCCATGAAACAGAACCCTGGTCGTCGCCGCTCTCTGCAGCTGCTTTGTCATCAGCATCGCTGTTGATGTAGTCAAACTCAGCCTGAGAGATTACTCCTTCAGCCAACTTTTGCTTTGGAGACTTGTAAATCTTACCCCAGAAGATAAGCCAGATGAAACCAATAAGACCGGTGATGATGAATGCCATCTGCCATCCGTGCAGTCCGAGAAAGAGGTTCTGATCATTCCAAGTGAGCAAGCACCAAGGCACGAAGATGGCGCATATCATTGCACCGATGTTAGATCCTGAATTGAAGATACCAGTAGCCAAAGCACGCTCCTTCTTTGGGAACCACTCTGCTACGGCCTTAATCGACGAAGGGAAGTTACCTGCTTCACCTGCGCCGAAGAGCGAACGAGCTGCACAATGAGCTCCAAGAGACTTGCCCATGAATGCGCTCAAAATTCCAGCCACTGACCAGAGAATAAGAGAAGCCGCAAGACCAATCTTAGTTCCCACTTTGTCGATTATCCAGCCTGCTACAAGTGTAAATCCAGCATAGAACAATGTGAAAATAGAAGTCAGGTAGGAGAAATGCTGTGAAGTCCAGCCAAAGCCTTCTGCTGAACACATGTAGTCTTTCAGGAAACCGATGACGTTTCGGTCCATGTAGTTGATTGTAGTAGAGAAAAGCAGGAGAGCCGCAAAGGTCCAGCGGTATTTGCCGATTTTCTCTGTTACAGTTTTTACATCTGCCATAAATTAAAGAATTTAAGGTTATTTAAAAATGACGAGTTACCGTCATGCCGTTTTTTAGACAATCCGTAACTCGTCAGTAATTTCAGTTTTTATTTGCGGATGGCATTGATAACCTCAAAGCACTCCTTGCACTTGTTTGTTACATATGCCCAGTCCTGTGCTGCAACCTTGTCCTTAGGGAAGAGTTTGGAACCCATACCTACGCAGAACACGCCGGCAGCGAACCACTTCTCGAGATTCTCCTTCTCAGGTGCCACACCACCGGTAACCATGATCTTGGACCATGGCATCGGAGCCATGAGACCCTTAACTAGGTTCGGACCTACAACATCGCCAGGGAATACCTTTGTGAAGTCACAACCAACTTCTTGAGCCTTGCCGATCTCCGATGGGGTCAGGCAACCAGGACAATAAGTAACGCAACGACGGTTGCACACTACTGCTACATCTGGGTTGAACAGCGGACCTACGATGAAGTTCGCACCAAGCTGAATGTAAAGAGATGCGGTCGGAGCGTCAACGACTGATCCGATACCCAGAGCCAATTCAGGACACTCCTTGCTGGCCCACTTGCTCAATTCTGCAAAAACTTCATGTGCGAAGTCACCGCGGTTTGTGAACTCAAATGCACGGACACCGCCATCGTAACAAGCCTTTACGACGTTCTTGCAGACGTCAACATCCTTGTTATAGAAAACAGGAACCATAGGTGCGGCGGCAATCTTAGCCATCACCTGGAACTTATCAAATTTTGCCATTTTATTGATTGAAAATGAATGTTTTTATAAAAAAGCGGTCGGCTGAAACGAATTCAGCCGACCAGCAAAATTATCTTTGGATACGTCCGTTTGCAGAACCACCAGCCAGGTTCTCAACCTCTTCTACCGATACGAGGTTGAAGTCTCCGTTAATGGTGTGCTTCAGTGCAGAAGCTGCTACTGCAAACTCAAGAGCCTCACCCTGATTGCCCTTTGTGAGCAGACCGTGGATAAGACCTCCAGAGAAGGAGTCACCACCACCTACACGGTCGATGATAGGCATGATGTCGTAGCGCTTCGAAACATAGAATTCCTTGCCGTTGTAGATCATGGCCTTCCATCCGTTGTGAGTCGCAGAAAGGGACTCACGCAGCGTGGAAACGACATACTTGAATCCGAACTCCTGCATCATGCCCTTGAAGATGCCTTCGTAACCCTTTGCGTCCGTGTTGCCACCTTCAACGTCTGCGTCTGGCTTGAAACCAAGGCAAAGCTCAGCGTCCTCCTCGTTGCCGATGCATACGTCGACATACTTCATCAGAGGCTTCATGATAGACTGTGCTTTCTCCGATGTCCAGAGCTTCTTGCGGAAGTTCAGGTCAACAGATACCGTTACGCCATTGCGCTTCGCAGCCTCGCAGGCTAGCTTTGTCAACTCTGCAGCCTTGTCGGAGATAGCAGGCGTAATACCAGACCAGTGGAACCACTGTGCGCCCTTCATGATAGCATCGAAGTCAAAGTCCGATGGATCAGCCTCTGCGATGGCTGAATTAGCACGGTCGTAGATAACCTTGGATGGTCGCATGGATGCTCCCGTTTCTGCATAGTAGATACCTACGCGATCACCGCCACGGGCAATGAAATCCGTCTTTACTCCGTATTTGCGAAGTGCGTTTACTGCAGACTGGCCGATTTCGTGTTTCGGAAGTTTGGTTACGAAATATGCTTCGTGTCCGTAGTTGGCTGCGCTGACTGCAACGTTTGCTTCGCCGCCACCATAGATAACTTCAAACTTCTCAGCCTGAACGAATCTTCTGTTAGCTTCTGGTGACAATCTCAACATGATCTCACCCAATGTTACGACTTTTGCCATGTGTTTTGGTTTTAATGTTTGTTTATAAATAATGATATTGTGTTTTCGCTTTATTCCACAAAGATAGTATTTCTTCTTTTTTTTTCTCCTTTCTGATTGTTTTTTTTGTTTGGATAGTGTTTGTCTCCTTTTTTGTGGCAGACTCATTCCGATAGAGTATAACCCTCTCCCGCTTTTTCGTTCAATAGTTTTTGCAACGAGTCCGTCGTAAGGTCGTCTCGTTCGCTTTCGATTTCGGCTACTGGGGGTTCCAGCGTAACGCTTGCTTTGACTCCTTCAATGCTGTTCAGTGCATTTTCTACTCTTGTACGGCAGTGCTGACACATCATGCCGCTTACTTTCAAGGTTTTTTTCATAATTACCTGTTTAGGTTGTTTTTCTTGTCTTTTTTCTGTGTTTTTTCTATGGGGTAGGGTGACGTTCCGACGGTTTAGACGAAGGGAATTGAGTACAACGCTCACCGACGAACAGGCCATGGCAGCGGCTCCGACCATCGGACTGATCAGCACCCCACAGAGTGGATACAGCACGCCGGCGGCTATCGGGATGGCTGTCACGTTGTACAGAAAGGCCCAGAATAGGTTCTCCCGTATGGTACGTACCGTCGCTTCCGACAGGCGCACTAGTGCCCCGATCTTTCTCAGATCGCCACTGACGATGGTTACCATTGCCGTGTGGATGGCAATATCACTGCCGTTTCCCATGGCAACGGACAGGTCCGCACGTGCCATGGCGACACTGTCGTTGATGCCGTCTCCGATCATGGCACATTTCATTCCCTCTGACTGCAGTTGGCGCAGTAGCCGTTCCTTTTCCTGTGGCAAAGCTTCGGCTCTCGTCTCTTCGATGCCTGCCTCCCGTGCAATGCGTTCGGCACTTTCACGGCTGTCTCCCGTCAGCATCACGACTCTTCTCCCGCTGTTCTTGAGCTCTTCTATGGCTCTTCCTGCTGTGGATTTGACGGTGTCTTCCGCTTTTAGGCTGGCAACGATTTTCCCGTCTATGGCAAAGTAGATGGTGCCCTTCTTTGGAATGAATTCGATGCCTTCATCCATCATCAGGGCTTTGTTGCCTGCAATACACCGGTGTCCCTCCACCTGTGCCGTGATGCCTTTCCCCGGATGGTCTTTATAGTCGCTGACTGTGACCTTCTGTGGCTCCTGCTCTTTTTGTATGTGTGTCAGGATGGCTTTGGCGTTCGGGTGGGACGAGAGTTGCTCCATGGCGTGGAGAATGTCCGTCATCCGTTTTCTTTCCTCTTCTTTTGCGTGCCATTCCCATTCGGTGACTCTCGGTTGACCGTTGGTGAGGGTGCCGGTCTTGTCCAGGACGATCACGTCAATCTTCCGCGCTGTTTCCAGCGCTTCCGCATCTTTGATCAATAGCCCCTCTTTGGCTCCGCGACCGATTCCGACCATGACGGCGGTCGGTGTGGCAAGGCCCAGTGAGCACGGACAGGCAATGATCAGCACGCTGACCATCGACAGGATGCCCCTCGTCAGCCCCTCCTCCGGATCCAGCAGCAACCACGTGACCAGGGTGAGGATCGACAGTAGGATGATAAGAGGTACAAAGACGGAAGCTATTTTGTCCACTAGCTTCTCTATCGGGGCACGACTCCCCTGGGCTTCCTGCATCAGGCGGACAATGTCCGACAGGACGGTCTCTTCGCCGGATTGTGTGATGCGTATGCGTATGGTACCGTTCTGATTCAGTGTGCCGGCATAGACTTTGCTGCCTTTCTCTTTGAATACGGCATTTGATTCGCCGCTCAGCATCGACTCGTCTGTGTAGGTCGTGCCGCTTTCCACCACACCGTCGGCAGCAATCCGTTCTCCGGACCGCACGATCATCCGCTCTCCGTTTCTCAGCGCCTCCGCTGGCTTGTCTTCCTCTCTTCCGTCTTCATCGACCACATGTGCTACCTGCGGACGCAGGTCCTGAAGGCTCCTCAGTGCCTCTGTTGTGCGTCGCTTGGCTCGGTGCTCCAGTGTGCGTCCGATGAGGATGAAGGCGGTGATCATCGTGACGCTTTCGTAGTAGAGGTGCGCCTGCAGACCATGCTGCTCCCACACCTCCGGCCACATCAGGTTGAAGGTGCTGAAGGCGAAGGCTACGGTCGTGCTGACGGAGACGAGGGTGTCCATGTTCGATGTCCCGTGGCGCGCCTGCCGTAGGGCGTTCAGGTGAAATTCCCTTCCGAATAGGATCATCGACGCTGCGGCAAGTACCATCTGCACCCAGCCCGACCATGCCTCTCCGCCGTAGCGCATGCTCAGTACGAACACGGTTGCGGCTGTCAGCGTGGCACCGATGACGGAGCGTATCATCCGTTGGTGATGACGCTCTTCTTCTCGTTCCGCTTCTTCTTCGTCCCGTTTGTCGATTATCAGGTCATAACCTGCCTCCCGCACGGCGTCTCGCAGTTGTTCCGCTCCGCATCGTCGGGAATCGTATTCTACGCTTGCCGTGTTCGTGGCAAGGTTTACGCCGACTTTTTCAACTCCCGCGACGCCTCGCAGTGCTTTGCCGACGTGTGCGCTGCATGCGGCACAGGTCATGCCCCGGACGGGGAATCGTTCTTTTCGGTTCATGACACCACCCTTCTCACAGTTCCATCAGACCTTTTATCATGGGGACTATGTCTGGCGCTATCGGTAACTTTTCCTTCACTTTCTTGACCAGGTCGGTCCCCATGCTTCGCAGGTTGTTCTTTATTTTTGTGGATAGCCCGTAGCTGATCTCCTTGTTCAGGGTGGCGCTGCCTACCCTCTCCGCGAAGTCTTTCAGGTTCTTGCTGTATGTGTTCAGGGTGTTGGCCGTCAGACCGGCTCCCTCGTCGTTCAACACGGTTGTGTAGTCTGCCACCAACTGGTTGTAGCTCTCTACGATTTTCTTTTCCTGATGGTTGTGCGCATCTCGCTTGCTTAGGTAGTAGGGACTTTCCGGACGCTGTGTGGCACAGCCGCTGATTGATAGGAGGAGCACTCCTGTAATGAGGATTCGTACGATGTGTGTCATTTTTCGATTCATGCGTGTTGTATAAATAAAAAAACGAAACAGGGTTAAGTTTCCCAACTTTACCCTGTCTCTTCGAACAACTATAAAAAAAGAAACAACTATGAAATCTTACAATTCTAACTCTCTGGGTTATAATTGCAGTTGCAAATTTATAGTGGTTCTCCGAACAGGGATAAACGAAATTTACGTTTTATTCTACCAAATTCACCGAATATTTCTAATTTATTGATTGATAGTATTTTTCAATCGTGTTTTTCCGATTGTTCAGGACTTATTTTGCCATTGTCGGTACGCTTTCCACCCGTCCGCCTATGTTGCAGTCCTGTAGTACAACGCCTTCCGTTCGGTTGAATGAGATGCCGATAGGGGTTTCCTCTATCGTGACGTTCCGGAACTCCGCATTACGGATTGGTTCGGCTTCCGTACCGTCCAGTATCAGCCCGCCTCGCTTGGCTTTTCGGCACGAGAGCCCGTCCACTTTCAGCCCCTCTATGACCGTGAAGTGCTGGCTGTCTTTCCCCTCTCCGGCGTATTGTGAGGTCGCCAGATACAGATCTTCTACGTCTTCGAAACGCGTGTTCGTGACGTTGATGTTGCGTATCTCTCCACCGCGGTCCGGATTGGTCTTGATGTAGATGCCTCGCTTGCAGTAACCCGAGGCCGTGCATGAGTCCACCCATACGTTCCTCACGCCGCCCGACATCTCACTGCCGATTACCACCCCGTGCAGACCTTTGAATCGGCATTTGCGGATGATGATGTTCTCGCTCGCCTTGCCGTCCTGACGCCCGTCGTCGTCCCGACCCGATTTGATGGCCACGTTGTCGTCTCCGTTGTCGAAGTCGATGTCCTCAATCAGGATGTTGGACGAACTTTCAGGGTCAATGCCGTCGTTGTTCACCAGCTTGGCGTTGTATTTCAGACTGCGGCATATGATGTTGTCCGACCGCAGTAGGTGGATACACCAGAATGGCGAGTTCGTGATACTGACACCCTCGATGGTGATGCCGCGACAGTTGTAGAATTGTACCAGTTGAGGACGCAGGTAATGACCTTTGCCGAATACCCGCTCGCTCACGGGAGTGTGACGGTGGTTCATCTGACGGCTCAGTTGTTTGTCGTCCTCCTGCTTCGCACGCCACGTGCTGAACGTCGTCATGGCGTTGCCGTCTATCAGACCCTTACCGCTGATGGTTACGTTCTCAACCTCGTATCCGCGTATGAATGGGCTGTGATTCATGACGAACGTACCCTCCCACGAGGTGTTCACCGTCGGATAGTGGTTCGGGTCGGGCGAGAATTTCAGCACCGATCCCTCTTCCAGTTCGAGCCATACATTGCTCTCCAGATGGATCGGACCCTTGATGTAGTACGTGCCGCGAGGCACTCTCAAGTGCATGCCGCCCTGTTTCTTCGCTTTGCGCATCGCTTTGTCAAAGGCAGGTTTGCAGTCGCTCGTCCCGTCCCCCTTGGCTCCGAACGCTGTCACGCTCACGGCTTTCTTCTCCGGACGTTTCGCTCCCGTGATGTTTTTCACGATTTCCGCATACGGGGACTCCGACGGTTTCGTCTCTCCTGCAACGAGGCCACATACCGATAGGACCAGTAGCAGCGTCAGGCTTCTTATCTCTTTCATTTTGTATTCAGAATATTTTTTCCGTAACAAAGATAAGCAATCCTTCCCATCTTTCTCCTCTCGATCCTGTTCGTCTCTTCGCTTTTCTCTGGTTCTCCGTTTGCCGGAGGAAGATTTCTCCCTCCTTAAATTTTGCACATGTCCGATTTTGTTCCTACTTTTGCATCCGCAAAGTCGGGAACGTCCCGTTCCCCCTTGTCCACATCCCTTGCGAGTGTAGCACATCGGTAGTGCACGACCTTCCCAAGGTTGTGAGGGCGGTTCGACTCCGCTCACTCGCTCTTCCTTTGATAGTAAGAAACGCCTTTCCGCTCGTCTGGATAAGGCGTTTTTCTTTTTTTACTTTATGAATCGTATTTGTAAATTCAGTTTCAAGTAGAGATGACCATTTTCTTCATACAAAGAACCGAATTTGTGACGACTCAGACTCGGAGTTTCAAATCGAGTATTGAAAAAAAGATAATCTTCTAAATCGTTTCGATCAAAGAAATGGTAACAAACGATATCTCCATCTTCTTTAACAACTATATAGCCACCATTGGCATTAAACTTTCCTTGCCAGGGCTTCGCCGCTGTCATTCCAAGTGCAAACGCTAAAAGGAATTGTTTGATTTTATATTCATAGACTGGCTGGTCAGGGCAATTTATATGCAAAGGATCTTCCTGGGATAGTATCAAGCATGTTTCTTCAATTGTTCTGGCTTGTCCAGAATAGTAGTAAAGCAAACATTTGGCGATTATCTTTTCTAATCCCAAGTCAAGCATCGTAAGGTTATTATGCAGGCTTTTCTTTGCTGTCCCAACGAAAGAAATATGAGCTCTTTCTCGGCTAAACAATTCGAATTTCTCTTTGAAAGATTTCAGACTGTTGATTTTATCAATACAACTATCGAAATTTTCAACCTGAAATATGAAGTTTGTTGCGCCAGAAGCGTTGATCAGTGTGGAGTCAGCACCAAGTTTTGATTTGATGCTATATCCCAATTCGGGTTTTGAACCAGTGTGCAGGTTGTGTATCACGATGCGAATATCGGCCTTATCTTGCGATTTCGCACATACAGTCTCGCATTTTATTTCATTCATAAAATGCATGATACCAACAATGCTTTCCGAACCTCTTATCTTTTTTATGTATTCAAGCAACCGAATAGATTCTGTTCTGAAACGTTCCTGCGACACCTCAAGTTCAATTTTTTCGCCAGAAACTAGAATGTTGTTTTTCGCTGCTTGAATTTTGTAGCTGATTCGATCTGATGCATCAGTTCTGAATACTTCTAAAATAGGATAAAATTTATCATCATAGCGATTTAATTTGCCGTCACCACAATACAATCGACCATCGCCAAGCAATTTTAGAAAAGTATACAATTCCGACCATTCGCCCTTGTTTTTCGTTTTCATAGGGCATCCTTGTTAGAAAGTGTGTTTAATAACTGTTCTGCTGTTGCTTGAATGGCTGGTATAGCAACAGAATTACCGAACTGCTTATATGCAGATGCATCGGCAACGACTATTTTGAATTTATCTGGAAAACCTTGCAAACGAGCCCATTCTCGTGGTGTCATCCTACGTAATCCATCCCTGTTGTATTCCCCTTTGATTCGTGTTGTTGGTGTTAAGTCTGTTTGTCGTTTGTCTATAACTAGATTACGTTCCCGACCCATTCCTCCGACAACAATTGCATTTGCTACCCCGTCATCGGGTATGATTTCATAGCCAAACCCATTCCCTTTTGCAGCATGCCGTTCTTTATGTGCCACAAGTGTTTTTACATATTGATTTGATAAATAATATTTTGCAGCAACGGGATTTTCTTCACGAATATCTATGAATCGCTTCTTGACAACTTTCTGCTCTGGATATGCAAAATCCCCTTTTTTAATACCTAAATCTTTACGAAAACCAACTATGTATATTCGTTCGCGATGTTGTGGCACGTCGAAATACATGGCATTGACAATCTCTGGTTCTGGCACAACATAGCCAACTTCGTCAAGCGTTTTCAATATTGTTTGTAAAGTCCTTCCTTTGTCGTGAATCATCAACCCTTTTACGTTCTCAAGAAAGAAAGCCTTCGGTTGTTTTCGACGAAGTATATCGGCAACATCAAAAAACAGAGTTCCCCTTGTTTCTTCAAACCCTCTTTTCTTTCCCGCAAGAGAAAACGCTTGACATGGGAATCCTCCACAGAGAATATCAAAATTTTCTGGGATGAAATTTTTTGTTCGTTCAAGAGTAATATCACCAAAAGGAACTTCTCCATAATTGGCAAAATATGTTTTTTGCGCTTGAACATCCCATTCTGACGAATAAACACATTGTCCGCCTAAATTCTGAAACGCAATTCGAAATCCGCCAATTCCAGCAAATAGATCAATAAAAGTAAATTTTGGGGAAGGAGGAGATGGAAACGGAATCTTGAAAACATCTTTAAACAAATAGAGTTGCGATGCATCACTCTCTCCGACAGCCCTTATTTCCTCATTTTTCTTTTGAGATGTCCATAAATGGATATAATGGATTCCTTTTTCTGCGTATGATCTTGCAAATCTTGAATTGTGAAGGTGTAGGTAGTGAGTGGCAATAGCCAACTGATCGGAGAAAGGTATTAGATTACCATTTTCATCAAGCGACTGCTCATCATACAGTTGTGTTGCTTTTGTATATGCAAAACCAATATCTTTTAACGACAATGACTTGTCGTTAAATGAAGCAATGTCCTTTTTTACCATTTAGCGCCCTTTTTTAGGCGTTTACTTATCGTTCGGATTTGCGGACATCTGGCCAAAAAAAAGCATGGACTCGAAAATCCATGCTCCAGGCCGTAGGATGCCGCAACACTAGATAAGTCAAGCCCACGCAGAACGCAGACATTTACTGACTTATCCGGTGTGTTGCTTTTGAAATTTCCTACGTTTCGGAGCAACCGAATAAATAGCAAACGCTATGGTTTATTTTAATGTGTTTTTTCTTTCTTCTTTACTTTCTGTTTTATCTTGTTTTTGTTTTGTCTGAAACAAAAATAGTTTCTTTTCTGTATATCTCAAAAAAATATAGATAGTTGAAGATAACTATACAATCATCCACAGTTCCCCCGTTATCTCTACGGCATTGCCTCTGTCCTCAACGTTCCTCACGCTGAATGCGACCCCAATCCCCGCTTCTTGCAGATTGCCCGTGATGACCGACGTGGGGCGGGAGAGGAGCCCGATGCGCTTGCCTCCCCATCGTACCTCCATTTCTCTTCTTGCGTTGCGCTCTATACTGCACAGACTTCCTTCCTTCAGCGTTTCAGCCGTCTGGTAGATGTCCGCGCTCCAGTTCGTGTCACATAGCCCCGTCTCACACAGCAGGATGACACGGTTGCTCTCTTCGCCTTTTTTCCCGACAAAGGCTTTCAGGTCTTCAGCGTTGGGTCTCATAGGATATTTTTTATTGGTCTTTCTTCTGTCCGAAAATGCGGTTGCCTGCCAGCTCCTCTACTGACCATGGCGACGGCTGACCGCCTAACCATCTGTGGAACCAGTCCAGGTGGGCTGCGTAGTACAGGGGCATGCTCTTTGCGTGACTCGGCCAGTGGCCGTCGTTCGGGAATACGATGAGCCTCGATGGGATGTCTCGTGTCTGCAGGGCCGTGAAGTATTGCAGCGATTGTGTGTAAGGAACGCGATAGTCTCTCTCGCCCGTGATAATCAGCGTCGGAGTGGCAAAGTCTGGTATGTACGCCGACGGCGAGAAGCGTTCATACTGCTCCGACTCCCATGGACGTCCGCCTAAGTCGAAGTTCGGGAACCACAACTCTTCCGTCGCTCCCCACATCGAGCGCAGGTCATACACACCCATCATCGACGCCAGACAGCGGAATCGCTTCGTCTTGGCTTGGAACCAGTTCATCATGTAGCCGCCGAACGACCAGCCCATCGCCCCCATTCGCTCCTTATCTACGTAGGGCAGTTTCTCCAGTGCATCACACACCGCCATCAGGTCTTCGAACGGCTTACCTCCCCAGTCGCACGAGATGCCTCGCGTGAAGTCCTGACCGTAGCCTGTCGAACCCGTCGGGTTGGCAAAGGCCACGACGTAACCCTTGCCCGGATACACCTGCCAGTCTCCCCGCATCGAGGCGGTCCATTGACTCTGCGGACCGCCGTGTACGTTCAGTATCAAGGGGTACCGCTTGTTTTCATCGAAGCCGTGTGGCTTGACGAGGAATACCTGTATCTCACGCTCTCCGCTCTTGACCCACATCGTCTCCGCCGGACGAAGATCGACTTCGCGTTCCACGCTGTCGTTCCAGTGGGTCAGTCTTATCATGCCACCTGGCTCTGGCAGTGGGGTGGGGGAGACGGGACGTGTCGTGCGCTCTTCGCGCGCCGTCGCCTCGTCCTGGCGGTAGAGCGCCAGCGGCCTGTCCACCTGCGAGAGGACCATGTATAGTCTTCCATGTGTGTCTTCGTCGAAACTGAACACGGTCACGTCGTCCGTGATGCGCTCCGTCTTTCCGCTCTCCACGTCCGTGCGGTACAGCGGACGACACCCCGGCGCTTCGCCGCTGAATAGGATATGACGGCCGTCGCGGCTCCATTGGAAGTCGTCCACCCAGTTCTCCCGCTCCTTTGCAAGTATCCGCGTGCTGCCGTCCTTCCGGTCGTAGAGTGCCAGACGGAACAGGTCCGCTTCATAGCCCGGCTCCGACTGAGTCTTGTAGGCAATGTATCGCCCGTCTGGCGAGTACTGTGGCTCTCCGTCCCAGGCTTTGTTGCTCTTCGTGATGCACCTCGCTTCCCCGCCTTCCGTGCTGACGGTCCACAGGTCGGCATTGGTCGAGGCCTCCGGATGAGGGTCGTGGTTGCTCATCAGACAGACCTCCAGCCCGTCCGGCGATAGGGCATACCCCGTTCCGCCTCCCAGTAGGAAGGTCGGCGAGACGAACCTCCCGGGTGTCAAGTCGGTGTATCTTCCCGTTTCCTTGTCGTAGGCGATGACGTGGCGCACCTTCCCGTCCTGATAACTCGTCCAGTGACGGTACAGCAGCGAGTCCGCCACGTAGGCCTTCACCGCCCCTTCTTTGGCTTGCTTGGCCCATTCGGCGTTGCGCTCACTGTCCGCCCCGCACTCTGGATACACCTCCGCGCTGAAGACAACTCTCCGCCCGTCTGACGATACGATGGGCTGAGTCACCCCCATGCTGAAGTCGGTGATCCGCTCCGCTTTCCCGTCTCTTAGGTTGGCTTTCCACAGTTGCGGCCGGTCAGCATATTTTCCGTCTTTCTTTCGCTTGCTCTTCGCCGTGCTGACGTAATAGATGCTCTTGCCGTCACTGCTCCATCGGCCACTGTGGCTCCTTCCGTCCTGGGTCAGCCGCCGCACCTTTTTCCCGTCGTTGTCGCTGACGTATAGGTCGGTCTTTGTCTCGCCTTTTTCCAGTATGGTTCTCGTCAGTGTGTACAGCAGGCGGCTCCCGTCCGGTGAGACCCTTATGTCGCTGACGTTGCGCAGACGGTACAGGTCGCTGATTTCGAAGGCGCGTTTCTCGTTCGTGTGGGCTTGTGTCATGGTTATGATGGTTAGCAGGAGCAGGATGAGTGTTCTTTTCATGGTCTCCTTGGTCTTGTTTGCGGTTTGTCCAGTGTGTACAAAGATACGTATTTCTTTACGCATTTCTCCTCCGTCTCACTGCCGTTTTAGGGTTAGTTTTTTTCTGCTCACTACTCCAATACTACTCCAATACTACTCCAATACTACTCCAATACTACTCCAATACCACTCCACTACTACTCCACTACTACTCCACTACCACTCCAATACTACTCCAATACCACTCCACTACTACTCCACTACTACTCCACTACCACTCCAATACTACTCCAATACTACCCCACTACTACTCCACTACCACTCCACTCTCACCCCCATCATCCATCCGACGTTTTTTTCTTTGTTCTCACTGTCCTTTGATCAAGACGCTTTTCCTTAATATATTATGTGTCTTTTGCCCCTTCATGGCGCCTGCTTGCCCCTTCATCTGCCCTTTCGTCCGTTTCATTGATGTATTTTGGGGGAGGAAATGCTGGATAATTGTATCTTTGTACCGATTTTCCAGCACAAGTGGAGGATTCTAAATATGAAAAGATTACTGTTGAATATAGCTGTCCTGACAGCATTCCTGAGCGGAATTTCTTCGCTCTCCCTTGCTGAGACGTTCACCGTCAACGGCGTCTCTTTTAACATGGTTCCCGTCTCTGGAGGTACCTTCAAGATGGGTGCACAGAAAACGTCGAAGAACGAACCGAACTACGATGAGGATGCCGGCGAGGATGAATTGCCCGTACGCGATGTGACCCTCTCGGCTTTCTCTATTGCCGAGACTGAGGTGACTCAGGAACTCTACCAGGCGGTCATGGGCAAGAACCCGTCGTTCCATAAGGGAGCCAAACTGCCGGTCGAACAGGTCAGTTGGTACGACTGCCAGAAGTTCATCGAGAAACTCAATGCACTCACTGGTCAGCATTTTCGCCTGCCTACCGAGGCGGAGTGGGAATACGCTGCGCGGGGCGGACACCGTAGTCGCCACCGTTTCAAGTATGCCGGCAACTACTCGCTCGATGCCGTCGGATGGTACCATGAGAATAGCGACAAGGAAACGCACCCCGTCGCTCAGAAGGAGCCGAACGAACTCGGACTCTACGACATGAGCGGCAATGTCTGGGAGTGGTGCGCCGATTTCGGCGGTGCCTACGCCGAAGGGGCGCAGGTCAATCCGAAAGGACCGGCCGATGGTGACAACCGCGTCTGCCGGGGAGGATGCTTCCCATGCGGTGCACACAACTGCCGCGTCTCAAACCGCATGAGTAGCCCGCCTAACTATCGCCGTGGACGCATTGGATTCCGCATCGTCAAGTGACGGCATGACAGCTGGATGATCCCTTTACTCACAATAGGACAGAGCCCATCTCTCAGTGGGCTCTGCTTTTTTTAATAACCCTCCGTTCCTCTCAGACACTCTCTCTTTGTCCCCTCAAAAAAAATATTCCTACCTTTGTTCCACGATGATTTAACTTTACTTTTTATGACGGAATCTTCCCCACGCACCCGGCGCAACGCCCTGCTTGCCGATCATCTCATTGCGTCGCTTCGCCGACGTGGCATGACGGCCTTCTACTGTCCTACGGTTGCCGAAGCGGCTCTCAAGGTCAGCGAACTCATTCCCGACGGAGCCTCCGTCACCTGGGGTGGCTCCGCCTCCCTGCGTGAGGCGGGTATCCCCGCGCTCCTCAAGTCCCGCCCGTCACTCACCGTCTTCGATCGTGATGAGGCACCGGACCGCTCCGCTGCGGTCGAGATCTACCGCAAGGCGTTCGACTGCGATGTCTATCTCTCCTCAGTCAATGCCCTTTCCCAGGACGGCGAGATCGTCAACATCGACGGCAATGGCAATCGGGTGGCGGCCATCACTTGGGGACCGCAACGCGTCATCTTCCTCGTCGGTCTCAATAAGGTGGCCGCCGACCTCCCTTCCGCCATCGCACGCGCTCGCGGCGAGGCGTCTCCTGTCAATGCCTCGCGCTTCGATATCCAGACGCCCTGCCGTTCCGACGGCGTCTGCCACGACTGCCTTGCGCCCGACTCCATCTGCAACTACGTCCACGTCCTGCGACATTCCCCTCGCGGCAAACACCTCGTCGTGCTGGTGGGCGAATCACTCGGGTTCTGAGACCCTGACCCTTTCTTCCTTTCCGTGCTCGTCCGAATGGGGGTGGGGGAGCATAACCGACGGACTTGTCCCCTCTCCGATAAATCATGCAGCCACTCTTTTTTTTCTGAAAAAAGAGTGGTATATTTGTATCATGACTCCTCCGTATCGCGACGCACGGGACCGCCGTCCTCGTTGCGCCCCTTTCGGTGTCGGGTCGGACTTTTATTTATCAATCAAAAATCTTTTTTGTACTATGGAATTTAGTCTCAAAAACAAAGCGTTGGCCGAGTTCATCGGCACGTTCGTCCTCGTTCTGGGCGGTTGTGGTACGGCCATCTTCGGTCACGTCGGCTTCCTTGGCGTTGCCATCGCATTCGGTCTCACCGTCGTTGCTATGGCATACGGCGTAGGACACATCTCTGGTGCCCACCTCAATCCTGCAGTCTCCGTCGGCGTCCTCGTCAACGGACGCATGACCGTCAAGGAGTTTGTCGCTTATGTCATCTCCCAGATCCTGGGTGCCATCGCCGCTGCGGCCATCCTCTTCTGCATCGCTAAACAGGCAGGTGTCACAATCGGTGTGTTCGCTGCCAATGGCTACGGAGAAGCCTTCCAGACTGCTGCCGGTGCTGAAAATGGATACCTCAACGTGTCGACTCTCGGGGCTTTCATCACCGAAGCAGTCCTGACGTTCGTATTCCTGATTGTTATCCTCGGTGCTACCGATGGTAAGAAAGGCGCACCTGCAGGATTCGGCGGACTGGCCATCGGTCTCACACTTACCCTGATTCACCTCATCAGCATTCCGTTGACCAATACCTCTGTCAACCCGGCACGTTCCATCTCTCAGGCCATCTTCTCCGAGCAGTGCTTCGCTTGCTCCGAACTCTGGCTCTTCATCGTGGCTCCTTGCGTGGGTGCTGCGCTCGCCGGACTCTGCTACAAGTGCCTTTCTTGCAACGGCGAGGGATGCGGATGCTGCTGCAAGAAGGACTAAACACCTGTTCTTAACCTGAATCAGTTCGAGAATCGAATGAAGAAATTGTTTTTCCTTGCGCTTTCCGGTCTTCTGCTCCTTACCGCGTGCGAAGGACCGGAAGGACCGATGGGACCTCCGGGACCGAAAGGGTCCGACGGGTCATCCAACTGGGATGTCTATACATTCACCGTCAAGGCCTCCGACTGGAGTCTCTCTGGTACTCCGGATGCCAACGGCTCGTATTTCTACTACGACCTTACCGACGATACCGGTGCGCTCACCGCGTTCGTGGCGGACAAGGGAAATGTCTCCGTCTATGCCATGTATAAGAACGAGGCGGATAAGTACGTGTACTCTCCGCTGCCTCTCGTGAGGTTCTATGGCGAGACCGACATCTATACCCAGACCTACGACTACGAATACCAGAAGGACAAGATCCGCTTCGCCATCACGCGTAGTGATTTCAAGACCTCACTGCCGGCCAACCAGGGCGAAGACATTACCTACAAGATCGTCTATACCTGGTAACCCCGAGGCGCATGAGGGCATCTCGCTCTCTCAGCTGCCTTTATATCGATACATTAAACCGAACCGCTTGTCTTTCAGGCGATTCGGTTTTTGTTTCCCATCATCCCCTTTCTTTTGAGTACGATGACCGTATGTTTCCGTATTTCTTTATATCTTTGTGTGCTGTTTTCTGTGCCTGCGTCTGGGGCGAACGCCACCTTGGTACGGAACACTATTCTGATGGTACGTATATTTAAAGAATTTAAAAAAACAACGGTTGAATCAAAATGAGCTTTCTTGGCTTTCTACAGAAAATCATAGGTAATAAGTCACAACGTGACCTGAAAGAGATAAATCCCTACGTGGACCGTATCAAAGTGGTCTATCCGCAAATCGAAGCACTCTCCGACGACGCCCTGCGCCAGCGCTCGGCTGCGATCCGACAACAGATTGCCGACAACGTCGCTCAGGAGAAGGAGCGGATCTCATCACTGCGCTCCCAGATCGACAAGACCGACATCAACCTCCGCGAGAAGATCTATAACGAGATCGATTCTCTCCAGAAGGAGGTGCTGCGCAAGCACGAGGAAATGCTCGAGGCTGTCCTCCCCGAGGTGTTCGCCATCGTCAAGGATACTGCACGGCGTTTCATGCAGAATCCTACCATCACCGTGACCGCTACGCCGTTCGACCGTGAACTCGCGGCCAAAGGAAAGGACTTCGTCTCTATCCAGGGCGACAAGGCCGTCTACAAGAACGAATGGACCGCAGGAGGGAACCTCATCCGGTGGGATATGTGCCACTATGACGTCCAGCTCTTCGGCGGCGTTGTGCTCCACAAAGGTAAGATCGCCGAGATGGCTACCGGTGAGGGTAAGACCCTCGTGGCGACCCTACCCGTTTTCCTCAATGCCCTGACCGGTGAGGGTGTCCACGTCGTGACCGTCAACGACTACCTCGCCAAGCGTGACTCCGAGTGGATGGGACCGCTCTACGAGTTCCACGGACTCTCCGTCGATTGCATCGATAAGTACGAACCTAATAGCGACGAACGACGCGCAGCATATAATTGCGACATCACCTTCGGTACCAACAACGAGTTCGGATTCGACTATCTGCGCGACAATATGGCTACCTCTCCGCTCGACCTCGTTCAGCGTGCCCATAACTACGCCATCGTCGACGAGGTGGACTCCGTCCTGATCGACGACGCACGCACCCCGCTGATCATCTCCGGACCGGTGAAGAAACAGCAGGCTGACCACCTCTTCGAGGAACTCCGCCCCGACGTCGAGGAACTTGTCGCACGGCAACGTACCCTCGCTACCAACTATCTCACCGAGGCAAAGCGCCTCATGAAGTCCTCCGACTCGAAGGAACAGGAGGAAGGAGCGCTCGCTCTCTTCCGCTCCTACAAGGCGCTGCCGAAGAATACACCGCTCATCAAGTTCCTCTCCGAAACGGGTAATAAGAACGTTCTCATCAAGACTGAGGAGTTCTACATGGCGGAGAATAACCGCAATATGCACATCGCTACTGACCCGCTCTATTTCGTCATCGACGAGAAGAACAATACGATCGAACTCACCGATAAGGGTATCGACGCACTCTCCAAAGGAAAGAACGATGCGCAGTTCTTCGTACTGCCCGACGTCGGTGCCGAGGTGGCGGAGATCGAACGCAACGACGCCCTCTCCGATGAGGAGAAACTCCAGCGTAAGGACGAACTCATGCAGGTCTATAGCTCCAAGGCCGAGGTCCTGCACACCATCAACCAGCTCCTCAAGGCCTATACGCTCTTCAACAAGGATGCAGAGTACGTCGTCATGGATAATAAGGTGCTCATCGTCGACGAACAGACGGGGCGTATCATGGATGGACGACGCTATTCCGACGGACTCCACCAGGCCATCGAGGCGAAGGAACGCGTCAAGGTCGAGGCGGCAACACAGACTTTCGCGACCATTACTCTCCAGAACTATTTCCGTATGTATCACAAACTCTCTGGCATGACAGGTACGGCTGAAACGGAAGCAGGAGAGTTCTGGAATATCTACAAACTCGACGTAGTCGTCATTCCGACCAATCGGCCGATCGCGCGAATCGATATGAACGACCGTATCTACCGCACCAAGCGCGAGAAGTACAAGGCGGTCATCGAGGAGATCAATTCCCTCGTCGAACAGGGACGACCGGTACTCGTCGGAACGACGTCAGTCGATATCTCCGAGGAACTCTCACGCATGCTCACCATGCGCAAGATTAAGCATAACGTCCTCAATGCCAAACTGCATCAGAAGGAGGCGGAGATCGTCGCACAGGCTGGGCATCCGGGCACCGTGACCATCGCTACCAACATGGCAGGTCGTGGAACCGATATCAAACTCACCGACGAAGTCAAGGCTGCCGGCGGACTCGCCATCATCGGTACCGAACGACATGAGTCACGACGCGTGGACCGACAGCTGCGTGGACGTGCCGGACGTCAGGGCGACCCCGGAACTTCCGTCTTCTTCGTCTCTCTCGAGGATAAACTCATGCGACTCTTCGGTAGCGAACGTATCGCACGCGTCATGGATCGACTCGGATTCAAGGAGGGAGAGGTGATCGAACATCCGATGATCTCCAAGAGTATCGAACGGGCACAGAAGAAGGTGGAGGAGAATAACTTCGGTATCCGTAAGCGACTGCTCGAGTACGACGATGTGATGAACGCACAGCGCGAAGTGATCTACGGACGACGCCACCATGCCCTCATGGGCGAACGGATCGGGGTCGATATCGCGAATATGTTTTACGATACCACAGCCCAACTGGCAGAGAACTGCGACGGTGACTACGCCGCACTGCGCGACAGGGTACTCGAGGTGTTCAGCATCGAACTGCCGTTCTCCGAGGAGGAGTACGCTTCCATGCGAACTCCGAAGGTCGCTCAATTGCTCAACCAGAGTGTCCTGCAGACGTTCAAACGACGCACCGACCTCATCCAGACTACCGCAACGCCGGTCATCCGTAAGGTGTTCGAGGAACGGGGCGAACAGTACGAGTATATCCTCATCCCGCTGACCGACGGAAAACGTGTTTACAATATACGTGTCAATCTCAAGAAAGCATACGAGAACGACTGCTACGAGGTAGTACGCGATTTCGAGAAGTCCATCCTCCTCTATGTCATTGACGACGCATGGAAGGAACACCTCCGCGAACTCGACGACCTGCGTAATTCGGTTCAGAACGCAACCTACGAACAGAAGGACCCGTTGCTGATCTATAAACTTGAGTCGTTCAACCTGTTCAAGCAGATGGTCGAGGATATCAACGTCAAGGGACTCTCTATCCTCATGCGAGGCAAGATTCCTGTCGCTGAGTCGCAGGATGTGCGGCAGGCAGATCCAGAACAGCGGCAGAACTACCGACAGTACAGCGCACGCAAGGACGAACTGCCGACAGCGGCGGACGGACAGCGCGAGGCAAGCCACACCGATACCCGCGCCCCACAGAAGCAACAGCCCGTCCGCGTCGAGAAGCAGGTGGGACGCAACGACCCTTGCCCTTGCGGTTCCGGCAAGAAGTATAAGAACTGCCACGGACGGCTCATGAATTGACATTTTTTTTGAATTTCCGGTCTTGCAGAGACGTGCCTTTGCAACGGAGTTTATAGTAAGATAAGATGGCGACGCTCGGTTTCATTGTCTGGGATGTTGATCCGGTCCTCTTTTCCTTAGGACCGGTGACGGCACGCTGGTACGGCTTGATGTGGGGCATCGGATTCCTGCTCGGTTACGAACTCATCCGCCGTATCTACCGATACGAGAAGTGCCCCGACGACTGGGCTGATAAGCAGTTTATCTATATGGCAATTGGCACCATCCTCGGAGCACGGATCGGACACTGCCTTTTCTACGGATGGGACCTCAACGGCCATAATTTCTACCTCGAACACCCTACCGAGATGCTGAAGATTTGGGAAGGAGGACTCTCTAGCCACGGAGGCGCTTTCGGAATCCTCATCGCCATGTTCCTCTTCAAGGTCTTCGTCTGCCGCAAGAGTTACATCTGGATCTTCGACCGGCTCGTCATGCCCGTCGCTGTCTGTGCCACCTGCATCCGCTTCGGCAATCTGATGAATTCCGAGATCTACGGCGCTCCGACCGACTTGCCTTGGGGATTTGTCTTTGTTCGTGACTATGCCTTCCAAGTCTCCCACTACGGCGCCTTGCAAGCCTGCCACCCGACTCAGATCTACGAGATGATTTATTGCCTCGTCGCTCTGTCTGTCTGCTCCTGGCTCTACTGGCGACGAAAAGCAGGCGAACGCGAGGGACTTATCTTCGGATCGTTCCTGATCATTGTCTTCCTCACGCGCTTCTTGCTCGAGTTCATCAAGAACGACCAGGAGGCGTTCGAACAGACTATGACGCTCAATATGGGACAGTGGCTCTCTATTCCATTTCTCCTGCTGGGATTATGGATGCTCTTCCGCGCCATGCGCAGACACCCCGAAATCGAATAATGTGAAAAAACAACTGCGAATAATAATTTTTTTAAAATAGTCTGATATATGAAAAAGATTCTTTTGTTGATGGCGATTGCTGTTATGGCTCTTCTTTCTTCATGCAAGTCGGGTTGCGGATGCCCGGGCGGCGGAGGCTATGGTCTCAATGCTGATGTTGAGGCTGTACAAAACGCATAAGGAAACGAGGAGTCGTCAGACAGTCACGTTTTTCTGACGCATTGCTTGCGACGTAGGTTCGTGGCCGGATTTTTCCCCGGACAACGACTCTATGTCGCTTTTTTATCCCATCCTGTCTTGATGTGCTGACCCATTTCTCCATCTCCTGCAACAAACAAGGGCGGCACATGTTTCATGTGTACCGCCCTTGTCTTTTTCCCTGTGTATGCCTCAGTCTGCCAGACAGAAGTCCAACTCCTTGACGATGGCTTCCTTGTCTAGGTGCTGACCGATGAAGACCAGCTTGATCATACGGTCTCCGTATCGGTCGTCCCAGTCGTTCAGGATCGATGGCTCGCGTTTCATCAGGGCTGCCAGTTCCTCCTCCGGCATCGTCGCGTACCAGGCACCCGCTTCCTTGATGCTCTTCTGCTTGCCCGCTTGCTCGAAGACGTAACACATGTCATACTGGTCCGAGAAGTAACACATCCCCTTGCTGCGTATGATGCTCTTCGGCCAGCGCCTCGCCACGAAGTCGTCAAACTTGTTTAGGTCAAACGGACGACGACGGTAATAGACGAATGTACCGATGCCGTATTCTTCTACTTCGCCTCCTTCGTGATGATGGTCATGATGGTGATGATGATGATGCTCATGCTCATGTTCATGCTCATGCTCCTCTTCGTCGTCCTCGTCATGGTGTTTTTCGATTTCTGCTATCCAGGTGGCTGACGTGGCGACGTCCTCAAAGTCAAAGCGATGCGTATGAATGAGCTTGTCCAGATCTACGTCACAGTGGTTACACTCGATGATCTCGGCTTTCGGCTGCAACGTGCGGATGATTTCCTTGATACGTCCCAGTTCCTTCGGCTCGACCTCTCCCGCTTTGTTCAATAAGATGAGGTTACAGAACTCAATCTGCTGAATCACCAGGTTCTCAATGTCTTCATCGTCAATATGGTCACGCATCAGGTCGTCGCCGCTCCCGAATTCGTCACGCATCCGTAGCGCATCCACCACGGTCGCTATACAGTCCAGACGGACCATGCCGTTGACGTTGTACTGTGGCAGCAACTGGGGCATCGAACATAGTGTCTGTGCAATCGGTGCAGGCTCACAGATGCCGCTGGCCTCAATGACGATGTAGTCGAATTTCTTCATGCTGGTGATCTCGTAGAGTTGCTCTGCCAGGTCCATCTTCAGCGTACAGCAGATACAGCCGTTCTGAAGGGCTACCAGACTTTCGTCTTTCTGGCCGACAATGCCGCCTTTCTGAATCAGGTCGGCATCGATGTTGACCTCACCGATGTCGTTCACTATGACCGCAAATCGGATGCCGCGCTTGTTCGACAGGATTCGATTGACCAGCGTGGTCTTGCCGCTTCCTAAATAACCGGTGAGCAGCAGTACCGGAATCTCATTGATCTGTTCCATTTCCCTAAAAAAAATCATTATTCTTAAACAAGGAATGCAAATGTAGATATTTTTTTGCGACTTTGTACGATGCCTCTCCCGCTCTTCCCTCTGACAGATACCCGTTCTTTTTTTACGTGATTTACTGACAAAAAAATCGGAATTTCACGCACTGTTTTCTTGTGCCGTGTTTGTACTTTTGCAAAAGTGAAGTTCCATCTTCCTCTTCTTTTAGATTCAGTATAATTTAATATAAGGATAAAGAGTATGACAAAGAAAATTAGAGCCGCAGTCGTTGGCTACGGAAATATCGGAAAGGCGGTCGTTCAGGCCATCGGGGTCGCTGACGATTTCGAACTCGCAGGCGTCGTACGACGCTCTACGGCAAACCAGCCTCTCGAACTTACTGGCGTCCAGGTCGTGGATAGCATCTCTAAACTCAAGGATGTTGACGTGGCCATCCTCTGCGCACCGACTCGCCAGTGCCCTGACTACGCCAAGGAGGCAATGGCTCTCGGCATCAGCACCGTCGATAGCTTCGATATTCATACGCGCGTCAATGAGGTGTATGCCGACCTCGACGCCGTAGCAAAGAAGAATAACGTCGCTGCCATCCTTTCCGCTGGATGGGACCCTGGAACCGATTCCGTCATCCGTGCTCTCTTGGAGGCAATGGCTCCGAAAGGCTTGACCTATACCAATTTCGGACCGGGACGCAGCATGGGACATACCGTCGCTGTCAAGGCAATCGAGGGTGTCAAGGACGCTCTGTCCGTGACAATTCCTGTCGGAACCGGTATCCACCGACGCATGGTCTATATTGAACTCTTGGATGGTTACGATTTCAATGAGGTCGCTGCCGCTATCAAGGCCGACCCTTATTTCGCAAGCGATGAGACACACGTTCAGCAGGTCGAGAGCGTTGATGCTCTCAACGATGTCGGACACGGCGTCAACCTCGTCCGTAAGGGTGTCTCTGGTACAACGCAGAACCAGCGCTTCGAGTTCAATATGAGTATCAATAATCCGGCCCTGACGGGTCAGGTCCTCGTGGCTTCCGCCCGTGCCGTACTTAAGCAGAAGCCAGGATGCTATACGCTCATCGAAATCCCGCCTATCGACTATCTCCCTGGCGATAAGATGGACCTGATCCACCGACTGGTCTGATCACCCTTTTTGTCTGATTCTTTTTAAGTGACCGTTTTTTAAACTTCTGAAACGGAAAAACACCTTTCCCGACAGGGCTTCCCCGCTCGCGAAAGGTGTTTTTTCGTTCCCGCCCGCTTGCGATGGACTGTTTTAGCGTATCTTTGCATTTGTCTCTATGAAGTTCAGAACGGAAATAAATACCCGACGCAAGGGAAACCTGACTCATGCCGACCGTATCCTCATGCTCGGCAGTTGCTTCTCCGAGTCCATCGGACAGCGCATGTCCTCCTGCAAACTCCAGGTCGATATCAATCCCTTCGGCGAGTTGTACAATCCGCTCAGCATCGCTCGCGCTCTGCTTTTCCTCGCTCAGCATCGACGCATGACGGACGACAGCCTCGTGAGGACGGGAAACCTCTGGAGCTCATGGCTCCACCATAGCCGCTTTTCTTCCGTCTCTCCGGCGGAGGCGCTCTCTCGTATGAACAACCGTCTCGAACAGACAGAACGAAACACGCCCGACTGGCTCTTCATCACGCTCGGGACCGCCTGGGTCTACGAGTGGAAACAGACCGGCGAGGTGGTCGCCAATTGCCACAAGATGCCCGACCACCTCTTCCGACGACGACTCCTCTCGGTCAGTGAAGGGGTCGAGACCCTCTCGGACGCTATCCGACAGTTTCGAGAAGTCTCCCCGAACCTCTCCGTCGTCCTGACGGTCAGCCCCGTCCGACACCTCCGCGATGGGGCACACGGCAACCAGATTAGCAAGTCAACTCTTCTGCTGATCTGCTCCGAACTCTGCTCTTTGCCTTTCGTTGACTATTTCCCGGCCTACGAGTTGCTGATGGACGACCTGCGGGACTATCGATTCTATGCCGATGATCTCGTACACCCTTCCTCCGAGGCACAGGAGTACGTCTGGCAGAAGTGGTGCGACGCCTTCCTCTCCGATTCGGCTCGACAGATAGGACAGGAGGCAGAGAAAATGCTGCGCGGCATGTCTCACCGACCTCTCTCCGACGACCTCGTGGCATACGGCGATTTCTGCCATGCACTCAGACGAAGGATGGAGGCTTTCCAGGCTCTGCACCCCGATGTCGATTTCCGTGACGAATGCGAACGACTGGACGGGATCGTGCGCTCCTGTCAACTCAAATCCGAAAGGAACGAACCGGTTCCTCTCCGACAGATCTCTTCCGATACGGCATGTCATGATGCCGACACAAAGGAATAATGACAGTTTTTTTTCTTAATGATGAAATCATAATGAACCCTAAGGATAGAAAGAAGAACAAGGAGAACCCGCTGGTTAGCATTCTCATGAACATCATCGTCCCAGTGATCATCCTTACCAAACTGGCGAAGGAGGGGTATCTCGGACCTAAACTCGGACTCGCCGTGGCGCTCCTCTTCCCGCTGGCCTATGGCTTCCTGAGCTGGAAACGGGACGGAAAGGCTAATTTTATCTCTGTCGTCGGGTTTGTCAGCGTCCTTCTCACTGGTGTCATCGGTATCTTCGAGTTCCCCAGCGACTGGATTGCCTATAAGGAGGCTTCCGTTCCTTTCCTTATCGGTGTGGCGGTGCTCGTCAGCATGAGGACTCGTTTCCCTCTCGTGCGTAAGATTCTCTACAACGAGGATCTGCTCGATATGGAGAAAATCGAACAGCGACTCTCGCTTCATAATGCCAAACAACAGATGGAGAGGGTACTGCAGAAGGCGTCGTATCTCGTTGCCGCTTCCTTCCTGCTCTCCACCGTTCTCAATTTCTCGCTGGCGAAGATCCTTATCAAAAGTCCCAGTGGGACTACCGCATTTGCCGAGGAACTCGGACGAATGACCGCACTGAGCTATCCCGTCATCGCACTGCCCAGCACCCTCGTCCTCCTCGTCGCTATGTGGTGGACCTACAGGAAAATGGGACAGTTGACAGGACTCAAATTCGAGGAACTTTTCGATCTCCCAGACTCAAAAGAGAAACAAGACAAGGATTTTTTGCCGGAAAAGGAGTCATCGGACAATAAAAAATGTTAAATTTGTATGCTGGAAATAAGACGAACGGTCTCGTGCCTGTCTCTTATTCTTTGAACAACGTAACCTCGTTTTTCCTCCCACTCCTGACAATAGGGGAGGGCAGCGATAGACCCACCACAGGGTTCGCATGATGTAACCCGCTGTCATGACAAAACGATGAGAGCACAACTAAGAGCGGCTAACAAAGCATATAGTTCAAGACAAAAGGGCAATCCCATCTTGAGTTTTGTCCTGAATTTTATCGTGCCCATCTTCTTCCTTACCAAGTATCAGCTGTTCTGCGATATCGTCGGATTCGACGGTATCGTCTTCCCGTTCCGACTTGGAACGGCACAGAATCAGGTGGCTGCCAACGCACTCGTCGTCGCTCTCGCTTTCCCCGTCTTCTTCTTCGTCTATGCCTGGATCAAGTACAAACAGACGGATATCATCGCTATCCTCGGTATCATTGGTGTCCTGATCACTGGCGTCGTCGGACTCTTCGAACTCTCTTCCCAGTGGCTCGCCATCAAGGACGGCGTCATCCCTCTCTTGCTCGGTATCCTCATCCTCATGTCCCTGCTCAGCAAACGACCGCTGCTCGAGAAAATGGTCTGCGACGAACAGATCATGGACCGTCCCAGAGTTGATGCAGCCCTGCTGGCGCTCGACCGAAAGGACGATTTTAAACACCTTTTCCGAGTAACGACAATCCTCTTCTTCCTCTCTTTCGTCGTCTCCGCCGTGACTCACTACCTCCTTGCTGTCTATATCCTCGTGGACGAGATGCCGACCAATGAACAGATAGGTAAACTGATGTATCTCAAGTACCCCTACTGCGTGGTCCCTTTTGCCATCTGTATCATCGGTACAGTGCTCTATTTCTTCCACCGGCTGTGCCGCATTACCGGGATGGAACTCGACGAGATTTTCCCGTCCTGGGACGAATCTCATGACCCTTCGGCAGAGAACGAGACTCCATCCGTCACAAACGAAAACGAAAACGGAAACGATAATATTACACAGAGTCTTACTTAGATTTTAAGTTCGAAGCAGAAAATGAAATATACGCTTGGTGAAGTAGCATCGATCATCGATGCACAACTGATCGGGAACCCCGATGTCGTGGTGAATTATGTGATAACGGACAGCCGCTCCGTCTCTTTCCCCGAAACAACGCTCTTCGTGGCTCTCAAGACTTCTAAAAACGACGGACACCGCTACATATCTTCCCTCTCGGCTGAGGGGGTCCACAGTTTTCTGGTCAGCGAGGTCCCGACTCATGACGGTGAGGATAATTTCCTCGTCGTCACCTCTCCACTTCAGGCCCTCCAACGCCTTGCAGCACACCACCGGACATTATTCGATATCCCCGTGATCGGTATCACGGGTAGCAACGGCAAGACGATCGTTAAGGAGTGGTTGAACCAACTCCTCCTTCCCGATACCCATATCACACGCTCTCCTCGCAGCTACAATTCACAGATAGGGGTGCCTCTCAGCGTACTGCAACTCAATGAACAATCCCAACTCGGCATCTTTGAGGCTGGCATCTCGCTACCCGGCGAGATGAATGCCCTCTCCCGTATCATACGCCCGACCATAGGCTTCTTTACCCACCTTGGAGATGCACATCAGGAGAATTTTTCCTCCCTCAAGCAGAAGACCGAGGAGAAGGTTCGGCTCTTTGCCTCTGCCGAGGTGGTCTTCTATGGTTGCGATGACAAACTGCTCGACATAACACTCCAACAGGCACAACTACCCGCTTTACTCTTCTCCTGGGGAAGGACTGGCAACGCGACTGTACGCTTGACATCCGAAAAGGTCAAGGAACGCAACACAATCCTCTCTTGCCGCTACAAGGGGACGAATCACACCCTCACGGTACCGTTCGTCGATACGGCAAGTGTGGAGAATGCCATGCTCTGCATCTCGTACCTTCTCTTCAGCGGGATGGACGACGAGGAGATCAACCGGCGACTCTCTTCGCTCCAGTCCGTCGCTATGCGTCTCGAGTCAATCAAGGGACGCAACGGATGTCTTATCATCAATGACTCTTATAATAATGACCTGAGTAGCCTGACGCTCGCTCTCGATTATCTAAATGTCGAAGCCGCTGCCAAAGGACTGAAAAAGACGCTCATCCTGAGCGATATCTACGAGAGCGGACAACCCGAAGCCGATCTCTGGCTCCGCGTCAAGTCGCTGCTGAGAAACAAACGCGTGGACCGTTTCATCGGCGTCGGGACCAATATCAACGCAGCGAAGGATCTCTTCCTCGCCGATCAGAAGTCTCCAGCCCCCGTCTCTTTCGATTTCTTTCCGAATACTCGCGAACTGCTCGATTCTTCTCTCTTGCAGGAGTTTCGCAACGAGGCCGTCTTGCTGAAAGGCGCACGCTCGTTCCGCTTCGAGGAGATTATCGGGAAAATCTCCGATAGCGTTCACCAGACAACCCTCGAGGTTGACCTCACCGCGCTGCTCCACAATGTGGACTATTTCCGCTCTTTCCTCCGCCCGGAGACGAAGATGGTGCACATGGTCAAGGCAAATGCCTACGGAAGTGGCGATGTCGCCGTCGCACGCGCTCTTCAGGAGTACGGATGCGACTACCTTGCTGTCGCAACGGCCGACGAAGGAGCCAACCTGCGCAACGAGGGTATCCATGTCCCGATCATCGTGATGAACCCCGAATCGGACGGTCTGGCGAAGATTATCGATTACCACCTCGAACCCGAGGTGTATAGCTTCTCCATGCTCGAGGAGTTCCTTGACGAGGCAACACGACAGGGAGTGTCGGATTACCCCGTTCACCTCAAGATCAATACGGGCATGAACCGACTCGGATTCGAACCTTCCGAAGTAAATGCGCTGATCAAGAGACTCAAAGCACAGCATGCTCTCATGATTCGATCCGTGTTTTCACATTTCGTCGGTAGCGATGAGGCTCGGTTCGACGCTTTCACCGAGGAACAGGTGAAGCGTTTCCTTTCCGTGACCGACCGTCTCCAGTCCGCTTTCCCGTATCGCATCCTTAGACATATCTGCAACTCCGCCGCCATCGAACGATTCCCACAGTACCAGTTCGACATGGTACGGCTCGGCATCGGACACTACGGATTCTCAGCCACCGGAGCTGATGGACTCGAGGAGGTCTGCTCTCTGAAGACGTCCATACTCCAGATTCGCAAGGTGCCACAGTCCGAGACGGTCAGCTACTGCCGCAATGGCAGACTCGACCGCGACAGCGTCATAGGAGCTATTCCGATAGGATACGCCGATGGACTCGACCGACGGCTCGGAAACCGCAACGGATCGGTATGGATCAACGGAACTCTCGTCCCCATCGTTGGTAACGTATGTATGGATGTCTGTATGATCGATCTGACTGGGGTCGATGCCAAGGTGGGCGATGAGGTGGAGGTGTTCGGAAAGAATTACTCGATATCCAATCTCGCCCGACAGCTCGGCACCATCTCCTACGAGGTGCTTACCGGTATCTCCCTCCGTGTTAAGAGGGTATATTGCAAGGAATGATTTTCTGAAGGGAACTTCTAAAATTTGTCTTTCAGTAAATTCTGAAGTTTTTGTTTAACAGATGCTTGTGCGGAGGAGCGAAGGAGCAATGCGGGCATTGTGACCGAGTGACAATCAGACAGATGCAAGTAAAATCCAGAATTTACGAAAGAGTTCATAGAAGAGAGTCCCGAATAAAAATAATTAAATAAACGAGGAATTTTTAGAAGTTCCCTTTAAGGATATGGATACACTGAAGCATATCGAGTACATCTTTGTCATGACTTCCGTAGCCGAGTTCCCGACCTCAGGCGTCGAACTCGCTCGCCTTCTGGCGAATGCGGCGGAGAAACCGATCTGTCTCCTGACGTACCTCGATACGAAGTGCAATACATCGCCGCAACAGGCAGAACAGGTGCTCGACACGTGGAGCAGACAGGTCTCCGAGTCATCCCATATCCCGACCGAATACTTTGTCCTGCCTTCCAGGGAGGAGTTCCCGGATTTTATGCGCAAGGCAGAGGCTTCGACCGTGATATTCGCACTCAGCGAGAATCCTGGCTTCAACAGGGTCCGGACGTTCTTGAGGATGACACGCGATTTGCGAATTCCCTACATTTTCGTGAAACCCTATTTCGATAATATCCATCTCCGACGCATTCTCGTTCCAGTCACGTTCCTGATTGAGGACCGCGAGAAAGGACCATTTGCCAATAACATCGGCAAGGCGTTCGGCAGCGAGATCCTGATGATGACGGCCAATGACTACGGACACAAGGCGAAGGCAACGACGCAGGCAATAGAGACGGTCCTCGAAAAAAACGGCGTGACATTCCGCTCCCTGACGGCACGCAAGGATAGTGCCAAGGTCGATCTCGAAGCCGTCGAACGAGCTCCTGCCGAGAAGGCGGGACTCGTTATCATGTCGGCATCTCGCTCCTACGGCCTCGATGATATTCTCTTCGGACCGAAGGAACTGCATTGTATCAATAGAACCGATGTGCCGCTCATGCTCATCAATCCACGATCCGATCTCTACGTTCTCTGTGGCTGATACGGTGGTTAGTGCTTTACGATTTTTTTCTATCTTTGCAACGTCTGGTATTTTGTATTTCTGTGGGTGGAAATGCAAATAATGAGCAGACAGGGGTCATACCCTATCCGTTAAGTGTCATCTTAGGATATATTTGAGGAACTGACGCAGGTTGGACGACAGACTGTTATCCTGCTATTGAATAATAAATAATGATTTTCCGTTCAGTCGGTTAATTACAGATCGGAAAAAAGAATACAGAAAGGATCTATGCTTTTCAACTCCTTGGAATTTTTATTGTTTCTGCCAATCGTATTCATACTCTATTGGTTTGTATTCCGCGAACGAAAGTGGCAGAATCTGTTGGTCGTAGTGGCC
>OCVV011359347.1_pt1 | contig 46074 bp, 34 predicted proteins | sample 1539721 | NCBI WGS metagenome assembly OCVV01 (sample SAMN02144230, study PRJEB22623) | gut metagenome | biome: sheep rumen | host: Ovis aries | place: New Zealand | reverse complement strand
GATCTTCGAATTTTCGATGACCACCTCCGGTCCGACCGAGACATTCGGTCCTACAACAGAATTTCGAACGACTGCGGTATCCGCAATATGGCAAGGCTGAATAATGGTACTTCCCTGGAAACGAGAAACGTCTTGCGCTTCAAGACCAGAAAGGATTTTCGCATTGGTCTGGAGGAAGGTTTCCGCCGTTCCACAGTCGAGCCAGGAGCGAATCGGAGCCGTGCGGAACTTGGCACCCGATTCTACCATCATCTGCAAGGCATCCGTCAGCTGATATTCATTACGCGTGCGGATATCTTCGCGAATCAACCTTTCCAGAGATGCACGCAAAGCGGCCACATCGGTAATGTAGTAGATACCGACCAAGGCCTCATTCGAAACAAAGGTTTGCGGTTTTTCGACCAACTTGGTGATATATCCCGAAGCATCGGTCACAGCTACGCCGAATCGACGAGGATCCTCCACTTCTCGTGTCATCAAGACATTTTCCTTTTCTGTCTTGAGGAACGAAAGGTCGGCATCGAAAAGCGTATCTCCTAAAATAATCAAAACAGGTTCATCATCCGTCAGATACGGCAAGCAGAGAGAAATCGCCTCCCCAAGTCCTTGGGGATTGCGCTGGCGCACTGCGCGAGCATTCTTGAAACCTCTCTGATGAATAAAATCTTCTACAAGCTCCCCCTTATACCCAGTAATGAAAATCTGTTCTGACACAGGAAGCGCAGAATAGGAAGCGATGATATGATCTATCAACGTTTTTCCGGCAATAGGAAGAAGACACTTTGGCAAAGACAAAGTGAATGGTCGAAGCCGCGTGCCAGTTCCGGCAACAGGTAAAATGACTTTCATAGTTACTCTAAATCTAGAATTTCCTAGAAAAAACGAGTATCCGATTCTATGAAGAACCCGTGCAAACCGTCCATATTCACCGGTCTTCCGACGCTTTCGCGAAGGATTTGTACGTTCGCAAAAGCGTTTTCTCTTCTACCGTCATGCGGTAACTTTCACAAGCCTTCTGAATCGTCTTCGCATGAATCCACGGCGAAAGTTTTTTCTTTTGAATATAAGGCAGCGTAGCGTCCCACTGTTTCGCAAGCGCCGTGGCGAAGTACCAGGCGACGACCATCTGAACATAATAACGGTCCGCGCCTTCAAAGCGGTTTTCATCGACTGCCGCCACACATTTCAAATATTTTTTGTCAAAGCGTTCGTCTAAAAAGAACGCCATCAACATGTTCACGCCAAAGCGCACCGTGTAAGCCTTTTCAGATTTCAACCATTCCAAAATCTTCGTTTGGAAACGGTCAGGATCCTTTAACAGCGCCTTGGGAGATTTCCCGTCGCAGACCGCCCAGTTATCGACATACGGCAAAAAAGCTTCTACCTGCTGCAAGCAACTTTCAAAGTTGCGGATTTTTTCCACAATAAACAGGTGGATCTGATTTTCTTCATAGTACCGATGCGGAAGATGCTTCAGAAATTTTTCCACTTCCGCAGGCGAAGCATTTTTTACAAACTCCTGGGCGAGTTTTCGAAGCGTCGGAACGCGAACCCCAATAAAAGTCTTTTTGTCAATGCCCGGGAGCAACGCCGTGTGGAATTCACGGTACTTCAAATCCTGTTCCGTAAGCAAACGCTTGACAAGTTCCGCTTGCGTCATCCGCACCCCATTCAATACAAATTAATTATCTTCAGTACTTGAAGCGTTCAGCTTGATATCCGGCAAGTCCTTCACGTACACGGTAAAGCTCCAGCCCGCCGCAGGCCCCGTCGGAGTCCAGGTGAAGTTGAGCTTCCAACAATGCAACGTTCTATCAAAGGTAAATTCATGCGTGGCAAAACGGCCTTCCGTATAGCTGTAACGCGTCGAATAGGTCATGGACCAATTCGGCGTCGGATGCAAGGATGCCGAAATTCCCGTAGAATGGGATATGTTGTCCTTGAAAACCTTTTTACCCACACGCGTGCTTGAGAACGAATAACGGTAATCGAGGCTCGCCGACCAAGAATCCTTCTGGTATTTTCCCATCTGCGAAGCAAGCCCAGAATTAAAGTCACCCGACCAGCTGAACGTTTTAGAAAGATCATAAGCCCAGTAAGTCAGTTCCGGGAACCGAACCTTATTCGGGTCTTCTTCATACTTGTGATAAACACTGTGACGCGTGCGAATGGTGAACATGTAATTCGGAAGCACCTGGAATCCAAAGCTTGAACTAATGTCCGACCAGTGAAGCGAATCCGCGGCAAAGTTGTAAGACGTCGAATGCGATGTCGTAACCAGGCGGCGAGTACCGTAGGTATCTTCGGTTTCCGTTGTATCCTTGCCGTCTTCCGAAGCTTTCTTCTGCCCCAGCGTTTTCAAATACTTAATATCGAAGTCGTTCGAAATAGAAAATCCAACCGACTTTTGTTCAATCTGGTACGGCGTCTGACCGAGAAGCGGATGCTTCACAAAGTACTTGTTCGTATCGAGTTCCGGCGCATAGGTGTAAGAAATGCTCGGAGACAGCACATGACGTACACCGGTAAAGCGTCCAATATTTGGCATCCAAATTCCGTACAGTTTGGTATCCGCGGTCAAGCTGTAATTGTGGTTGTAAAAGAATTCACCATATTCATCGTTTTCAGGATTCCAACCGCTGCGCTGTTTGCGGTACTTTGCCGAATCCTCCGGATTAATCCAGCGGTTCCCCGTCCACATGCCTGTAAACGTCGCCTTCGGCGTCAAGTTGATCACGTCAAAAAGCGAAGCGGAATAATCCACAGAATACGTTCCCGTGTAACCCGTATACCAAGCTGCGGTGTCAATATCCCGAACCGTATCCGCAGCAATGACTTCATACAAATTAAATCTATTCGTAAATGAATAGTTGAACTTGTCGAGCCAAGATTCTTCCGACGCCACTTCGTCGTCATCTTCTTCAAAGTCAAAAAGCTGGCCGCTCATGCGGTACTGGATGTCGGGAATCTGGCGTTCCTTGTAACCGGTCGTCAAATTGTAATTCTGCAAGACTTTAACGGTCAGGCTTTTATTCGTTCCGAACTTGCCCGAATACGTCATCTGGGCGTTGGCCTGCTGGTCCAAGATCGTTTCCGCATCGGTACCGTTATCCTGGCGAACGCTCTGGTCCGAGACAAAAGAACCTGTTCCCGAAAGGGTGTGCTTTCCGTCGGGCGTCAAATTCTGATTGTGGTTGAACTTGATATCGTAACCGCTGTTTGCGAAATCAAACTGTTTCAGATAACTCGTGTACGAAATATTTCCGTCCAAATGGTAACGCCATTTATAACGGACCGATTCCGAAAGAGTCGTCTTTTCAAAATTCGCCGAGGATCCTTCAATCACGTCGCCCGAAGTCGTCGCATCCCAGTAATCGTTCGGCGCGTAGTAAAAGCCCACATTCTTGATGTAAAAACCCTGAACCTGGTCACCGCCGAACTTAGGCGTCAAAAGACCGGAACGTCTTCCGCTCTTGAGCGGCGCCACGATCATCGGAAGCACCGCCACCGGAACATCCGCAATATTCAACACGACAGGTCTCGCCGTCACGCTTTCCTTCGGCTTCACCACCATGCGTCTTCCATAAAAATAATAGTGCTGGTGCGTCGTATCGTCGCAGGTACTGAAGTCACCTCGGGCAATCAAGAGTCTCGAGTCCGGGAGACGCCGAACTTCCATTCCGTTCAGCTGGTTGTTGTCCTGGAAGGTCGTCGCGTAATAAATTTCACCCACCCGGGACTTCATATTGTACTTCATGCGGTAACCAGCTAGCGACGGATTTTTCGTTTCTCGCAAAACGGGATCCCCGCTCGCCTGCAAGACCTGGTCCTTTTGATTAAAAAGAACCGTATCCGCATCGAGAGTCGCCGTACGGTACTTGAGTTGAGCCTTATTGTTCAAATTGAAAGTGGAAGTTTCCACGTCATACTGCAAGTCCACTGCATGGTATTCCACCGTATCCGTTTTCGTGGTATCACTCGAAGAACCGAACCAATCGCCATCCGTCGAATCCGTTTCGGTGGAATCCGCAGGATCAGGCCGATCGGGCAAATCGATCTTCGTCATTTCTTGCGCATAGGCAAAGGACGAGACAAAGAGTGCCAGTAAAAACAAGCACTTTAGAATCCTCTGCTTAAACGTGTTGAACATCACACGGCAATTATAGAAAAGGAAAGGCTCCCGTTTAACCGGGAGCCTCTTCTAAATTCGATTAGAACGTCCTTAACGAAGTTCCGTCGTCACTGCGGAAGCCGCTCCGTTCTGTTCAATGTGAACAATGTAACGGCCAGCAGGAGCATTCTTGCCATCCCATGCAAGGGTCTGCGCACCGGCCTTCGCATCTTCTTTTAAAAGACGTGCGGCAACTTCACCATTTGCATTCACAATGCGCACCACGGTAGAACCTTCTGCACGCAGATGAATCGTTACCTGTTCACGGTCGAAGGCATCCAAATTGCCTGCCGCACGAACCTTGCGGTTCTTCACCTGAGGCATCACTTCTTCAGCCGTTTCCACGGAGACCATGGAAAGGTCCGCCGAAGAGACCGTCGCTTCCGACTTTACCACATGACCGTGCTGCATCACCGAAAGAAGCTTCTGGTTCTTGGAAAGATCCTGGGAAGCGACTTCCGCGATTTCTTCCGAAGAATAACGGTTCTGATTTTCGCCATACCAGGCTTCTACCTTGGAAGCGTCAATGTCGTTCACCGAAATATTTGCTCGGCGAAGCGTCACCGTAAAAGATTCCTTTTCGCGAAGAACGGAGAGTTCCATCGGCTTCCCTACCGTTCCACGGAGCACATTTTTGGAAGCCTCGATATCGTTACCTGCAAGCGAAACCCCATCGACGGCAACAATACGATCGTTCGATTCAAGACCTGCAGAAGCGGCAGGAGAACCCGGAATCACATCCGAAATCAGGACTCCGTCTTTAACCGCATAAATCGTGACACCGATACCACCAAAGCTTTCACCCGCGAAAGCGGCTGCTGCCAAGGCAAGCGTCGTCAAAGCGAATTTTTTCATAGTTTCCTCGCAAAGATAATCCAAAATTTTTCTTTAAATATAAGCTTAAAATACGGAAAAATAATTTCGGGAACGTTCAAAAAGCTTTACAAGGCTTTTTTTACTCTTCATATTCGTATTCGTCTTCGTCCGAATCGTCATATTCTTCGTATTCTTCTTTTTCATTTGGCAAAATAATCAGTCCAAGAGTAATCGGTTCCCCTTTTTCGTTCAAAAAGCCTTCCAAGAAGAGAGTCGTCGAAAGACGGATCAGACGCAAGTCCATCATCGTTCCGCCGTCGTGTACGCTTTTAGAACCGTAAGGAATAAAAAGGAACTTTTTCCGCTTATATTCAAAGCGGTTTTCGTCAAAATTCCAGACCCAGCTCGTTTTTCCATCGTCCGAATCTTCATAATCGCAGATTTCCTTGTCGATATCGCATTCAAACGAAGCGTTTCCCTGATAACGCTTGTTCCATTCCGTACTAAAGGCACATGTCTTGATGCTATGCCCGCCGTTCACTTTGGAATTCAGTTTGTCATTGATCGTGACGATATCCATTTTTTCGTTTTTCACCTGATCCCAGACGTCGCGCAAAATGATGTAGCTTTCAATTCCCTTGGGGCAGTTCCCCGTGCGGTTCACTTCTTCGTGGGCGGCCAAAAGCTTTTGTTGCAAATCGATATCCACCGCCATCGGGATTTCGACCTTCTTGATCTTTTCCATCACCTTACGCGGAGGAACGGCTATGACCTTGCCGTCTTTTTTCACCAGATAGCCGAGTTCGTCACGCACCATGTTCAAGCACTGCTGAACATGAATGCCCACGGTATTCGACGCGGCACTCACAAAGTCCACGCCAATTTCCAGATTCCATTCCCCAGCCTGCGAAGAGTTTTTATCGAGCTTGCAATAGGCTTCTTCGCGAATACCGTCAATATACACGATTTTCGCTTTCAGCTTTGTCAGCATTTCCCCTTCTTGATCCAGGCGTTCGAGGCTCCAAAAATTTGGATTCTGCCGGAGGAGTTCGGCAAAAGCCTTGTCGCCATCCAATGCAGGGAGCAACGAATCGTTGCGCGCATTTTTTTCTTGCAAAAGCGCCGAATATTCCGTCGTAATATCCGGATTGTTAAAAAGCGAATGCGTTGCAGCAAAAGCAGAAAGCGTTCCCAAGAAAAAGAGCATTACGGTCAAGATTCGCATTGGATTTTCCTCAAGTCAGTTTGCACCACGGAGCTTTTGAATTCCCCAGTTCAACACGTACAAAAGAACGCTGAAGAGAATGATCATCGGTCCCACGGTAAAGTTTAACGCATAAGCCACAAAAAGCCCGGCCATCGAAAGCACAACAGAAAAAACGCAAGAAAGAAGCATCATCTGCTTTAAATTATCGGAATGGCTTTCCGCCACATATGCAGGAATCGTCAACAGGGCAATCACAAGAATAAGCCCTACCGTTTGCACCGCCATCACGACCGTGCACGCGATCATCGCCATCAAAAGCATGTAAAGGCGCAAAACAGGAACGCCCCGGACACGTGCAAATTCCGGATCATGCGAAATGGCAAGGAAAGGCTTAAAGAAAAACGCAGACACACCAAGGATTCCAGCCGTCAAGACGGTCATGCCGAGCAAAAGCTCTCTAGGAACCGTCAAAATGCTCCCGAAAAGAAAGCTCGTCAAATCCCCGCTATATCCGGGAGTCAAATCCGTAAGGATCACGCCAGCAGCCATTCCCGCTGCCCAAATGACATTGATCAGCGTATCGGAACGGTCGCGATCGATCCAGGTCAAGTATCCCATGACAAATGCACAAGCAAGCGCCATTCCAAGAGCTCCGAGCATCGGTGAAAATCCACAAAAACAAGCGAGTCCTATACCGCCAAACGAAGCATGAGCAACACCACCCGCAGTTCCTGCAATCTTGTTCACCACGACATAGGAGCCCATCACGCCGCATGCAATCGCAACGAGAAACGCTGCGATAAAGGCGTTTTGCATAAAATCGAGGGAAAGCATTTCCTGAAGCATAACGTCTAATCTATAAAATTGAAGTTCAGCCGAGCCATTTCGATAAATCGAGTAAGTTCGGAATTCTTAAATCGGTAAAGGATCCGTCTTCTTCCGATTTCGGGTTGACCCAAATGGTTTTCCACCCGCGGTCATGCGCAGGTTTCAAATTATGCAGGGAATCTTCCAAAAGGATGATTCTCGACGGATCATCGCCTTTTTTCCATATTCCCTTCGATTCCAGAACCTGTTCCATGATTTCGTACGCGTTCACCTGGGGCTTTCCGTCCCAGTTCATATCTTCAAGCCCGACGATACGTTCAAAGCAGTCCAGGATTCCCATTTGCAAAGAACCCTTTCGGCTCCAATCAGAACGTCCATTGGTAAAGATAAACTTCGGTCCTTTGAGAATTTCGAGCAAGGCCCGCTTTTGCGGAGCGGCACTCGGGTAAACCAGAGTTTCGGGCTGATGGATAAAATCGAAGAAGTCGTCCGGAGTCGCTCCGTATACGGCGCGAAGCCCTGCCAAAGTCGTACCGTATTCTTTCCAATAACGTTTGCGGATTTCCTGGGCATGGTCATAATCCACGCCGGCAATCTGCTGCACGTACAGCGCAATACGTCGATCCAGCGAATTCAAAACTTCACGTTCCGATTCACCGTAAAGCGTTAAATCGTAATCAAAGAGCCAAATGCGATCCGCATCATTTGAGAAAATCATTGTGCAAGACCGCTGATTTGGCGCGCCAAATAAGACGCATAGTTGTCCGTCATGCCGCTGACAAAATCTAACACCTGATGATAGGCTTCGAGCTGCGTCACGGACTGTCCGATTTTTGCTTGACCGATCAAGCGCACAATACGCGAAGCGCGGTAAGACGACTCGCCATACTTGCGGAATTCGTAAACACCGCTGACAAAAGCATCGAGCACCGTGCTGAGCGTCGTGTAACTACCCACTTCCAATTCCGTTTTTCGACGGTCCGGATAAATGCGTTCCCGGCCCAATCGTTTAGCCACGCGAATGCCGTCAACAGCGTCCGCATCGGCCCAATCGAGAAGCGATCCTTTCAATTCCCCATTCATGATGTCTTCATAATGGATGATGAAGGCGCGGACCACGGCATCGATCAAGTTCTGAATGGCAAGACCGCGCACGCTCGAAAGGAAGTCGCGGAAGTTCTGGCCATTTTCATTATATTCCTTGTCAATATCGACTTCCGGACCGCAAAGGTATTCAAACATGTTCCGCACATCGGCAAACTGCAAGATGCCAAGTTCAATAGCATCTTCCACATCCAAAATGCAGTAGCAGATATCGTCCGCCGCTTCCACGAGATAGCTCAGCGGATGGCGCATCCAAATTCCGTTGCTGATTTCCGGAATTCCAAGAACATTCGCCATTTCGCGGTAATCTTCCGCTTCGGTCTGGAAAAGACTTGTCGGAATGCCGTAGCAGGCAAGCCGAGGATATTTCATCATCGAAGAAACGGTCGGGAACGTGAGACGCATGCCTCCGTCCAAAAAATGATATTCGAGCTTTGAAAGAATGCGCACTCCCTGAGCGTTGCCTTCAAAATTCTCAAAGTCTTTCATTTCCCGATCGGAAAAATCTTTCAGCGGAGCGGATTCGCGATTTTTGCGGAACCAATCGCGGATAGCCGCTTCACCCGCATGGCCAAACGGCGGGTTTCCAATGTCATGCGCAAGAGCCGCGGACTGGGCGATCGTTCCCAGGAGCGACGCATTGAAATTCTTAGGGAACTCTTTCGGCATTTCGTTAAAAACCGCAATCGCAAGGCTTCTCGCCACGCTCGAAACTTCGAGCGAATGCGTCAAGCGGCTGTGCACATGGTCATTGACCGAAAACGGATGAACCTGGGTTTTACGGCCCAGGCGACGGAATGCGGTCGAAAAAACAATACGGTCAAAGTCGCGGTGAAAATTGGAACGGTTCGGATCCCGGCTCGCCGGATGCCCGTAACGCGTTGCAGAAAGAAGAGTTTCCCATTTCAGAATCATATTCCCAAAAATAGCAATCAAAGCCCGAACGCGTAAATCGTCGGGTCATTCCACACCGCTATCGTCCATTTCTCGAAAGAAAAGCCAAAGCAGAAACCATCCCCATATCAAAAACGACAAAGGATATAAAAGCCACAAGCAAATGGGGAGAATACCCATAACTGTGCAAGCCGACTCCTAACAAATTCACCCCAAAAAGGCAAAAGGCGATAACGACCGAAAGCAATGCCGAAAGCACTTCCAGCGTTTTCCAAGACGCGAGTTTCCCCGCTTTCAAATGCATCACGATCAGCACCCACAAAAGCACAAGAAGCGCTCCATTTTCCTTTGGATCCCATCCCCAAAAGCGTCCCCACGCGACATCCGCCCAAAAGCCTCCAAGCAAGGTTCCCAATGCCGAAATTGCAAAGCCAACTCCAAGCATTCCAAACAAGATTTTAGGCATTTCCGCAGGGGATTCTTTTTTCAAAGCCCTGAACGCAAGCATCACGTGTGCAAACAGGCTCGCAAGAATCAAAACACAAAATCCCGAAGCAATCGTAAACACATGCAACGAAAGCCAAAAAGGAGAGTCCAAAACCATCGAAACCGAACCAAAAGAATCCCCCGAAAGTGCCGAGCGCATCACCAGGAACAACGCAAGGCACATTCCCGAAGCGCAGGCAAAAAAAGCCCGAAGCCGAAGCTTCGCCGAAAGCACAATTGCAAAAAGCGAAATGCCGAGAACCAAAGCGAGAAGCATTTCATAAAGCGAAGTCAACGGCAAACGACGCTCGGCAAGACCACGCCAAATAAAAATCGCAACCGAACTGAGCGCCACCAGAGACTGCATTCCAAGAGCGGGTTTCCAAAACAGGCGTTCTTTCCAAACCGCCAGCAGCGAAAAGACAAATGCAATACAAGCAAGTATCCACGTAAAAAACGGCAAATTCACGTTTAAATAAGCGCGTTCCGCGTTCAGCTTTCTCAAAGAAGCCGAAGTAAGTTCCTGCGGCGTTACAGAAATTTGTTTCCAAAAGGATTCACTCCGAATGGAATCGTACAGGTCGAGCGCCGAATTCAAGCGAACAAGCTCTAGCGTCTGCTCCCGGGAATCTTCCCGCTCCGCATATTGCCTAAGCAGCGAACGGGTCGGTTCAAATTCTTGGCGCTTAAAGGTTCGTCGCGAAGGATCGAGATGCAAAATGTCGACGGTCGTTGCGCGGTGAATGCGGAACACCTCAATGGAATCCGCAGAACCTTCACGAATGCGCTGCACAAGAATTGCCGGTTTAAGCCCAGCACACTTTTTCTTTTCGCAAAGAGAATTCGCCACCGCATTTTCCATCGAATTCAAAGGCCGAAAGCGCCCTTCAAAATTCACAAATTCCGGGAACTCAAAAGTTTGGGCCGCAAAGGCTTGGGCATTCAACAGAATCATCCCCCAAAAAAGAAGGCTTCGGAAAATCATTTTTTTCGACCTCCGAGCAGGCTAATCAAATGCCAAGCAAAACCCAACAGCAATAGCCCCGAGAAAAGATACGGTACAAAAGCAAACGGATCGCGTTTTACCCCAAAACGCACCACGTTCTTTGTCGGCGTCATCGGGAAAAACTCCCCAAAGTAAAGCGTATAACCGCCTATTTTTTGTGGCATATTCCATCCGAGGCTCACCGTATCCGCTTCGACTCCTCGGACAATCGTACATCCGGCAGAATCCGCGTCCAAAATTTTAAAGAACGCGTTTTCCGTGGAGTCTATCTGCACAACTCCCCCTTCAAGTCCAAACGCTTGAAACGATTCCTTGTACAGGGATCCCGCAAAGCTTCCGGCAATCAAGACCAAAATGGACAAATGCACAAGCAGCATCCCGAGCTTTTTCCACGTATGCGGAATTCGGAAAATGCAGGTGCAAAGCACATTCAAAAAAAGCAGGACCGCGAGCGTTTTAAGCGCGGGGAACGGAAAAACGCCAGCGACAAAAATCCACCAGGCATCAAAAAAGCGCGCCGCCCCTAATTCCACGCCCGCTTTCGCCTCAAAAAGTGTCCCCCAAAAAATCAGCGCAAACATGGCGATGAAGAGAATCATGCCAAATCGCAAAGAGCCTAAAAGGCGTAAGGCGCAAACGAAGTTTTTCACCCCATAAATTTAGACAATATTCCACCCACCGCATTCGTAAGATTTTTGTAAGGTATTTTTAAAAACATTCTTCACGAATTTTGAAATTTAAGGTAATTTTACAAAGAACTTATAACATGGGTGTTTTGATGGAAATTCAGAATAATACAACTATGACTTATGACCAGATGCGCTCCATCTGGGATTTCAATTGCAGTGATCCTTTTTCGATCCTTGGTATCCACGGGCTTCAAACGGACCGCGGCTTAAAGACGGTGATTCGCGTATATCTGCCGGGAGCAGCCTCGATCAGCGGTGAATCGGTAGAACCAGAAATCATCTACGGTCAAGCTAACGTTGAAGAACCGGCAGAAGAAGTCCAAGTCGGTAAAAAGCCTGCCGAAAAGAAGAATGCCAAGACGGCAAAGACCGCCAAGGCAACCAAGACAGCTAAAACGGCAAAGGCGAAAACCACCAAGAAGACCACCAAAAAGGCTAAAGTCGAAGAAGACGACGCCAAGACCCTCCTTTTTGATTTTGTGAAAATCGGTTCAACCGGTTTCTTCGAAGCCGTTCTCGACATGGAATTCCAGCCGTTCTTCTACAAGCTTCATATTACGCTTGAAAACGGCGTCAAGTATACGGTCGTCGATCCTTATGCGTTCCTTCCAGTGCTCACGGATTTCGACTGCCACCTGATCAAGAACGGCACGCATTACGAACTTTATAAGAAGCTCGGTGCAAACATCGTGCGTCATCAGGGCTTTAGCGGCGTCCAGTTCGCCGTTTGGGCTCCGAACGCCAAGAGCGTTTCCGTTGTCGGCAACTTCAACAGCTGGGACGGCCGCCGCCATCCGATGCGCATGATCGGATCTTCGGGCATTTGGGAAATCTTCATTCCGGATCTCGGCGAAAACGAGCTCTACCGTTTCGAAATTCACGCCCAGGACGGTCGACTGATTACCAAGTCCGACCCTCTAGCGAAGCTCAGCGAAATGCGCCCGGCAACAGCGAGCGTTACCACCCACCTCGACGGATACGAGTGGAACGACAAGCTCTACATGGACACGCATTACGCGACCCGCGTTTTCGGCGCCCCGATGAACATTTACGAAGTCCACGCAGGCTCCTGGGAACGCGATCCGGCCAATCCGGATAGATTCCTCTCCTGGAACGAACTCGCCGACAAGCTCATTCCGTACTTGAAGGACATGGGCTATACGCATGTGGAATTCCTTCCGATCATGGAACATCCGCTCGATGAATCTTGGGGTTATCAGGTCACGGGTTACTATTCTCCGACCAGCCGATTCGGTTCGCCGGATGAATTCCGCCACTTTGTGGACCTTTGCCACCAGAACGAAATCGGCGTGATCCTGGACTGGGTGCCGGCACACTTCCCGAAAGATTCGTATGCTCTCGGTCGCTTCGACGGCACCGCCTGCTACGAACACGCTGACCCGCGTCAGGGTGAACATCCGGACTGGGGCACCTACATCTTTAACTTGGGCCGTAAGGAAGTTTCGAACTTCCTCATTGCAAACGCCATGTACTGGCTCCGCGAATTCCACTGCGACGGTCTCCGTGTAGACGCCGTAGCCAGTATGCTTTACCTGGATTATGGTAAGCGTGACGGCGAATGGATTCCGAACAAGGACGGCGGAAACATCAATTACGATACGCTCGAATTCTTGAAGCATTTGAACAGCATCATGGGCCGTCTGGCTCCGCACGCGATTCTCATCGCCGAAGAATCGACAAGCTTCCCATGCATCACGCGTCCGCCAGAACGCGGCGGTCTCGGATTCCATTACAAGTGGAACATGGGCTGGATGAACGACTTCCTTTCTTATATGCACCACGAGCCGGTGCACCGTAAGTACCACCACAACTTGCTCACCTTCAGCATGGTGTACGCCTATTCCGAAAACTTTATCCTGGTGCTGAGCCACGACGAAGTCGTCCACGGCAAGGGTTCCATGCTGAACAAGATGCCGGGAGACAACTGGCAAAAGTTCGCAAACCTCCGTCTTGCCTATGCTTATCAATTTGCCCATCCGGGCAAAAAGCTCAACTTCATGGGCAACGACTTCGGTCAATTCCGCGAATGGAACGAAAAACAGTCCCTCGACTGGCACTTGCTTTCTTGGGAAACTCACAGCAAGCTGCACGAAATGTTCAAGACGCTTTCGCACATTTATAAAGATGAAAGCGCCATGTGGGAAGTAGACCACGCTCCGGAAGGCTTCGAATGGATTTCTTGCGACGACGCCGACAGCTCCATCGTTTCGTTTGTCCGTAAGGATGCTCACGGAGCCATGATCCTTTGCGCCTTCAACTTTACCCCGGTTCCGCGTACACCGTACCGTATCGGCGTTCCGGCCCGCGGTCGCTGGAAGGAAATCTTCAATTCGGATTCCGAAATGTGGGGCGGTGGCAACATCGGCAACGCTGGCGAAATCCGTTCCGAAGATATCGGTTGGCAGGGTCGCCCGTGGAGCGCCAACATTCAGCTTCCGCCGCTCGCCGCCGTCTTCTTCAAGTACGTTGGCGAATAAGCCAAAACCGATTCAACCTTTACAAAAAATCCCGCTCCATAGAGCGGGATTTTTAATTGGAAAAATTTGAAAAAAATTATTTCTCAAGTTCCACGCGGAAAATGTCCGAAGCCGACACTCCATGGAAAACGATCTGATCGATCCAGATATCCGCAGCTTCCGTCACCAAGAAATTAATCGTCTTCATTCTGGAAGCGATGTAAAGCCACGAGGAATCATTTCCTGGGACTGCGGAAATACGAGTCCACTCTTCAGCAGAAGGAATATCGAATTCATATTCCCAATTCCAGGAATCAAAGGATTCATCCAAGCCGGCGAACTGCATAAATACATGCCCTTCGCCTTTCACATAAAAAGTCACACTGTCGAGTTTCGAAAGATCATAGCCGCGAAGGCTATCTTCCGAAGGAGGCGTTCCAATGTTGAATCCGACAAGCGCATAAGGGTTCTCTGCCGAAGAATCAAACGAGAACGTTTCGTGCAAGCTTTGACTTCCCGCATAGGCATCTTCGCGCGAAAGTCCGCGTTCAGGAAGCTTCGGAGAAATCGTGCTCGTGGAATCGCCATAAGTGAACCACCAGCCGCCCCCCGTCAACGCGTAGAAAAGGTTCGTTCCCCGATTATCTTCGAAGTCGTCAATTAAAACGCTGTCCTTCGACGGAGCATCCAAAGAAACCACCGTCACCTGATCCGAAACCAGCTGGGATTCGCTCCAGAACAAATAAGAATTTTCTTCCGCCGAAAGAATCGCGTAGTCCCCCGCCGGAATGCTGTCAAAGCTAAAGGAACCGTCGGAAGCGACCTGCGCCCTATAACTGGTTCCATACAAATAGACTTCCGAAGGAATATCCCCGGTTACCAGATTCAACGTTCCCGAAAGCGTGGCCGGAGCACTCAGCACTTCGGACACCGCGGAATCCCCCGCAGTCAGCAAGGAACGGGCCACCCCTTCCGAAGAAGAGACTTCCACATGCCCACCAAATGCAGGCCGATTTTCGAACCGTGCAATTCCGTTTACATCCGAAATCGCACTATCCTGTACCACAGCCGTCGAGCTCACCAGCCGAACCTTTGCGCTCGGGACCGGATCTCCCGCTTTACCGTGAATGGTCACGGCAAGACCGTTTTCCGTTTCGTCCCAAATACCGCGACCTGCAGTGGAATCGCCAGAACATGCGCTTAAAACAAACGCACCCAGCGTTCCTAAAAGCATCGATGTCCAAGCCAAACATTTCATTTTTCTTCGCCTTTTGTAAACGCCACAGGGAAAAAAGCAGAAGCAAGTCGCATCACGCGATCCGGATTTTCCACTTTTTCAATCCGGGCGCGAATTTCATCCCGTGCAGTACTTAAAATAGCAAGACAATCACGAAAAGCGTCAGCATCGAGAGCCATATTGATCACATTTATGTCCCGAAGCTCTTTTGTATGCAATTCAAGGCTTTGCATGGCCAGTTTCATCGATTCCGACTGGTATGCGTGGACCTGTAAAGTTTTATAGGCGGAACCCGTCGTGAGCTTTAAATCGGTAAGGGTCCAGAAGCCTTCGGCATCGCGCTCGGCAAGGCCCAGTTTTTCAAGTAGCAAAACCGATTTTTTGGCCAAATCCGCCGAAATAGGCGGCGAAACCATTTGACCGAGAGCTTCGTAATCGTCCTTCACACGGACAAACCCGAGCAAGGTGCGGACCACACTGTAATACCACTTGGAATAAAGTTCGAGTTGCGCATCTTGCAATTTACGGCTTTTAGACCCCCGAAGCGCAAGAGCTTCCGCAAAAAGACGCCGCGTATCGGATTCGCGACGGGAACGTCCAAGTTCCACAAGCTTTTCAAAATATTCCGCTTCCCGATCGCTCAGTTTCAAATATTCCAAAAAACGCGGAAGCGCCTTTTTCGAAATATGCAACTGCTTTTGCAGAATGCGGAAAACCTGACTCTGATCGAGCCCAACCCCTTCGCCAAAAACTTTATAAGAATACCAAGGAGATTCTCCTTTTCGACGATCAAAATAGGCGAGAAGGTATTCCCGGTAATCCAAAAAATTTAAAGGCGACAATTTTTCCATCTGGGTATCCAAAATCACACTCCCATAATTTACACAAAAAAAGACGCCAAGCCCGGAATCTCCCGATAAAGGTTTTGCAAAGAATTTTGCAATTTCGCCAAAAACCGATTATATTCTAAAAAGAATCACTCCAACAGGGGAAAAATATGGCAATCAAAAAGGCAACAACCGCCAAAAAGACGGCAGAAAAAAAGACATCCGTGAAAAAAGCAACGGTCAAAAAGGCCGCCGTCAAAAAGGCCGCCGTCAAAAAGACAGCCGAAAAGAAATCGGCGGTCAAAAAAGGTTCCCAAAAGAAAACCGTCAAAAAGGCTAAGCCGGTGACGATTCTCGAAAAAGCCGCTACCGATGACGCTCTCGATTACATCAACGCAGCTTGCGAAGCTCTCGCAAACAAAGGCGACATTTCGCCCAAGGCTCTCCAGGAATTTGCCATGCAAATGTTCGCTTTCGGTGTTTCTTCGGGAGCAAGCGTCGCCATGCTCGACCGCTTTAGCGAAATGAAGGACTATCTTTCGTTCGAATAGGCTCCGGCTTTATCGAATTTTTTCGCACCAAGCGTTAATTTGCTCAGGCGAACTGACGCTTGGTCCCATTTCGAGAAGCTGCTTCAATTCTTCTCCCAGGCTCAAAATTTCCTTGGAAGAAATTGCGGAAGTTTTTGCAGGAACCACAAAATCATATACAGGCAAATTTTCGGAATCCTTGCCCAAAAAATTCTGCAAAATGGCTGTCACGTTTTTAGAACGGGAACAGATGCGCTCGTTCGATTCAAACAGGTAAGCTCCTGTTTCGTGGAACAGCAAAATGCGAAAGCGTTCCAGTCCGCGCATTTTAGGTATGACGACATTCGAAAGAATCCGGTACGAACGTCCATCCGCAGCACAGGCTTCCGTAATCGCACGCACCAAAGGATCCGCCAAATTCTCCATCGCAGGCAAATTCGTCGCAAAACCTTTTTGCGGTGGGTATTTTTTAGAACTTCGCCACATCTTCCACAGCATCAAGCACAAGAAAAAGAGCAGCGCGATTAAAAATAAAAGACCCATCATACATGCCAATATACAATCTTTGACTATTATTTAGGCATGCAGATTTTTTTGAAGCTCTTCATCCGCGATTACGAAAAGGCGAAGACGGTTCTCCGCGTGAACCTCATCCACGGAGATCCGCAGTACGTGCACACGTGGAACTCGATCGATTTTCTTTCGCAGTCCATCGATTCTTATCCGCGTGAAGTCTTGAAGGTTTTGGCAGACGTCGAGGAGAATTTTGACATGCACTCCTTTGAAGCCCATGCGAAGGAACTTTCCCAGGTTCTCGACTGCCTCGTAGAAACTTCGAACGGCTTTTATGAGAACGGAGAATTCATCGGGAAAACCTTAGAGCTTTCTCCCAGTGATATTTTGGCCGCCGTCGTGGAATTTCGCAAAATAAACCTGCAATTCTGCATCGACAAGCACTGTAGCGGGTAACTATTCCCGTTCCACGTGACGCTTTTTTTTCAAAGCGTACATGCGTTCATCCGCTTCGTGCAAGATTTCATCGTAGCTACGCGATCCATCCGTTTTAGAAACGCCCACGCTCACCGAAACGTGCAGGCCTCCCGAACGGAACAGGGTCTTCATCTTTTCGTTCAGCACATCACAAGCGGTCGCAATTTGTTCATCCGAAATCGGCTGTTCCAAAATCACGGTAAATTCGTCACCGCCCATACGGGATACTATTCCACCTGGGAAACATTCCTGCATGAACTTAGCGGAACGCTGTAAAACTTCATCCCCGCGGCGATGTCCGAACTTGTCGTTCACATCCTTGAAATTATCCAAGTCCAAGTACAAGAGCGTCATCGGGCGCGTTGCGTTATTCTTCATGAAGTCTTCAAAATAACGGCGGTTGTAAAGCTGCGTCAGCGCATCGGTATTTGCCGCATTCAAAATCATCGTTTCGAAATTGTGCGCAATCGTCACATCGCGAAGAATCACAAAGTAGCCGGAAACATTCTGGAAGTAGTCAATGATTTCCTGCTCGATAATGACGAAGTAATGATCCTTGTTGTCGATCTGGAGCACATATTCATGCTCACGGGAGTTCGTTTTCAAGTTTTCGCCGTCATCGCTGACCTGCGTCATATTTTTAGCACGCCACAGATGGAAGTTAAAATCTTGAATCTTATCCTTGTCAATGCCTGCGAGTTCCCTAAAGCAGTCGTTCATCTTTAAGGTCTTCCAGTCCACGTCGCAAAGGATCAACGGGAACGGAATGTTTTCCACCAGAATGGAAAGTTCAAGTCCCATGTTACCGAAGTCCGTCACGTCTTTTGCGACGCCGACCGTGCCTTCGATATTGCCGAACATATCGTACAAGGGGGTCTTGTAAGTCTTGAGCTGTTTCATGCCCGCGCTTGTCTTGAGCGGCTCGTCAAAGATGCAGGTTTTGCCCGCATTCATGGTGTCCGTTTCGGATTCCATGCAAACAAATTCACCCTTCTTGTATTCCTCTTCGGAAATGTCCCAGATGTAATAATGCCCGCGTCCACGGATGTCTTCTTTCGTCTTGTGAACGGTATTGCAAAATTCCTGGTTCACCATCATGTGCGCACCGATTTTATCCTTGAACCAAACAAGGTCCGGAACGCTGTCGATTGTGGTCGTGAGCAGATTCTTGTAATGCCACGCGTCGAATTCCGACTGGAAATGTTTTAAGAGCTTTTGAAAACGGGCGCGGCGCAGTTCCGCTTTTTCGTGCAGCGGCCAAACGTCCAGTAATCCGTCAAAGAAAGCTTCTACCGTCGAAGGATCGCCAAAGAAAATAACTTCGGAAAGTTTCCGCTTGTTCTGCAAAAAGCAACAAGCCTCTTCCGCAGAATCCGTCAGCAGAACTTCAAATGCTTCATCCGATGGCTGATCGAAAGAAATCGAAGTATCCCACAAGAGAGAATTTTCAACAGCAAAAGCCGTCAAAACACTTTTATCTTCCGAAGAATTCAAATGCAATGAAAAATTCAGTTTCATAGGCCCTCTCCTTCCCCTTTAAATAAATTTTCAGCGATTTGAAGTCAACCATTTCTCTTTTATTAAATTGAAATTAGATTAAAAATGAGTGTTTGTACCCAAGGGGGCCTATGAATTTGCAAAATTTGCAAGAATTTGCGGAACAATTCAACACGATAGCCTGCATCATCTCGATCGAATCGACCGAAGATGGAGGCTATGAGAATATCCGCCTCGAAACGGGCAACCAAGCTTACCTACATTCCTTCCCGCCACAGGTCCATTTTATTCCGGGACAGATCTACACGAACTACATTCCCAAAGACCTGAACTTTGAACATTTCATTTACAATGCGGCCGTATTAAAAAAGAACTCCCATTCCTATATCTATTCGGATTTTTTTGGTGCCTGGTTCAATATTTTCAGTTTACCTGTGAAATCTGACGAGCCCAATAAGTATTACTGCGTCTATACTCAAGAAATCGACGAAAAAAACGACCCGGAACTGATGGCCAAGCACTCGACGAAGATTTCTTTTGAAGTCTTAAAGATTTGCATCAAGCTGCGCAATTCCAAAAGCTTTCAAGACTCCATCGATGAAGTCATTTCCGACATCCGGGAAATGTGTAAAGCAGGCCAATGCTGTCTTCTTCTCACGAATTTTAAAACGGGCACAACTTATTTGCAAAGCGAAAGCATGCAAGAAAATACCACGCTCAAATCATTCAGAAGCAAGTTGGACCATCCTTTTACCACCGAAGCCAAAGCCTGGGTAGATGGAATCGCCGGAAGCAACTGTCTCATCATCCGTGACGAAAAAGACATGAATGCGATCAAAGAAAGGAACGCCAACTGGTACGCTTCCTTAGTCGAAGCCGGAATCCAAAGCATTGCGCTCTTTCCGCTCAAAAACAACGACGAAATCATCGGGTTTATTTGGACGAGCAATTTCGATACCAAAAACACGGACTACATCAAAGAAGCTTTGGAACTCACGACGTTCTTCATTGCATCGGAAGTGGCAAACCATTTATTGCTCAATCGCTTAGAAGAACTCAGCGAGAACGATCTTTTGACCGGAGTCAAAAATCGCAATGCGATGAACAATTGGGTTACCGACTTTAACGAAGGGAAAATACCCATGCCGAAATCTATCGGGACCATCTTTATCGATTTGAACGGATTAAAGGTGATCAACGATATCGAAGGCCATGCCGCAGGCGATAACTTTCTAAAAGCAGCTGCCAACATGCTCAAAAATATTTTCAAGGATTGCGAAATTTACAGAGCCGGCGGTGACGAATTTTTGATTATCGCCCAAAATGTTTCCAAAGAACACTTGGAAGAATGCATTCAAAACCTGCATAGCGCCCGTTACAACTCAAGCCAGATTCACTTTGCCGTAGGCTTCTACTACCAAGAAGGGCAATGCAACATTATCCAGGCGATGAAAAAAGCAGACGCCCTGATGTACGAAGACAAAAGGCGCTATTACGCGGAGCATCCCAATCTGAAAATGCGCTAAAAATTACGAATTTTCGAATTAACCCCCATTTGTGTAAAATGGCGTTGTAATCTTATGCAACGTTTTATTTCGCCTAGCTTTGAGTTTTCAAAAATAGGCGGTTATTTTATACATAACGCAATTCGAATAAATCAATTGCAAATATTGGGGATGGATTATGGTAATTTTAAAAAAGAAGGCTTTTCTAGCCTTATCGGCAGCGACGGTTTTCATTATCTGCGCCTGCAACGAAAATTCAAGTTCGGCAGAAGCCATATTCGATGAATCCAGTTCTTCTTTCGGATTCGAAGTCGAAACGTCCAGCGCATCGAACGATCTGGATTTTTCCAGTTCATCGCTGATTTCAAACGTTTCCAGCTCGTCCGAATCTTTAAGCTCTTCCAGTTTCAGCTCCTCTCGTTTTGAAAGTTCCTCCAGTCTCGAGAGTTCCTCTAGCGAATCAGAAATCGAGTCCTCTAGCAGTAGCGAAGAAACTGGCCCGATCGACACGTTCAAGGAAGATTTCCGAGACGAATGTAACATCGGGAACCTTCCCAAGACTTACAACAACGCCAAACTCCCGGATCCATTCACCATGCTCGACGGCAGCCCGGTCAGCTCCCTTGCGCAGTGGAAATGCCGCCGCGAAGAACTCGCCGCCCTTCTTGAAGAATTTGAATTAGGAGAAAAGCCGCGTCATCCGGAAAAAGTTTCCGGTTCTTATGCCAATGGGAAATTGACGGTCACCGTCACCGACAAGGGGAAAACCATCAGCTTTAACGTCTCCATTGCAGGAGCAGGTACGGCACAAGATCCGAGGCCCGCCATCATTGGCTTCAGCGGAGGAAGCCTCGGAAATTCTTACGCAGGGCTTGGAGTTGCAAGCATTTCTTTTAACCCAGACGACATCGCCCCGGAATCTTCCCGCGGAAGTGGAAATTTTTACAAGCTCTACGGAAGCGATCACAGCGCCGGATCTTTGATCGCCTGGGCCTGGGGAATTAGCCGCGTCATCGACGCGCTTGCAATCACTCCGGAAGCGGGCATTGACGTGCACCATTTGGGAGTTACCGGATGCTCCCGACTCGGGAAAGGCGCGCTTGTTGCCGGAGCATTCGACGCAAGAATCGCGCTCGTGATTCCTCAAGAATCCGGATCGGGCGGAGCATCGAACTGGAGAAACGCCGCGCAAGACAACCAGGCGCAACCGCTCAGCAGCGCTTGCACAGAAGCCGCCTGGTTCCGCTCGAGCCTTTGCAATTACCAGTACAATGTGAACGGGCTTCCGACCGATCATCACTTTTTGACAGGAATGGTCGCCCCTCACGGTCTTTTGGTTCTTGACAATACAGGCTGGGTATGGCTTGGCGAAAATGCGTCTTACGCAAACGCGATGTCTACACTGGAAATTTTCAAATTCCTCGGTGCAGAAAAGGACTTTACTTATTCCAAAGCGGCCAATCACATGCATTGCAGCTTTCCAGCCGAAAATACGGACGAAGTTCAAGCCTTTGTAAAAAAATATCTGCTCGATGACGCCACGCAAAATACCGGAAAAATCGAAGCCAAGGGCGTCTACTACAACCTCGCGGATTGGCAAGATTGGACATCGCCCACCATGCAATAAACGTTTCTTCGCAGGGATAATCCATGTTCCGTTCATTCTCAAAAATTCTATGCGGCGCTGCCTTCTGCTTGACGGCAAGCGTTTTTGCCGAAAGTTATGACCTTCCGTTGATTCTTGTAGAGACGCATGGCCAAACCTTGGACTCTCTTGAAAAAAAGAATGTGTCGATTCGCCTTTTAGACAACGGGACAAATCTTGTCAGCGACAGCGCTTTGGGCATTTTATTGAATGCGGGAATGAAGATTCGCGGGCAAACATCGGCGACATTCCCCAAAAAAGGCTACGGGATCGAAATTTGGGATGAACAAGGTCAATCCGTCGATACGTCTTTTTTGGGATTGCCCGCTTCAGACGATTGGATTTTGCATGGACCTTATGTAGACAAATCCCTGATTCGCAATGCACTCGCCCATTATCTTTATCAAAAGACAGGACGTTACAGCCCACGCACGCGCTTTGCAGAACTCATTTTAAACGGAGAATACAAAGGCGTTTACCTCGTTGAAGAAAAAATCAAACGCGGTAAGGCACGCATTGACATTGCCAAGCTGAAAGAAACCGACGTCAGCGGCGACGATCTGACCGGCGGTTACATTTGGAGCATCGACAAGGTAAACAACAACAGCACAATTGGTCTAGACGCCGAAGGTTTTAAATCGAACGGGGGCTCCCCAATCGTCATGAGATATCCCAAAAAAGAAAACCTTGCGCAAGAGCAGCTCGCCTACATTCAAAACTTTGTCAACAGCATTGAAAGCACTTGTACAAATGGCAACATGGGAGAATCCGGTTGTGCAGGAATCGTCGATTTTGACGCGGCCGTAGATTACATGATGCACCAGGAAATCACCAAAAATACGGATGCCTTTATTTGCAGTTTTTATATGTTCAAAGACAAGGACAGCAAAGGCGGTAAAATGCAAATGGGCGCCCCTTGGGATTTTAACCTAGCCTTTGGCGCGGTCAGCTACAGCTCCGGTATGGACAGCACCGGTTGGCAAATCGAAGTCAATGCGCAGGCGATGAGCATGGGTGATTATTTTGTGACCGCTTGAGAAAAGAACATTTGGAACGATGCGAACTTTCGTGAAAAATTCCAAGACCGCTGGGCAGAACTGCGCAGCAGCGTATGGCACACGCAAAACATCCATCATTTTATCGATTCGCTCAAAACGTTGCTTTCTAACGCCGCAACCCGCAACTTTGAACGTTGGCCGAATTTAGGGAAGCCAAGCGGGATGTACGACGCGGACCCGCTCACATCCAATCCTTCCAACGGCGAAAATAACGGCGGCTTTGGAGGCTGGGGTGGTTTTGGAGGTTGGGGAGGCATCAACTTTGGAATGACCATGAACGGTTACAGTGAACCCACATGGGACGCCGAAGTCGAGCACTTACGAAACTACGTGATGGCACGTATCCGCTGGATCGATTCGCAAGAGAACTTTACCGAACCTCCAGAACCGATTGCAAAAGAATCGATTCCAACGGGTAAACGACACACTCGCAAATTTTCAACGTCTTCTCGTATTGGGAACACAGTTACCGTTCAAAGCGCAACCGAAGGAAGCTTGAAACTTTTCGACTTGAACGGCAAGGAGAAAAAACGCATCCTGCGTTACCGATTCCAGCCGGAATGACCATCGCCATAAGAAATGGAATCGTAGTCATCCAAGAGATCGTTCGCCCCATAGGAATGCCTGACAGGAACCTTTTTGCGGAGTTTCTTTTTATGGACAGGCGCAGCGCCGTTCGGCGTTGTGACTTTATTTTCGTCTTCATTCGCCATATGATTTGCCTCTGTTAAAGCATTTGAACGGATTAAACATACATTTTTAATAGTCACCATATCGCCGAGATAACTGTTCAATATGAGTCTGCGTGACATCATCATCAGTCATGTGTACATATGGCTGAATTTTATCATATAAACCTAGTGATGGTCAAATGACTAACACCTGCATAGGTCATAAAAAGGCCTAGCAGAACTCTCAAACACATTTATAGGGATTATATATACGCTAATTTGTGAGAGGTGGGAGGGGTAAAATGAAACGACATTTAGGGAAGGCTGAACATCCCCAGAATTGCTTACCAGCGTTTTCTCCTTTTTTGGTTGTACGCAAAACAAGCGGAGCTCCGCAACGTGGGCAAATGTGCTCCGAGGGCTCCGTTTCAACTTTAGCCCTCAAAGCCTTGCGCATTTCGGGAGGCATGTACTTTTCATCTCCCTGCGGTTCGTCCTTTTTCTTTTCAGCAAGAAGTTCCTCATATTTCTTGGCGTAATCGGATTTATTCGGTGCGCTACACTTGGTAAAGGATTCCATCAATTCACGCATTTCCGCTTCCGAAGACTTATACATATCATCGCTATCTTCAACTCGTTTGATAAAGGCAACGAGCTGATCCAAACGAATCACGATATCGCGCACCTCTTTAGGAGCGTTTTTATCGTTTAAAATGGTCTTTGGATTGGCAAGGACTACGACCGAGCGGAACGCCTGCGGAAAGACCTTATTCACAAAAATCGCCTGAGTCAGAATGTTGGTTTTATATTCCTTACGGATTTCCTTGAGGACGTTCAAATGGCGTTCATTCTGGGACACGGGCGACGTGAAGCCTTCTTTGTGATAGAACTTTCCCTGGCCCTTGTGTCGGATAAAATTTCCTTTATCATCGATTTCAATATTGCCGTACAAGTTCTTGCATTCAATTACAAAAACATGCTTATGCGTCACAACCAGATAATCGATTTGGGCAGAAAGATCGTTCTTTTCCAAGTACAGATCGTGCGCAATCAGCATATCCATGCCGCTGTTTTTAAGTTCATACGCAATCTGCTTTTCGCCATAAAGTCCCGCTTCTGCAGCGGCAATCTGTTTGTCAATTTTTTCTTTCAGCTTCCCTTCCGCTTTGGAAGAAAGAGACTTCATTTTTTCGATGAATTCCTCCGCATCGCTTTCTTCCTTGACAAACACAGGGCCAAAATACTTGTTAAAAATACTATCTAAAATACCCATAGCTTTTTCTGATATATTCAAGATGGTTGAATTTGTTTTACATTCTTAAAACTATGTTTTTTGGAGAGAAAAAGAAAAGCCCCTCCTCGAAAAATGAGGGGGGAGGACTATAGTAGGATCTTATTATTTGAGAATTGTTTTGCCCCAAAGATTTTACGCAACCAGATCCTATGCGATGGCGCGTTCATCCAGGCATTTTTCCAGTTCCACAATAATTTCATTCTTATTGTAACCCTTGCCGATGAACACGACCTGATTTTCTCGATCGCCAAAGCGAGAATCCCAGTTTTCCTTCACCTCGGGATTATCCGCAAGATACATCTGCTTTACATCTTCGCGGAGAGAATCGATCCAGTAAGAAACTGGCATTACGGAAGAGTTTCGACCCGCCTGTTCAAAGAGCTGAACGTCACGGCTCGCATCCGAAAACCAGATGTAACCCTTGGAACGGATCAGCTGCGACGGATAGCGCTTATTCACAAAATCCATAAAGCGGTCACGATTGAACGGACGGCGAGTTTCAAAGACGAACGACGAAATTCCATATTCGTCGGTACAGCCGCTCTGCTTGCGACCCGGCTGCAAAAGGCTCGCAGTCGCCTTCTGGATTGCCGACGAGGAATCGATCTGATCGTAGTTGAACGGCTTTGTCGTCATGATTTTTTCAATATCGATCAGGCCGTTGACAGAACGGATAATCGGAGCGCGAGTCTGGAATTCACGCACGATCGTTTCGACTTCTTGCAGCTGATCTTCCGCGAGCAAGTCGCACTTGTTTAAAATGATGAAATTGCAGAATTCAATCTGGTCCACAATGAGCGTCGAAATTTCTTCTTGCGAAAGATTGTACTGATCGGCAAGATGATCCTTGATCTGCTTCTGCTGTCTCAGTTCGCTCAGGAATTCGCGGTAAATGCGGTCCGCATCGACAACGGTCACGATGGACGTCAGGTAAACATTCGTCTCGGGGTGATCTTCTTCGTAAGCAAGGAAGCTTGCGCTTACGGCACCCGGATCGCTGATGCCGGACGCTTCAACAAAGACGACTTCCACGGATTCCAGTTCCGAAATCTTTTCGATCTGCTGAATGAATTCATCGCGCAGGGTGCAGCAGATGCAACCATTCTGAAGTTCGAACATCGGGCATTCCGCCACGTTCGAACCGTTCTTTTTGAGGATTTCCGCATCGACGTTGATGCTTCCCATATCATTCACGATGAGGGCAACTTTTCGCGTTTCTTGCCTAAGAAGATTGTTCAAAAGCGTCGTTTTGCCCGAGCCCAAATACCCGGTGATGAGGATCACCGGCTTCTTATTCTTTTTCATCAGAATCCTTTTGCTGAGAGAGCCTTGTCACGCCCACAATTTGGGAATGATTCTCAAATTTAAGAAAGCATCAGAATTCCGGCAAGGGATTTGCGAATGATTTTCAAATTTTACATGAATGATTACAAATTCAAATTGGCATGGGTATTACCATAGGAATAGTCCACGTTGTCCAGCATTCTTATAATCAAATTTCTAAAGTCTGCCCTGAAGGACTCATCTTGCAAATAGCTTTTATATAGCGAATTGTCGCTTTTGCGCTGTTGGCGGACAACGGAATCCAGGATTTCGTTCATCTTGTCACTAGATGTCTGCGGGTCAGGATTGCCGACTACAAATTCACGATACTGTTCATTATTCTTGACAGCCCTTGCAATACTTACAAGCTTAGTTTTCTGATCATCTGGAGTTGCTTGCCATCCATGGAACCAACGCTCGTTGAATTCCTTCAAGATTTCATCAAGTGCGGCCTTAGGGTCATTCTTGTCATCGCCCGCATTTACCATAACAGGCTTGTTCGGGTCAATAATGGCTTCGCCAGCATCCAATACAATCTTTTCGTTCAAGGCGGTTCTGCGCAATCCGTAGGTATTCAAATCAACGGAATCCAACAAATCCTTTACGCCTTCATCATCCTTTGATGTCACATGCAAGCCGGGAATTAGATAGCGAAGGAACCAGAATAACTTTTCCCATTCGGCGACTTCAAACGCCATAATTGCCGCAACTTTGGAATAGATACGGACAAATTGCTTACATTTCATCTTGAAGTCCGCTTTTCCGTTTTCGGACCATTCGATTTCATTGTTAAAGCGGTTCGCGGCAGCATCCAAAATGGGCGCCCACTGGTCGGCCTCACTTCCATGAATATACAAATCAATGAAGTTATCAACATCTTCCTGTTCAAACACTCCAAAACCAAGAAGCGTCATTCTCAATTCATGTAGAATGTTTACGTCTGTCGCTTCAGAAAGCGTCGTTGCCGTATAGAAGGGGTCAAAAGCCTCCTTAATGCCATCCTTGCTGTTGTAAAAATCAAGCACGAATAAGTCTTCGCTCAATTTACCAAGTTCAGGGGCAGCGCGGTTCAAGCGGGACAACGCCTGCACCGCAAGGACTCCATCCAAAGGCTTATCCACATACATGGCACAAAGTTTCGGCTGGTCAAAACCGGTCAAATACTTATTCGCCACGACCAATATGCGGTAATCATCGCTCTCAAATTTTTCGGATGTCTGGGAATCCGGAAAGCCGTTCATTTCGGCTTCCGTAAATTCCTTTCCATCTATAGTTTTCGTTCCCGAAAAGGCTATCAAAATTTTAAATGGCAGTTTTAACTCTTCAATCAAGGCGTTAAGAGCATTGTAGTATTGAATAGCACATTCAATATCCTTTGTGACAACCATCGCCTTCGCCTGGCCTTTTAATTTACGGCTCCGGAATATCTTGGCATCAAAATGAGTCAACATCACATCGGCTTTCGCATCAATTGTTTTGCGGTCGCGTTCAACGGCCTGCCGTAATTTTTTCTGGGCCTTGTCCTTGTTATATTCGGGATTCTTGTCCGTAGCCTTGATCAGTTCATAATAGCTCTTATACGTTGTATAATTCGTCAGGACATCGAGAATAAAGCCTTCCTCAATCGCCTGCTTCATGCTATACAAATGGAACGGATGGAATTTACCTTCGGAATCCTTTGTGCCGAACCTTTCCAGAGTTTCTTTCTTGGGAGTCGCCGTAAATGCAAAGTAAGAGCAGTTGGTGCTCATCTTGCGGTCACTCATCAACTTTTCCAATAAAGCATCAGTGTCGCCGCCATCCATATCTGCATCTTTCTGCACGGTGGCGTTCATCTTATCTGCGGCAATGCCGGACTGCGAACTATGTGCCTCATCTATGATAATGGCGAAATTTCGGTCGCTCACATCGCTTATCGCATTGCAAATAAACGGGAATTTTTGAATGGTGGTAATGATTATACGCTTACTAGATTCTATAGACTCCTTCAATTCCACCGAAGAATCCGCATGGGCAAAAATACTGGAACTTTGACCAAAAGCCTTGATATTGTCCGTAATCTGCTTATCCAATATGCGGCGGTCAGTCACCACAATCACAGAACTATAAAGCGATTCCGTCAAGCTCTTTGCCCGAACCGCATCCATTGTCGCAGGGCACGTCTTAATCAGCTTATATGCAAGCCAAGTCAAAGAATTGGACTTGCCCGAGCCCGCAGAATGTTCTATCAGATAAGTTTTGCCAACGCCGATTCGCGAGACATCTTCAACTAGTTTCTGAACAACATCTAATTGATGGTATCGAGGGAAGATTAGCTTTTTCGCATACCGCATAGTATGCGGAACTTTCTTCTGGGTTTTTGCCTCACCATAATCAAACAAGACATAGTTCATGATGATGTCGGCAACGACATCCTTCTGCAAAATCTTTTCCCATAGATACGAGGTCTTGTAGCCACCTTCCGTATTGACCGGATTCCCGGCGCCTAGACCACCAGGCAAGCCTTTATTGAAAGGCATAAAGAAGGTTCTGTTCGAATCTAAATGGGTGGTAAAGAAAACCTCATCCTTGTCTAACGTGAAATGAGCCAGGCAACGCCCAAAATTGAGCAATGTTTCCTTTGGGTCACGATCTTCCTTATATTGTTTTTGACCATCGTATCTCGCAGTCTGATGCGTCCACGGATCTTTAAGTTCAAACGTAAACAGCGGAACGCCGTTCACATACAACACCATGTCGATTTCTAGCCCCGGCTTGGAAACAGAAAAAGTCTGCTGCCTTGTAACCGAGAACTGATTTTGAGCATAATTTTTCCACGAAATAGCACTATCAGACGACGACGGTTTAGGATAAAACAATTTGACATGAATGTTATCTACATAGACACCTTTCCTCAAGGCGTCAATCACGCCAAAGTTCTTGATATACCTTGACACCTGCTTCGGGATTTCCGTTTTAGGGTCACCGCCTTTATACTCTGCAATAACATCACCCTGAGTCGCTTCAAGAAAAGACCAAAGGCGTCGCATATCAAAAGCAAGGACCTTATCGAAATCAGAAGGCCTTCCCCAATAATACTGTTCAGCAGCAGGAGTCTGCGCACCTATATCGGTAAGGTTTGCGGCTTCGCGTTCTTCGCGGGTGCTACCCACGAGGGCTTTTTCGATAAGGGCTTCAAACGCCTGTTCGTCGGTCTTGCTCGTTTCCATAATTCTAATCTCGTTTAGCGTTTCGTTAACTCTTGATAGACCGCAATCCCTTTCGCCGTCAATAGGTATTTCTGGCGAGGATGTTTGGGCGAATTGGGGTAAAGCATCCTTATAAATCCATCCTTAATCGCTGGAGAAAGGTAGAGATTTTGGAAATTTACTCGGTCTTTTAATTCCAAAGCGGCCATCATTTCCTTAACCGAAAGCGTCTGTTCACCGACAGCCTCTACAAGCCTTGCGATATTTGGATTATCTGTGTGCAGCTTGTCGGGAACTTGCCGGGCACTTGACGGATGCTTGATGGGTTCTTGATGGGTACTTGATGGGTTCGCCAAATTCGGCTGAACCCGCCATTCCTTTGATGGCTGGATATGCAGATAACGGTTTCGCAAATCCCACTGGTCGCCAAGCAACAAGTTACGGAAGAAACGTTCAAGATAAACGGGGCTGTAATCAACACCTTCTACAGCATTTCGGTAATTAGCACGAACTAATGCATTACGGAAATACCAGGAATGTTCGGCAAACATATCGTTATTGACTTTAAAGCCGAGAGAACGCAAGTACAAAATGGTAAAAACAGCCGTTGTTCGGGTATTGCCTTCGCAGAATGCGTGGATCTGCCATATTCCCGACACAAACTTTGTCACATGAGCAATGAGTGTGTCCGATGATATCCCCTTGTAACTAAAATTCTTTTCTTGCTCGATGTCGAAATCCAAAGCGCGCGTCAAATCTTCCCAGTTTAAATAACGAACCGTATCGCCCTTTAGCACCCATTCCTTTTTCGTAATGTTGTAAGTGCGGATTTTCCCTGCATGCTTGAAGACCTTTTCAAAGATTCTCCGGTGTAACGCAATAAGCCCTTGCGCGCTAAAATCCAAAGTGTCCGCAGAAAGGATTTTGGCGATGTTCGCAGAGACCTTGTCCGCCTCCTGCTTTTCGTCGTCATCCGGATCACGCCACGACTTTGACTGGTAATATGACTGAATAAGCTTGCGGGCTTCATCAATATCAATTTTGCCCTCGATATGCTTACAAGCAGTCTCTTTCAAATAATCAGACGTCTTGAGACCGTCAACAGCCTGCAGGCCGATGGCGGTTCGCCAGATGGAAGCCTTCTCTTTTTTGTCAGGCTCACCCTGCTTGATGTATTCGTCAAAGTCCGTGTAGTTTTTCTTCATTACATTACCAATATAGATTTATTAACTTTTCAGCTATTCTTCCAGCTCAAATTCTTCTGCAATCTTGCTTATCAGCGAGTTATTACAGCAAAGATTAATTTCTCCCGTTGTGAGTCCAAGCATATCTAAAATACAGCAAGTCAAGAGAATTTTACTTTTCTCGGTCAACCAATATAAATCTTCGCCAGCTACAGCCTGGCTAGGCTCATCATCTGGGAAAAGGTGCGAATATTTATGACGAGAATCTTTTAAAACGACAGGATCAATACGGCATTTTTTAATAACATCAACACCTTTAAATTGATCTAAAAGTTTCTCAATTTGTTTTTCGTATCGCTTGATACGTTCATTAATATTCTTACCAACAAATCTTTTGAAATAGCCATCTAACGCTTGTGCAACAATTAAAAAATCAGGCGCTCCGAAATATCTATTCTTTTTCAATGAAGTAATGAGATAACCACTGATAGGGGATAAGCTCTCAAAATTTTTATGCCATGTTTGAAGCATCGATGGAATTTTATCATATAGCTCATCAAATCCTATTAATTTTGTTTTTTTCGGATTCACAGAAGCATCTTGTTCAAACAAAAACGCTAGTATTCTCTTTGTTTTCTTTTCAACGAAATAAACTGCTGAAGGTTCTTGTTCGCAATACAAAGCAACAGACAAAAATTGAGAGAACTCTCTTATATATTTCAAGCTTTCATCTATTGAAAGACCTTTTAAAGATTCTATCACCAATTCTGTTTTTCTTGAAATGGTTAAGTCATATCGCGACTCTTGTTTTTCAACTCTATTTCGTAGCAACCACTTAACACCATCATCCATTGGAACATCTACAAGGATATGATTATGTGGAGCATTGCAATAAAAAGCCCAATCCCTCAAATAAGGATATTGCACATAGCAAGAATCAAAACATATTTCCGTTAGATTCGAAACATGGCCGCCTATTAAAATAAAATCTACGGAAAATAGCGTGTTGGTAAAATCCCACTGATTCTGCTCTTTTATTTTTACGCAAAATAAGGTGTAAATTGTACCATTTGCATCTTGGCCCCACATAACTTCATTTTCATGATAAATAGTTGATGGTAAATCGCTCGGAATATGGTATAGTTCTAGAATTGATTCGCTATCCCCATTATAGGTCAATGTTCCTGTAAATTTTTTCCCAGGGCCTTCGGAGTAAACGACGAGGCCTCCATTCTCACGAATACGCTTCGCAGGAACCCACCATTCACCATGAAATACCCGAGGAGCACTCATCAAACAACCTTCACTTTGCCGGTGACGACATCGTTAATGATGATTTGTTTGCGTTCTTGAAGAAGTTTAATACGTTTTTTGCATCTATCTATTGCTTCATTAATAACGACAACTTTTTTTGTTACGTAATTAGCAATTTCTTTTTGTTCAGAGATAGGAGGTAAAATAACTAGGGCATCATTTAATATGGTCTGCGTAACACTATACACCTTTACACCGTTCACCATTGAACGAACTTGTCCACGCCATTTTGAACTTGCGAACAAATACGCTAAATATTGCCCACATTCCTTATTGTTGCACTTTGCCAAAATAGTGTGGTAACCAGCATATACAGGTTCTTCTGTATCAACATACACATTATTTCCACATCCTTCAAAATCTTCAGATGTGTCAGCAAAGAGAAAATCACCTTTTATTGCAATCGCAGAATCCTTTCCTTTTGTCAGTGACTGCGGTATATGGCGAATTAGTATGGGATTAATGGACGCGCCCCAATTATCTTTTGAATGAATCTGGCCATAACTTATAACGGGGGCTCCGCTTTCAGATAATTGCTCTTTTGTGAATGTTATTCCTGTTCTAGTATTAAACAAATGTTTAAATACACTGATTTCCCAATGTTCGGGGATTTGGCCGATCCAATCGATGCCGCTGTCTTTCATTTTGGCTTTGGGGTCAAGGCCTTTGGTGACGGCGTCGTTGATGATGATTTGCTTGCGTTCGTTCAGCAAGTCAATCATTTTCTGTTGCTGGGCAATCGCTTCATCAATCTTTGATGTAACGGAATCTAGATAAGAAACTATTGCATCTTGTTCTTTACGAGGAGGAAGAAGTGAAAGGACCTGACCAAAATCATCAGTGTACATTCTCCAACGAGACGGAATTACTCCCGAAGAACGCCTTGCAAATTCAGCCAAATAAAGGGGCGTTTTGTACAAAAAGTGCAAAAATCTCGGATTTGAAGAATCACATAATTTGTATATGCAATATGCGGGACTTACAATACCTTCATATTTTGATACACCTAAGCCCCCCATCCACGCAAGCATAATGTTTATAACAAGATCATTTTTACTAACAATCTTATATCCTTTTAAAGATTCACTTCGTGAATCTGATTTAGTAGGAGTAACGCCATCATATTGCGACACCGAAAGCAATTTTTCACGTCCACTATCAGAAACTGCAAAAGATTCTTTCCATAAATATTTTGATTTAACAACTTCCCAATGACTTGGAATCTCCCCAAGCCATTTGACGCCACTATCCTTATACTTACTGTATTTCTGCATAGCCGTTACACCTACTTAAAAAGAGACCTGATAAATCCTTGACTCCGCTTGTCCAATTCAAGGATGTCCTTCTCGTTCTCTTTGAGGGAACGCAGCGGTATCGGTTTATAGAAATACTTGTTGAACGAGATTTCGCAGCCAATCTTTGTCGGGGGCAGATTAATCCATGCGTCATCCACATAGGGGCGAACTTCGCGCATAAAATACCCGTATATGTCATCCTTCACGGGGATTTTCTCGGTATCGCGCAATTCACTGTCCGTTTCGTATTCCACAAAGCCCTTTTTGCCGGCCGGCATATAGCCATAATCGGCAAGTTTTGAATCATCGACTCCATACAAGTCTTTCAGGGCTTCGATATCTTTACTATTCGCCTTGTGTTCCTTCTTGATGACTGGGGCGGCCTTCGGGTCGCTTTCAGACATCGTGCGGGCAATCGCGTTAAGCACGTTGGTCTTCACGTCAAGTTTCAATTTCTTGGCCGCATCAGCAACCGAATCAAAGAACTTGTTGAAATCCGTATAGACGTCCGTGCCTATTTCCTTCATCAACTTTTTGGCGGCATCCATCATCATCTTGCGTTCTTCCCACTTTTTCGAAGACACAAGGTTTGCGATTTTCTTGTCCGTCATCTTGATTTCGTTTTCGGCAAGGTATTCCTTGATGGCCGGGATTTCCGATTCAAGCCCTTCAAAAACCCATTTGCCGTAGGTCTGGTACAGCCATTTCGACATTTCCAATTCGCCCTTGTCGTAGAGCATTTCGTCTATCTTGATTTGGCTGAATTGGCTACGAAGTCTCAGGGGGCGTTCTATAGTCACGTTGTAATAACGGAAATCGTCGCCATCGAAAATCTTTGAGACAACCTTGGAATCGTCGGAATCCGTTTCTTCAAAATTCTTATACACCTTCAGAATAAGGTCACGATATTTGGGTGTAATCGTGCAATTTCGAGAACCGAGATTCTTGCGGAGTTTTTCAAAAGCCTGGGATGCATCAATAAGCTGAATCTTACCCTTGCGTTTATTCGACTTTTTATTCGTCAAAATCCACACATAGGTAGAAATACCCGTGTTATAGAAAATGTTGTTCGGCAACTGAATAATGCAATCAACAAAATCGTTCTCTACGAGATAGCGCCGGATGTTGCTTTCGCCACTGCCCGCATCGCCCGTAAAGAGAGCAGAGCCGTTATGAATCGACGCAATGCGGCTCCCCTGCGGTTGGAATTCGAGGGGCTTCATCTTGTCAATTTCTTCCAAGATAAAGAGCAACTGTCCATCCGATGTTCTGGGAGTGCAATCCAGTTTTTCCTGTTCCCCGATAAAATTCAAAAGCGGCAGTTCGAATCTGTGGTCGAGCAGTTCCTTTTCGTGATAAATCTTCTTCTTGTCTTCTTTCCAGGATTTACCATAAGGCGGATTGGCAAGCATATAGCCAAACGATTTGCCAGCAAAGTTATCTTCGGTAATCGTATTGCCGTGGCAAATACCGCTCGGGTCCACGCCTTTAATAATCAAGTCTGACTTGCAAATCGCATAGGTCTCCGCACTGGTTTCGGTTCCTGCAAACTGGATTGCAGCGTCCTTTACGCCAATGCTGTGGAGATATTCTCGGCATTCAGTCAACATGCCGCCCGAACCGCATGCAGGGTCAAATAGGCTGATGATTTTGGGCAGGTTGGATTTTACCGGTTCAAAAACAAGATGCGCCAAGAGCGAAATTGCATCACGGGGAGTAAAGTGTTCCCCTGCTTCTTCGTTATTCTCTTCATTGAACTTACGGAGAAGTTCTTCGAAGACAGTTCCCATACCGACATTCGTCAATGCAGGTAAAGTGAAGCCGTCGGGATCCGTCGTTTCCTTGTCGGTCAAGTTGATGCGAGCGTCGGTTATGCGTTCAATAATAGAAAGCAGTCTGTCGTTGTCGGCCAGTTTCCGCGCCTTGCTGTAATACTCAAAATTCTTGAGCACATCGCGAACGTTGTCGCTGTAGCCGTTCAAGTATTCGACAAAGTTATCGTAAAGGATATCGTTGTTGTCGGTCGCCTGAGACTTAAGGCGATTGAGCGTCCACTTGCTGGTGTTAAAGTAAGAAAGACCGGTAATGTCTTTCAGCACGCCTTCATCCAGGTTTTCAAGGCCCGTGTCCCTGATTTCTTGCTCGACTTCTTCCTTGGTCGGTTCCAGAAGAGCATCCAAACGACGGAGAATGACCATCGGCAAAATGACATCTCGATACTGTCCACGCAAAAAGATATCACGAAGCACGTCATCGGCAATATTCCAGATTAAAGACACCATCTGGCTATGAGAATTATCCATAAAAAATCCTTTATTTTTCTATTGAAATATAGACTAATTTAATAAGCGTTCTTTACCCCAAAAAAGGAATATAATAGGGGTATGTAACGGATATAGCCTTACCAAAATTTCAAGATTTACATAAACAAATATTCTGACACAGTCTAGATTTTCTTCCGTTTTAAAAAAAATCCCCCACCCATTTCACGAGACACCCCGTCGCCACCGCAAAAAGAAACACAACCACGATTACAAACTGCACTGGATGTTCGTGAAAATCATACGTGCCGCCTTGCAAGGTAAAGTTCCTTGTCATAAGCGCCCGCACAACAATTGCATAAAAAAGTATTGAAAGAAATAAAAGCATTTACCAACTCGGATAGCCGTCGTTAATGAATGAATAATAGTAATCCGTCATTTCCCTATTGCTCTAAATTTAACTTTATCATTTTCAAAAAAAAAAGCAGAGACCGTTCTCCGAAAGATTGCTTCGGCCCTACGGACCTCGCAAAGACACGCGAAAGCAATCTCAATCAAAAAAATGTATTTTTCCGCGCATGATTCTCCTTGTCGCCGAAAAACCATCCGTAGCAAATCAACATTACCGTCCAATGCTTGAACGGCTAGAGGGTGAAAAATTCACACAGGGAGACGGCTGCCTCATCGGCCAAAATCATTGCATTACATGGTGCGTCGGTCACTTGATTACCCTTGCACCTCTGGATGCTTACCCCGGTTATGAAGGAGCCTGGCGCCTTTCCAACCTGCCGCTGCTTCCCGAAAAATTCCGCTTGATGGAAATCGAAAGCACCAAAAAACAGCTGAACGTAGTACGTTCCATGATGGAAAAAGCGGACGTTCTGGTGAACGGCGCCGATGCAGGCCGCGAAGGAAACCTGATTTTCGATCTCGTGCTTGATTTTACGCCTGCGTTCAAGCAAAAAAAAATCATGCGACTCTGGGTGAACAGCTATGTTGCCAAGGATCTCGACAACGCTTGGAAACATCTGGAAGATGCGACCGAAAGAGTGAACCTGAGTTATGCAGCAAGGCTTCGCCAGCGCGCCGACTGGATGGTCGGCTTAAACGCAACGCGCGCCTACACGCTTACCGCGGGCCGTGGCAAAATGATTTCTGTCGGACGTGTCCAAACGCCAACCTTAAACCTGGTCGTCGAACGCGATACGATTGTAGAACAGTTCAAGGAACTTTTTTACTACAGCGTACTCGGAACGTGGAAAGGCTTTGGCGCACAGCTTTTGCGCGACGATAAGGTTGCCATTTTCGAAAAAGAAGAACAGGCTCAAGCGATTGTCGAAAAATGCGCGCCGCCAGAAAACGCAAAGATTTCAAAAATCGACATTCAGCAGAAAAAGCAGTTTCCGCAAAAACCTTTCGATTTGACCGAACTTCAAAAAGAAGGCAACAAGCGTTTTAAATTCAGCGCCCAGCAGGTTCTCGACTGCGCCCAGAACCTGTACGAAAAAAAGCTTCTCACGTACCCGCGTACCGATTCCGCTTACTTGCCAGATACGATGAAGGGTGAAGCTTATGCACTCGCGCAAAGGCTCGCCTCGCCCGAACAGCAAAAGCTGATGCGCGACCCGAGCGAAAACTTCGTATTTATCAACTCGAGCAAGGTCACGGACCACTTCGCGATTATTCCGACGGGAGAAGTTCCGCAGGGCCTTCCCGAAATGGAACAGAAAATTTACGAGCTCGCCAAGGAACGCTTTATTCAGGCATGGCTCAAGCCGTACATCTGGAGCGAAATGGAAGTTCTGCTCCAATGTCCCGAAGAAGAAAGTGAAACCTTCCGCTTAAAGCTCAAGCGGAACGAAGACCTGGGTTTCCGCGCGATTGTCAAAGAAGAAAAGGAAAAAAAGAAGAAGTCCTCAAAGAAGGGCGAAAATTCCGACGCCGCAGACGATGACGATTCAAACGACGTCACGAATCTCGTCGAGGAATTCCCACAGTGGAATCTAGGCGACAAGGCTCCTTTCGACAGCGTGGAACTTCAAAAAAAGAAAAAGAGCAAGCCCAAGTATTATACGGAAGCTACCCTCCTTGCCGCCATGAAAACCGCCGGCAAGCAGATCGAAAACGAAGAACTCGCCGAAGCCATGAAGGACCGCGGCCTCGGAACGCCGGCAACGCAGGCGGGCATCATCGAAACGCTCAAAAAGCGCGGATTTATTGAGGCTCAAAAGAATTACCTCGTCAGTACGCCACGCGGGCGCGAAGTCATTTCACTGATGGACGAAAAGGTCAAATCCCCGGAAATGACCGGCGAATGGGAATATCAGCTTTCCCAAGTCGAAAAGGGAAACCTTTCCCCGGTGGAATTCCGGGACGGCATCATCGAATACGTCAAATCCCTTTTTGCCGAACTTCACGCCAAGTATCAGTGCCAATTTGACCGTGAAGCTGTTACCGAAGCGATTCCCTGCCCCAAGTGCGGAAGCCCTCTCGAAATTGCGCCATGGGGTTACGTTTGCCATCAAGAAAGCTGTGGATTCAAGGTCGGGCACACGATTGCTGGCCGCATGCTCAGCCACGAAGAAATGAAGAAACTCCTTTCCTCGGGCAAGTCCGATCTGATTTCCGGTTTTAAAAGCAAAAAAGGTTCCACGTTTAGCGCAACCCTCGTGATGAACGAAGAAGGGAACATCGCTTTTGACTTTAGCGACAATCCTGATAACCGCGTTCCGACGGAATTCAAATGTCCCAAATGCGGTAAAACGCTTCTCGATGCAGGCAACCGCCTTATTTGCGAAGGTTCTAGCCCCTCCGAAGAAAACGGAGAAACCGCTTGCGACTTTACCTTTTACAAAACGATTGCAAGCCGGGTTTTGCAAGAAAACGAACTGCAAGAACTTTTCACAAACGGCACAACCGCAGTTCTTTCCGGATTTCAGACCAAAAAAGGTTCAAGTTTTAACGCCAAAATCACCTGGGACAAGGATTTTCACGCGACCTTCGCCTTTGAAAACGACGGTCATTTTCACGGTTCAGAAACCAAGTACAAATGCCCGCTTTGCAAGCATACTCTCGAAGAAAACAAAAACGCCATTTTTTGCCCAGCCGAAAACTGCAAGTTTACTTTGTTCAAAACCGTCGCCGGTAAAAAGCTTCGCGCCGGCGATATCAAAGCGCTCCTCACCGACGGAAAGACAGAAGTTTTGCAAGGCTTCAAGAGCAAAAAAGGCTCGACTTTTGACGCCATTCTAAAGCTCGGCGAAGACGGTCGCACTCATTTTGAATTTCCCCGTCGAAACTTTCCGTGCCCTGTCTGCAACGACCAGCTTCGATTCCGAAACAATGTGTACGCATGCCAAAATCCGCACTGCGGTTTCGGCATTCCCAAAGTTTTTTACGGAAGAGAACTTTCCGATGATGAAGTCGAAAAGCTTTTAACCGATAAAATTTCGCCGGTTCTCGAGCCTTTCCAAAAGAACGAAACCAAGTTTCGCGCCGCAATCGAAATTCGTGAAGGGGGAAAGCTCGGCTTTCACAAGGAATCTGTCGAAGTCCTCCATACCCCAAGGCAACTCCAGAGTTCAAACTGAGTCTCCATACCCCAGACCCATACCACAAATCGGTAAGAACCGGAGTGCCTTGGAATACTTAGGATCCCAAATTCGAATCGCAATCATCCTCTAAACGGATGATCTTTAATATGCCGACCTTTTTTGTATTCGTCACATGACAGTACAAATCGTTCGGCGTTACAAACATCGCCTGCTGTTCTTTTGCATTTTCAATCAATTCCTGCAAGGAATGTACATCTTTACAGGCAAGTTTCATCAAAACTTTTAAAAATTCCTTGACCGCTTCAAAAAGCTCCTTTTTCGGAAGCATCACCGTTTTCTTATGGGAATCGGTCTGGATCAAATCCTTCAAGATGTCCGCCATCGGACGGAAATTGGATAGAAGCAAAGGTTCTTCGAAATCTTCAAAAGGGGCTTCCCAATCGGCACCTTTGGCGCGCATAAAACTTTCGAAAGCGCCAAGAAGAGTATCGAGGCCCGCATCTGCATTTTTCAAGTCCAATTTGAATTGAGGATTTTCTGCAGAAGCATCCAAATAGCACTGATATACGTAAGAAGAGCAGACCATTGTATGCGCGGGATTCTTCCGGTGCGCATCGATCCAAGTTTTGACTTCTGCCGTCAAAAGCCGCAAGAATTCAACAACGGCATCGTGCTTCAAGCTCACATTCGTCACATTTTTATAGATCAAGATCATGCCGAGCAGTACAAGATCCGCATACGGATACGGCAAATCTTCAAATACGTAATTCTTTGCAGCCTGAACGACCGGTAAAATACCATTCTGATCGGCATCGACATGCCTAGAAACATGGAGGACGCGAAGCGCACCATGCGAAACCTTCGAATGGTTCGTAAGGCTCATGATTAAATTGTCCAAGAGATTATCTTCCCCTTCAAAGGTCAAGATATCGCCAGGAAGGAGCTCGCTGAGCGCAATTTCTTTTTCTTCTGCAAGTAACTGATTCTGCATACGTTCTTTGCTTTAAAGATACTCAGCAGAACTATATTCTGTCGATAGCCTAAAAGGATTATTTTGAAAGGATTAGGCCAATACTTCTTCGAGCATCGACTCAAGCGAACGGAGTTTTTCCGGTTCTACCCCTTTCAAAAGCGCCTTCATTTCCGAAGATTTAAAATTCGGATGGTACTCAAAGAGTTTTTGTTTGTGCAACTGCACGGCTTCCCGATTTCCCTTTGCAAAATTACAGATCATCAAGAATAGGCGCGGAATCGGGCTTTCGGGGCGAATGTAAAGCGTCTGTAAAGCGATCTGCTCACACTTTTCGAAATCATCCAGCAAGAAGTAGATAAACGCCTTGGACACCATCTGATTCGGGTCGTGTATGAGTTCCGGATTGTAGCGTTCATTATCGTTGATCAATTCCAACGCTTTGGATCCATCACCCGTCAACAGGTAAATCTGTGAAAGGATGCGGCGCGCAAGGACATTCTGCGGATTCGCATCCGAAATTTGCACCAGGTAAATAATCGCCTCTTTTTTGTTCCCAGCGAGAATGTTAAAGAGAGCCATCATAAACTGCGAATGGCAAAGGTAAGGATTCTCTCGCATAGCAGAACACGCGAGATGCTGTATTTTAGGGAAATACACCCGGGAATCAATCCAGGATTCCGTAATGGCCGTATAATAAAGCTTAGTCAGGACAAACGCCGTATAGACGTTTCCCGCTCCGCTTTCGAGCAAAGCCGACAGCTCTTTTTCGCAGGCGTCAAAAGAATCACGACAGCGGCAGTCCATTTTTAAGTTGGCAAAGGCACTCGCATACCACCAGCGCGGCTGAAGCCCTGCCCCTTCTTCAAACATTTTCGCCGCCGAATACATCAACTGCTGCCGTATTTGAAGCGTAATCTGGCTCGCCATAAAATCAATGTCCTGACTTTTATCAATTTGACGCGAATGCGTCCAAAGGATTTCATCGGAATTCTGATGAAAAATGGAGAGGTAAAAAGTGGACTTGATCCCTTGCGTTCCGCCAAAAACAAAGCGATAGGTAAAATTTTTATCGGCGGAATCTTCTTCAGCATGGCAAATGTTGAAGATGCGGAAGCGGTGCAAATTTTCAACGATCGTAAAAGCCAGGCGATCCATTTCCGGATTAAAAGAAAGATCTTTTTTTACCATCAAGATCTTGACTTCCGATGTCACCGGAGCCTTTTCTTCGAGATCGAGAGATGCCGCTTCCGTTCGGTTGGAAACGTCCATAATTTTAAAAATCTTTGCCAGATGGACTTTTACCGTGTTCGCAGAAATATTTAAGGCTCTACAGATTTCCTGATTGGTAAGGCCTTTCCGTACCAAGGCGAGTACTTCTTTTTGACGAGGCGTCAGTTCTTGCTTCGAAGAATTTTTCTGCATAATCCATTTAACCCAAACATCACAGTCCGTGACGAGACTCACTCTAATTAATTAATTTTTACACGAAATACAACTTATTTTTGCGTTTTTTCGCAAAAAAAAGCTCTACGCAAAGGTAGAGCCTTTTTGAAATTAAGTTCAATAAAACGGATCGAACTTTATTCTTCAAGGTAGGTATAACCGTAAAGTCCCGAACGATAGATGTTCAAGAATTCCTTTCCTTCCTGCAAAGAAATCTTTCCTTCCTTCACCGAATTCGAAACCCAGTTTTCCATGGTGCGGACGAGAGCCTTATCGCTAAAGTTCACGTAATCCAGCACATCTTCCACCGTTTCACCGTCAATCATCTGATCGATGCGGTAACCGTCTCCATCGCAAACCACATGCACAGCGTTCGTATCGCCGAAAAGGTTGTGCAAGTCGCCAAGGATTTCCTGGTATGCGCCGACAAGATATACCGCCAAATAATACGGTTCGCCGGCCTTCAGCTGATGCACCGGAAGTGTTCTCACCACGCCTTCGCCGTTCACGAACATATCGATTTTGCCATCGGAGTCGCACGTGATATCTTGCAAAGTCACATCGACTGTCGGAGCTTCGTTCAAACGCTGGATCGGCATAATCGGGAAGATCTGGTCAATCGCCCAGCTGTCCGGAAGGCTCTGGAAAAGCGAGAAGTTGCAGAAGTACTTGCGGGCGAGAAGGCGCGGAAGTTCCGAAAGTTCTGCCGGAGAATGGCGAAGTTCCTTCGAAAGTTCACAGACTTTTCGGGCAACGCTCCAGAAGAGGCGTTCCGAAAGGGCTCTCGTCTGCAAATCGACGGTTCCCACGCGGAATCCCGAAAGGACGTCATCATTGATCTGCATGGCATCATGCCAGTTTTCAAGAAGGTTCTTCACGTTCAAGCATTTGAGAATGCTGTAAAGATCCTTAATGCTATCGGCGGCATCTTCCGGAATTTCGACTTCAGAATCTTCGAAGAATGCAGGGCCTGCAGCTTCCAAAACGTTGAACACGAGCACCGAATGGTGAGCCGAAAGGGCGCGACCCGTTTCTGCAATCACGTTCGGATGCGAAAGTCCAAACTTTTCGCAAGTTTCATAGATCGAATAGATGATGTCGTTTGCATATTCCTGAATGGAATAGTTCACGGAACCCGTTGCTGCGCTACGGCTACCGTCATAATCCACGCCGAGACCGCCGCCCACATCCACGAATTCGACGCCCATGCCAAGTTTCTTCAGTTGTGCGTAAAATTCAGAAATTTCACGCAGGCCCGATTTGATCTTACGAATGTTCGTAATCTGGCTTCCAAGATGGCAATGGATAAGCTTCACGCAATCGCACATTTTTTCTTTGCGAATGAGGTCCATCGCATTCAAAAGGTCGGAGCTCGAAAGGCCGAACTTGCTGTGATATCCGCCGGATTCTTCCCACTTGCCTTGACCGCTCGAAGCGAGCTTGATACGGAGGCCGATGTTCGGCTTTACACCGATGCGACGGGAAATGTCGATAATCATCGGAAGTTCGTTCATCTTTTCGACGACAACGAATACGTTCTTACCCATCTTTTGGGCGAGCAAGGCAAGTTCAATGAAGTCTTCGTCCTTGTAGCCGTTACAGATGATGAGCGAATTCGGATTGTCCATATTCGCAAGGACAGCATGCAGTTCCGGCTTAGAACCGGCTTCAAGACCGATGTTGAACTTTTTACCGTGGCGAACGACTTCTTCGAGAACTGCGCGTTGCTGGTTCACCTTAATCGGGAATACGTCGTAGAAAGATCCCTTGTATCCATATTCCTGAATCGACTTGTTGAAGCACTCATTGATTTTTTCAATGCGCATATCGAGAATATCCGGAAAGCGGACGAGCAGCGGTGTCGGCATGTCTCTAAGATCGAGTTCCTGCACCAACTTGTAAAGATCAATTGCCGGACCCTTGTCACGAAGCGGACTGACAGTCGCATGTCCTTCTTCGTTGATGTCGAAGTAATTGATGCCCCACCCGCGGACGTTATAAAGATCGCGGGAATCGTCGATACGCCAATTTTTCATTTCGTCTGAGTACCTCTTTAGGTTGTGAAATTTCCGAAAACGATAGAAATTTTCAAACCTCGTTTTAAAGGCTTCGTTTTCTTTTTCTATCTTCAAAACAGTTTTTTACATTCATGAGGCTATATGTCCCAAGTTGCTGATTTTTTTGCCAATAACTGGTGGCTCATCCTGATCCTGTTTGCTGTCGTGGCCATCGTCGCTGTTATCCGCGCAATCCGCAGAGTCATCAAGGAAGGCGGTGGAGCTTTTGATTTGAACACGATCAAGAAGAACACGGCACCGAACCTTGAATTTGTGCGCCAAAAGGGTCAGGCCATGCTCAAGGATGCGGACGTCATCTGCGAAATCAAGAACGGCCGCGTGATTCCGAAAAAGCAAGACATTCTCACCTTCCGTAAAGCTTATAAGGCAAAGTACAAGGCCGCGTCCTTCTACATTGCCAAGGAAGACAAGGTCGTCTACTTTTTCTGCAAGTCGGAAGCCGGTTTGCAGCGCCGCCTCCAGAACCTGCTCTTCGACAGACAGGCAAAGAACAGCCACTGGCCGTATGCGGACAAGGCGACAGCCGACCATCTTCGCTTTCCGCGCGCCTAATTTGACGTTCTGAATTTTTAATTCCATGGACGATTCTGCGTTTTTATCGCTTCCCCTTTACGAAAGCGCCGAGGCTATTCGTGCCGAAATCGCCAAGGGCCAAAACCTGCTTTTAACCGCACCGACCGGTTCTGGCAAATCAACACTTGTCCCTTGGCTTCTCGCCGCCGAAAAGGGCGGAAAAGCGAAAGTCGCCGTTCTTGAACCTCGACGTTTAGCGGCCACAAGCCTTTCCGGCTACCTTGCCAAACTTTCCCGTGCACCGGAAGGTTCTACCGTCGGATACAAGATCCGTTTTGAAAGCGCCGTGAGCGAAAATACGCAGATTCTCTTTACGACCTACGGCAATTTTTTGCAGTCCGAACTGCACAAGCCCGAAGCCTTTGACTGGATCGTTTTTGATGAATTTCACGAACGCCGTGCCGATATGGATTTGCTGCTCGCCTATTTTTTGGCACGGCAAAAGGCCGCAGCCCTTCAAGGATTTTCATCGCCTAAGATCGCAGTCCTTTCGGCTGAATTGAACCGGGAAGAGCTTGAAAAAATTTTACAGGTTCCCTGTTTAAAGGTCGGACGTCCGGGATTTCCTGTGCAAATTTTGAACCAGGATTCCCCTGCCGGAACTCCCCTCGCAAAGAACGTGGAAAAAGCGTTACGCACGCTAGAACGCAACGGCGTCTGGGGAACGACGCTCGTTTTTTTACCGGGCAAAGGCGAAATTTCTACCGTGCACCGTCACCTGGACGAAGCCTACGGTTACGGGAAGCTCAAAATTTACGACCTATACGGCGGGCAAGACAAAACCGTTGAACGAGAAATTTTTGCGAGCACGAACGAACCTCGTGTCGTTCTTTCGACAAATATTGCAGAAACGAGCTTAACGATTCCGAGCGTCACTGGCGTGATCGATTCGGGGCTCGAACGTACCACGGAATTCAACGCGTCGCAAAACAAAAACTTATTGAAGCTCAGCCGTATCAGCCTGCAAAATGCAGTTCAGCGCACAGGACGTGCAGGCCGTACACAAAAAGGCGTTTGCATTCGACTGTGGAGCAGCCGTGAAGAGTCCCTATTCCCCAAGGGAATTGTTCCCGAAGTGCAAAAGAGCGACCTTCGCCCGATTCTTCTCGAACGAGCCGCTCTTGCGAAGATCGCCCGAGTGCAGCCGACAGATCTTCACCTGCCTACGGAGCCGGATTCTAGCCTTGCCGAAAAGGCTCTGGCGGAACTTGTCGCCTATGGATTTTTAACAAAAGAAGGAAACGTCACGGAACTCGGTGAAAAAGCCTTGGACGTTCCTCTGAACGATCTTTCCTTAGCCAAGGCGTACCTCGAAGCATTTCAAATTTCGAGTCTTTCCCTTGCCCTTTTGGCCATTCTCGATAGCGAAGAATCTTCGGGCAAGGATCGCGCGCCGCAAAATGCGCTTGAGCTCGCAGAAAACCTTTTGCACCAAGGAAATCACACGGCGCGCGAAACCCGCTTGGCCTTTAAACGTCTTGCAGAACATGCCAAAGCAAAAGATTCCGCCCGTTTTGCAAAAGACGATTCTGATTCTACCCTTCAAATGTGCCTGAAGGCTTTCCCGGAAGCGCTCGCGATCCAAAGCGGTAGCGCTTACAAGACGCCGACGGACACTTTCCCGATTGCGCCGTCTCTTGTTCAAGACGCCAAGGCGATTCTCGTTTTTCATTTGCTCCGGACAAGTTCCGCGCAAAAATCCGAAATGCGGGCAAGCCTTTACGTGCCTGTGCCCGAAAAATTCTTGCAAAACGACAACGCAGAAGTCCATTACGAACTGCTTTGGCGTTCGGGCCAAGAACGTTACATCGGGCTTGAAATTCGCACGTCCAACGGCGTTGAAATATCCCGCAAGGAAATTCAACCTCAAGAGGCTTCTCCCCAAGTTCTGAAAAAGCTGAAAGAGCTGACCGGAAGCACATGGATGGAACGTCACAAGCGCGAAGATCTTTCGCA